>Ga0081455_10003851_pt1 | contig 17111 bp, 14 predicted proteins | sample TabmetS3T2R1_FD_70207 | JGI IMG/M metagenome (GOLD analysis project Ga0081455, IMG submission 70207) | Tabebuia heterophylla rhizosphere microbial communities from the University of Puerto Rico - S3T2R1 | ecosystem: Host-associated > Plants > Roots > Rhizosphere ...
GAACCAGTCGGTGCCGACGCCGGCGTCGTAGAACAGCACGACCTCGGAGCCGTCGGCCGCACGGCCGCCGCACGTGCGGACCCCGTCGCCGCGGCTCACCTCGGCGGGCGTGTCGAGGCGCTCGCGCAGAAAGCGGTAGGTGCGGAAGATGTTCGTCTCGGTGCGGGGAGTGTTCCACGTCCCGTCGCAGCAGACCACCAGCTTTCTCGCCATGAGCGGCCTCCGGTTGGGTACGGCGTCGCCCCATGTTCGGCCGCCCCGGCGCAGTGTGCAATCGAAACCATGCCCTTACAGGACCGCGGGGGAAGGCGCGACCGCCCCGAGCTACCGCGAGAGCGGGCCCGCGGCGGCGAGCCGCGCGACGTCAAAGCCGTAGAGTCGCGCGGTGTTGCCGCCCGCGATCTTCGCCTGCTCGTCGGCCGGCACGCCGGCCAGGATCTCGTCGAGGATCTTCCGCGATTGCGGGAAGGTGGATTCGCTGTGGGGATAGTCGGAGCCCCACATCAGGTTGTCCACGCCGATCGTGTCGCGGAGCCGAATGCCGACGGCGTCCTCCTGAAAGCTCAGCACCACGTTGCGATGGAAGAAATCGCTCGGGCGCGCGTCGCCCTTGAAACGGTGGAACGCTTCCTCGTGGCGCTCGCGGTAGGTGTAGTCCATGGTGGAGAGCACGTGCGGCGCCCAGGCCAGCTCGAACTCGACGATGGCGAGGCGAAGCGCGGGGTGCCGCTCGAACACGCCGGAAAAGATCATGTCGCACATCGAGCTGGCGGGATAGAAGGCCTTCGTCGCCCGGCTGGTCGCGTCGCGCAGCGTCCGCTCCCCCGCCCCGCGGATCTTGCCCTGCCGGCGCGTGGCGGTGTGCAGGCTGAGCGGGAGGCCGAGCGCCTCCGCGGCCGCCCAGAACGGCTCGTACTCGGCCCGGTCGTAGCGCCGATGCTCCAGCGGGTACTCGGTGATCATGGCGCCCGCAAAGCCGAGGCGTGCGGCGCGCTCGAGCTCCTGGATGCCCTCCCCGACGTCGTCCAGGTTGATCATCGCGATGCCCTTGAGCCGCGCGGGATCCGTCTGGCAGAAGTCGGCGAGCCAGCCGTTGTAGGCCCGGAAGATGGCCGACATGAGCGCGGAGTCGGCGACCTTGAAGTAGAAGAGGCCCTGCGAAGGGTAAAGCACCTCACCGGCGATTCCGTCGAGGCGCATGTCGGCCAGGTGCTGCCGGGGATCGTACCCGCCGCGGTGCACGTCCTCGAAGCGGCCGAGCCCGGAGATCGTCTCGGGCGCGTCGAACCGGGCCCCCGCGTTGGAGATAAGGCCGATCCCGGAGAGCACCTGATCGGCCTCGACCACCAGCTGGTCGGCGCCGTCGATGCGCACCATCCGGGGCGCGCGGTCACGGAAGGCCCGGTCGATGCGCGTGGTCCACAGGTCGGGCGGCTCGAACACGTGCGAATCGGAGGACAGGATCAGCGCAGGCGGCATCGATGCCTCCTTCCGGGCTTCACGGGCCTTCACGAGCTGGTGCCGACACCGGTCAGGCCCTCGATGAACTGGTCGAGCACGACGCTGTAGAGGAGCGCGATCGGCAGTCCCACCACCAGCGAACCCGCCATCAGCGAGCCCCAGTAGAAGATGTCCCCGCGGATCAGGTTGGTCGCGAGACCGACCGTGACCACCTTCTCGCTGCGGGGCGCCACGTACGCGACCGCGTAGAGGTATTCCTGCATCGCAAGCGAGAACGCGAAGATCGCCGAGATGGTGACGCCGGGACGGCTCACCGGCAGGACGATCCGGCAGAGGCTCCCGAGCCGACTGCAGCCGTCGAGCCACGCCGCCTCTTCGACCTCGAGGGGCACCGTCTTGAAGTAGCCCATCATCTTCCAGGTGCAGAACGGGATGGTGAAGCCCGGATAGACGATCACGAGCGCCCACCACGAGTCGAACACCCCGAGCATGCCCACCACGCGGGCCAGCGGGATGAAGAGAATGATCGGAGGGACGAGGTACGTGAGAAAAATGGCGATGCCGAGATTCTCGGCGCCGGGCAGCCGGAGCCGGGCGAGCGCGTAGCCGGCCGGCACCGCCATCACCATCGTGAGGAGCACCACGCAGGCGGCCAGCTGCAGCGTGTTGACGACCTGCGCCGTGAAGTAGGTGCTCGTGAAGAGCCGCGCGAAGTGCTCGAGCGTCGGCGGGAGGTGGAACCAGAACGGCACCCCGTCCATCCGGTAGAGGTCGGCGTCCTGCTTGAAGGCGGTGATCGCCATCCAGTAGACCGGGAACACCGCGATCACCACGAACGGCGCAAGGCCGGCGTAGACGAGCAGGTGGCGATGCACCTCGCGGACCGTCCTGGCTCTCATGGCTCCATGGCCGTGGCGGCGCCGACAGTCTAGGAGAGGACCTCGCTCCCGGCAAGGCTCTCGGGGGGCACGGCTCCGGCGCGCCCCGTCCGCCCGATGCGCTATGATCCGCCCGATGCGCTTGGCAGGGCGGGTGGCCGCGATCACCGGAGGGGCGCTCGGCATCGGGCGCGCCACCGCCCGGCTCTTCGCGGAGGAGGGCGCGACCGTCGCGCTTGGCGACGTCCAGGTCGAGGCGGCCGACTCGGTGGCCCGGGAGATCGTCGGGCGGGGCGGCAAGGCGATCGCGATGGCGCTGGACGTGGGAGACTCAGCGCAGGTACAGGCCTTCGTGGACCGCGTGGTCTCCGACTTCGGCCGGCTCGACGTCATGTTCGCCAACGCGGGCATCGCCCACTCCGCCCCGTTCCTCGATCACCCCGAGGCCCAGTGGCACCGGGTCCTGCGCGTCAACCTCACCGGCGTGTTCCTCTGCTGTCAGGCCGCCGCCCGCCAGATGGTCAAGCAAGGCGGAGGCCGCATCATCACCACCGCGTCGATCAACGCCTTCCGCGGTGTCGAGAACCTGGTCGGCTACAACGCGGCCAAGGCCGGGGTCGTCGAGCTGACCCGCACCATGGCGGTGGAGCTGGCCCAGCATCGGATCGCGGTGAACGCCATCGCGCCGGCCCAGATCGACACGCGGCTCACCCGCACGCTGCCGGATGATGCGCGACGCCGGCGGGTGCAGCGCATTCCGATGGGACGCTTCGGCGAGCCCGACGAGGTCGCCCGCGTCGCGCTCTTCCTCGCCTCCGACGAGGCCAGCTTCATCACCGGCCACACCCTGGCGGTCGACGGCGGATACCTGGCCGGCGGCCTCTGGTCGGGCGCACCGGCCGGCCCCGCGCCCGGGTAGCACGGCCGGTCGCGCGCACGCTCGCCCCACGCGATGAATCAGGCCCTCGACGACGTCACCGTGCTCGACCTGGGCCAGGTCATCGCGATGCCGTTCTGCACCATGCTGCTCGCGGATCTGGGCGCGCGGGTGATCAAGGTCGAGTCGCCCGAGCGGGGCCGCGAGCGCGTCTCACTGGGGGTGAAGCGCCGCCGCGACGGCGTCGAGGAGCGCGTGCCGGCCGCGCAGTACCGCGACCGTAACAAGCTCGGCGTCACGCTCGATCTGAAGACCGAGACCGGCGCCCGGCTCTTCCGCGAGCTGGTCCGCCGCGCCGACGTGGTGACCGAGAACTGGAGCGTCGGCACCATGGATCGGCTGGGGCTGGGCTACGATGACCTGCGCCGGGTCAATCCCCGCATCATCTATGCCTCCATCACCGCCTTCGGGCAGACCGGGCCGTACGCCGCCCAGCGCGGCTACGACATGCTCGCCCAGGCGATCAGCGGCTACATGTCCATCACCGGCTATCCGGACGGGCCGCCCACCCGCTCCGGCCAGTCGATCTCCGACTACAACGCGGGCATGCTCTGCGCCTTCAGCATCGTCTCCGCGCTGCACTACCGGCAGCGCACCGGCCGAGGACAGCGCATCGACCTGGCCCTGCTCGACAGCCTGATCGTCGCGCTCGACAACCTCGGCGAGCGCTACACGGTGGGCGGTGAGATCCTCACCCGCGCCGGCAACGTCTCGTTCAGCGGGTCCGCGACCGGGATCTACCCGACCACCGACGGCCACGTGGCCATCGCGGCGGCCGCGAGCAATGCGGTGTGGGCGCGCTTCTGCACGGTCATCGGGCGCCAGGAGCTGACCCGCGCGCCGGAGTTCGCCACCCTCGCGGCCCGCCGCGACCGGCGCGACCAGATCGCGGCCATCATCCAGGAGTGGACCGCTCCGCGCGCCAAGGCGGAGGTCGTCCGCGCGCTCACCGCGGTCGGCGTCCCGGCCGCCCCGGTCAACAACGTGGCCGAGATGGCCGCGGATCCGCAGGTGCGGGCCCGCGAGATGCTCGTGGAGCGCGACCATCCACTCTACGGAGGCCTCACCACGACCGGCACGCCGCTGAAGCTCTCCGAGACGCCCGGCCGCGTCCGCTGGCTCGCGCCCATGCCGGGCGAGCACAACGAGGAGGTGCTGATCGGCCTGCTCGGTCATTCGCGGGCCGACCTCGAGCGCTGGCGCGCCGAGGGCGTGACCTGACGAATCGCTAGCTCAGCACCTCGCGGAACGAGCGGATCGCCTCGATGTGGGCGCGCGGCGTGGCGAAGCCGGCGCGCATCGTATCGACGGCGAGATGGGTGGCCCCCAGCGCGCGCCACGCCTCCACGCGGCGGCGCACCTCGTCGCGGCCGAGCCCGGCGATGCTGATCCAGGGATCGATGCCGAACTGCTTGCGGTCGCGGCCGGCGGTGGCCAGGTGACGATCGAGCTGGCCGAGGTAGCCCTTCATGCGGTCGTCGGGCGGCCGGCCCGCCGGCATCCAGCCGTCGCCGATGCGCGCCGCGCGCTCCAGCACCGCGTCCGCGGCGCCGCCGAACCAGATCGGAATCGGCCGCTGGACAGGCAGCGGATTGAGCCCGGCGTGGTCGATCGCGTGGTGGGCGCTCCGGTGGGTCACCAGCGGCCCGGTCCACAGCTTGCGCAGCACCGCGATCTGCTCCTCCGAGCGGCGGCCGCGGGTCTTGAAGTCCTCGCCGAGCGCTTCGTACTCGACGTAATTCCAGCCGATCCCGATGCCGAGCCGGAGCCGCCCGCCGCTCAGCACATCGACCTCGGCGGCCTGCTTGGCCACCAGGGCGGTCTGCCGCTGGGGCAGGATCAGGATCCCGGTGACCAGCTGGAGCTTCATGGTGACTGCGGCAAGGAAGCCGAAGAACACCATCGGCTCGTGGAACGGATGCTGGTCCGTGTAGGGCCCGGTCAGCTTCGGACTCCGGTCGGGATGCGCGCCGAGCACGTGATCGTAGACCAGCAGATAGTCGTAGCCCAATCCCTCGGCAGTCTGGGCGTAGTCGCGGATGGCCTGCACGTCGTTGCCGAACTCGATCTGCGGGAAGACGACCCCGTACCGCATGCGCTGGCTCCTTTCGCGTCGACACCGTATCTGCCTCTCACCTCAGGGGAGAGGGCAGGGTGAGGGGTGGTTCACCGATATCGCACTTTAACGCTTGACAGGTGTCGCGAGGGCGATTGTCTCGCGGCCACGACCTCCGAGAACCGTCGGCTGTAGAACGAGGCGCGGCAGATTCGGATCGGCGCGCGCACTGCGTGTGCACGGTGGCTCGGCGAACCGTTGGACCTCGGCTGGGCGATCGACGTGCTGTACCCGCGGGCGACGGCTTCCGCTCCGCCTATTGGCGCGTCCGACTGACTGCCAGCTCCTATCGCCCCCCCCGGACCGCGCCAGCCTACCGGCGCGGAGCATGCTATCTTGGGCGCCTCGGGAGGCCGCCATGGACAGAACGCTGATCGCCAATGCGAGCATCTTCGACGGCAGCGGAACCGCGCCGTACCTCGGCGACGTGATGGTGGAGGGGTCGCGAATCGCGGCGGTGCAGCCGGGCGGCGGGCTGCCGCGGGACGACGCGCGCCTGATCGACGGCGCGGGCGCCACGCTGATGCCCGGCCTGGTGGAGCCGCACGGCCACGTGAGCTACCCCGACGCGGCCAGCAACGCGGACTTCACGCGCCTGCCGCCCGAGGAGCACGTGCTGGTCACCATGCGCAACGCGCGCACCCTGCTCGACTGCGGCTACACCAGCGTCTTGTCGGGCGCCTCGGCCAAGCCCCGGCTCGACATCGTCATCCGCAACGAGATCGACGCCGGCCGCATCCCGGGCCCGCGCTACCTCGCCAATGGCCCGGAGATCACGGTCACCGGGGGCCTCGGGGACGAAAATCTCCTGCACCTGCCCCACTTCGAGACGCCGACCTTCGCGTGGGTCGCCGACGGGCCCGACGCCATCCGCCGCGTCTGCCGGCTGCTGGTGCGCGAGGGGACCGATCTGCTGAAGCTGAATATCTCGGGCGACACCGGCCCGCGCCACAGCCGCTCGCAGCGTGCGGTGATGACCGACGCGGAGGTGGCGGCGGCCACGGAGATCGCGCGAGCGGGCGCGGTGCGCGTGTGCGCCCACGCCCGCAGCGCCGAGTCGGTCAAGATGTGCCTGCGGCACGGGATCGGGATCATCTACCACGCCAACTTCTCCGACGCCGAGGCCCTCGATCTGCTCGAGGCCAACCGCGACTGGTGCTTCGTGGTCCCGGCCCTCGGCCTCACCTACCAGGCCTGCTACGCGGCCAGCGCGTGGGGCATGACGCCCGAGAAGGCGCGCAGCCTCGGCATCCTGCACGAGCTGGAGGTGTCGGTCGACACGATGGGGCAGATGCGCAAGCGCGGCATCCGCGTGCTGCCCGGCGGCGACTACGGCTTCGCCTGGAACCCGCACGGCACCTACGCGCGCGACCTGGCGCTCTTCGTCGACCTGCTCGGCTTCTCGCCGACCGAGACGCTCGTCGCGGCCACCCGGCTGGGGGGCGAGATCATGGGACGCGGCGACGAGCTGGGTGTGGTGAAGCCCGGCTACCTCGCCGATCTGTTGCTGGTCGCCGGCGACCCGGTCACCGACATCCATTGCCTGCAGGACCGCGACGCCCTGCGGCTGATCATGAAGGACGGCCAGCTCCACAAGGCGGCGGTCGCGGCCTGAGCGTCCCGAGGCTGGGCGCTGGCCTAAAAACTCGTCCGGTCCGGCCGGCCGATCGCGTAGACGTTGAAGCCGATCTGGTGGAGCTCCTCCGGGTCCAGCAGGTTCCGGCCGTCGAAGAGGAACGCGGGCCGCTCCATCGCGGCGTGGATGCGCCGGTAGTCCAGCTTCCGATACTCGGCCCAGTCGGTCAGCAGCGCGATCGCGTGCGCGCCGTCCGCCGCCTTGTAGGGATCCGGCTCGAACGTCGCCCACTCCGCCGCGCCGAGTAGCTGCCGCGCTCCGTCCAGCGCCTGCGGATCGGTGATGCAGACGTGCGCCTGCTCGCCGAGCAGCTCCTGGCAGATGCGGATGGCGGGCGATTCCCTCGTGTCCCCGGTGTTGGCCTTGAACGCGAAGCCGAGCACCGCGATGCGCTTGCCGGCCAGGGTGTTGAACATCACCCGGACCATGCGCTGCACGAAGCGCTCCTTTTGGTGCTGGTTCAAGGTCACCACCGACTCCCAGTAGCGGGCGACCTCGGGCAGCCCGTGCTGCTCGCAGAGGTAGGCCAGGTTCAAGATGTCCTTCTGGAAGCACGACCCGCCGAATCCGACCCCCGCGCGCAGGAACTCCGGGCCGATGCGCCGATCGCTGCCGATCGCCTTCGCAACCGAGAGGATGTCCGCGCCCGTCTGCTCGCAGATGGCGGAGATGGCGTTGATCGAGCTGACCCGCTGCGCCAGGAACGCGTTGGCCGCCAGCTTCGACAGCTCGGCCGACCACACGTTCGCGGTGAGGATGCGCTCGCGCGGCACCCAGCGCGCGTAGACGTCCACCAGCTCCCGGGTGGCGGCCTGCCCGGCCGGCGTCTCGGCGCCGCCGATGAGCACCCGGTCCGGCCGTTCCAGATCTGCGATCGCGGTACCCTCGGCGAGGAACTCGGGATTCGACAGCACCTCGAAGCGCTGGTCCGGTCGGCGATTGCGGAAGATGCGCTCCATCGCCTCCGCGGTGCGGACCGGCAGCGTGCTCTTCTCCACCACGATGACCGGCCGCCGCGCGTGCTGCAGGATGCTGCGCGCGGTCTTCTCCCAGTGCTGCAGATCGGCCGCGCGGCCGGCGCCCTGCCCGAACGTCTTCGTAGGAGTGTTGACACTGACGAAGATCATCTCCGCCTGGGCAATCTCGCGCTCGACGTCCCCGGTGAAGCGGAGGTTCCGGCCGAGCGAGGCGCGTACGACTTCTGGCAGGCCCGGCTCGAAGATGGGGGGCTCGCCCAACTGCCAGGCCGCCACCCGCTCGGCGTTGATGTCGGCCACCACCACCTGCACGTCCGGGCAGTGCTTGGCGATCACCGCCATGGTGGGGCCCCCGACGTAGCCCGCGCCGATGCAGAGGATGCGCTGGATCATGACGCCCCCGGGCCGGCGGCCTCAGGCGCTCAGCCAGGCGCGGGCCTGGGCCATTCGTGACGGCGGGAAAAACTCGATCGCGGTGGGCCGAAGGCCTTTGCCGGTGAACAGCAGCACCTCGTCGCGCCATCGCTCCTCGCCGACGATGGCCATCTTCTCGATGTGCTGACCTTCCCCGGTAACCAAGCTGACGTCGCTCCAGTCGGCGCCTCGCTCCCAACCCTGGAAGCGTTCGGCCACGACCAGCGCCCTGATCCGCTTCTCGCGGGCGATGGCGTCGCGGACCACCATGGCCAGCCGCTCGTAGTCGGCCTTGTCGAGCGTCCCCACGATCCTCACCTCGAGCAGCGTTCCCGAGGCATCGATGATGTCCACTGGCATGCGCGCAATCTCCTCTGACGGTGCGAGGCGCTCGTGAAGGGCCCCCACGCGTGGGCAGCCCTCCGGGCGGCGCTCCATCGCTCGAGCGACGCCGGCTCCAGATGCGATCTTAGCCGATGCCCGGCGCGATCCCGCCATCGTTCGGCGGTTGACGGGCCGCGGGCGGCCGGGATAGCATCCCGCTCGGCCGAGCCGGCGCGGCATGCGCCGAGACGACCCAGTGCCGCGCGTCCGGTCGGGAGGGCATCCATGTCGCAAGCAGTCGTGAAGTGCGTGGGAGTGGTGATGCTGGTGGTGATCGCCACGACGGGCTGTGCCACCATCGAGTCGAACCCGAAGGCGAGCATCGGCTCGCTCGGAGGCGCCGCCTTCGGCGGGTTGATCGCGGCGGCGGCGGGCGGCGGCGGCGCGGCCATCGCGGGCGCGGTGATCGGCGGCGCACTCCTCGGCGCGCTCGGGGGCAGCATGCTCGACCAGCGCGACAAGCGGCTGGCCGCGGAAGCGCAGCAGAAGGCGCTCGAGTCGGCGCCCGCGGGTCGACCGGTGGCGTGGACGAACCCCGACAGCGGACACCAGGGCACCGTCACACCGGTTCGCACCTACCAGTCGGGCGGCACGTATTGCCGCGAGTTCCAGAGCGACGTGGTGATCGGCGGCAAGAACGAGAAGGCGTACGGCACCGCCTGCCGCCAGCCCGACGGTAGCTGGAAGGTCCAGGGTTGAGAAGCGATCTGATGCGTGCCGGCCTCTACGGCCTGACCGCCGCGGCCCTCGGCCTGCTCCTGAGCCACCTCCCGGCGACGGCCCAGACGGCCGCCGCTCCGGACGTGCGGGCGTGGATGACCAGGCAGGACCGCAACGGCGACGGCAAGCTCGATCGCGAAGAGTTCTCCCAGACGGTTGTGGAAGCCTTCTTTCTCCGCGACAAGGACAAGGACGGCTTCCTCGCGATCATCGAGCTCACCGAAGCCAGCCCCCAGGCGCTGAAGGCGGTCAAGCGGAAGGACGACGGCCGCATCTCGCTGCAGGAGTACGTCAACGCGCTCTTCAAGGATTTCGAGATCGCCGACACCGACTCCGACGGCCTGCTGACCGTCGAAGAGATCGAGATCTACCGCAAGCAGACCCGGTAGTCCGCACCGCTGCCCTCCCTCGGCTTCCTGGCTGCGCCGCGTTAGAGGCGGTGACGCACGACGTCAGTGGCGATTGACACGGCAGAACCGCGCTCGCCTAATTTCCCTGTTTCGGTAGGCTCACGTCCGTTCTCGTGGGGCGCCAGGAGGCCCCGAGTACACGACCGCGCGTCACGTTCGAGGAGTTCCGTCCGGATTCCTGGGGACGGAGAAGCCCCGGGGTCCGACTCAGCACGGGTCGTCCCGATGCGGTCAGGCACCACCGATCGCGGGGCGGCCCTCTGGGAGGCCAGGATCATGGACATCGCTCGACTCAGGCTGAAGTGTCCATCCGCCGTGAAGCCGCTGCGCTGCGTGGTTGTCACCCTGCTCGTCATTGCCTTTCCGCTGAGCGCACAAGCCGGGTCGTTCACCTTGTTCCAGGCGTCGGGGCCCGACGCCGCGTCGATTCAAGGGGCCGTCGACGCGTTCCGGGCCGCGCTCGGTGATCCGAACAACGCCAATGCGTCGGGTCCCCTGACCACCGGCCGGCGTGAGATCAACTGGGACGGCGGCGGGCAGAGCATCACCGATTCACCCACGCCGTTCACCGGGTTCCAGAACATCCGCGGCGCCACGTTCACAACCCCAGGCACCGGATTCATCCAGGCGCCGCCTTCGCTCCTCGCCACGGATTCGAGGTTCGACCCAAGCTACGCCAGCTTCGCCACCTTCAGCGACCCGCGCGTGTTCTCCCCGGTCGGCAGCCCGCAGACCACCATGACGTTCTCCGTCCCGGGAACGAATGGGGCATTGGCGGCCACCACGATCGGATTCGGCGCAGTCTTCTCGGACGTCGATTCGTCCGCGAACGCGTCCCTCACCTTTGTGAACCGTCAGGGCCTGTCGCAAGGAACGTTCTCCGTGCCGGCCGCCGACAACGGGCTGTCGTTCCTCGGGCTGATCTTCCCGAATCTGCCCTTCAGCCAGGTGAACCTTGTCAGCGGCAACCAGGAGCTCGGGGTCGCGGAAAGCGGCACCATCGATATCATCGTGATGGACGATTTCCTGTACAAGGAGCCCGCGGCGGTCCCGGAGCCGGCCACGCTGCTCCTCCTCGGAGCCTCCGCGGTGGGCGTCTCGGTCGCCGCGCGCCGGAAGAGGCGGATGTCCTAGCCGCTCACTCCGAGCCTGGCCCTCACCTCACGGGCGTCGAGTGCACCTCGGCGCCCGTGGCGCGTGGACCGATCAGCGGTTGGAGGCCGACGGTTCGTACGCGTCGGCCCGCTCGTCGCGGTCGGTCCGGGCCAGCTCGGTGGCCGGGTCTCCCGCCACGCGGGTGTGACGCATGACGCGGGCCTCGCGATAGTCGTACGGCCGCGCTCGATGCAGCACGCAGCGGTTGTCCCAGATGACCACGTCGCCTGCGCGCCAGCGGTGCGCATACACGCGCGGCGGCCGGCACGCGAGCTCGAGCAGGTCGGAGAGGAGCCGCTCGGACTCCGCCTCGTCCAGGCCGGGAATGGCGTGGGCGTGGCGGCCGATGAACAGGGCGGGACGGCCGGTGACCGGGTGGCTCTTCACGAGTGGACGTAGCGGCTCGCCCTTGGTGTGGAAGCCGTAGCCGGCCCCGGTCCGGACGATGTGGCCGATCTTGGCTTGCGAGTGATACAGCGAGTGGTGCGCGGAGAGCCCGGCGATGCGGCGACGCGTGGGCTCGTCCAGCACCTCGTAGGCCGCGCGCATGTCGGCCCACTCGGTTTCCCCCCCGGCGGAGGGCACCACCTGCGCGGAGAGCACGGAGGCCTTGGCCGCGAGCGGCATGTAGGAGCTGTCGGTGTGCCAGCCTTCGTTGCCCCGCAGCGATTTGTAGCGGTGCTCGTCCGGCCCCATGATCGAGCCGTCGGGCTTCTGGTTGCTGATCGCCACCGCCTTCTGCTGCGGGTCCGGGGCGAGCAGCTCGATCTCTCCGAACCGGCGCGCGAACCCGATCTGCGCCTCCTCGGTCAGCTGCTGGCCCGGGAAGACCAGCACCGCATGCTGGTGGAAGGCTCGCTCGACCGCCTTCCACGTCCCATCGTCCATCCGGGCCAGGTCCAGGTCGGTCACCACCGCGCCCAGGGTGGCGTCGATCGGCGTGACTGTCGGCTCCATGGGAGTCCTCCCTGGCCTCGGAAGATGCGTCAGGCGCGTGACGGAGTCAAGCGCCCGGCGCACACCAAGCTCACGGCAACCGACGGGGTTCGACTATAATTCCGTCTCAATGTCCGTGTCGTCCGTGTCGGTGGCTGCGACCCCGGTGGCAGATCGAGATCGCCGCCATCGGACGCTGGGCGCGATGGTCGTGTGCGCCGTCGCGACCCTGCTCCTCTTGCCCGCGGTGGGCCGGGAGTACATCACCACCTCCGACGAGGCGCGCTTCGTCCTCATCGCGCGGGACATGCTGGACCGAGGCGTGTGGTTCGACGCCGTCATCCGCGAGAAGCACTACCGCAACAAGCCCCCGCTCTATCCCTGGACGATCGCGGCGGTGGCGCGGGCCGGCGGCGGGCTCACCGAGACCGCGGCCGCCCTGCCCATCGCGATCGCCGCGATCACCGCGGCCCTCGCCACGTTCTGGCTGGGGGAGTCGCTCTTCGGCGTTCGCGCTGGCATCGCGGCCGGCCTGGTGCTGATCACCTCGCACGGATTCTTCCAGCACAGCCGGGAGATGCTGCCCGACATGCTGGTTGTCGCCTTCGCCACGCTCGCCGCCTGGACCTTCTGGCGATCCACGGACGCTGCGGATCGGCGGGGCTGGCTCGTCGCCTTCTGGATCGCGGTGGCGATGGGCTGCTTCGCCAAGGGGCCGGCGGGACTGCTGCCGATCCTGCCCGCCGCGGTGTGGCTCTGGAGCGAGAACGGACCGCGCGGACTCGCCCGGCTCGTGAGCTGGGCGGGCCTGGGTGCCTTCGCGGCGATCAGCCTCGTGTGGATCGGCCCGTTCGTTTCGTTCGGAGCCTCGTCATTCGCGAGCGACGTGGTCGTGAACAACTGGCTGTCGTGGTACCTCGGCATGCCGCGACCCGCACGGCTGGGCAACTCGGCTCTGGACGGTCTGGTCGGATTCCTGCCCTGGACGCTGCCCCTGCTGGTGGCCCTGCCGGTCGCGTGGCGTGCGCGGCGCGACCCCACCGTGCGCTACGCGCTCGCCTGCTCGATCGTTCCGCTGCTGGTCGTGCTGCTCGCCGAAAACCATCGACGCCGGTACCTGCTGCCGGTGTACCCGGGGCTGGCCCTGGTGATTGGCTGGTGGGCAACCGCCCGCATCGAAGCCGCGCCCACCGGGCGTCGGATCGTGGCCTGGCTGTGCCTCGCCGGCGTCGCGGTCGGCGTGACGGTGTGCCTGGTGCAGCCGCCCGGCTGGCTCGTCTCGCCCCGGTCGTGGTCGGTGGTGCCCCTCGTGGTCGGCGTGGGCGCGCTCGCCGCGGCGCTGTTCGTGGGCCTGCGCCGGGCCCGGCCCGGCATCCTGGTCGGCGGTGTCGCCGCCGCCACCCTGCTGCTGTTCGGCTGGACCATGTTCGACCAGGCGACCTGGATCAACCGCACCCAGGACTTTCCGCGCCTGGCCGCGCGCGTCGAGCGCCACGCCCGCGGCGGCGACGTCGCGGTCTACGGCGGCCGATACTTCCCGCTCGATTTCTATCTCGGCCGGCCGCTGGTCCGCTTGCGAAATCCGCAGGAGCTCAACGAATTCCTGCGCCGGCCGGGTGCCCCGTCGGTGGTCCTCGATGACCGCGCGTGGAAATCGCTGCAGAGTCTCATCGAACCGCCGATCGTCGAGCTGGACATGCTGCGGGTCCGCGCCTGGACGATGCGCGTGGTGCGACGCGCGGACCCGCCGGGTGCGACGGTCGGTCTGGCTCCGGCTCCGCGATGACCCGGCCGACGCGCCTCGCGCGGCCCGCCGCGGTCAGCGCGGACACTCGATCGACGAAGACCGAAGCGCGGTGAGCCGGAGACGCCCGTCGTCCACGATCACCATCTCGATGTAGGATGACGGCTCCGTCTTCTTCCAGGTCACGTCCGACACGATCTTGATGGAATAGAGCCGTCCCTCGTTTGTCTCCCGCGCCTCGGCGTCGTAGGCCCAGAAGGCGCGCTGCCTCAACTCGAATGACTGGTAGCGGCACTGCTCCTGGATCACCCGTCCGGCGAACTGCCGCACCACCGCCGGCACCGCGGTTCCACCCGCGAACATCACGTTCGCATCGGACGCCACGGCGGGGGACCCGGTGACCGCGACGAGTGCCCAGGCGAGGCTCACGCTCCGGACGAAGGTCCGGTCGGGTGTCATGGACAAACGCCGGCCGTGCGCACCCGCACGAAGAGGGCCCGGAACTCTTCGAAGGCCTCCTTGTTCACCCCGCCCGGGAAGGAGCGGCAGCCGCGGCCCTTCGCGTCCACGATCGTGACCGAGACCTCCGCAGCCGGCAGCCGATACGCGCGGACGAGATCGCCGTTCCAGTCGATCAGGAGGGCGATGTCGGCCGGCACGTTCTGCTGGAGCCGCTCGTTGACTTCCCCCTCCGTCTTCTGACCCCGGGCGCTGCGGGCATCGAGGCCGCGGAGGATGACCAGCGTGCCGGGGATCTCCTTCCGGATACGATCCTCCCACCCCTTCATCCGGCGCATGCCGTCCACATTGCCGTAGATCAACAGCAGGGCCCGGCCCCGATGGCCTCCGGGCCCATCGACCTTGCCGTACTGGTCCTTGAGGAGGATCTCGCGCCCGGTCTCCTGCGCCGAGACGCCGCCGGCCAGCCCGAGAACCCCCACGATCGCGGCGAGCAGCACGAGGAGGCCGGCTCGGGGTGCGGCGAGCGGCGCGACCGGTCGCCCCAGGGGCTGGAGCACGACGAGCACGAGCGGCAGGAGCACGAACTGACTGATCAGCCCGAGCAGGAAGGCAGCGCCCGCGAGGATCGCGAAATGCACCGTGGGCACGAACGAGCTGAAGATCCCGACCCAGAAGCCCACCGCCAGGGTGACCGTCGAGAACACCACCGCCCGCCCTGACGCGCGCACCATGTCCATCAACGCCATCCCGTAGTCCGCCTCCTGTCGGAACGCCTCGCGAAACGGAGCCAGCAGATAGATCGAATTGTCCACGATGGTCCCGATCACCACGCTCGCGATCATGGCGGTCGGTACCGAGAGGGCAATGCCGGTCCAGCCCATGAGCCCGTAGACCATCAGCACCGGCGCCCCGTTCGGGATGGCGCACAGCGCGCCCAATCGGATGGAGCGGAACTGCACGGCCATCACCCCGAGAATGAGGACCAGGGCGACGGCCAGCCCCTGCACCTGGTGGCGGACCAGCGTCGTGGACATGTCGGACAACAGGACGAAGCTCCCGGTGAGCTCGACATCGGCCAGGCCGACGCGCTCGGCCGCGTCCCGGATCCGGGCGAAGAGCGCCTGGGATCTGGCGCTGTCGAGCGCGGGCACTCGCGCGTTGATGCGGAGGGTCTCGCCGCCATTCGGGCCGCTTGCCAGGAATCGCGCGAGATCCACGGGCGCCTGCGTGCGAAGGGCGTCGATGAAGTCGCTGATATCGCCATCCGCATCCGGACCACCCGGCACGCGCGCGTAGGCGTCGTTGCCCCGATGCATGGCCCGGTTGACGCGCGCCAGCAGGTCCGGCAGGCCGGTCACCTTCCGAACGTCGGGGAGCGCGCGCACCGCGGCTTCGAGCCGCGCCACCTTGTCCAGCACCAGGACGTCTGGCCCGGCCGGCGCCGGCACGAGGATCTCGATCGAGTTGACCCCCGTCAGGTTCGCATCGATGAATCGCGTCGCGGCGGCCAGGGGGCTGGCGTGGCGGAGGGAGCGCACGAGATCGGTCTCGACGTGGATCCGAGTCAACCCGGCGACCGCGGTCGCCAGGAGCACTGAGGCCACGAGCGCGGTCACGAGCCGATGGCGGGTCACCCATCCCACCACGTCACAGAGGCGCCGCTCGACCGGGCCGGCCTCGAAGGCCCGGATCACCCGCGGGGGCAGATCGGGCAGCGAGGCCAGCAGCAGCGGAGTCAGCACGATGGTGTGGCCGTAGCCGATCATGATGCCGATGGCGGTGAACAGGCCGAACTCACGAATGGCCGGAATCGGAAGGACGAGGAGGGAGACGAATCCGATGGCCGCGGTCAGCGCCGCGTTGAAGCACGGGGTACGCATCCGCCGGTGGGCCTGGGCCAGCGCCGACGGTTGGGACAGCCCCTGCGCGCGGGCGATGAGGTACTGGTTGAGCAGCTGGATGGTGCCCTCGAGCGACATCACGAGGATCACGGGCGTCATGAGCGACGTGACCGGATTCAGGGCCCGCCCCGCCAGCCCGAACAGGCCGAGCGTCCACACCAGGGCGAGGGTGACGGTGGCCAGCGGCACCAGCATCCCGACCGGATGACGGTAGAGGAACGCGGTCATCGCGGCCAGGATCAGGAACACGAGGGGCACGAAGACCGCCTGATCGCGCGCGATGTAGCGGGCGACGTCGACTTTCTCGACCGGGAGGCCGGCCACGAACGTCGCCGGGCCGAGGCCGGCCGCTTCGCTCGCGCGTCTCAGGTCGGCGACGAGGCCGCGGCGCCACTCCGCATCGCCGGGCCCTTCCTCCAGCTCGACGATCACGGCGGCGGTGCGCGCGTCCTTCGCGACGAGCAGATCGCCGAAGATCGGGTGGGAGCCGAGGCGCTGCCCCAGGGCCTCGGGCGGCCGCTTCCCGGCCACCACCTCCGCGTAGGGGTAGACCGGGACGGGGCCGAGCTCGTCTCCGTCCAGGTCTCGCACGCTGGTCGGAGACAGGACGCGAGCGACGTGGGGCATCGCGGCGATCCGGCGGGTCAGCGCGTCGAGCCGCTCGAGGGAGTCGCGCGTGAACAGATGGTCTGCGTGGAACGCGACGACCACGATCTCATCCGAGCCGAATAGCGACTGGAACCGGTGGAGACGATCCAGATCGCCGGGGCCGGACGGGATCATCGATTCCACGCCCGGGTCGATCCGAAGGGTGAGCGCGGCCCAGCCGAGCAGCAGGAGGGCTAGAGGACTTCCCCCAGGAACGGTGCCGAAGAGTATCACGGCGAAGATGAGCTCGATCCCCGCCATCAGTCCGAGCACGCCGCCATTGAGGGCGAGCGCTTCGACGGCTTCGGCCTCGATGACGCGGCCGAGGAGCT
>Ga0081455_10003852_pt1 | contig 17107 bp, 13 predicted proteins | sample TabmetS3T2R1_FD_70207 | JGI IMG/M metagenome (GOLD analysis project Ga0081455, IMG submission 70207) | Tabebuia heterophylla rhizosphere microbial communities from the University of Puerto Rico - S3T2R1 | ecosystem: Host-associated > Plants > Roots > Rhizosphere ...
GCGAGACCATCATCACGCTCATGTCGGACGACAATTTCAGCGGGCTCCAGCGCACGCTGATCATGCAGTTCGCGCTTCCCGCCGGCGAGCCGATCGCTGCGGGCACCCCGCCGGGCTAGGAGGCAGCCTCGGGCTGCGCGGCGTTTGCCTTGGCGATGTCGCGCTTGAGACGGCGCGCTTTCAGCGACAGCTCGTCGTCGCCTGCCTTCATCAGATAGGCGTCAAGCCCGCCGCGATGCTCCACGGAGCGTAGGGCGTGCGCGCTGATGGTGAGCCGCACGCGCTTCTTCAGCGCCTCGCTTTGCAGCGTCACATTGCACAGGTTGGGCAAGAACCGGCGCTTGGTGCGGCGCTTGGCATGGCTCACATTGTTGCCGGTGAGCACGGCTTTGCCGGTGAGCTCGCAGCGACGGGCCATGGTCCTTGATCCTTCTCTCCAAATAACGTGGAAGCCGGTGCGGCCTATTGGGAAAGACCCCAGAAAGCTCGCATCCGGCGGCGCGAGGTATAACGGTGACTAGGCAGGCCGGTCAAGGCACCGCCACAAACCTGTACCATGCTCGGAATTGACGAATCCTGCGAATAACCGCCATATGCCGGTGGGGGCCTAGCAGCAGGGCACTCTTGCTAGGGTTGGAGCGATGACAGCAGCGCGACAATGCTTCAGCCTTGCGGCGGTGGCCGCCCTAACCCTGGGGCTTGGCGGCAATTTCTCGCCCCCCAGCGCCTTTGCCGAGAATAGCCTCTCTTCCGCGAGCCGGATCGAGGCCGTGTATCGCGTCGATCTCGCAGGATTCAATCTCGGCAATTTCCGCCTGACCACCGTCTTCCGCGGCGACGATTACGAGATGCGCGGCGAGGGCCGCTTCACCATCCTCCAGGGTCTCGTCTATGAGTGGCGGGGGGTGACGGCGAGTGCCGGGCGCGTGACGAACGCCGGCCCCGAACCCGCGATGTACGCGCTGAGCTACTCCGATGGCGGCAAGAAGACCGAGCAGCTCCGCATGACCTTCGACAGCCGCGCCGTGACGGAAGTTTCGATCATCCCCAACAAGATACCCAATGGCCGCACCATTCCCGTCACCAAGGAGCAGCTTGAGGGCGTGGTCGACCCGATGAGCGGCGCTTTCCTCAGCGCCCATTCGGAGAATTCCAACGGCGACCTCAATGTCTGCAATCAAACCTTGCCCGTGTTCGACGGCAGGCAGCGCTTCGACCTCGTGCTCACGCCGAAGCGGGCGGTCAACGTGCAGCGGACCACGGCAACGGGCTATGGCGGCCCTGCCGTGATCTGCAAGGTCAAGTTCATCCCGATCTCCGGCTACCAGCCCGACAATCCCGCTATCCAGCTCATGTCGCAGACGGACGACATTGAGGTGTGGCTCATCCCGGTGCGCGGGACTTTCATGTATGTGCCTTACCGCATTGTGTTGCCGACGCCGGTGGGCTATGGCTCGGCGCTGGTGACCTCGATCCAGGTCGCAGGTGCCCGCCGCGCAAGCGCGGAACCCTAGCCCAAGCGCGAGGAGCGACGTCCGGCCTAAGGCGTTAACGGACCGGCCCTCAATCCCAATATGTAGTAGGGAACAGATGCTGAAAATTAACGCTCCCCTGATTCGTCCGTCCTTCGTTCCCCTTGCTTTCCTGGGGACTTAACGGAGCTAAAAGCGAACCCAAGGCTTGGTGATCGGTGCCGCATGCGAAGCGCGCAGCACCCGCAAGCCGATTGAAACAAGCCCGACGTCGATTCTGCTCGGAACGAAATCCGAATGGGCAGAGTCAGCGATTCGGACGAGATTCGTTCCCTCCTCGTTCCGTGTTTCGCGCGGAACTGATTGCGAGGAAGTCAAGAGATGAGCCGGTCCTTCTCCCCGCATTCCACAAACCCGCAGCGTGGACGCGGCGTCACCGCCGTGCTCGGACCGACCAACACCGGCAAGACTCACCTCGCCATCGAACGCATGCTCGGCCACGACGTCGGCATCATCGGGCTGCCGCTCCGGCTTCTCGCCCGCGAGGTCTACGACAAGATCGTTGCCCGCATCGGTGCGGCGAAGGTGGCGCTCATCACCGGCGAGGAGAAGATCAAGCCGCCTTCCCCGCGCTTCTATGTCTGCACCGTCGAGGCCATGCCGCTCGAGCTCGACGCCGACTTCGTCGCCGTCGATGAGGTGCAACTTGCCGCGGACGGGGAACGCGGCCACGTCTTCACCGACCGCCTGTTCCACGCGCGTGGCTTGAGCGAGACGTTGCTGCTCGGGGCTGCGACCATGCGGGACGCGATCCGCGAGGTCCTTCCCGGCGCCAATCTCGTGTCGCGCCCGCGCCTGTCCGAGCTCACTTATGCCGGCGACAAGAAGATCACGAGGCTGCCGCGCCGCTCGGCCATCGTCGGCTTCTCGGCCAACGACGTCTATGCCATCGCCGAGCTGGTGCGGCGCCAGCGTGGCGGCGCTGCCGTCGTGCTCGGTGCGCTCAGCCCCCGCACGCGCAACGCGCAAGTGGCGCTCTATCAGAACGGCGACGTCGATTTCCTCGTGGCCACCGACGCCATCGGCATGGGGCTCAATCTCGACCTCGACCACGTGGCCTTCGCCGGCATCCGCAAGTTCGACGGCCAGTCTCACCGTAATCTCACCCCGGCCGAGCTTGGCCAGATCGCGGGCCGCGCCGGCCGCCACATGAACGACGGCACCTTCGGCGTGACCGGACAAGTTGCGCCGTTCGACCACGACCTGGTGGACCGGCTCGAGAACCACTCGTTCGACCAGGTGGGCGTTCTGCAATGGCGCAATCGCAAGCTCGATTTTTCCACGCTCGATAGGCTGCGCGAGAGCCTGCGCGAGACGCCCGACCACCCGCGGCTCATTCGGGCCCGCATGGTCGACGACGTGATCGCCCTCGACAATGTGAGCCGCGACCCCGCCGTGCTCGAGCGCGCGCAAGGACCTGCCGCGGTTGGGCTGCTGTGGGAAATGTGCCAGATCCCCGATTACCGCAAGATCTCGGCCGCGAGCCACGCCGAGCTGGTCGCCACGCTCTATCGCTACGTCATGAGCGATGAAGGCAAGATCCCGGCGGATTGGTTCGCCCACCAGGTGGCGCAGGCCGACCGCACCGACGGCGATCTCGACACGCTCTCCAATCGCCTCGCCCAGATCCGCACCTGGACCTTCGTGTCGCATCGCGCGGAATGGCTGGACGACCCCGAGCATTGGCAAGGGCGCACCCGCGCCATCGAGGACACGCTGTCGGACGCGCTGCATGAGCGGCTCACCCAGCGCTTCGTCGACCGGCGGACCAGCGTGTTGATGCGCCGCCTGCGCGACAAGGAGGAGATCGTGGCCGAGATCGGCCCCGACGGGCGCATCCTGGTGGAGAACCATTATGTCGGACGCCTCGACGGCTTCCGCTTCACGCCTGATGCCTCGGGCGACGGCATTCACGGCAGGGCGGCGCGCCACGCCGCGGCCAAGGTGCTGGCGCGCGAGCTCGCTGCCCGCGCCGACGCGCTCGTGTCCGCTCCTGATGAAGCCATCGCGCTCAAGGCAAACGGCCGCATCGTCTGGCAAGGCTCGGAAGTGGCGCGTCTCGAGCGTGGGGCCACGGCGCTCAAGCCCCGCATCGAGCTCCTCGCCGACGAGCATCTGGCGGCGCAAGAACGCGAGCGCGTCCTGGCGCGCCTCGAAGCGAGGCTCGCGGCCGAGCTCGAGACCAAGCTCAAGCCTCTGATCGCGCTCAGCGAGGCTCAGGATCTCTCGGGCCTTGCCCGCGGCCTCGCCTACCAGCTCACCGAGAATCTCGGCGTGCTTCGCCGCGAGGGGGCCTCCAGCGAGATCAAGGCACTCGACCAGACAGCGCGCGCCCAGCTCAGGAATTACGGCGTGCGCTTCGGCGCCTTCAACGTCTACATCCCCGCCCTGCTCAAGCCCGCCGCGGCGGACCTGTTGCTTCTGCTGTGGGTGCTGTTTTCCGGGCGCGATCTTGGCCTCGATGGGGATGCGCTGCCGCCCCGCCCGCAACAAGGCTTGACCTCGGTCGCGGCGGGAAACGGCATGCCCGACCCCTATTGGCGCGCCGCGGGCTTTCATGTCGCGGGCTCGCGTGCGGTCCGCATCGACATGCTCGAGCGGCTGTCCGATCTCATCCGCGCCCGCGTCGCTTTCCGCGCCGCGCAAGTCGGTGTCGAACCTCCGGCGGGAGCGACCGGCGACGGCGGCTTCCGCGTGGTTCCGGAGCTGATGAGTGTGGTCGGCTGCTCGGGCGAGGAGTTCGCCTCGATCCTGAAGGCGCTCGGCTTCAGGCGCGAACGGCGCAAGCTTGCGGCGGCGCCTGACGCACCACCCTCAGCGATTTCGGTCCCGGAAGGCGAGACCCCGGACGGTCAAGCGCCTGACGCCCTCCCCCGGCCGGTCGAGCAGTTCGACGAGGTCTGGCGTCCGGGGAAACGAAAAGAAGCGCGCCACGCCAAGCGCGCACTTCACAAGCCTCAGCGCCAAGATCGCGACCGGACACGCGCGGCGAAGCGTGAGCGGCATCGCCCTGCGGCACAGGCCAGGCCAGAGCGGACCAAGTCCGTCGAGCATTCGCCCTTCGCCGCGCTCGAAGTGCTCAAGGGGCGCCTCGCGGCGCGCCAACCGGAGAAAAACTGAGCGCGAAAAGATGTCGGAGCAGCGGCTCGACAAGTGGCTGTGGTGCGCACGGCTCATCAAGACGCGATCGGGCGCCGCGCGGGCGATCGCTGACGGCAAGGTCCGCATCAACGGCGAACGCGTGCTGAAATCGAGCCGGCTCGTTCATGCAGGGGACGTGGTGACCGCCACCTTATCAGGCAGGCTGTTCGTCGTGCGCGTGCTCGCCTGGAGCAAGCGGCGCGGCCCTGCGAGCCTCGCGCGCACCCTTTACGAGGATCTCACGCCACAGGCATCGCCGGAACCGGAGCTCGGCAAGGTGCAGAGCCATAAGGGCCCGCGCCCGACCAAGCGCGCGCGCCGCCGCCTCGATGCGCTCAACTCCGACGTCTGATTTCCGATTTCTAATTTCTGACTTCTGATTTCTGACTAGGCCGCCGAAGAGGCGATCTTGCGTACCGGCCCCGTCATAGGCTCGATGCGTCCCTCGCGCAGCAGCTCCGTTGCCTTGAGCGCCGTCACCGGCCGGCTGAAATAATAGCCCTGCCCTTGCTCGCAGCCGGCGCCTATCAGGAAGCGCGCTTGCGCTTCGGTCTCGACTCCTTCAGCGATCACGTCAAGGCCAAGCTCGTGCGCGAGCCTGATTGCGGCCCGCACCACGGCGGCGTTCCGGTAGTCGACGGTGACGCGGAACACGAATTCCTGCGCAAGCTTGAGCCGATTGACGGGATAGGTCGTCAGATATTTGAGCGACGAGTAGCCGGTGCCGAAATCGTCGATGGCGATCTTGGTGCCGAGCTGATGCAGATTTTGCAGCGTGTTGGAGTGCCGTTGCGTCGCCTCCATCAGCACCGACTCGGTCAGCTCGAGCTCCAGGTCCGAGGGGTTGACGCCCCATCGCGTCAGGCTCGCCTCCACCTCGCGCTCGAGCTCGGAGCTGCCCTTGAACTGGACGCTGGACACGTTGACCGACAGTACCGGCGGGGCGACGCCCTCGTCCCGCCAGAGCTTGAGCTGGCGGCACGCCTCCTCGAACACCCAATGCCCAAGCGGCAGCACGGCCCCCGTCCGCTCCGCGATCGGAATAAAGGAGGCAGGCGTGAGCAGGCCGCGCGTCTTGTGGTTCCACCGGATCAGGGCTTCGAGCCCGATGATGCGCCCCGTGGAGAGCTCGACTTGCGGCTGGTAGTGGAGCTCGAGCTCGCCATGCTCCAGCGCCGCCCTGAGCTCGTCGGCGATGCGCACTCGCTCATGCACCTCAAGATCGAGGTGCTGGCTGTGGAAGCGGTAGCAATTGCGGCCTTCGTCCTTGGCACCGTAAAGCGCAAGGTCGGCCTGCATCATCATCGCTTCAGGGCCGCCGACATCGGGCGAATAGAGCGCAATTCCGATGCTCGAGGTGATGCGGACCTTGTGGTCCTTGATATTGAACGGCGCCGCGAGCCGCTTGCCGATTTCTTCCGCGAGCGTTCCCACCTCCGTCGGGTCGCTCACCCCGGTCGACAGAATGGCGAATTCGTCACCGCCGAAGCGCGCCACCAGATCTTCGGGTTTTACCGTCTGCTTCAGCCGCTCGACGACCGCTTTCAGCAAGAGGTCGCCCATGGCGTGGCCAAGGGTGTCATTCACGTCCTTGAAGTCGTCGATGTCGAGATAGAGCACGGCAAAGGGCGGAGCGCCGCGCAAGCTCGCGGAATAGGCCATGGTGAGGCGCTTGATGAAGGCGCGACGGTTGGCAAGGTTGGTGAGGAGGTCGGTCTGCGCCAGCTCGAGGATCTTGCTGTTCGCAAGCTCGAGTCGCACGGCATGGCGGAGCGAGGCCCACATATAGGCGAGCACCGCGGCGAACACCAAGAGCACGGCGGCGAGAACCAGCCACGCCCGATAGAAGGTGCTCAATCCTCCTTTCGCTGGGACCACGATGAGGTTCCAGCTCGCGTCGCCGGCCGTCAGCGCCGACGACCAATAGGGAAAGTTGGCGAGGGCGGCTTCCGACATCGGCTTGACCGGCTCGCCGCGGTCCGACGCAGCGCGTGCATAGACCGGCAAAGCGTCGGCGTCGGCGTCCTTGGGGTAGAGATAGATGTCGACATCTCGCGGCAGCACCGCCTTGGCGAGGATGGCATTGAACACCGCGGAAGTATCGAAGGTACCCCCAAGGATCCCAAGAATGTTGTGGCGCCGGTCCTCGACGCTGACGTGCGGCAGCCCCTGCTTGAAGACTGGGAGAGCCACGAAGAAGCCGCGCCAGTCCCCGGCTCCGTTGTGGCGAAGCACGATGTCTGGCGACGTGGCCATGCGATCGCCGTCGCGCGCACGTTCGAGGGCGTTTCGCCGCATCGACTCGCTGTCGAGATCGATACCGACCACTGAAAGGGCCCTTGGCACGCCGGTCGAAAAGAGGACCGGAAAATATTCGTTCTGCTCCGGCGCAGGCGCCAAGGCGCCACCCGTTGACCAGGACCTGATCTGGTAGCCTGGGGCCCCTTCCGCCCTTGCCGTGTGCTCGAACTCATCACGCTCCGCGCCGATGACGCGGGGGCTCCAGGTGATCCGCATCAAAGGGCTCTCTTCCTCCAACACCCGGCTCGTAAAAAGCGCGAATTCATTCCGGTCGACCGTGTGCGAGGCGTCGTAGAAGGCGCGCACGTCAACGAGCTTGTTGAGATAATGGTCGAGGCCGTTTTGCAGCACTGCCGCATAGTCTCCGGCGACGTCGTTGAACTTCGCCTTCGCGAGACGTTCCTCCCAGCTTGCCACGGCGAACCAAGCCGACACCGCCACGCAAACCCCCAGGCCGGCCGCCGCGACGATCGGCCAGGGGCCGGTGGCCAGCAGTTTGGGCTTTATCGGGGATAGGTCCGGCATGCGGCGCAAGCCTCGAACGTCCTTCCGGCTTGGGGCCGCCAAAGGGCGCCGGAGGGCGGGAAGCGGGTTGCCTCTCGTTCGTTCGCGAAATGCCACAAATTGATTGACGCAGGATTAGGCAGTCGCCGCCAATTCAACCCAATGGGGCATTGGGCTGACTTTTCGCATGCTAGGCCGCCATTTTCGCGAAGCCGGTGCCTCGCCTTGTGCTGCTCGCCCGATTGTTATAGGCAGGGCGCTTCCTCGGGCGACTTTGGCGGCCCTTAGGGGCTAGAATGCGGGCTGAACTTGGCCCCCGAAAGCGTGTGGACCGATGACTTACGTCGTCACCGAAGTTTGCATCAAGTGTAAGTACACCGATTGCGTCGAGGTTTGCCCCGTAGACTGTTTCTACGAGGGCGAGAACATGCTGGTTATTCACCCTGACGAGTGCATCGATTGCGGCGTGTGCGAGCCCGAGTGCCCGGTCGACGCCATCAAGCCAGACACCGAGCCCAATCTCGAAAAATGGCTCGAAATGAACCGGCAATATTCGGAAACCTGGCCCAACATCACCACTAAGAAGCCGGCGCCCCCAGATGCCGACGCCTTTGTGGCCGAACCCGACAAATTTGCGAAATACTTCACCCCCAATCCGGGCGAAGGAGACTGAGAAACAAGGGGTTAAGCGTTAACCCTATGGGCAAAATGTCGCATGTTGCGGCGCAAAAAGGGCCGCGCGGCGGCACCGGACGGCTTCCCGATTCACTAAGATTGTGTTATCTTCCTGACGAAATGGCGCGGACTGTCGGTGCGTTAAGCACCAAGAGAGGCGTCCCTGTTGGGCGCACTTTTTTTTCCGACTTGCGGGAGGAAAGCGCGATCAGGCCCCTGATCGATGGCTTATCTCGTGCCCACGTCCCGCCCCTTAAATAGGCGCCAGCGGAACCTGGGCCGTCGCAGGAAAGTTGGCAAGCTTAGTTGCCCGGCATTGGCGCACACCAAACATTTTTAACAGTGAGACGAGAGTAATGGCTGAAAAGAAGAGACCCCAGCAAAGACACGGATTTCGTACCAACGAGTATATCGTCTATCCAGCTCACGGCGTCGGCCGTATTGTCAGTATCGAAGAGCAGGAAATTGCCGGTGCCACCCTCGAGCTGTTCGTCATCAATTTCGAGAAGGACAAGATGACGCTCAGAGTGCCGACCTCGAAGCTTACCAGCGTCGGCATGCGCAAGCTGTCCGAGGACAAGATCGTCAAGAAGGCGCTCGGCACGCTCAAGGGCAAGGCGCGCGTCAAGCGCACCATGTGGTCGCGCCGCGCCCAGGAATACGAGGCGAAGATCAACTCCGGCGATCTGGTCTCCATCGCCGAGGTGGTGCGCGACCTCTACCGGTCCGAGGCGCAGCCCGAGCAGTCCTATTCCGAGCGCCAGCTTTACGAGGCAGCGCTTGACCGCATGGCCCGCGAGATCGCGGCCGTCGAGAAGATGGACGAGGCGAGCGCCGTGGCCAAGATCGACGACGTGCTCGCCAAGACGGCGCGCCACGCCAAGATGGCCGCCGAGGCCGAGGCCCGTACCCGCGCTGCGTAGTCCTAGCACCGAGTCCCCCGACTCTGAGTTACCTTCTCCTCGCGCGGAGGTCGGCGCGCAAAGCGCGCCGGTGGGGGGTCTTCAAGCGCCGCTCACCCCGGCTCGGCCTTCGGCCTCGCCGCCCTCCTCATCAAGGCGAGGAATGGAGTTTGCTGCTGGATTCCGCTGCTCCGTCGACTTGAGCGGCAAGCGTCAAAACTTCAAGCTGCTCGGGGTGGGTTGCGGCGATCATTGGTCCGTTGCGCCATTCGATCCAACCGCGCACCCGCACATGTTTGCCCGCAAGTTTCTTGAGGTCGACGCCCGCCAAGGCGAACGCGCTGACATCCTTGCGCTCGATGCTGATGGTGAAATCTCTCCGCCAATCGTCGGCAAAATTGAGATAGATGCGCCCTCCCCCCTCACCCACCTTGGCGACGCTACCCTCGACGAGTTGATAGGATTGGGTGAGGCGCCCGAGCCGCTTCACATCGTCGGCGCTTTCGATGCGATAGGCAGACGAGCCCCACACGCCAAGGCGCTTTGCCCGCGCCTCGCGCTCGCGCGCGAGAAGCTCAGGAACGCAAGCGCGATTGTCGGGGAAGGAATAGACGCGGGCCAAGCCTTCGGCGACGAGCGCCTCCTGCAGCCAAAGCCGCGCGCCGCCGTCGCCGAGGACAAAAACCTGGGCGAGCGTGCGACCATACCGGTCGGTGTGGCGCCCGCCATATTTCAGCTCGACCGTCTTGCCGGCGGCGAGCTTGTCGAGCGCCTGCTTCGCCTCCTCGACCAGCGGCCAGGGATCGTCGCCTCGCCAGCCGAGCGGCGCCGACGGCGCCTTGGCGCCGATCAGCCGCACGATCTTTCCGTCAGCAAGCTTCAGCGTCTCCCCGTCGACGACTTCGGCGACGGTGCCCGTTTCCGGGTCTGACAGATCGCATGTCTTTGTCGCCTCAGCCGCTTCCACGCTCAACGCGGCGAGGGTGATCAGCGACGCAAGGAAGAGGCGAGCCAAGACGATCCCCAACGTGACGACAGTGCCAAGCCTAGCCTAGAGGCCGCCAGCTGAATGTCTCTAGGTTCATTGAGGAGAAGCGCCGGGCCGGTTCTCGCGGCGAAACTTGCGCATCAGCTCTTCCTCTTTGGGTGTGGATTTTTGTCGCGCGGCGGCACACGGACGACGATCGGCCCTTCGATCAAGTGCCATTTCAAGGGTGGGTCTGACACATAAATCGGCGCGGGCGAGCCAGTCTTCTTCCCGTTGAAGCGCCACTCAGCTCGTTTGGGAACGCGATCCAAACCGATCGGGTAAATCGTCACCTCATCGCCTTTGATGCGCATGCGCAGGAAATGGCGATGACTGTCGAGCCGCAAGGCGCTGAAGGCATCGTTGTGGTTCAGGTTAAAGCAGCGCGATGAGATATAAAGGTAGATGCCGAACAGAGTGCCGGCAATGAGACCTCCGACAAAGACCATCTCTCCCCCGAAAAGGAGGAATGAGAAGCGTGGCCAATGCTCCGAGCTGACATGCGCAGCATTGAACCCGCTAAAAAACTTCGCAAGGAAGATCACTGCGGCGCCGTGCACGATGGCGTTCGCGAAAGAAAGCCGGAAGACCTTCCAGCTATCGCCTTCTTGCTTCCGTGTGTAAGCCCAAAAGCCCGCAAGAAGGATCGAGAACACAATATAGTTGCCATCCGGCTCAAGATGCACCGCCACCAGACCGAGGAGCCAGTAGCAAACACCGAGCACCAGAGCGAAACCCGGATTGTAGGCTGCGAATGCGAAATCGCGGGCGAGCAGCGAGAGGCTCTTCTCGCGCGTCGGGTAGAGTGCTTCCTTGGCCTTTTCGCCTTTTAGGTTAGGATCTCTTGCCAAGGTCAGCATTGTGACGCGGCCTCTCAACCACGGGATCTTTTGAAGATCGATTGTCGGCGCCAAGGCATGCGTGGGATGTAGAAACGCGCCCCCGCCGCCCGACGTGATGAATTGCGTCATGAGGCCGGTATCGCGGTCCTTGCCCTCGTAGCGGCTGTAATGATGCGTATCGCCTGAGAGCACGAGCGGAATGTTCATGCTCTCGCTCCTGTTCAACGCCCGCCAACCTACATAGTCGATAACACCCAGCGACTTTTCCTTTGTAGCAGTGTAGAGCCAGCCGGGCTCGGGCCCACACAGGATGATATTGGCGTCGTCCGGCATCGCCTTGGCGATGGCCTCGAAGTACTCCCGCTGAGGTTGATCCAGGTCGTCGTAAAGCTGTGCGTCCATCGCCCAGATCCACCACTTCTCGGTGACCTGAAGGGCGAAATAGCTTCGCCGTTGATGCGATCGCCATCCGCCGAGATGAAGCTCCTCCTTCCGAGCAAAAAGCGCCAAGAACACGACGAGCCCATCATACCAATCGTGGTTTCCCGGGATCGCGTAGACTGGAGGGCTTTTCGTTCGATCGGTGTCGGGATCAGGATCGGGAAAGGCCCAGCCGTAGGGGTCCCGCAGCCGCTCCTGGTAATTCTTCGCCGACGCGTTGGGGTACACCTGGTCACCGCCCATGATCAAAACTTCACCGCGACGCGTGAGGTGACCGTCAACCGTCAAGGTCTCCCGAGCGAGCAAGGAGGCGATGGCGTAGGTCGAATCGAAGCCATCTCCGAGATCGGCCACGAAATCGATCCAGATGGCGCCCTCTGCGTCCCTCTCGTTCTTCGTGTCTGACATGAATTGCTGAGCCCGGTTCACGAGCTCGTTGTCGTCGACAGTGTCGAGCGCGGCCACGATCAGCCGCCGGTCCGCGTATTGACCGAACATGTCGGAGACGATTACGCGCCCTAGCAGCCTCGCGAGCAGGCCGGGGTGAAACCACGGCGTCATTTTGGGGTATTTCGCGAGAACCTCGAGCGAAGGGGGCTTGGTTGCAGGCATGGATTACCTCCATTGGAGGTAGAGCCTACACGTTTCCGTTTCCTCGACAAAGGGCGCGGGGAGCCCTGCGAATCTAAGGAATGTGGACGGAGCGCAGCCAAATTGTAGGCCAGGGCCTGGTTGCCGCCACGGGCAGGAGGTCATAATTGATCTTGGGGATGCGTTCGACGAGTGAAGCTCGACCGATCTCAGCCAGGGTCGCTGCGGCGCGCCAGCCGTTGATCGGTCGAGATAGCTGCCGGTGTAACGCCCGGCCATCCCCCGCAACCTATCGACGCTGCGCCGGCGGCGAGCTCCGTCACTCCTCCGGCGCCGTCTCGCCGGGGAGAAGGATCACGTGCTCCTGCTCCTCCGGATCGTTGCGCGCCACGATGGCGATCGCGGGCTCCGTGTCGCTGAGATTGACGGGCTGATGCGGCACGTCCGGCGGAATGAAGATGAAGTCGCCGGCCTCGTTCACCACGCTCTTCTTGAGCCCCTCGCCGTAGCGCGTCTCGACGCGGCCCTGGATGAGATAGATCGCCGACTCGAAGCCCTTGTGCACATGCGGCTTGGCCGAGCCGCCGGGCGGAATGACGACCTTCAACAAAGAGAGGCCCTTCGCGCCGGCGGTCTTGCCGGAGATGCCGGGAAAGATCGGCAACGCCTGTTTCGCTTGGGTGGTCTCGACTCCGCGCACGGTCACGATGTCCTTGCCGTCACGCTCGCCGATGATCGTCGGCTCGGCGGCGGCTTGCGCCAGGAGGAGGCCGAGCGCGGTAAGGGCGAGCAGCAGGTTGAGTCGCATTGCAGCCTCCTTCGCGAGCGGACCTTCATATTAAGCCCTTGCAAGACCCCGAACGCCTATATAACAGCCAGGGAGGGGCTGCCGGGCCCACGCTCGCTTCAAAGACCCCGTAGCTCAGTTGGATAGAGCATCAGATTCCTAATCTGAGGGTCGCAGGTTCAAATCCTGCCGGGGTCACCACTTCCCAAAGTGAAATCTTGTGCGTCGGAGGTGCCGGCGTGTCGCCCCTGCCCCCGCGCCGGATCGGCAAATACACCCGGCGTGTGCCATAGCTGCTCGTTAAGAATCTCGCTCAAATCGCTTTCGACGTAGTAATGCTGGATCACCGCTCCTCGCGAGAAATGGTTGAGGCCGGCTGGTATTGCCGCCGAATAGCGTCTGAAAGTCTCATGCACAGCGACGAGAAAGTGTTTGAAGGCACGGTTGTTTTGCGCGGCCTGCTCAATATGCGGATAGAGATGCGGGATGCGCCCGAAGGCTGCCAGGTTTTCTCGACCGAACAGCTTTGACAACAGCATCGGTTGCCAGAAATAGACCCACGTATCGTGACTGAAATGTGAGACCAGGACTTTCCGGTCGTTGAGGTAATCCACGCCGTTTTTCCGCTTGTAAACGTATGGTCCCAAACCGAGCTGTTGAATGTCGAGCCAAGTATTGAATGCGATCAGGTTGTCGCCGAGCAGATGGTCGTGGCGGAAGTCGATGATGCCGCTGTTATGCAAGTGGCGAAGGAAGGCCTGGTCCGTTCCAAGAAAGCGGTTTGGATCGAGGAAGTCGTCAGCGCTCCTCAGGCGCATTACCTTGCGCGCATAACCGTCGGGGTCGGCGTGGGCGCGCAGCAGATGCTCCTCGAAGGTTTCGAAAAAGCCGGACTTCGCCGGAATCGATCCGAGGCATGTCGATCGCTCGAGAAAGTAGAGGTCGCCGCCAACCGCAGCCTCCATCTCGCCGAGGCCCGCGTTGAAAACCATGTCGGCGTCGACCGAGATGATATCCTCGCCCGGAAAAAACCTCGGAATGACCAGAAAGCGAAGCAGCCCGAAATGTTTGATGCCGCCCCAATGGCGATATCTTTTGACAAAGAGCGGTATCTTGGCAGCGTGTTGCTGAGCGAGCGCCCGAGCATCGTGTACGGTATAGCCCAGCTCGCGGAGCCGCCCGAGATAATCGTCTGAAAAACGCCTATAGCCTTCGAGCACGAGGACGTCGATCTGGTTACGCTCGCCGAGTTGGGCCAACCGGCGTCCGTTGAACGCGAGTGGGATCGTGTTTTCGAACTCGGCATCATTCGCGAATTCGTTCCAAACACTGACGACAAAGCGCATTCAATCACACCAGGTTTGCCGACCTCGGTTACCCAGGTTCATCGGCGCGTCAACCGAAGGACTCCGCTCTTGGCACTTGGCGGGCGCTTCCACCGAATAGGGTCAAGTCGGTATCCGACCCGAAGCGGACATTGCAAAGCAAAGGCACCGTATAGACTTCACTGGGGTCCAGCCAGGACATCAACAATGAAGCGCTTGGACTTCTTTGCCAATTGCTTCCCTGCTCGGGCGATACCCCACGAAGGCAAAGCCCGGCGGACGATACGCCTTGCAGTCTTTTTCGCGGCCGGCCTCAATCGCTCGATGCGTCTCGCCGTCTTTTTCGCGCGTCGCTGCAAGCGCTCGATGCGTCTCGCGGTCTTTTTCGCGCGTCGCTGCAGCCGGCGGGTAGTCCTTGTGAGCCGCCGGCGTTGGGACCCAAGTCGGGACACACTCTCGACAATAGAGCGCCGCAGCCGCATCACCCTTCGCCATAGCGGGGCGGAAGAGGTGGCACCGTGAAATTCAAAAACGAGATATCGGGCCGGCGTTCGCCCAACATTCCGCATGCCATGCGGCTCGCCAGCTTGGTAGTAAATGACGCATGGTGCCGTTACGGTCTCGCTGAGGGTTTCAACCGTGCCAGCCAGCAGAAGGATGGTGACGTCGTAGGGGTCGATGTGGGGATCGTAACCGGCTCCGGGCTGCAGCACCGTGACGTGAGATGTGAGGGCGTCGAGATAGGTCGTCGCCTGGTTGAATAGGTGTTCACCCCAGCGCGGTTTTTCCTCGTTCGAAAACAAATCGTAGCTAAAGATGTTTGTTGCGAGCGGTTGGCGTGCGCGCGAGTCGGCCGACCCCCGCCACTTGAACATGAGATACGTGACCGGTCTTTCACTGGAATTGCGAATGGTGTGGTGCTGGTAGCTCGGGTAGTAGACGAAGGCGCCCGGCCGGGCCCGCTCGACTCGCGCTCCCTCAAGCTGGGGATCCGCGCTGATAATGAGATCCGCTTCACCATCGAGGACTATAAGCAACTCCTCCTCTGCGTGTGCGTGTGGAAGATGGGGTGAGTGGGCCGGGCTGAGGATTGAGATATGGCAACTCATGAAGTCGAGAATAGGCGTCGTGCCGCAAAAAATGTGGTGAGGCCTCCAAGGTTTCTCCCGGTCCTCGGCGAGTGGCAACGGCAGAGGATGGATCGTGGAAAATAGAATTGAATCTCCGTTGAGACTGGCCGGCGGAGGCGGCGTGATACGGTTAATGTCGTCACTGCTCGTACCAGAGACTCGGATTACGGGGGGCTGGGATGCCAGAAATCGAAACGGCCATTCGAGCTGCTCAAAATCCGGTATGCGCACCTGTGTATCCGCCTTTGCATACTGCAACAGCAAAGCGAGCCGAGTGCCTTGTCGGCGGGAATTGTATGACCCGTGCCACAACCGGCCATCGAAGATGAGCGCCTCGCCATCGCTCATCTGCGGCTGTACGAACTCCGCCTCCGGCTCGACCTCCTTTGCCCAAGCGAGTATTTGATCTGATGATGCAGTGCCCCGACGAAGGCCCTTTTCTCGCGCGACCTGCTGAATCGTTTTGCCGACCAAGTGCGATCGAGTGATGAATTGGAGGGCGGACTCCTGGCTGGTGTTCTCAAGGCCGACCCACACGCTGACGAAGCCGCCGTCCTGGGAAGACGACTCGATATCGGTATGCCAGGGATGCGACTCCTGAGGCTTTCGCTCAATTAGCTGAGCGCCCCAAAGGATGACGTCGTCGCCCAGCCATTGAGTGATGGGTGCGAGCAGGGCCGGCCGAGTGGCAAGCTCATATAAAACGCGGTCCGTAACCGCTCCGCCCTTCCCCCAATCAGCAGGCGGACGAGCGTCCCGGCGCAGATAAGCCGTGATAAGTCGGCACTGATCGGATGTGAACAGTCGGACAGGGCCAATCACGCCGCTTTGCGAAATGTTCGTTGGCCTCGGGCGCGACGCCCTTACGGTGTCTGCGGTCGCGGCGATCGCAATTGTCACGGCTACGCTCCCCCGAGCAGCGAGCCAAGGATATGGGAACGTGGTGTCGCTGTCCACCGACGGACAACGCCTGAGACTGGAGCCTTGCCGCTTACAAGCGCAAAGCGGAAATGGCGAAACGGAAATCGGTGAATTTGGTGAGCCTGCCAAGTATCGCCATTCAGGGCGATAGTCGCATTTCACGCGCTCAGGACCCAAGCTCCATTTGTTTGCCATCACTAATGGCAGAGGCCGTCCTGCCGCTCCCGCATGTCCAGATGAAAATGATCGCGATGGGCCTTGTTTGCTCGGGGCCCAAGCACCGTGCCGAAGACCCTGCACGCGTTTTCATGCGCGGCCTGCACGAACTCGGATTTCAGCTGCGACGTCAAAAGGGACTGAAATGAGACCGAGGCGTTGGCCAACAGAATTGGATTCCGTCCGTCAGCGCCAGAACGCGCAGTTTTCTCCTTCCAATCCCCCATCACGGTGATGCGCTCCCCCGAAGCGAGGACAAATCCAGCGAGGTCGAGCGCATTGGCCAGCGCGTGCTGGCTCAGGCGCGAATTGGCTCGGTTATAGACATTGCGGCAAGCGTAAGAGGATGCACGCAGCTGCACCACCGGCGAGCCGAGCAGGTCCTCGGCTTCCGGCTGAATGCGTTCGATCCAGTCGCTCAAGGCTTTCGCCAAGTCGCAACTGACCGTGGCAGGTGGATCGATCTCGACAGCCGGATCGACTCCAACCGACCTCACCAGGATGGGGGCTGGGGTACCGCACAGCCCCTGCTTGATCGGAGGCAGCGGCTCGAAATCAAGCCTGATGTCATGAAGCGTCTCGGTGCATTCGGCCTTTGCAGCTGCAACTTCCTCGTCGCTCCACGGGCTGGCTGGCACTTCGCCCGGGTTTGAGTGCTTATGTTTCGAGTTTCGTTCAGAGCTCGGTCCACTGGAGTTGGCCTCTACGGGCACGGACATTGAGACCACGAACAAGATCAACGTGAGCGCGCCAAGCCTCATTCCAGGTCCTC
>Ga0081455_10003853_pt1 | contig 17105 bp, 16 predicted proteins | sample TabmetS3T2R1_FD_70207 | JGI IMG/M metagenome (GOLD analysis project Ga0081455, IMG submission 70207) | Tabebuia heterophylla rhizosphere microbial communities from the University of Puerto Rico - S3T2R1 | ecosystem: Host-associated > Plants > Roots > Rhizosphere ...
TTTTCTGCACGCTGTATTGCTTTCTGACTAATATCATATCCGTATACATCAAATCCTTTCTCCTTCACATATTTTGCTACCGGAAGGCCAAGCTGGCCTAATCCAATTATAAGAACCTTGTCGAAGCGAGAATAATTATCAGTTCTCAAATAGCTTGACTGTGACCCTCTATTAATGACTTCAAAGCCCTCTTTAGGCAAAGTGAACCCACAAGAATTATTATCTAACAACCGAGCAATTTATGGTTTTATTGTTTAATATACAATAAGATAGTGAAAACTAGTAATATTTTAGTGGGAATAGGTACAGTGGTTTGTTATGATTAATATTATTCGCACTGAAATTTAGTGAATGATCTCTCCTTAGGAAGTCAAGAATATTCGAAATAATCTGACTGTTGGTACTACTTTGAACGGCCGCGAATTGGGTTAGCCTCCCTTTTTCCTATTCCCTTAGAAGGCCGAACCCAATTACAATGTTTACAATAAGATAGTTAAAATATGATGAGAATTTCGTTACTCATGTAGATTATGGAGAATCGATCTGAACCAGTGACTAGATATAAAGTTAACCAGCTAATCGATACCGGTATGAGCATTACTCTAAGTCTCACGGAGGATGTAGAGCTGGAGAAAGTGTCCCAGCAACAGCTAATACTAGATTCAATTGACAATCTTGTATCAGACAAGGACGTAAAGCAGCAGGTAAAGCCGTTCTTGGAAGCTATTCTTAGAGCTCAACCGCAAACCGTCATAAACACATACTCTCAGACCACTATACAGATCACAATGCCCAAAAGGAGGTTCCAGAAAATTGGAATTCCACAGGTTGGAGATACTCTGGCAATCGACATAAGGAAAGAATAGTCTTTTAACACGGTACTAATCAAGCATTAGGTTGAACTGACGTAGCAGCATTACTCCTAAACCTAGGAACATTCCGATATCCAGAGATTAGAATAAATAGAGTTAAGGGTCGAATAAGCCCATGCAGTGTGCAGTATATGATACATACGTTAGAAAAAAAGATGGAGACGTTATGCATTTTGATGTAGTCGTGGAGGCCAAAACTCCACATGAAAAAGCTATCGAATTTGGCAAAAAGTACTTGGAAAGTGTAGGCGAGGGAGAACAACAAATGACTCAGGAAGAATGTCAATTCTGTCACATACAGCAAGCCCCTCCAAGGATAGAGAGCGATATTCAAAATAACGGGTATTATATTCAAAAAATGGAAGGTTGTCCTGCATGATCGAGTGAGTCTTTCTAGATAGACTACCCAAATGCTAAAAATATGTGCCGAGCAGGCTTAAATCTTTTCATTATTCCGACATCTACCGAGAGATAATTATCATTGGAACTTACAAAGTCCGAAGAAAAAATTCTTGATGGGAGCAAGGGAGAGATTCATGCTGCTGCATATAGGGTTCTACTGGCGATAGGACGTGCAACCGAAGCTGAAAAACTGGTTCCAATTCAATGGGCTCACGTTTCTGGTGTAAATTATAATACTATCGGCGATGTAGGAGTGAATTTCCTACAGGAAGTGGCAAAAGGGGCACATTTCAAGGTAAGGACGACGATCAATCCTATGGGCTATGATAGAAGTAAACCAAATGCACTTTCTGAAAATTTCTTGTCTAAGCAAATGCAAATTGTGAAAAGCTATAAACAAATGGGAGCCATGCAATCCTTTTCCTGTACTCCGTATGAAATTTTCCGACTTCCAAGAAAAGGTACCTCTGTGAGTTTCGCTGAAAGCAGCGCCGCCGTCTTTTCCAATTCATTTTTGGGACTAATGACAAATAAAGAGAGCGCTCTTAGCGCACTTGCAAGCGCCGTAACAGGAAAGGCCCCGTATTCTGATCTTCGAATAGAGGAATCTCGAACTCCTAAGGTGGCCCTAAAAAGCAAGGGTATAACTATGAACTCTGAAACAGATTACGGCCTACTTGGTTATCTGGCTGGAAAAATCTCAAAAGATAGTTGTATTGCCTTTTCAGATTTGAAAAGCGAAATGGACATGATGTTCGCAAAAGCAATCTCATCAGGATTGGGAACCTCAGGATCTTGCGGAATGTTTACGTCTGGCAACATGTCGAAAAGTGAATCCATTGCAATAGACGAGGAAGAAATGTCCAAAGCCAAAGACGAGTTGAATACCGATGAGAATGGCGACCTTATTTTGTTCGGTAGTCCACAACTTGGATTAAATGAGTTAGCGTACCTCCATGATCTTATTGTGGGACGAAAATTTGATAGGAAGTGCATTATTTTTTGTTCAAGATACGTCCATAATCAGGCTAGGAAAATCGGGCTAGCTTCAAAAGTAGAGTCATCAGGGGCAGAATTTATGTGCGACTCTTGCATGTGTCTTTCACCATTAATAACCAGGGACAACACTGATTCAATCATAACCAATAGTGTAAAGGGAGCGTATTATATGAAAAGCTCTAATCGTGTTGGCGTATCATTAAAGGATATGAAAACCATAGTGAAAACTTATAGTGAATAAGCGATGTTTGTTGTTGAGTGCAGGTGCGTTGTAAAGGGATTCGCTGAAGGGGAACCTTTGATATCGGATACCCCAATAAATTTTCTTACGATGATTGACACTGAAAATGGGGAGATCAAGGATCCGAATCATAACCTCTATGGCAAGACATTGAAGGGCAAGATATTTGTTTTCCCAAATTCAGTAGGTAGCAGCGTAGGAGCATACATGCTATACAGCTTGAAAAAAAAAGGCTCTGGTCCATTGGCAATTATATGTTCCAACAGGATGGACATAACGACGGCTTCTGGTTGTGCTATATCAAATATCCCTGCTGTCTACCTGAAAGATAATAATTTACTACAGGTTTTAAGGAACAGCCGGACAATGACCGTTGATTGTGAAGGAGAGCAAATCTTGATCTACCAAAATTGATTGCAAACAATGATGTTTTCGAATTTAAGTACATACGCCAAATAATTTACAATAATGAATTATCTTTTTTTTGACTGATAGTATCGTGGTCAGTACATAATCCTTTTATTGGTGTGTAGGAGTATCAGTAGCTGATTGGCTAGGTTTTGTCCTGAATGCGGTGGTGATATGAAATTTGACAGTCCTAGTAAGAATTTTGTCTGTAAAGGATGTGGCTTGTTTGTTTCCAGTGAAAAATTAGACGAACTAAGAGACAAAGCAGCTGAAAAATATTATGAGACTGGAGATGGTAGAAAACGAGTCCACAACGACTACCTTGATTGGTGGCAAAGCTCAAAGAAAGATAAACAAAAATAATCAAAAATAGCAGGAATTAGGATCTTTTGGTTCGTAGCCTGGCAGAACTAAAACATCTTTGATGCTTGCATTGTGTCCCGATGGCTGGATTTGTCGTGGCTTGTGTGTTTGATCCTTTCTTGATGCATCCTAGCGCCCCGGTCAGTTTCCAAGTTGGAATTCAAAAAGACTTAAATAAGAAATATTATCCCTCTGCATTTGCAGCCTCTTAGTTAATGATGGAATCATGCAATAAGTGTAATAGAAACCCGCCGGTCTATTTTAGAGAATATTCAGGGGAGATGCTTTGCAAAAGATGCTTCCTAAATTCTATAGAGCGCAAGGTCCAACGAACGATAAATAAATTCTCAATGATCAAGTTTGGGGATCATGTGGCTGTAGCGACATCGGGAGGGAAGGATAGCTTGGTTCTATTAAGTATTCTAAACTCCACAATTGACGCATCCAAAGGAATTACTGTGAGTGCAATTGCGATTGATGAAGGTATAGCTGGATATCGAGATGAAGCATTGAGGATTGTATCAACGTTTTGTTCCAATCTAGATGTTCCACTAACTGTCCTATCATACGAAGAACTCTTCGGAACTCACATGGATGAAGCAATGAAGCAAAGACCCTCAGAAAAATTAACGTCCTGTTCAATCTGTGGCACATTTCGTAGAAGAGCAATAGACTTGGCGGCAGAACAGATAGGGGCAAATGTAATTGCAACGGCGCACAATTTGGATGATGAGTTACAAACATTTATGATTAATTTGCTTTCAGGCGATGTAAATCGAATCGGTTGGAACCAATCCTCTTCCATTTATAAGGCAGGCAACATGAAGAAGATTAAACCCCTTTCTGAAACTTACGAGCGAGAAATCGTGTTCTATGCACTTCAAAAGGGAATTCCATTTCAGAGCGAGCAATGTCCTTATATGGATGAAAGTATAAGAGAAGAAATTCGACAATTTTTAAATGATTTAGAGAAAGCTCATCCCGGAATAAAATACAATACGTACAAATCTACAGTCGATATTTCTGCTTTTATACGTAAGCGAGGTGATCTATCTATCATAAGGAGGGCTTGCGAGAAATGTGGTCGAGACAGCACCGAGCAGATCTGCTCCGTGTGCAAGATTCAGGAGATTTTTAAACCAGTAGGTTAAATGGTTTGGAAAAATACACGACACTAACATAAATATAATCTAACGGTGGATTACATATTTGGAGACAGGGAGGATCGGGGTGTTAGTCGTACCCCATACCAGAAACCGACTTCATGCTGGGATCAGCAACTGCTGGGTAAATCTACTGGTACAAGGTACCTGCTTGCCTAGCTGAAATGAAGTCATGCCGTGCTGGATGGTTATGAGCAGCATGTCATGCGAAGGCATGGTCTTGACTGCGTATTGTCGAAATGGGTGAGGTCCGGGAGGGAGCAACCCTAAGATTGCATGGTCATGCTGGCACGTCTACGTGGCAGATCTTGCAGGGCTTGAGAGGGGGCTTTGGACCTTTACTGGAACCAGTGGGCTGTCTCCAATAATCAATCAGGTTGTACCGCCTATTTTTTAGACTTTCTAAATCAGATATCGGTGCTATCACTATTGATCAAATTGCTAAATTGCAAGATTGCCACTTTGCCAACCGGAAAGTGCACAATCATTTCGTGAGTTTGGCATAGAACCTATAGCCAATGGCTTAGACGAAAAATTTCGTCAACTGGCTCTTTCTTTAGGATCTTGACTAAAGCTCTTGCTTGGGGTACGGAAAGCATAGGTTTCTTAAAATGGTTGTCGATGCCAATTCTGGGACAAGCGACTTGCACGAAAGCATCTACTTGACCGAATATCTGAATCCTTTCTTCTGTTATTTCAGTCAATCCAATCAACCTTACTTTTATTCCTACTTTTTCAAACTCTTTCTTTAATTCCAGAGCACGAGTCTTTGCGAACTGGCCATCTTTTATTCCGATAATAATTCCAATTGTTCGAGCATCAGCGGCCTTGTAGATTGATAGAATCGCTTTCCTATGCAATTCCTCAGCGACACTACTTATTTCAGTGTATTCCTGAAAGTACGGATCAAGCATGAATGTTTGTTTCCCAGTCGATAACGCTACCCCAGCCGAATGGAATGGACTTTGACCTAAAAAGACATAGCAATCTATCCTATCCGACTCGCTGTTAGCAGGGTAAAATTCACAGCCAAAAACCTGTCCATCGTTGAGCTGTCCCTTACCGTTTCCTATAACCACGCTTAGGCCAGACTGTTCGAATATTCCGCGAACATTCTCGAGTTGAGGTAAATGTTGACTAATTGTTAGTAGTGATATCTTCCTATAATTTCTGCCTAGTAGTTCTGATGCCAATCGTTTTGCAACTTCATCAAATGGCATATCCTCGTATGCGTCAATCATGACAATCTCTTTTCCAAAACCATCCATTGATATTGTATGTCCGATATTAAAAAGAATCTCTGCGCCAAGCACGTTGGCTGCATGGGTGTTAAGGTCACAAGAGCCCCAGCAAGTATCTCCAATTATGTAAGTTGGTATTTCGAATTTTTCTGCGATAATATCTGCCGTCTCCTGAATTTTGGACATCAATCCGTCAGGTCCGTCCAACGCAACGGATCTAGGTTTCCTCTCTTCAATTATTCTGATTATTTTCTGATTATCGATCGATATCATAACTATGCTCTACTCCAACGAGTCTTGCAAATTTCATTCAGTTCTATGGCAATAAAAATGCATAGACTAATTATAGTATTTCAAAAGCAAATCATTCCATTCCAACACCACATAACTGAAGATTGAGATCCAATAATAATAATAATAAATCGAAGCACTCACTCAATCCAAATATTGACGGATGCTAGCCGGTTTAAGATACATCCTTTCTTTTAAGTACTATGACCTTCTTGGTGCCACTTGACTGGGATCCTTCCCACTTGCTTGGGAAATATACTTTATTTTTTTCATCTGTGATCATATCAAATCCACAATCTTCAAGAGTATGCATAATCTCATTTTGATGCTTTGTATATTCCTCTGCACTGGTAAGAATCTGTATCGTACCACCATCACGAAGCTTATGTTTCATAATTGAAAGCAATGACTTGAACGAAACAATTTGATTGGAACCCTCTGTTTGATCCAACATATTCCTCTGCAAGACAATAATAAAATTATCTACTATCTTATCGATTACATTTGGGATTAATTTTGGCGTACTGCCCCAGAATGCAGATGCATTTGGCGGATCTAGCATTGCAAATCGATTCTTAGCTCTAAGAACTTCTTGCTGGTCCTCACTTATGCCAACAAAATATTCGGCCCAATTGTCTATGGCAACTTGCTCAAGCATCTCCTCATTTATCATTGCGAGTTGCACATTTACTTTTAAGAATAATTTCTTTGCATCGGCAATCGTTCGATTCAATTGAGTTGAGGGATTTCCTTCATGAAAAAACTGGTAAATCAAATTCCACCTTTGTCTAAATACGTCTGGAAAGGTCTTACTATTCAATAGTTCCTTAAACAATGCTGTATCTGCAAAATCTGCGAAGAAAGCGTCTGTTCGCGATACAGCCTCGAGCTTTGGCAAATATAATTCGTCATATAGATTTGTAACCCTATCCCATGCCCGAATTGGATCTGAGCTCATGTAGGTAACCGATAAATCAGCCAACCAGAGTATTTCTGCAAGGGCAGTAATCTTATCCGGGTCGTATCCTTCAGCAGATAGATCTTTCAAGAGACTTGAGAAGGCCCCTTTTGCCTCTTGTGATGTAGAATAAGGAAAATCAGTATGCCAAATAAGTGATTCTACTACTAGGCATTCCTTTGACCTTTCATATCCTGCTGATCGTAAATACTCTGGATGTGTAGTTGAAAATTCAGCCGGAATCTTCGACGAGCGTGAATGATCCCGGAAATACTCCTCAAATTCAGACGGATTCAACATGAAATAGGCATCATGAATTCTAATTTTTCGAAGTTCACTGATTGTTCTGCTGACTTTTGGTCCTTTACTAGATAGGGGTGGTTCTTTATCATTCCTAGCTGTTGCAATAAGCGTTGATTGAACTGGATCGTAGTCATGTAATAGAGCTGAAACAAGGATGAGTTCGTAGTCCTCGTTTGTAAATACGAATTCATGAAAATCTCTGGGTAACATTTGCAAAACCATATACGACACCTCTAGACTATGGTGAAAATTGTGATACTCTGTAGAGCCTTCGCCCAAACCTTGGCTATCATAAGTGTATGTCAAGAAATTCAAAAGCGTCCTTATCTTACGAATACTGTTTGGAGGGATACCGCGATCAGACGCAAGTTGAATTATGGCGGCGATCAGCTCTTCATTCTTGGCATTTGCTAAATTCTTATTTATATCGCTTATAAAGTTCTTTTTTGAACGCGGTAGGTAACGACTGACTTCCTCATAGATTATTTTCAAAGGCAAGCTCTTATTTAGATAAATGCCAAGGGTTGTTATCCAGTAAGGATACTTTATTCTCGGCTTCTCTCGTTCTATTACTTCTTCAGAAGCGCTTACCAATGCCTTATTTAAGTCGGTTATCTTGGCTCTGACTTCCTGACCTGCTAGTGATTGAAATTCCCTTGGGTCGATATACCTTGATCTTTCTGTATTCATTACCAACCACTGCGGAATTCTTACTCTATATCTGAAGTACGCGCGTTTGTTGTGTTGCGAGGATAAAGATACAATTTTTTCTTTAGTTGTAACGGCAACATTTCTAGGTCCGTTTGAAAAGGGGAGTTCGCTGTCACGGACGACCTGAATTATTATTTCCTTGTCTTTGGATTGGAGACCCAAAAGTATGTGCCAATACTTCCCCTTGTCAAGCCAATTTGGAGCCTTAGTTTCTTTGTCCCAAAAGTCGATCGGTCCTAACGGTAGATAGCCAGTTTCGTATTGCTTGGTCTCTGGATTATATGACCGATACTGATAGTCTCCAATTTGAGGATCAAGTTGCTTCGCCTTATATTTGGCTGATAATACTCTCTCCGCCGATCTAGTTAATTCGCGATAAGCCATGGCACCCCAGATAGTTCCTAGAGCACTCATTAGGGTTAGTATTGCTGCAACAATGTCAACTTGATTTGTTGTGAAGTATGTTGGAGTTAGCGGGATTCCAAACCATCCTGTCGCGAGTAATCCGCTGAATGTAAGGGTGATGAAGAGCCATCTAGCTAGATCATTATAATAAAGGCTAAATGGCCTGTGTTCATCACTCAAATGACTCATCTTCTATTTACCATCGCGTTATTAGTTTTTGAATTTAGGAACAACTACAATAATAATCCTGTCTGAGTTTCATAAACCATGAGCCAAGTGAATTCACTCTACAACTCTGAAATCTGTCCTTGCGATCTCATCCCTCGCTTCGGCCCATTTCTCGGATTTGCGGACTCGCCATTTTTCATAACATACAACATCTTCTAAATTCAATCTCGGTAGCCAACCTGAACGCTCTAGGTCAGGTGCCACTTCAAACTCGCTTACATAGCCTATACACAAATAAGCAATCGGCGAAACATGTTCAGGTATTTCAAGTATCTCTCGGATTCTACTATTTGAGATGATACTCACCCATCCTACACCCAAACCCTCTGCTCGAGCCGCAAGCCAGAGATTTTGGATGGCACAGCAAACGCTGTACACTCCCGTCTCCGAGATAGACGTTCTACCAAGCACAAAAGGACCAAACCTTTCCGGATCATATGTAATGCAAATGTTCATTGATGATTCCAGAATTCCTTCAAGTTTTAGGGAGGTGTACTTATTTTTCCTTTCTGGGTCGGATTCGAGCATCATGACTGATTTTTGAAATTCCTCTAAAAATGACTGTTTTATCCTTTCTCTGATCTTCATGTCGCTAACTAAAATAAAGTCCCATGGCTGAGAGAATCCCACAGATGGAGCGTGATGGGCAGCATTAAGGATTCTAGCTAAAATATTTCCTGGTATTTTCTTATCCAGAAATCTAGCCCGAACGTCCCTACGAGAAAAGATCACTTTATAGACGGCATCTTTTTCATACTGAACAAAGGAGTTCTGAGGAGTGTTCAATAAGTTTTGATCAATCTTAGCAACAGTCAGTGAGATTTATACTGTTAGTACAGGCAGTATCTATGCTACTTCCAAACGTCAAAACTTCAATCTAAGCTTTTCTGAGAACATATATTTAGGCCGGCGATTGAATTCCAAAAGAGGGCCGGTGGTCCAGCCTGGTTAAGATACCGCCTTGACATGGCGGGGGTCGTTGGTTCGAATCCGACCCGGCCCACTGAAGAATATGTTACATCTCGTGGACGAGACGCGCAGGAGAGAATCATGTGCACGGGCAAAGTACAAGGCACTACTTATACTCATTGTCGAAGATAATGGAAAAAACTCATGCTACAAATACAAAAGAGCAATCATTTGACTCCTTACTGTTTTGAAGGGTATGGCAATGCTTTCGCATCAATGGTGCTCATGAGTTGCTCATGAGCAACTCGCGACCACTTCCAATTGAATCGCAAGAAAGACTGCATGAAATATCATTGTCTAAATAATGATATACAAGTCTGCATCTGCATCAATCCCACGCTATTCTAAAGACTATTCCAACCGGTATCAAGACTCGCCTAAGCAAGTTAAAATATCTTAAAATTATAATAACCTACGGCGGATATCTAGCATCTGTTCAATGAATCTCTACGTTTCAAATTATCCAAGACATTTCCGAAGTCTCGCATAGTCGAGTAAGATTTTAATGGATACAGCAAGTGGTCCATTATTTGGGCTAAAACTGGCTTCGAGAGGGTAGTATGGTTCATTCATCCCTGTGGCATTCGATAAGTAGGGAACTGCTTTATTCCTAACAAAATCACTAGAAGGATTCTTTCTGTATGGAGGGTTCATCGCATTTCCGCAACCAGCTGATCCGCTAGGACATGGTAAATATCTAATAGGAGGTTGCGCCTCAACTAAGTAACCAAGCTCCTTGACCCTCACTTCTTGTGCCTCCAAGTATGGCATTCTAATAGGATTGGGGCTAACCGATGATGCAATAGTGTCAGGATATCTTACAACAGGACACATAGTACGAGAGCTGCGATACACGCTCATATTCCTGGACTGATCGAGACTCCCACAGCAGGCTCTTTTCTTCTCCTCCCTAGTTTCTCCAGTCATATGATCGATGGGTTCCCCCGAACCATATCCATGAGTCAAGTTAATGTGCCTCTGGGTGTTATAATGCCGATTAGATCCATAGTCCTGATATGGACAATCCCATCCATGAGTCCGTCTATACTTATTTTTGAGATGCAGTGAATTCACATTAGCATCAATTTTTCCTAAATGGAATGGCTTATTAATATAAGATTTATCTTTTTGCATAGATATTATTGGATATCTCTCTCTTTTAAGGTTTAAACGAACATTCTTCGTTTGCAAGGCGACCTATTTCCACCCTTCCAAGCTTTTAGGCGAGCTTTCATCTACGGTAATTCAATTTCTGAAGGTTGTAATAAAGAAATTCTAATCTTTGGCACTCTTATCGACTATTCTAATTCCATTCTAACCTTGTTTATCAGGTCATTCGCTGAAATTGGTTTCGTAATATAACTTCCTACACTTCGGACAGAATGAATTTCTCTCAATGCTCGATAATTTATCTCACCTGCAGTCATGAAGCAAATCCGCAAATTCAGATCTATTTCTAGAAGCCTTCTACTTACTTCAAATCCATCCATCCCTGGCATATTGATGTCAATGAGCAACAAATCGTAAAATCCGGGCTGAAAGACATCCCGAAATTGCGCAGGATTATTAGAGGTATATACTATGAACTTGAATGCCATTTCGCCCCTCGAAATAGGATCTGATTCTAGAATTGTTCTGAAAGTGGTAGTAACATCCTTATCATCATCTAAGATTGCTATTCTCTTGTGCGCACTATCCGGTCTGAACTTTGTAATTTCATGTTTTATTCTCTGTGTCATATACTGGACACACCCAACTCAACTCCAACATCGTGCCAAGCACTGCAAACTGTGACGCAATCAACATAAAAAAGAAGTGTATTGTCTAGTGACCTCTAGATTGGGACCGCCTGAGAGGCAATTTATACCATAGAACGACTCGAAATCAATAACATCCATAAACTATCTACAACCTTTCAATCTATCTATTTGTGAGCTATCTATTTATCACTTCTTAAAGAGAGCACCTTAGAATATATGGCCATTTATTAAGAAATAGACATTTCTAGCGTCATATTACTATTTGTAATATTAAACCCTAATAAATTCACAACAGCGATAAGCAAGATGTAAGAAGGGAAATGGGGATAAAGTACTATGCGAATTCCCCGACTACTGTCCAAGTTGTGGCTAAGGATAGCTAGTGGCATTCACGAGACAGTCGAACCGAATCACGCCGTCGGGATGAAAAAGCTCATTTTTGCGTCTGAGTTAGCGGCAGGAGGAATCCCAGTGTACAGAGAACTAAACCAGGCCCAATATGATAAAGCCATAACTGATAAACATATCCGAAATTTGGAACAAGATACGGATCTAATTAGGGTGGAAACATTAACTGAAACGCAAATGTCTCCGAGGGCCTCAAAAACCGCCAATGTTGTGTTGAATAGCCCGATCAAAAACAAGGATTTAGGCAAGTTGAGGAGAATTATGATAATTGATGACGAGAGGGATGTCACCTTCCTATTTAAGATCATTTTGGAAAGTATGCATCATGACGCAACTTTCAGTTGCAAAGTAGACTCATTTAACGATTCACTTACTGCATTGGAAAATTATCAAGAGGGCGTATACGATCTAGTAATTATAGATATAGTGATGCCCAAAATGGACGGATTCAAGCTGTACAAAGAATTAAGAAAGAAAGACAAGAACGTGAAGATTTGCTTCTTGACGGCGGGTGAAATGTACTATGAGGAGTACAGAAAACATGTAATTCCAGAGGTATCTCCAGATAAGATTATCCGGAAGCCGATCTCAAATGATGATTTGGTTAGGATAATAAATGAGTATTTTGTACCCTAGCTTTTGTTGCTTAAATGCAACCTCTCCGATACCACAAGGGTCTATGCAAAAATAAGGGAAGTACCACTCTACTCTAGACTAGCTTCCGAAGTCTTATTATCCTCAGTAACACTCGATGATTCTTCTGCAAAGTCCTCGAGATAAATATCCATATATCTCTTCAGTCTCTCCCATGATTTTCGTATATCCTCGTTTGCGGGTTTCTTGATAGCGTACTTTCCTGCAAAAGGGATTTCCTCGATTTCAATGGACTCTGTTGCTGGGATACTTTGGTATTTTGGGATACTGCCTGTATCTTCAGTGAATTCATTGCCTATACCTCCGTGTAGTTTTTCGGATAGGTTTAGCAATGAATGCTCTCCTGCGATTTGTTCTGTATCATTGAGGTACCATCTTCTCACCTCTTTTTCGACGCTCTGTGCTTCTGCAGATGAAACTCCTGTTAGATCCTTAATCTCGAGCCAAAGATTTTCAGGCAGATCTCTCCTATATTTCTTGTAGAATTCGTTCCATAGGGATACTCTCAGTACAGACTCGCGCAACAATTGTTTTCGATGCTCTTCGTCACGAGGGTAAATGATATCTTCACCATTTTTTGTGACTCTGAATTTTCCTCTTCCCTCAAGTAGCCCATAGCTAATAAGACTATTTATTCTCCTGTAAAAGCCTCCACTTGTTGGTGTCTTGTATCCTAACAAGAGAGCAAGATCATTTGCATGAATCTGCCGATCCACACTTTTGACATTATCATATATCTTCTTGATGTCGTTGAAGGCCCCTGAATTAAATCTAATCTCAGGAATTTCATATGAACCTATTCGCAATTTGCTTGATTATCTTTCCATTTATCGTTATTAAATTTGCTTTATCGTGGGACACACACCTTCACGATCCAAGTTTCCATCTCCCTGGCTAATCATTGGGTCTAGGCGCTTGGGTTAGTCAAGTTGTAGGTAACAATCAGGCCTTCTGAAAAAAGGAGAACTGTAGTACATATGACTGAGCAGGAAATTCAAAAACACAGGGGAAATGATTTGCTATATCTATTTAGTACAAATCATGCGTGATAGGTCTTCATTGCTAAGATGAGTCTGTCTATATCGCCTTCGTTATTGTAAAAATGAGGTGATACCCTAACCCCTCCCCCACGCGCAGATACTATTATTTGCCTTTTTGCTAGATATTCGACCAAATGCTCGGGTGATCTACTCTTGAAAACAATAATGGCAGATCTATGTAAGCTTGCAAGAGGAGAAAGGATCTGAATTTTCAATTCAGCAAGCCTTTCAATTAGATATTGTGTAACATAACGAATTCTTTCCTCGATCCTAGAAATGCCAATTTTAGAGATGTAACTAACTGCTGCTTTTAGAGCAATTATATTAGGAAAATGCGGCGAACTGATCTCAAATTTAGAAGCGTTCTTGGACATTCTGATTTTCATGTTGTCAAAATGCTCTTTTTTCTCTTGTCCAAATTGACTGAAGAATGGGGGTTTCAGTTCAGATTCCTTTTCGAGTAGTTTACTTTGAATATAGAGTGTTCCTATTCCAAAGGAGGAAAGCAACCATTTGTGACCATTACCTACTGTAAAATCAACCCCAAATTTTCTAACATCGAATTTCAGTGCTCCGATCGACTGGGTTGCGTTGACCACCAGATAGAGTTGCTTCTCATTACATATCTCGCTTAGTGCTTCCAAGTCTTGCTTGAATCCTGTCGAATACTGAACATGACTCGTGATGATTGTTCGAGTTTTTCTTACTATTGACTTCCGAATGCGCTCAATGGGTACCATCCCATTTTGAGATTGAACTATTGTCATATCTGCTCCCTTGTTGATCCACGGTAGATTTGATGATGGAAATTCCAAATCGTTTGAGATTGCATGGCCACGGTGAGCAAGCAGGTGAGCAATGATATTCATCCCCTCGCTTGTTGAATGCGTGAACGCGATTTCCTCTAACCGAGCCCCAATAAAGGCAGCGTACATTTTTCGAGTTTCTTCAATATTGTCAATCCATTTCTGCCAGCGAGTTCCTCCGTAGAACATGTTCTCTTTATAAAATTCTGATACTGCATATTCAACTTGACTTGGGATCGGAGAGATTGCCGCATTTGCCAAATATGAATATTTTTTGGTAACTGGGAAGTCTTCTCGAAGTCTGTTCCATTGCGTAGATTTCAATTCGTATGTCTTCAGAATAAATGGGCTATATGATTTTCCTCCAGAAATCTGATTAGTTAGATTGATAGCAGGGCACACGAGAACTTTTTGTCGAAGTTAGAAAACGACGTGTTTTGGAATATATATATGAAGACCATCAATATAGATCATATAGGGCGATTTCGATCTAGGTATTCATTGTAGGGTATTGTGAAATATCACCCCATGCTGTCAAATCATAAGTAGGGGTATAATAATCTCTGGAATCAAACGTACTGACTAAAAAAAATTTAGCTTCAACTTTTCTTAAAGGAAAAAGACGAGGCGATAAGATATTTCGTGGGACAGTTATTGCTGCTGCAGGCTATAGCGCGCTTATGCTTATCCTTGTCGCCTTTGCAGTAGGTGAGGGAGCCTTGCCCATCTTTTCCCATGAAGGCTTTCAATTTATCACGGGTACCGATTGGAACGCTGTATACGGGCGCGAGTCATTTGGTGCATTGCCCTATATCATCGGTACCTTGCTTAGTTCCGCCATTGCGATGGCTATTGGCGTGCCAATAAGTCTCGGGATAGCCATTTTTGTTACAGAGATGGCTCCTCATCGTATTAGTACGCCCCTTTCCTTTGTAGTTGAATTACTCGCCGCGGTTCCAAGCATAATATATGGCCTATGGGCTTTGTTTGTATTTAGATTCTGGATAAGAGATCTGATTGAACGTCCACTTTACGAGCATCTTAGTTGGATCCCTTTTTTTGACAAAACACCTTTCGGGCTGGATATCTTTACCGCCGGGATAGTGCTTTCAATTATGATTATTCCAATTATTTCTTCAATAACGAGGGAAATACTTCGAGTTGTCCCTAATTCTCAGCGAGAAGCTGCATATAGCCTTGGTGCAACAAGATGGGGAACCCTTCGGACCGCAGTTTTTCCTTACGCAAAATCAGGCATCCTCGGTGCTTCATTTTTGGGATTGGGACGCGCAATTGGCGAAACTATTCTTGTCACGATGATAATTGGAAACGCAATCGGTCCGGCCGCAATCCCGACCACCCTGTTTTCACAAGGACAATCGCTAGCAAGCCTTATTGCGAATGAATTCAACGAAGCAGCATCAGATTTGCATCTTTCGGCTCTAATTGGTCTGGGAGCTATCCTGTTGTTACTATCAATGGTAATTAATATAGGTGCAAGGTTAATGGTTTCGCGTATGGTTAAAGCTGTTCCAGGAGGGCGAGAATAGGTGTCTGAAAATACTGGCAAGCAAGAGCGATTCCATCGGAGAGAAGTGCAAAGGGCTATGGTCAAAAACGCAAGAAAGGCTAAGATCATCGATAAAATAGTAAGCATATTTGCAATCACATGTGTTATTTTAGCAGTAATCCCATTGACTAGCATATTAATCGAGGTCATAAAAAACGGAATTGCAGCATTCAATTGGGATTTCTTTACCGGAAGACCCTCTGCTATAGGTCGAGCCGGTGGTGGCATAGGCCCTGCAATCCAGGGAACCTTGATCGTGGTAGGTTTGGCGACAATGATCGGAGCACCAATTGGAATACTCACCGGTATCTATTTGTCAGAGTTTGCTGGGAATGGGCCTTTTCCCAATGGGGTCCGATTTTTCAATGAAGTGATGACGGGTTTACCTTCAGTGGTTATGGGGATAGTTGGTTATATTCTAATTGTCCTCACTCTCGGTTCGTTCTCTGTATGGGCAGGAGCTTTTTCATTATCGCTAATTATGATTCCGATCGTGTCCCGTGTTACTGAAGAGACCATCAAGATCATTCCGAACTCCATTCGTGAGGCAGGCCATGCGCTCGGCATTCCAAAGTGGAAGATCACTCTCTTCATAACATTCAAGTCTGCAATTAGCGGGGTACTGACCGGAGTTGTGCTTTCAATAGCTAGAATTGCTGGAGAAACCGCACCGCTTATCATGACAATTCTAGGCACTAGCTTATTCTTTACGGGCTTCAATTCGCCAGTAGACGCCTTACCCCTAAGGATATGGCGTCTCTCATCTCAACCTTATGAAAGTGCTCAGACACAAGCATGGGGCGCCGCACTTTTTCTTATCATGTTGGTTCTGGTTCTTAGTGTGGCCTTAAGGCTATTAGCACAACGAAAGGGCTTTGCAGTAAAAGCTGAAATTTAAGAGGGAATTTAGTGTCTTGTACAAGGCTGAAAGAATCGATTTTTTATTTCTCCTCCTTTTTCCCTCATCTGAACCGTAACTTTTTATGGATAGTCTGCATTTATTATTTATCGCTCTTGGAATTCTCCCTATATACTCTATATTCTATATATAGACAAGGATTTAATTTGCGTCTCTCGAAGGATTATTTATTTGCCAGCAAAAGAGACTAGCAAACCCATATCTGAAGCTACAGGGTCTACGGGAGAGTCTTCGCCTCTCAAAGAGATTAGCGTCAGTACGGTAGAAACGACAAAACGCATAGATGAACCCCCGCGTCGGTCGAAAGTTTCAATCAAGGGAATAAATGCATGGTTTGGTTCGAAGCAGGCCTTAAAAAATATTAACTTGGAGATTGAGGAGAATGCTGCCACTG
>Ga0081455_10003854_pt1 | contig 17105 bp, 12 predicted proteins | sample TabmetS3T2R1_FD_70207 | JGI IMG/M metagenome (GOLD analysis project Ga0081455, IMG submission 70207) | Tabebuia heterophylla rhizosphere microbial communities from the University of Puerto Rico - S3T2R1 | ecosystem: Host-associated > Plants > Roots > Rhizosphere ...
CCCCGCCGGCACGAGCATGTTCGAGCCGATCGGCGGGACGGCGCCCGACCACGTCGGCAGGGGCACGATCAACCCGCTGGCCGCGATCGGGGCCGTGCAGATGCTGCTGGCGCAGCTCGGCGAGGCCGACGCGGCCGAACGCGTGACGGCCGGCATCCGGTTCGCCTGCTCGAAGCTGTCCTCGATGCGGGCGGGGGAGATGGGCTACGCCACCTCGGAGGTCGGCGACCTCGTGCTCGAGGGGGCGACCGCATGAGCCTGCAGGTCGAGCTGTACGACACCACGCTCCGCGACGGCGCCCAGGGCGCCGGCGTGTCGTACTCGATCGACGACCGCCTGCGGATCCTCCACAAGCTCGACCAGCTCGGCGTGCCGTTCATCGAGGGGGGCTGGCCGGGCGCGAACCCCCGCGAGACCGAGTTCTTCCGCCTGGCGACCGGCGAGACCCTCAAGCACGCCACGCTCGCCGCCTTCGGGATGACCCGCAAGGCGGGGGAGTCGGCCGGCTCGAGTCCCGTGCTGCGCGACCTGCTCGAGGCCGGGACCGAGGTCGTGACGCTGGTGGGCAAGGCCTGGGACCTGCACGTCACCGACGCCCTGCGGACCGACCTGGACGAGGGCGAGGCGATGGTACGCGACTCGATCGCGTTCCTGCGCGAGCAGGGTCGGCGGGTGTTCTTCGACGCGGAGCACTTCTTCGACGGCTACCGCAGCGACCCCGCGTTCGCCGTTCGGATCCTCCGCGCGGCGGAGGAGGCGGGCGCCGAGCGCCTGGTCCTGTGCGACACCAACGGCGGCATGCTCCCGCAGGAGGTCGCCCGCATCGTGGACGAGGTGCGCGGCGGCGTGCGGGCGCCGCTGGGCATCCACGTCCACAACGACGCCGGGTGCGCGGTGGCCAACTCGCTGATCGCCGTCGAGCACGGGGCGTTCCAGGTGCAGGGCGTGGTGAACGGCTACGGCGAGCGCACCGGCAACGCAGACCTGATCCCGATCGCCGCCAACCTCGTCCTGAAGATGGGCGCGGACTGCCTGCCCGACGGCTCGCTCGAACGCCTGACCGAGGTCGCGCACTACGTGGCCGAGGTCGCCAACGTCGCGCCGGACTCCCGCCAGCCCTACGCCGGCCGGTACGCGTTCACGCACAAGGCCGGCCTGCACGCGAGCGGCGTCGAACGCGTCTCGCGCGCCTACGAGCACGTCGAGCCCACGTCGGTCGGCAACCGCCGCGGGGTGGTGGCGAGCGACCTGGGCGGCGGCGCCACGATCCGGATGAAGGGGCAGGAGTTCGGCCTGGAGCTCGACGGCGAGGCGGTCTCGCGCCTGCTGAACGAGCTCAAGGAGCGGGAGGCCCGCGGCTACACGTTCGAGATCGCCGACGCGTCGCTCGAGCTGCTGATGCGCCGCGCCGACGGCTGGCGGCAGCCGTTCTTCGAGATCGACAGCTACCGCGTGCACGTCGAGGAGCGGGTGGGCGACGACGAGCCGCCGCTCGCCGAGGCCACGGTCAAGGTCGTCACGAAGGGCCGGCGGCACATCGAGAGCGCCGAGGGCCACGGACCCGTCGGCGCGCTCGACAACGCGCTGCGCAAGGCGCTCGTCAACGACTACCCCGAGCTCGAGCACATCACGCTGGAGGACTTCCGGGTGCGCGTGCTGGATGAGACCCACGGCACGGGTGCCGTCGTTCGGGTCCTGATCGACACGTCGAACGGCCAGCGCGAGTGGACCACCGTCGGCGTGTCGGAGAACATCATCGAGGCCTCCTGGGAGGCGCTGGTCGACGGCTACCTGTTCGGTCTGCTCCACCCGCGCGACGGCGAGCCGGCCGGAGGCGAGCCCGCGGTACCCTGAGCCGGATGCCGCTGCGGATCCGAGAGGCCGAGCCCGCGGACGCCCGCCCCATCGCGGAGATCCACGTCCGATCCTGGCAGGCGGCGTACCGCGGACAGCTCACCGACGATTACCTGGACGGCCTGTCGGTCGAGGACCGTCTCGAGCAGCACCGCCACAGCCTGCAGGAGCCGCCCCCCGAGTGGCGCACCTGGGTCGCGCAGGACGGCGACGAGGTAGCCGGGTTCGCGGTGACCGGACCCAGCCAGGACGCGGACGCGAGCGAGCGCACCGGCGAGGTGTACGCGATCTACCTCGAGCCCGGGCGCGTGGGGACCGGCACGGGCCGGGCGCTGTTCGAGCACGCGATCGGCGACCTGCGCGAGCGCGGGTTCGACGCGGCGACCCTGTGGGTGCTCGAGACCAACGAGCGCGCCCGCCGCTTCTACGAGGTCGCGGGATGGGCGCCCGACGGCACGGTCACCAACGAGCGCGTCGACTGCGAGATGCGTCCGACGATGCGCTACCGGATCGACCTGTAGCCGGGCTCAGCGCCCGCCGTCGCCCTGGTCGTGCCCGTGGCCGTCCTTGCCGTGGCCGTACGCGTGGCCGTGACCGTGGCCCGGGTGGTCGCCCACGTCCAAGCCCTGGTCGCCCTCGTCCTGGTGGCCGTTGGCCCACGGCGGGTGCCCGTTGCCGTTCGCCCACGCCGGGGGCCCGCTCCCGGGTTCGTGCTCCTCCTTGTGGCTCTGCCCCCACGCCCGGCCGTCGCCGGGCCCGAGCACCACGGCCTCCCCGTCGCCGTCCCCCTCCTGGTTCCCTCCGCCGTTGCCCTGCTCGCCATCACCGCCCGTGTTCCCGCCGCTGCCTCCCGTGACGCTCCCGCCCGTCCCCGAACCCGAGGCGCTGGCCGGCCCGAGGATCAGGCCCGAGCCCCCACCCGGCGTCGTCGTCGGCTCCTGCTGGATCTCCGGGAACAGGGCGCCGAGGATGCCGGAGAGCGCGCCCGTCGCGCTCGGGGACAGGAGGCCGACCACGGCGGCGAGGCCGGACTGGACGTCGGCGTCGAACGCATCCGTCGGGTACCCGAGCGCGATCGCCGACGCCCGCGCGTCCATCAGCGCCTCGGCGTGCGCCGTGGCGAGCACCGGGTTCCCGGCCCGGATCGCGTGCAGCAACCGGTCGAGCGAGTCCTGCGCGCTCGCGAGCGGCCCGTCGTTGATCGGGACCACGACCACGCCCCCCGCCGCCAGGTCGGTCGTGTCGGCGCGCGGCACCACGCCACCGCCGGTCGTCATGAGCGCGATGAGGCTCCACACGACGGCGAGCGGCACGCCGATGCTCGTGACGAAGCGCGCGACCGAGCCGCGCGGTTCGGACGGCGCGTTCGACGCCGCGGCGCGATAGGTGGCGGTCGCGGCGCCCGCCCCCACCAGCGCGCCCGCGGGCACCGCCGCGCGCGGCTCATGTTCGGCGAACAGCCGGCCCAGCAACGCGGTCAGCGCGGCGAGGCTGAGGCCCGCCTCCAACGTGGCGTCGGCCTCCGCGAACGCGCTCGTCGCCGGCGCCGCGGTCACGACGACGAGCTTCGCGTCCGGGGCCGCGCGGCGGATCCGCCGGAGCGACCGGTCCGCGCGCCGGCCGGCCAGCAGGGTCTCGCTCACGACGACGGCGTCGGGCTGCTCGCCGATCACCTTCGGCATGAGGTCGGCCCGCTCGTACGCCTCGCCGGCGACCTCGTACCCGTCGTCCTCGAGGAACGGGCGAACCAGCGCCCGATTGGCGTAGATGTCACCCGCGACCAAGACGCGGATCCGGTGGTTGGTCATGCGCCCCTCCCGGGACTCCTTCCTGGAGGCATGAAAGGACTCACATGAAATGGTAGGGGAGGGATGTGCCCGAACACGTCAACCTCACGGGGGAACTTGGTTCCGCCCCGGTGGGGGACACGGCCTAGACCCTCCAGGGGGGGTCCGGGCGCCTAGGAGAACAGCTCGGTCTCTCTGGTAGCCAGGGTCTGGCGCGTCGTCAGTAGGTCGTCCACCCCATCCAGGGGCAGCGGTTTGGCGAAGTAGAACCCCTGCCCGAGGTCGCACCGCAGGGCCAGGAGCTTCTCGAGCTGGTCAGCTCGCTCGATGCCCTCGGCCACCGGGCGCAGGCGCAGGATGCCGGCGAGCTCGATGATCGCGGCGGTCAGGGCCGATTCCTCGCCGCCCTCGTTCACGCCATCCACGAAGGACTTGTCCACCTTGAGGATGTCGACCGGGAACCGCCGGATGTAGTTCAGGCTCGAGTACCCGGTCCCGAAGTCGTCGACCGCCAGCCGCACGCCGAGCTCCTTCAGCTCGGCCAGCCGCTGGATCGACAGGTCCATGTCCTGCATCATCACCGACTCGGTGATCTCCAGGACCAGGTTGTGGGGATCGAGCTCGGTCTCGAGCAGGATCTCGGCGATCTCGCCCACGATCTCGGGACGCTGCAGCTGACGGGCCGACAGGTTGACGGCCATGTGCAGCGGCGGGTCCTGGTGATAACGCCCCTGCAGGCGCCGCGCCTGGGTACACGCCTCGCGTAGGACCCAGCGTCCGACCGGCACGATGAGGCCGGTCTCCTCGGCCAGGGGGATGAAGTCCAGCGGCGGGACCAGGCCGCGCGCGGGGTGCTGCCAGCGCACGAGCGCCTCGAGCCCCTCGATGCGACCGGTCTCGAGCTCGATCACCGGCTGGTAGTGCAGGACGAACTCGTCGTTGTCGACCGCCCGCTGCAGGTCGGCCTTGAGCTCCAGGCGCTGCAGGGCCGTGTCGTGCATCGCGGGTTCGAACACCTGGTAGCGGCCCTTGCCCGCCTCCTTGGCCATGTACATCGCCACGTCGGCGTTGCGAAGCAGCTCCTCCGCGCCCTCGGGTCCGCCGGTGCGAGCGTCTGCGCTCGCGATGCCGATCGAGGCGCGGACGAACACCTCCTTGCCCTCGAGGTGGAACGGGCCCTCGAGCGAGGCGAGGATCCGCGAGGCGACCTCGGCCGCGTCCACGCCGTCGCCGCCGTCCTCCAGCAAGATCGCGAACTCGTCCCCGCCCAGCCGCGCCGCCGTGTCCGCCTGACGCAGGCTGTTCTTGAGCCGGTCGCCCACCTCGCCCAGCAGGCGGTCGCCCGCCGCGTGACCCAGCGAGTCGTTGATCGTCTTGAAGTCGTCCAGGTCCATGAACAGGACCGAGACCGGCAGGTTGTCGCGCGCCTGGCGCTCGATCATGTGCTCGACGCGGTCCTTGAACAGGGCCCGGTTGGCCAGGCCGGTGACGGCGTCGTGGAACGCCTGGTGCTGGAGCTGCTCCTCGAACGCCTTGCGCTCGGAGACGTCACGCGTGTTCAGCACGATGCCCTTGACGTTCTCGTCGTGCATCAGGTTGGTGCGCAGGGTCTCGACGTGGAGCCAGAAGTCGTCGCGGTGCTTCATCCGGAACTCGGTCAGGCCGGGCGTGCCGCCGTCGCCCTCGTGCCCGCCGGACGTGAGGAACTGCAGCACGTTGGTCCGGTCGTCCGGGTGGATCAGCACGGTGAGCTTGGTCCCCTCGAGCGCGGATGCCTCGTACCCCAGCACGCGCTCGACCGAGGGGCTGACGTAGCGGATCGTCGAGTCGGCCTCGACCACCGTGACCACGTCGGAGGAGTTCTGGACCAGGGAGGAGAAGCGGGCCTCGCTCTGGCGGATCAGCAGGGCCTCGGTCGCGAGCGCGCTGTCGAGCGCGAGGGCGACCTGCGAGGACAGCGCCTCCAGCGAGTCGCGGGTCTCGCGCGGCTGCGTCGTCGCACCACCGAGCACCAGGAGCCCCCGCAGCTCCTCCTTCATGAACAGGGGCGCGCTGAGGACGAAGGTCGTGTCGGCGGGCATCACGAGCGGTGCGGCGAGCTCCGCGTCGCCGACGGGAACCTCGTACGAGCGATGCGACTGGAGCCGGTCGCGCTTCCACTGCGGAAGGATCGACATGGAGACCGTCGTGCCCTCGACGTCGTCGTCTCCGCCGGAGGCGGCGACCACCTGGAAGCACTCGGGGTCGTCTTCGGTGGCCACGAGCAGCCGGATGCCGGCCTCCTCGCCCACGAGGGCCCGTGCCGCCTGCTGGGTGGCGGCGTAGATGCTCTCCCGGTTCGTCGCGGTCACGAGCGAGGCACCGACGTTGCGCAGGGCCTTCTCGCGCTGGGTCGACTGTTCCTGCCGCCGGACCAGGCCGGCCATCCGCGCGGCCACCAGGACGAACAGGGCCGTGGTCGAGATCGTGATCACCCACAGGTCGGTCGCCTCTTCGCGCAGCAGCTGGACGGCGCGCACGGCCTGCGGGATCAACGACGCGCAGCCGAGGAGGATCAGCCGGGAACGGGTGAGGCGCAAGGCCCCGGTATCGTGAGCCCGGTCGGCGATGGTGCGCATCGACGGATGCAGCGCCGCCGCGCCCCACAGCAGGTAGAACAGGCCCCAGCCGGCCTCGAGGTAGCCGGACTGGTCGTAGACCAGCCCCTGCACCGAGATGTACGTGTAGAGCGTGTCGGTCAGGAACAGCGAGAGGGCGGCCGCACCCATCAGGTACATCGCGGGCGCGCGCTTGCCCGCCCCGATCGCCAACCGCACGACGGCCGTCAGCAGGATGAGGTCGCCGAACGGGTAGGCCATCGCGACGATCTTCTGCAGGAGCGTCGAGGCCGAGTCGTGTGCGACCGGGGACATCAGGAAGACCCACTGCATCGTTCCGACGCCGATCGCCACGATCAGCGAATCGATCACGCTGTCGCGGTCGCGACCCGGCGTGCGCTGGCGGATCAGCATCAGCAGGCCGCCCACCAGGCAGGGGTAGACGAGCAGGTACGCGACGTCGCCGATCGACGGGTACGGGAGCTCGGTGCCGAAGAAGTCCTTGTAGTTGTAGGTGATCACGTCCCCGATGACGAAGAACGTCTGACCCAGGGCGAACAGGTACCAGGGCGCGCGGACCTTCGGCTTCCAGATCCGGACCGCGGCGACGATCGCGACCGAGGACGACAGGCAGATCAGGTTGAAGAACCACCCCTGTCGCAGGTGCGGCACGAAGAGGTAGCACAGGAGGGCGGCGATGCCGCCGCCCAGGTACAAGAGCCATGCCCGAGACTTCATCGTTGCCTAGATATCGGTGCCGGGCGCCGACGACCTTAGGGTGGCCGCGGAAGTTCCGGGCGCGGGAAACCCGCTCTGACCAGCGGAAACGGGAGCCATCGGCCCCTCGAGCGCCCCGAGCCCCGTGTCGTCGGGCGAGGCGGCGACCGTGGCCCCGGCCAGGCGCCCGTCGCGCTCGATGTCGCGCATCCCCGGCAGGAAGAGGAAGGCGAGCGTCACCACCCCGCCGAGCAGGCCGGCGCCCACCAGGGTGGTCTGGGCGCCGAGCGCGTCGGCCACGGGCCCGGTGAACGCGTAGGAGATCGGGACCAGCGCGATCGAGATGAACCAGTCGAAGCTCGAGACGCGGCCGAGGAGCCGGCCGGGGACCAGGCGGCCCTTCGTGGTCGCCCACACGATCGTCCCCGCGCCCTCCAGCGCGTTGAAGGCGAAGCACGCCACCATGGCCTGCCACGGCAGCCGGGCCAGGCCGTAGCCCGCGATCGCGAGCGTCGACAGCGTCCACACCACGTAGATGAACGTCATGTTCCGCCGCGGCATGTGACGGTTGCCCATCACGACGGCCGAGAACATGGCGCCGATCCCGCCGATCGCGAAGATCAGGCCCAGGTCGGCGGCCGAGCCGGCCATCTGGTTGCGCACGACGAACGGCAGCAGCACCTCGGAGGGACCCCAGAAGATCAGGTAGCCGAGCGTGGCGGCCAGGAACGTCCCCCACAGCCAGACCTGCGAGCGGATGTAGCGGAACCCCTCCCTGATGTCGCCGAGCACCGAGCCGTGCTCCTCGTCCTCGTCGGCCTTGGCCCGCCGGCGCATCAGCGCGACGCACCCGATCGAGGCCGCGAACGTCACCGCGTCCACCACGAACGCCGTGCCCGCGCTCCCGGCCGCGACGATCAGGCCGCCCAGCGCCGGCCCGAGCATCCGAAGGGCGGCCGGACGCACGAGCTGATCGAGCGAGTTCGCCCGCCCGAGCTCCTCGTCGGGCACCAGGCCCGGAACGATCGCGTCGAACGCGGGGCCGAAGAACGCGGTCCCCGCCCCGAACACGCCCGCGAGCACCATCATGTGCCACATCTGCAGGCCGCCGGTGAGCGCGAGGAGCCCCATCGTCCCGACCGCGACCATGTGGAGCGCGTCGGCCGCGATCATCACGCGCCGCCGGTCGAACCGGTCCGAGACCACGCCGCCCGCGAGCAGGAACACGACGTGCGGGATCGTCATCGCGACGCCGATCATGGAGAGCGCGCTCGGCGTGTTCGACAGCTCGTAGGCCTGCCAGGCGAGCGCGACGTAGAAGATGCCGTCGCCCAGCAGCGACGCGGTCATGCCGATCCAGAGCAGCCGGAAGTCCCGATGCCGAAGCGGCGTCAGGATCCGGACGCGACGATCGATGAAGGATCCGCCCCCCCGCCGGTCGGCCACGACCTCACCCGGCCTGGTAGGCCGCCCGCAGCGTCGAGCGGAGCAGGTCGCGCGCCGCGATCGCCTCTCGGGTGGTGCCGAGCGCCGGCCGCTCGGCCAGCGACTCCTCCAGGTCGTCCAGGGCCACGCGCAGGCAGCCGCGCAGGCGCTCCACGCCCCCGTTCACCGCCTGGTGGACGCCCCGCGAGTACTCCAGGAACGCGCGCGAGCGCTCCCCCGCGCACAACAGCGCGAGCGCCAGGTCGAACCGGACCGCGATCCACCGCCCGTCGCGGCGCAGCGCCTCGCTGAGCGTCGCGACCGCGTCCTGGTAGCGCCCGAGCCGAAGCTCGCACCAGCCCACGAGCTCCCACAGGTCCTCCTCGACGTCGTAGCGCTCGCGCCCCTCGACGACGACCTCCTCGCACAGGCGGTCGGCCTCGCGCGTGTGGCCGAGCCGGCGGAGCACGTTGGACAGGCCCTCCTTGGCCCACATCGCGGTGCGGTCCAGCGACAGCGCGTCCTCGTAGGCGGACCGAGCCTCGCCCAGCCGTTCGGGCCCGAGGTTCTCCAGGGCCCAGCCGCGCGCGGTGAAGACGGCCGCGTTCACCGGCCCCTCGGCCATCGCGAGGTCCAGCTCCTGCAGCGCGGCCGCGTACTCCCCGGCCTCCGAGAGCGCCTCGGCCCGGCCGAGCCCTGCCGCGACGGGACCCTTGGTCACCGCTCAGCCCTCCTTCCCGCGCGCGCGGAACAGGAGCTGCTTGTGGTGTTCGTGCTGCAGCTGGAAGCGCTCGTTCATCTCGCCGAGCACCTCGCACAGCAGGTCGATCTGGTCCTGCGTGTTCGCGGCCGTGATCTGGATCCGGAACCCGACCTCGTCCTTGGGCACGAGCGGGTACGCCGCCATCGTCACGTAGATGCCGCGGTCGAACAGGTACCGGCCGACCACGTCGATGTCGTCGTGGTTGGCCAGGGGGATCTCGATCAGGGGGTAGCCGGACTCGTTGGGCGTGTAGATGTCGAGCTCGTGCAGGCGCTCGAGCACCCGACGGGTCATCCGGAACACCTCGTAGCGGTACAGGTCGCCGCGCGCGTCGTTCACGCGCAGGCCGGCGATCGTGGTGGCGAGCGACGCGACCGGGGACGGACCCGAGTACAGGTACGGGGGGGCGGCGACCTTGAGCACGTCCTTCAGGCGCGTCGGCAGCGCGAGGAACGACAGCAGCGAGCTGTAGGCCTTGCTGAACCCCGAGACCAGGATCACGTTCTCGTAGGTCTCGCCCTGGTGCCGGACCACGCCGTTGCCGCGCAGGCCCCAGTCGGACAGCTCCTCGGGGGAGCGCTCGCCGATCACGCCGAACCCGTGGGCGTCGTCGATGTACAAGATCGCGTCGTACTCGCGCGCGATCCGCGCGAGCTCGCGGACGTCGGGGGCGTTGCCCGTCATCGAGTTCACGCCGTCGATCGCGATCACGCGCGGGGTGATCGTGGAGGCCTTCACGAGCTGCTCGAGGTGCTCGACGTCGTTGTGGCGGAAGCGCTGGATCGTGGCGCCGTGTCCCCGGGCGACGCTCGCGCCGTCGTAGATCGTCTTGTGGGCCCGGCCGTCCAGGAACAGGACGCCGCTGCCGACCAGCACCGGGATCACCGACATGTGGATGTGGGTGATCGTGGGCAGGAGCAGCACGTCCTCGGAGCCCACGAGCCTGGTGGTGGTCTCCTCGAGCTCCTCGTACAGCACGGGGCTGCCGAGCAGCCGGGACCACGACGGGTGGGTGCCCCACTTCGCCAGGTACTCGGGGACGGCGTCGATCACCTCCTGGTCGAGGTCGAGGCCGAGGTAGTTGCACGAGGCGAAGTCGGCCAGCCAGGCCTCGCCGATCCGGATCCGGCGGCCCTCCTGCTCGTCGATCACCGCGTCGAGCATCGGGTGCGACGCCTTCAGGCGCGCGAGGTCCTCGACCGTGGCCATCCACCGCTCGAGCCAGCCGTCGCCTTCGCGGCGCAGCGGCTTGCCCTGCAGCTGGGCTGGGGCTTCGAGGTCGCTTTCGCGCCGACGTGGGCGATCGGTTCGGCGGCGGCCGAGATCGACCGCGTCGATGTGTTCCGGCGTCGACATGGCCCTGTTGGCATCGGTCCCGCAGGCACGGCGCTTGAGCCGTTCGGCGGGGGTCCTCCGGCCGGGGGGTCCCCGGCCGCCTCGCCGGCCCTACGGCCGGGGGATCGAGGGGAGACGGGAGGGACGGGCGCGCTCGAACGCGTCGATCGCGTCCGCGTGCCGCAGGGTGAGGTCGATGTCGTCCAGGCCCTCGAGCAGGCGCCAGCGTGTGTACGGGTCGATCTCGAAGGACTCGTGCACGGCGGCCGCGCTCACGCGCAGCTCCTCCAGGTCGATCGTGATCTCGGTGGAGGGGTCGTCCAGGACCGCGTCCATGAGGGCCCGGGCGGATTCGTCGGCCAGCTCGACGGGCAGGAGCCCGATCTTGAAGCAGTTGTTGCGGAAGATGTCCGCGAACGACGGGGCGATCACCGCGCGGAAGCCGGCGTCCTCGAGGGCCCACACGGCGTGCTCGCGGCTCGAGCCGCCGCCGAAGTTCGGGCCCGCGAGCAAGATCGTGGCGCCCGCGTAAGCGGGCTGGTTCAGCACGAACCCCGGGTCCTTGCGCCACTCGCCGAACAGGAACGGCCCGTAGCCCGAGCGCTCGATCCGACGAAGGTGTTCGGCGGGCACGATCTGGTCGGTGTCGACGTTCGAGCGGTCCAGCGGGAGGGCCCGACCGGTGTGCACGGTGAACGGCCTCATCGGTCCAGGTCCTGCGGCGTCGCGAAGTGTCCGGCGATCGCGGTGGCGGCCGCCACGGCGGGGCTCACCAGGTGCGTGCGCCCGCCCTTGCCCTGGCGGCCCTCGAAGTTCCGGTTGCTGGTGGAGGCGCACCGCTCGCCCGGGGTGAGCTGGTCCGGGTTCATCCCCAGGCACATCGAGCAGCCGGCGTCGCGCCACTCGAACCCGGCGGCCACGAACACCCGGTCGAGGCCCTCGCGCTCGGCCTGTCGCTTCACGAGCATCGAGCCCGGCACCACCATCGCGCGCAGGCCCTCGCGCACCCGGTGGCCGTTCAGGATCCCCGCCGCCTCGCGGAGGTCCTCGATGCGCGAGTTGGTGCACGAGCCGATGAACACCGTGTCGGGCCGGATGTCGCGCATCGCCGTGCCCGGCCGAAGGTCCATGTACGCGAGCGCGCGTTCGGCGGCCTCGTCCTCGGGCTCGGGGACGACGTCGTCGATCGTGACGGTCTGCGCGGGGTTGGTGCCCCACGAGACGTGCGGCCGGAGCTCGGTGGCGTCGAGCTCGACCTCGGCGTCGAACGACGCGCCCTCCTCGGTCGGGAGCGAGCGCCAGTCCTCGAGCGCCTCCTCCCAGTCCGCGCCCGCGGGCGCGCTCGGCCGGCCCTGGAGGTAGGCGAACGTCGTCTCGTCGGGGGCGACCATGCCGGCCCTCGCGCCGCCCTCGATCGACATGTTGCAGATCGTCATCCGCCCCTCCATCGAGAGCGAGCGGATCGCGCTGCCCCGGTACTCGATCACGTGGCCGGCGCCGCCGCCCGTCCCGATGCGCGCGATGATCCCCAGGATCACGTCCTTGGCCGAGACCCCGGCCGGCAGGTCGCCCTCGACCGTGACGGCCATCGTCTTGGGGGTTCGCTGCGGGAGCGTCTGCGTCGCGAGCACGTGCTCGACCTCGCTGGTGCCGATCCCGAACGCGAGCGCGCCGAACGCCCCGTGCGTGCTGGTGTGCGAGTCCCCGCACACGATCACCAGGCCCGGCTGCGTGAGGCCCATCTGGGGCCCGATCACGTGCACGATGCCCTGCCCCGCGTCGCCGGTGGGGAACAGCGTGATCCCCGCGTCCGCGCAGTTGCGCGCGAGCGCCTCCATCTGGGTCCGGCTGATCGGGTCGACCGGGCCCGGAGCCGTCGGCACGTTGTGGTCCATCGTCGCGACGGTCAGGTCGGGCCGCCGGACCGGCCGGCCGGCCAGCCGCAGGCCCTCGAACGCCTGCGGGCTCGTCACCTCGTGGACCAGGTGCAGGTCCACGTAGAGCAGGTCGGGCTCGCCCTCGGCCCGGTGGACGACGTGGCGCTCCCACACCTTCTCGGCCAGCGTGCGCGGTCGGGTCATGATCGAAGATGGTGGCAGGGGCGCGTGGCTTCGTCCACGCTCGGCGGGTCTAGACGCTGGCGTCGGGGAGCAGGACCCGGAAGGAGGCCCCGCCGCCGACACGATCTTGGACCCAGGCGCGGCCGCCGTGCATCTCGGCCAGCCGCGCGACGAGCGACAGCCCCATCCCCGAGCCGGGCCGGCGAACGGCGTCGGGTCCCCGGTAGAACGCCTCGAACACCTTGTCCCGGAGCTCGGCCGGCACGCCCAGACCCTCGTCCTCCACGGCGATCGCGGCGGCGTCGCCCTCGCGCCAGCAGCGGATCTTGATCCGGGAGCCGGCGGGCGCGTGCGCGGCCGCGTTGGCGATCAGGTTCTCGACGATCCGTTCGACCTTCGGTGGGTCGACGTTGGCCCGGCAGTCGCTGCCCTCGACGTCCACGAGCTCGGCGCCCTCCACCGAGGTCTTGGCCAGGAGCGAGCGCACGAGCTGGGTGAGCTCAAGCGGATACCGCCGCGGCGCCATGATCCCCGAGTCCAGGCGGTCGAGGTCGAGCAGGTCGGTCAGCAGCGCGTTCATGGCCTTGGAGCGGTCGACGACGGTTCGGAGCAGGTGGTTGCGCATCTCGTCGTCCAGCTCCTTGTCCAGGCGCTCGAGCGTGCTCGCCGCGACGACGATCGCGGTCAGGGGCGCCTTCAGGTCGTGCGAGAGCGTGTGCAGCAGCGTGTCCTTCAGCCGGTCAAGCGTCGCCAGGCGCTCCTGCTCGGCCCGCAGCTTGGTGATGTCGAACATCAGCCCCTGCAGGCAGATCGGGCGGCCGTCCTCGTCGCGCACGGCCGTGGCCTCGTCGTGGAGCCAGACCCACGTCCCGTCGGCGCGCCTGATCCGGTACTCCATCTCGAACGGCTGGCCGCTCGCGTGCGACCGCTCCTCCTCCGCCGTGACGAGCGGGAGGTCGTCCGGATGCGTGAAGGATCCCTGGGGGTGCGGGTGCTCCAGCCACTCGCGCTGCGAGTAGCCGAGGATCTGCTCGATCTGCGGCGAGACGTACAGCCATTCGCCGTCGGGCCCGTACTCGGCCAGGTACACGACGCACGGCAGCTGCTCGACCAGGTTCCGGTACTTCGCCTCGGTCTCGGCGTGGTGCTCGACGAGGGCCTGGTAGCTGGCGCCGGCCGGCGTTCCCGGCGTCGGGCGCGGTTCGGCGAGCTCGGTCGCGCCGCTCGGGGCGGCGAACGCATCCATCTGGTTCCTGCATCGGTGGGAACGGCCGCGGGGTTTACGGGGCGGGCCGCCGCCGTGCGTGGGGGCTGTGGGTCACAGACGCCGGTCGATGATCTTGACGATGCGGTCCTCGATGCCGGAGGCGGTCTCCTTCGAAAGCCCGTGCGACAGGATCGAGAACTCCGTCCACGCGCCCGAGCCGGTCCTGACCCAGCCCGAGAGCGCCGACACGCCGTCCAGCGTCCCGGTCTTGGCCCGCACGGGGATGCCGTGCAGGCGGTTCACGAGGGTGCCCTGTCCGCCGGTGGGGAGCGCCGCCCGGAGGCTGGGTCCCCACGTCTGGTCCTCGGCGACCCACAGGAGCCGAACGATGCCGTCGGCCGTCACGCGGTCGGCGTAGGACAGGCCCGAGCTGTCGTTGAGCCGGAAGTCGGTGCCGTGCGCGTCGGTCCAGTCCCCGATCGAGGCGGCCGCCTTGGCGATCGTCCCGGGCAGGCCCTTGACCTCGGCCCCAAGGCGCTTGCCGAGCGTCTCCGCCATGAAGTTGTCCGAGGGACGCAGCGTCCTGGTGAACAGGCGCTGCAGCGTCGGCGAGCGTTCGAACCCGACGATCTCCAGGCCCGCGGGCGGGTCGCCCGACGCCGGCCGTCCGTGCACGTGCACGCCGAGATCCTCGAGCCGCATGGTGAGCGCCTTGGCGGCCTGCCGTTCGGGATCGGCGTCGTGGTTGCCCTCGAACGCGAGCGCGGTCGGCCGGTTCACGTAGTCGCGCGCGTCGCTATCCCACCCCGGGGCGTCCCAGTCGCGCGCGAAGTAGGTGGTGGAGCCGACGACGCGGCCCCGCACCCGCGTGATCCCCGCGTCGATCAGGTCGTGCGCGAGCGCCGCCATCGTGCTCCCGTCCACCGTGGGGTCGCCGCGGCCGAGGATCCACACGTTGTGCACCCATCCGGTCTCGCCGGGGGCGACCGCGACGGCCGTCCGCAAGCGGAAGCCCGGGCCGAGCCGGTCGTACATCGCCATCGCGAGCAGGAGCTTCTCGTTGGAGGCGGGCCGGCGGAGCGTCTGCGACTCGTGGTGATAGACGATCGCGTCGTCCTGCCCGATCGCCACCGAGACGGCCCGGCCGCCGATCGCCTGATCGATCGCGTCCGTCCATCGCGCCGCGGTGCGCGCGGCCGTGCGGATGCCCGCGCGCGCGCGTGAGACCTCGAACCCGAGCACCGGGGACGCGCTCGTCTCGTTCAGCTCGTCCTGGGCGACCCATCGCGCGCGGAGCCGAACCACGCCGGCGTCCTCGCGCGTGAAGCAGGGCGAGGCGAGCGCCTGCGACTCGGGGCCGAGGGTCAGCCGGTCCATCACCTTCCATCCCGAACGCCGCTTGCGCTGGAGCTGGACGATCTGGCCGGGGCGTTCGGGCGTGACGGTCATCGCGACGTCGACGCACCGACGTTGCCCGCCCTGTCCGGTCACGAGCGCCGCGTCCACCATCGCGCGCACCCGGACGGGCGCCAGGTTCGACGTGGCCGCCAGGCAGGCCCCGTCCTCGGGGACGTGCGCCCGGTACCGGCCCGTGTGCGGCTGCGACTGATCGAACGCGAACGCGCCGTCAGCCGTGGTCGTGGCGTGATCGATCGTGGCGAACCCGGCCGAGTCGGCCGGCTGCCACTGCAGGATCACCTGCCGTTCGCCCGTGCATCCCGGGTCGCCGGCGATCGAACCGGAGACGTGCACCTCGTCCCCGAGATCGGTGATCCGCTCGGACGCCGACAGGGTGGCCGTCGCCGTCTCGGCCAGCGCCGAGGGGATCGCGAGGGCCGTGAGCAGGGCGAGCTCGGCCAGGACCAGCGCGCGAAGATGTCGGCGGAGCCGGGTGCGGGCCACGGTCCTGGAACCCCCCTGCGGAGCGAGCACGGAATCCTGCCACCGGTCGCCGTTCGGCACAAGTACCCCTCGCGGGCGGCGGCGACGTCTCCGGATCCACATCGGGAGCGGCGCCCAGATGCTTGACCGAGTTTCATCTTCACGGGGTGACAGGCCCGGCTCGGGCGTCCAGACTGTCCGGGTGACCCACGTCGCCTACCGGTTCCGACCGCAGCTGACCCGTCCGGTGATGGTGGCCGCCTTCGGTGGATGGAACGACGGGGGCGAGGCCGCCACCACCGCGGCGCGGACGCTGCGCTCGCAGTGGGGCGCGCGCCGCTTCGCCGAGATCGACCCCGAGGAGTTCTACGACTTCCAGGTGAACCGTCCGACGGTGCGGCTGGTCGAGGGTTCGACGCGGCGGATCGACTGGCCCGCGAGCCGGTTCTTCTCGGCCCGGATCAACGACCGCGATGCGATCGTGTTCGTCGGCGTGGAGCCCAACGTGCGCTGGCGCACGTACGCGGGCTCGATCCTGCAGGTGTGCAGCGACTTCGACGTGTCGCTGCTCATCACGCTCGGCGCGTTCCTGGCCGACGTGCCCCACACGCGGCCGGCGCCGGTGAACGCGGCGAGCGAGGACCAGGCCTGGCTCGCCAAGCCCGGCGTGGTCGCCGCGCGGTACGAGGGACCGACCGGCATCGTCGGCGTCGTGAACGCGGCTGCGGCGCGCGCGAGCATCCCCGCGGTCTCGCTGTGGGCGGCCGCGCCGCACTACCTTCCACAGTCGCGTAACCCCAAGGTCGCGCTCGCGCTGCTCGAGTCGCTCCGGGACCTGACGGGTCTGGAGGTCGACACCGGCGAGATCGAGCTCGCCGCCCGCGTCTTCGAGCGCGAGGTGTCCGAGGCGATCGAGGAGGACGGCAACCTGGCCGCGTACGTGAGCCGGCTCGAGGAGGCCTCCGAGGTGATGGGGGACGACGACGAGGACGACGACCCCCTCCACGCCGCCAGCGGCGACGACATCGCCGCCGAGCTCGAGCGCTTCCTGCGCGAGCACAACGGCTCCACCGAGGACTAGCCCCCGGGTCGGTGGAGCTCCGACCGTTCGGCCGGACCGGGCTGTCGGTCCCGGTGGTCGGCCTCGGGACCTGGAGCGTGTTCGACCTCCCCCAGCGACACGAGGACATCGCGCGCGCCGTCGTCCGGACGTTCGTCGACGGCGGCGCGAGGCTGGCAGACTCCTCGCCGATGTACGGGCGCGCCGAGGCCGTGCTGGGCCGCGCCCTCGCGGCCGAGGGCATCCGCGACGAGATCGTCGTCGCGACCAAGATCTGGACGCGTTCGGTTCGGGACGGGCGCTCGCAGCTCGAGGCGCAGCTCGGGTTCTTCGGGCGGGTGGACATCGAGCAGGTCCACAACCTGCTGTCCTGGCGCGAGCACCTGGACTGGCTCGAGGACGCCCGTGAGGAGGGTCGG
>Ga0081455_10003855_pt1 | contig 17104 bp, 14 predicted proteins | sample TabmetS3T2R1_FD_70207 | JGI IMG/M metagenome (GOLD analysis project Ga0081455, IMG submission 70207) | Tabebuia heterophylla rhizosphere microbial communities from the University of Puerto Rico - S3T2R1 | ecosystem: Host-associated > Plants > Roots > Rhizosphere ...
CGCGTCGGCATACTGTCCCTGGGCGTAAGAGACGGCGGCTAAGTTCATGAGACTGGGCGCCAGGCTCCCTGCATCCGCCAGGGGGAGCGCTGCCTGGAACTGCCGCGCTGCTTCGGCGTAGTCACCCTGCTCGAAGGCCTGCACGCCCGCCGCCGTCACGCGCTCCCAACGCCCATCTTGGGCTGACACGGCCATGACACTACACACCAGCGAGAATGCCACCCCGGCCCATCGCCGCGCTGTGTGCCACCGCTCGCTGCGTGCCATAGGTCTTGCTCCTCAGCAATACTCATTGCAGTAGGGCAATCATCTCTGCAAGGAAATCCTAAGTCTGACCCCGATCTTCAAGCTTTTGGCATTGTGGTGATGAGGGCACGCAACACGGCATTCACTGCGGCAGAGGTGGTAAACACTTGGGCGACATCGGGGTCAAGCACCACCACGAGATGTCCTCCCTCACCCCGGAGCGCAAAACGATTCGGACGGGCTTTCCGATAATCAAAGTCGTATTCGGGAAGCATCTCATCCTCTTCTCTATGGTGAGCTTCAGAGGTTGGTGTGTCGTTCATAGTCTTGACGTTCCTTTCGTGTGGCAGGGCGGGCACTGAAGATGCGCAGCTTATCCCCGCGTTCAGTAAAACAAACTAGGAGGAGCCGGTTACGGGTAGAATGGCCAATCATGATCTCGCGCTGTTCCCCAATGGCATGGGCTTCGTCATCAAAGATCAGCGCAAAGGGGTCCCGAAAAACCGTTGCAGCCTCCTCAAAGCTGACCCCATGTTTCTCAAGGTTGCTGGCCGCTTTATCGTCGTCCCATTCAAACTGTAAATCTACCCCACCACTCGGTGCATCAGCCATCTGCTCAGAATACCTTGAAATCTCTCATCAATAGGGACTCAGAAAATCCCAGTCTGACCCTGATTTTCCAACACCGGGATTAACTGCGGGTGGTCCGGCCCCAGTACCTGCTCTTGGAGCCCCAGCGCCCGCTGATAGAGCCGGGCCGCGTCGGTGTACTGTCCCTGGGCATAATAGACCGCGGCCAGGTTCATGAGGCTGGGCACCAGGCTCTCCACAGCAGGGGCGGCCCACCCTGGACAATGCCGTCCCTGCCCTCCCTTTAACCAAGCTTGCCCCATTACGGTACCACAAACGGTCCTTCGCAGGAGTCGTAAAGGCGTCGTTCAGGGCGCCCGTTCTGCCTATCCCACCCCAGGGTGTTACAGCTGGAAAGCGTGCAGCGATGACAAGCTTTCTCAATCACCGCTGGCGGCTTCTTCGATTTGTCTATGTATGTGACGACCGACTGAAACTCACAAGGGACGAAAGCGAACGCTACCTGTCCAGATGTGCAGAACTTATCCAGCCTCCGCAAGTTGTCTTGAGCCAGGCACTCCACGCTGGCTGTTCCATAATTCTCCCGTGAAACAACCTTCTTGACTGGTACGTCGCATTCAAAGGAGGCTGGGATAGGAACTATTTTTTGTTCCTGCGGTTGATTGTCGCCCTTATTTCCGCAATAAAGCATCCCTCCCGCAGGTAATATCGTTTGTATACTACCGTGGAATGACTTGGGCGTCTTCTTAAGGTCTCCCGTGTTATTCACCTCAGCCTCAATTCTGACACTCCCCGTGGAGATGCATGTCCCCCCGATGTACCGGTGCCCAGGTGGGCAGATTTGTGCATTGGCCTCAGTCACGAAGACCGCCAAGCCGGCGATGAGACCGAGCCCTAGAACGGTGATCCGTGATCTCAACTTGAGTCGTCCCAGCGGCGTCTGTGGTGTCCCTGTGGTGGTTGGTGTGGCTTTCCTTAGTGTCATAAGTCTTCTCCCTTCTACGCTGGTTGATGCCATATGTCCTCTCCCTTCTATGCTGAGCGCCCAAGCGATACGGCCACAGTCGCGTCTGACCGGAACGCTTGCACGGTCTTCATGGAAACGCCAACGTGACTCTGCCAAAGATAGTCCTGGTTGGCTGGATAATGGGGTTCTGCGCGTCTCTGTCAAAGAACTTGAAGTCTTGGTCGAATAGATTCGTCGCCCCTACGGTGACAAAACCGTACCGCTTCGGCAGGCGATAATTGATCGCCGCATCGACGGTCCAGAAGTTATCGCTACCCGCTTCAATCGCGCCGGTTGCTAGGCGCGGGAACTTCCCCTCTTGATTCCAGTAGGTAGCGGTTAGAAATGTACTCACGCCGGATGGGTGGAAGAAATTAATCCCCAACGGAACCCGGTGCGTATTCATCTTTATTCGGTCCGTCAATATGTCCTGCTCAAATCGCTCAAACATGTATTCCGCTCTGAGTGCGAGCCATGGATGGGGTGTCCAGAAAAGATACGTACGCGCCAGATACTCATCCGCGTTCAACGTCGTAGTTGTGTGACTCGTGGAATCTGAGATTACTTTAAATTCGAGATCACGCTTGGACAACTCCACACCGCCAAACAGGTCTTTGGTGAAGCGTTGATCGATGGCCCCACCGTATCGCCATGACTTTACTCCGTTCAGGTCATCGAAGAACTGATTGAACCCGGCGACCTGGGTAGGCTCGAGGGTCTGGTCCGTGATGAGCGTCCGCTTCAGGACCCTGAACGCGGCAGCGCGGAGTGTGGTCCCCCGGATCGGCTCCCAGGTGATTCCGAACTTCGGATTCGCCTGCGTATGGTCTCCTACATCGAGACTGTCACCGCTCAGGACATCGATACTGAGACCAGCGGTAAAGGTCACATTTTTTAGGAGGTTGATATACGAATATGCATAAGTATTGAAGTGATGGAGATCGGTACTCAGGGTCGATCGCATTTCAGGTCCGTCCGGGGGAGGCAGATCAAGGCCTGTAACCTGATCGATGCGTCCATTGATGTCGAAGTAGCCTATACCGCTCGTCAGGTTGAAGGACCGTGAGCGAAACAGATGTTGGAGTTCGACACTAAAAGCGGTTTCAGGCCTCTCGAGGGATATGAACGTGATGGGCGCGCCAACCTGATCGTCCCTGAGACTGAACTTTACGTCTTGATACATAAACGAGCCGAGGATGATAGAACTCGGCGAAAAGGCGTGCCGCGCACCAAGGCGTGCGGTGTGCCTCTCTTCTGTGTTTCTCTCGCCAGGGAAGAAGTCTTCCGGGAAGAACCGGAGAGCGAGATCCCCGTGTTCGATGTGTCTATATCGATACTCGGCCTGAATGCTCGTTTGAGGAGTAAGTTCCAGCTGGACAAAGGCGTTGGCAATGTTATCTTTCTGGTCACTATTGATGCGAAACCCGTCCGTCCCAAAGTGACTGCCACCAACGCTGAAGGAAAATTTCTTGTAGATGCCTGAGACGACACCTTCTCCACCAAATGTATTATGCTCACCGAAAAGGCCACTTGCCTGCACGTCTATCCCATTCCGGTTGAACAGAGGATTGAACTCGTTGAAGGAGAGCGCCCCAGGGCCGCTGGCGCTGATGAGGAACAGGTTGCTCTCGGCGAGGCGGGGCTGAATGGGCGCGATGTTGATGGGCTGCAGCAACTGGGACTGGAGCAGTTCACTGACCCTGGCGACCTCGTGACGGGGTAACACGGAATACGAATCAGCGAGAAATCTGTGGGCGGAAAAATTACTGGGGTCGGTATTCACCGATTTCCAGCCTTCCACCAGGGCAAGCTGCTGAAAGCCCAGATCAGTGTAGATCCGACCCAGGCTGGCGCTGCGGGCCGCCAGGTCCGCGTCGAGCAACAGCCGTGAGCGGTAGACCAGCCGGTTGTCGTTGAGTTCGATGGATTGTTGCATATCATGCAGGGCCTCCACCGGTCGGTTGGTGGTCTGCTTGGCGATCGCATCGTACAACCAGGGTGTGGGATCCTTCGGGTCCAGTTCCTTGGCCACAGCATACTCGCGCTCGTCCAACCCCGTGCGTTTCTCTTCATAGTAAGCTTTGCCCAGATAGCTGCGGATCAGGGCATTGTTGGGATCCAGGCTGGCGGCAACCTCGATTTCCCGGCTGCCCTCATCCAGACTGCCCTCCCGGATCTTGGCCAGCCCCAGACCTAGCCTCGGGAGGGGGGCAGCCTGATCCAGCGCAATCGCTTTGACAAAGGCATCCTTAGCCTGTTGCGTCTTAACCTGTGTTAGGTAGGCGAAACCCAGCACAGTCTGGGTCCTGGCGAGATTTGGCTCGAGGACAACCGCCCTCTGTGCCGCTTTGAGAGCTTTCTTCAGTTCGCCGAATGACGACTGGATCTCTGCCAACCGTGCCCACGCCAGGGCATTTTGCTGATCCAGTTTGACCGCCTTTTCTAGACTAGCGCGCGCACCCTCCAGGTCAAACCGGGCCTGCTGGGCGTAGGAAAGGGCGATCTGTGCTGTAGCAGAATCAGGAGCCACCTCGACCGCCTGCTGGGCCACCTGGAGCGCTTTGTCCTTGTCGTTCTGCACCACGGCGATGATCGTTTGCAGCGCCAGGGCATTGCTGTCGTTCGGGTTCAGACGCAGGGCCCGCTGGATATCCGCATCTGCCTCATCAACGCGCCCCACGGCCAGCAGCAGTGAGGCACGATAGGCAAAAAAGCGCGGATCGCGGACATTCTCTGGCACATTCGCAATACTGTCGAAGGCCTTCTGGATCTCCCCCCGCAGGTAAAACTCGAGAGATTGTCGCACCATGCCTTGCCAGTCCGGTCCGGCTGGAAATTCATCCGGGCGCATATAGAGGACGGGGGGGTAGTACAGGGCCCATTGTACGGCATCCCGGGGACGCACCACTATGCGCAGCACCGGCGCTTTCCCCGCTTCGGCGACGGCCGATTGACCACTGGTGAGGGTCAGGCTGCCAGCCTCGTTCGCCGCCAACACCGTCCCTTCAAAGATCGATAGGAAGGCCTGATCTGCCTCAACGCTGATAAAAAACTCGGTGCCCCTAACACCTGCAACGGTAAAGGGGGTGCGTACGTCTAGGCTACGTGGACCACGGCTGAAGAAATGGGCGGCTCCCTTGAGCAGAGCTACTACCCCAGTCCTTTCTTCCTTCACGGCTTCGAGCGTGATCGTCGTGTTCGCATTGAGACGGAGCACCGATTGGTTCAGCATAGCCACGTCGGCCCGGCTTCTTGCCTGCACCCGCAGCGTATCACCGGGGCAGTATGTGTCATGTAATTGCACTGGTTGCCACTGCGTGTCACCCACCCTTTGCGACTCGACAGTTCCCTGTACTGACACTACTTTTGCCACCGGTTGCTCACATGTCGCTGCAGGAGCAGCACAGGGGTATAGTAAGGCTATCAAAGAGCTCATGCATATAAGAAGACGTAGAAAATAGGCGCGGCCGCTCTGTATTATTGTTCCCCACATTCTTTGCACCTCTCCGCACCTGAGTATGTCTCCATTCAGCAGATTCCTTAGTCGTGCACGTGAAGGAATACCAGTTCTTTGATGATCTTTATGGCCTAAGCAAAAATATTTATCTAAATCAGCACTGGTCGTAAGTCTATACCATGTGGATGCTCCCAACCTGATTTTTGCCTGCAAATAACCTGCAAAGATGCCTGAGCTTTCCCATACATTTGCTACAAAAAGGAAGAGGGAACATATTAAATTAGGCGTGATCGACAGTCAACTAGTTTCTAATAGGTTACAAATTCATGGATTGGTATATATGATTTTAGTATAGATTGTCTTGTAATTCATGTGCCCTATTCATAAGGTTTCGGCTTTGGCAATGGGCTCGTTTACAGCTTGCCAAGCAAGTTTACAAACCAGTTTCCTTCCGGAAATACAATAGGCTAGAACGATTTAAAAATGCGCAACAAGTACACCAAGAGACACGCAATTTATAGCAGTTTGTAGAAGGTCGAAGATGGTCTCCATGGACACGAGAAGGCCTCGACGAGGCCCGCGTCTTTGCAGGCGATGAGACCTGCCACAGAGAGGAGATACACAGCGTCTCCGCCAGATTTTACGCGCCACAAAGTCTGATAAATTGAGCAGGCGGGGTTATATCAGACGCTCAATGTCGCCGTGGAGAACGCCGAGAATACGGCCACGGCAGCCATGGAAGGCACGCCGATCACGTCTCACTAAACGTCGCGACCACGGGGATATGATCAGATGGCTTTGGCAGCTTACGTAGCTCGCGTTCTAGCGTGACGGTAGTACAACGCACTGCCAGCGGCGGCGTCACCAGGATGTGGTCGATACGGAAACCGAGATTGCGCTGGAACGCCAGGGCCCGGTAATCCCACCAGCTATACAGCCCGCCTTCCTGGCGATGCAGACGGAGAGTATCGTGCAGCCCCCACGTGAGCAGTCGTGCGAAAGCTGCCCGCTCGTCAGGGTGAAACAAAATTTCTCCTTCAGCCTGGGCTGCATCATAGACATCGCGTGCTTCCGGGGCAATATTGAAATCGCCACATAAGAGCACCACATCCTCAGGGGTGTAGGCTGTCGCTACAAAAGTCTGCAGTGCCTGCAACCAGGCAAGCTTATAGAAAAATTTTGGTGATCCCACCGCCTGCCCATTCGGGACATAGACATTGATCACCCGCACCCCGGCGATAGTCGCAGCGATAAAGCGCTTTTCGTCCTCCAGAGGGGCCCCTGGTAACGCCAGGACCACATCAGTGATGGGCAGGCGCGACAAGAGCGCCACGCCATTGTAGGTCTTCTGGCCGGTAAAGACGGCTTGATACCCCAGATCGGCAAGGGCCTGTATGGGAAAGAGGTCGTCAGTGACTTTCGTCTCTTGCAGACAGACGACGTCAGGGCCGTCCTGGGTCAGCCAGGGCACCAGCGTCTCCAGACGCACACGCAGCGAATTCACATTCCAGGTAGCAATACGTAGCATGTCGTCTCCACAGCTTGTGGACTCTTACCCTGGTCATGAGGCACGTTGGGCCTCCCCAGCCTCACGACAGGCGCTTGTCCTTGCGCTCGTCCTCACGCAACAGGCGAAAGCCCAGTTCGAGGGACACCTGATATTCGGCGACTTCCCCACCACGGATTAAACCACGCAGTTCTTTGACTTTAAACCAGCCAAGCCCCTCGAGCGTGTCGCTGGCGCGGGCAATGGCACGGCGCGCTGCGTCGTCGTAGCTATACTCCGAGACTCCCACTAACTCGATGATCGAATACGTCCGGTGATCCATGCCTGATGTCCTGTCATAATGGGTCGACACTATTCCCGCTCACTGGCGTGGGGGAGTATAGCGTACTCCGGCGCGGTCTACCAATGCGGCAGTATGAAAGGGAATGCGGACCACCGAACTCCAGCGCTGGGACGCTGCCGGCGCCGCAGTGTCATCGAGGACCACGCTTACGTGCAGTGTCATGTCTTGGGGTAGACGCGGCACGAGGGCGATAATAGCCGTCCGGCGCTCCCCTGGGGTCCAGACGGGCCAATGACTCCACAAGAGTTGGTACGCTGTGGTTGGCGGCGCAGCCAGGGCTGGTGGCTCTGTGGGCGCAGCTGGGATCTGCACCGTGGTCGCTTGCCCGGCAGTGTGCAGCGCCATGAACGACACCAAATGCTCGGGATAGTTGAGCATAACGATCCCATGTCCTGGGCGCTTACTGGTATTGGTCGCTTCCAGCTCCACGGTCAAACGTTGCCCCACTTGTGCTACCTGATTCGAGAGGCGTAAAGGGCTGACGACCAGTGTCTGGCGTGCTTCAACTGACGGTGTGAGGGAGCGCGGACTCGGTGCTAGAGTCCTCGTGCCAGGCTGGAGGGGGCGCAGACTGGGGAGGAATGGTGCGGCCCCGGCCTGGCGATACTGCTCATAGGCAGCGAAAACACAGCGCACGTACTGCTGTGTTTCGGCGATGGCTGGCACGGTATAGCCAGCGGCAACTACAGCCTGCGGCCCAGCATTATAGGCAGCGAGAGCGAGCTGCTCGTTACCGCTGAACGTTTGCTTGAGCATCGCCAGGTAACGCGCGCCAGCCTCCACATTGTGCTGTGGATTAAAAGGATTGCGCACACCGAGCATTGTCTGCGTGCTCGGCATAAGCTGCATGAGCCCCTGGGCACCCTTGGATGACTGTGCCCATGGATCGAAATCGCTTTCGCATTTGACCACCGCTTTCACCAGCGCCGGGTCGAGCCCATGCCAATGAGCGGTGGTCGTGATGAGCGGCTCGTACAGTGCCTCGCCTGTCTTACTATGCACGAGTACCGGAGAGCTGACGAGGCACCAGCACAGACAGCCCACCAGAATGGGCAGGAAGAGATAGCGCTCGCTCCTGCTCACAGCGTATACCCGGCTTCATTGTGCTGGCTCAGATCGAGCCCCATCTGTTCATCCTCGTCAGAGACACGCAGACCCATAGCCGCGTCCAAGATCCTCAGGATGATCCACGTCATCACCGCCGCAAAAATCCAGGTGGCCACAATGGCGACAACCTGGAAGCCCAGGGTACTCGCATCGCCCAACAATAAGCCATTGCGGCCACCAGCATTCACGGCTGTGGAGGCGAACAGCCCTGTAGCGAGTGCACCCCAGGTGCCACCGACGCCATGCACACCGACGACATCTAATGAATCGTCATAGCGCAACCGGCTTTTCATCACCACGGCATAGAAACATACGATGCCAGCGACCCCGCCAATGATGATAGCTGGCACTGGACTGACAAAGCCTGCCCCCGGCGTAATTGCCACGAGTCCGGCCACTGCTCCACTCGCCGCGCCCAGCATGGTCGGTTTCCCGGAATGGTTCCACTCGGCAAACAGCCACGTCAGCGCCGCCGTTGCTGCTGCAGTGTTGGTGGTGACAAACGCATTCGCGGCGATGCCATCCGCTTTGAGAGCACTCCCAGCGTTGAACCCAAACCACCCCACCCAGAGTAAGGCTGCTCCTGTCACAGCGAACGGCAGGCTATGCGGAGCCATATATTCTGTCGGAAAGCCCCGGCGGCGTCCCACGACAAGGGCACACACGAGGGCCGAGACACCAGAGCTAATATGCACCACGGTGCCACCAGCAAAGTCCAGGGCTCCCATACCATCGACACCGATCCAGCCGCCCTTCCCCCAGACCCAGTGCGCTAGCGGGTCATAGACAAACGTCGCCCACAGGAGCCCGAACAGCAGGAATGTTCTAAATTTCATGCGCTCGGCAAAGGCACCGGTAATCAACGCTGGCGTAATGACTGCAAACATGCCCTGGAAGATCATGTAGGCCAGATGCGGAATAGTGTCGGCATACGGGCCAGGCTCACCCCCCACTGTCGCTAAGCCGACATACTGAAACCCCCCGATAATACCCCCAATATCTGGACCAAACGCGATGCTATACCCCCACAATACCCATTGCACACTAATCATAGCCAGCAAAATAAAACTGTGCATCAAGGTAGCAAGGACGTTCTTACGCCGCACCAGGCCGCCATAGAACAGCGCCAGTCCGGGCGCCGTCATCATCAACACCAGGGCCGACGACATCAACACCCAGGCCGTATCCCCGGCATCGATCTTGGCGGCTTCTGCCGCATACGTCTGTATCGGCCACAACCATCCTCCACTCAGTACCCCACCCCCGATAGCTAGCCATAAGGCAGGGCGTGCCCCGGCGTCGTTGGCTCTGCTCATATCACTCCTCTCCTATGGCAAGACTGCTAGCTGATGTCCTAGGCCTAAGCCACAGCGCGAGAGGGCGCAGCGCTTAGGGTAGGCGGGGCAGAAGTAACACACTGCGGCCGTGTTGTCAAGCATTTCAACAGGAAATAGTGATCGGGGCGTTCGGCCCTGATGTGCCACGCAGTCATAGGGCTTTCCTTTCAATCTAAGCGGACTCGACGTAGCGCAACTTCCCGGCGCTCAAGGTCTAAGATGGCATAGGAGCCACGGCGGTCCTGATCGCGTGGCTGGGAACACGAGCCAGGGTTGATGACGGTCACCCGATCGACACACTCGACCATGGGGACATGCGTATGCCCAAGGATCACAAAGTCATAGGGAAGCTGTGCGAAGCGGGGGAGCTTGGAACTGCGGGGAAAGATGTACTCCTCAAATGGCTTCCAGGGACTCGCATGGACCATCAAGAGGTGTGCTCCCGCAATTTCCAACGCCAGCGAGACGGGTGCTGTGGCGAGGATATCCAGCAGTGCAGGCGCAAACTCCGCCTGACATTTTTTCAGATAGGCAGCATTGCGACCACTAAACAGAACCATCTCGTGGTTGCCCTGAATGCACTGAGCGTTGACGTGTTGTAAGAGTTGGACCGTTTCCGCACAGAACTGGTATTCACTCACGGCATCGCCAGCACAGAGCACGCGATCCACGGATGGCATGTCCGCCAGGACGCGCCGCAATGCCTTCGGTTCCGCGTGAATATCCGAGAGAATGCCTATTTTCACACGCTGCTCCGTCTCTTGAGGGCACGGTCTGCCTCACCCTCACCCTCGCTCGGAGAAGAGGAGGGTGGTGAGGCCGGCGTCACAACACACGTGGTCGACTATACAGCGTAGAGCGCGTTGCGGTGAATACGTCCAGGCAAGGCACCCGTGTGCTCACCGTGCTCGATGAGCACGGTGCCATTCACAATAGTATAGGTAATGCCTTGCGCCCGCTCGCGGATACGCCAGCCGTTGTTGGGGAAGTCATGCACGATGTCTTCCGGTAGTGGTTGCACTGTATCGGCATCAAATATGGTGAGATCCGCCGCCATACCAGGACGTATCAGCCCGCGGTCATAAATGCCAAACGCCGAAGCCGAGACGAAGGTGATTTGGCGGACGGCTTCTTCGAGGGACAAGATCTGCTGCTCACGCACCCAATAGCCCAGCAAACGCGTGCTGAAGCCGACACCGCTGTCGAACTGTACGTGCGCACCGCCATCGGAGAGCCCCACAATCGTGTAGGGACTGGTGAGCAGGGTGGCCACAGCCTCGGGATCGACGTTGATTTCACCGAGGACAAAGACCGTATCGAGATTTTCGGCCACGGCCAGATCGAGGAAGGCATCGAGTACATCCTTGCCCTGCGCCGCCGCAATCTCAGCGATACTTTTACCTTTCAATCCCTGGTGCTGCGGCAGTTGGGGCGCTTCGACCACCATGAGATCCCAGCGTTTCGAGAACACTCCCTCGGGGCTTAGGGGGCCTTCGATGTCGGCTCGGAGTTGCTGGCGCACAGCGGGGTCGCTGTAGGCCCGGAGCTTCTCTGCGTCTGCAGACAGGAGGATGGGATGCCAGTGCGGCATCCCACGGAATACCTGACAATTGTGCATGGTGAAGCGCTGCTTGATCGGGTTGGGTGAGCACAGCGGCAGGGCCCGGTGCCCGGCCTGACAGGTCTCTTCAACCACGGCGAGATGTTGCTTCCAGCGCTCTGGGGCTCGGACGCTTTGCAGGATGGTGTTATACATGAGGCGGCGCCCGCAGGCCGCAGAGATACGGCTCATGAGGCGATTCTCGATTTCCGGATTAGTGCCGCCGCCACACTGGATAACCCCAGTACCGACTTGCCGCAACACGTCCGTCACGGCAAAGAGTTCATCGTCCGGGGCACAGGCCCCGGCAATACGCCGGCCCTCTAAGTCAAAGTGGCCCCGGTTCCGCGTGATCGACAGACCGAGTGCCCCCGCTTCCAGACCTTCCCGGATCAGGCGTTGCATGGTAGCAAGTTGGTCCGGTGTGGCTGGGCGTTGATCCTCCTGGCTGGCCTCGCTCATGGCATAGTAGCGCACCGCAGAGTGCGGGATCAGCATGCCAGCGTTGACTCCCAGACATTGCTCGACGACCTGCATGTACTCGGGAAATGACGTCCAGCGCCAGGACACCCCCGCCTGCAGGACGTCCATAGGAATGGCTTCAACGTACGAGAGCATGCCGGCCACACGTTCCCGGTCTGCCGATTGTACCGGCGCCAGACCGAGCGAACAATTGCCAAAGATCACCGTGGTGGCACCATGATAGCAAGAAAATGAGCACAGCGGGTCCCAGAGCACCTGGGCATCATAATGGCAGTGATTATCGATGAAGCCTGGCGCCACCACCAACCCTGCAGCATCGATGGTACGCGTGGCTTGGCCGCTCAGCTTACCGACTTCAACGATTTTTCCGTGGCGTACTGCCACGTCCCCCATAAATGCCGGCATCCCTGAACCATCCACGATGCGACCATTCTTCACTAAGAGATCATAGGCCATACCAGTCTCCTCCGTACGTATCACATGCATTTTTGCATGTGTGGTGCTCTATACACCCGAAACAACGCGAGGTCAAGGGGAGGGGAGAGCGACGCATATACTGCGAGCATCTCCACGCCAACTAAAGTTCCTTCCTAGGCTCTCCGATAGGTACACTTATGTACAAGCCCTAACAAGTTGTCTCTGAGCGAACAATACCCTATGGCGCTAGGAGGAGTAGCGTACGGTGAAGGGCATCGTTTTCACAGAGTTCCTTGACCTGGTTGAAGCTCAATTCACACCAGAAGTCGCCGATCGCATGATTACTGCAGCGGCAGTCCCATCAGATGGTGCGTACACCGCCGTTGGCACGTATGACTACCACGAGATCATCCAGCTCGTGGCGCAGCTCAGCGCGCTCACCAGCATACCCGTCCCCAAGTTATTACACACCTTTGGTGTACACCTGTTCGGCCGCTTCGTGATGACATATCCCACTCTGTTTGCAGGCGTGACGTCAGCTTTTAGCTTCCTAGAACGGATCGAGGACCACATCCACGTCGAAGTGCGCAAGCTCTATCCCGACGCTGAACTGCCTACGTTTGTCTGCGATACATCCACTCCGAACCGTTTAACCATTCTGTACCGCTCCTCACGGCCTTTTGCTGACCTGGCAGAGGGATTGATTGCAGGATGCATCGCACACTTTGGTGAGTCCATTGTCGTGAACCGAGACGACATCGCGAACAGTCATGGGACACATGTACGCTTTGTCCTCACGAAGCAGGATATCCCCGCATGAGTGATACGGAACTGTGGACACGACGGCTGGAACGCGAACGACGCGCCCGGAAGGAGGCTGAGACGCTCTTGGAAAGTAAAAGCCATGAGCTGTATCTGGCCAATAAGGCGTTACAACAATCCTACGACGCCATTGCCGCTGCCAAAAATTATACGGAGAACATTCTCCGTTCGCTCATGAACGCCCTCATTGTCGTGACACCAGACGGCACCATCCAGGCTGTCAACGTTGCGGCGTGTAGCCTCTTGGGGTACAGCGAAGCGGAGCTTGTGGGATGGCCCATGACCAAGATTCTCTCTATATCCGATATCGCCAGCCCCGACCAGGGAACAGGTCTCGCAGATGTGATCAGGCATGGCGCACTCCGCAGCGTCGAGAAAGTCTATCGCACCAAAGACGGACGTTCCATCCCCGTGCTGTTTTCTGGATCAATGATGTACGACGATACCGGGAGCGTACAGGGCATCGTCTGCATCGCGCAAGACATCACGGAACGCAAGCAGACAGAAGAACTCCGCCGTCAGAAAGAGGCCGCGGAAGAGGCCAACCGCGCTAAAAGCGGCTTCCTCGCCAACATGAGCCATGAGCTCCGCACGCCCCTGAATGCGATCATTGGTTATAGCGAGATGCTCCTCGAGGAGGCAACCGACCAGGGGCAGTCGGCGATGCTCCCCGACCTCGAAAAGATTCACACGGCTGGGAAGCACCTGCTGACGCTCATCAACGACATTCTCGATCTCTCGAAAATCGAGGCCGGTAAGACAGAACTCGTGTTGGAGACGTTTGGCGTCGCGGGGCTCATTGCCGAGATCGTTACCACTATTAAGCCACTCCTCGAGCGCAATGGCAACACGCTCAAAGTCCATGGGGCTGACACAGGGGACCTGATGCACACCGACCCGGTCCGGGTGCGCCAATGTCTGCTGAACCTCCTCAGTAATGCCTGTAAGTTCACTGAGCATGGGACGATCACGCTTGAGGTGAGTCGCGTCACAGAGTCCCGTGGGGACTGGATCACCTTCCGCGTCACCGATACGGGTATTGGCATGACCCCCGCGCAACAGAGTCGACTGTTTCAAGATTTTTCCCAAGCCGACGCCTCAACGACCAGAAGGTATGGGGGCACTGGCTTGGGGCTGGCGATCAGCCAACGCTTCTGCCACATGATGGGTGGAGACATTATGGTCGAGAGCATCCCTGGCCAGGGGTCGACCTTTACCCTCCTGCTGCCGGCAGAAGTCAGAAAACTGCCAACCATAGCCACAGTACAGCGTGAGCAGAAAGTCGACACAGTCGTCCAGACAGCACTGGCACACGAGTCAGACGATCAGGAAATCGTCCTGGTAATCGACGACGACCCAGCTTCCCTCGACCTCATCGTGCGACTTCTGACCAAGAAAGGGCTGCATGTCGTCGCCACGTCCAGTGGACGAGCAGGCTTGTGGCTGGCCCAGATACTGCGCCCGGCAGCCATCACCCTTGATCTCAAGATGCCAGATATGGACGGCTGGTCTGTCCTGACTGCGTTGAGAGCTGATCCCATGCTGGCGTCTATCCCCGTCATCATCCTCACCATTATGGACGATTCACACACGCGTTCCACCCTCGGCGCCGCTGGCTACTTGACCAAACCGATTGACCCTGAACGTCTCATCATGATGTTGCAACCTTATATTCGTACTTTTCTACCGGCTCCCGTAGCCGTTGATGCAGGAGACAGTCTCTCTGCAGAGCAGGGACAGCCCTGTCACGAAAGGGGCTCTGTATGATACCGGCTCTTGGTGCGCTCCTGGTCGTGGATGACGATGAATATAACCGTGATTTGCTGTGTCGTCGGCTCGAACGCAAAGGGTATGTGGCAACCGCCGCTGCGAGTGGGCAGGAAGCCCTGGCGCTGATGCAGCAGCAGGCGTTTGATCTTGTCCTACTGGACATCATGATGCCCGAACTCGATGGCACCGCGGTGCTCAAAATGATCCGTGAGACCTTCACGGCCCCCCAATTGCCGGTCATCATGGTCAGCGCTAAGGATGAAAGCGAGGACATTGTCGGGGCATTAAGTCTGGGCGCCAATGACTACGTGACCAAACCCATCGATTTCCCCGTCGTCTTTGCGCGCATTCATACCCAGCTGTCGCGCAAGAAGGCCGAAGAGGCTCTGCGCGACAGCGAAGAGCGGTACGCGCTGGCCATGCGTGGGGCGAACGATGGGCTGTGGGATTGGAATCTGCGCACGAACGACATATATTTTTCCCCCCGCTGGAAAGAGATGCTTGGTTGTCAGGAAAGCGACATCGAGGACAGCGTCGAGGAGTGGTTTGCCCGCGTCCATCCTGAGGACCGTGAGCGGCTGGAGGCGGCGCTGGCGATGCATCTTCAGGGACAGACAGAACACTTTGAACACGAGCATCGCATGCTACACCAGAACGGCACGTACCGCTGGGTGCTCAGTCGGGGGCTGGCCGTGCGCGACCATACCGGCAACGTCACGCGTATGGCTGGATCGCAAACCGATATCACGGAGCGGAAAGTCGCTGATGGATTGACAGGCTTACCGAATCGGATCCTATTCATGGAACGCTTAGACCGTGCCCTCGAACGCGTTAAACGGCATAAGGATTCGATGTTTGCGGTGCTCTTTCTGGATCTCGATCGTTTCAAAGTGATCAACGATAGTCTCGGACACGACGTGGGCGACCAACTACTGATCGGCCTGGCGCGCCGCCTGGAAACGAGTCTGCGCTCATCAGATACTGTGGCGCGTCTGGGAGGCATGCCCACCGTGGCGCGCCTGGGCGGTGATGAGTTCACCGTTTTGCTCGACGAAATTCACAATGTGAGCGATGCCACGTGTGTCGCTGAGCGCCTGCAACAGCAGCTCGCAGCGCCTTTCACTATCGGTGGGCACGAGGTGTTCACCACGGCCAGTATAGGTATCGCCTTGAGCGCTACAGGCTATGATCGGCCCGAGGACATCTTGCGCGATGCCGAAACTGCCATGTACCGTGCCAAAAACCGCGGCAAGGCCTGCCATGAGGTGTTCGACACCGCTATGTATGCGCGCGCCGTCGCACTCTTGCAGGTGGAAATCGATTTGCGGCGGGCCGTGGAGCGCCAGGAATTTCTCGTATTCTATCAGCCTATTGTAAACTTAGAGAATGGTCGCCTGGTGGGGTTCGAGGCCCTGGTCCGTTGGCGCCACCCTCAGCGCGGGCTTGTCTCACCGCTGGAGTTCATTCCCGTAGCCGAGGAAACAGGCCTAATTGTGCCTATTGGTTCCTGGGTGCTGCGCGCCGCCTGCAACCAGCTGCGCATCTGGCAGCAACAATTCCCGAGGTATCGACCCTTGGCCATGAGTGTCAACCTGTCGTGCAAGCAATTTACGCAGGTCGATCTGGTCGAGTATGTAGAGCATGTGCTCCGCGAGACTGGGCTCGAAGCCAACAGCTTAAAACTCGAAATCACGGAAAGCGTGCTGATGGAGCATACCACTGCAGTCATGACCATGCTGAGGCGTCTACACGCTCTGAAGGTGCAGTTAAGCCTGGATGACTTTGGCACTGGCTATTCCTCCTTGAGCTATCTGCACCGTTTTCCGCTGCAGATCTTGAAGATCGATCGCTCCTTTGTCGGGAGCATGAATGCCGATAGTAAAAATGCCGAGATTGTCCGCGCGATTGTCGCACTGGCGCGGAATCTCGGCATGGAAGTGGTGGCCGAAGGTGTAGAAACAGCTGAACATCTCACCGCCTTACGAGCTTTGCAGTGCCATTATGGGCAAGGCTATTGGTTTGCCAAACCCCTTGAGGCGCAGGCTGCGACCGCTTTACTGCACGCATCTCCACAGTGGTGACAAAGAGGAGATCGTATGCCACGCAGTTGTCTCCGGACACCCCGGGTACGAGGCCGGCGCCGTGCATCCCTCCAGCATCTCCTCATGTGTTTGCACCAATGTCTTCCCACATTTTCGCCAAGATCGAATCAGGACAAGCAGAAGGGCAAAATCTTCTGCCCTCGAGATGCGTCTGGCGTACTTGTGCGTACGTCAGTATACTCGCTCTGCTCGTAGTCATGCGGACTAGATAACGTACTGCAACCCACATCATGCTCTCTCTGCAGAGACGATGAGAGCGAGAGACCTCTGGGGAGATGCTATGCGTTTTTTCTGTTTTCACCTGATGCCGTGGGCG
>Ga0081455_10003856_pt1 | contig 17097 bp, 14 predicted proteins | sample TabmetS3T2R1_FD_70207 | JGI IMG/M metagenome (GOLD analysis project Ga0081455, IMG submission 70207) | Tabebuia heterophylla rhizosphere microbial communities from the University of Puerto Rico - S3T2R1 | ecosystem: Host-associated > Plants > Roots > Rhizosphere ...
TACTGGCTCCAGGCGCCGCTCGCGATCCTGGTGGATGCCGTCAGCTACCTGGTCTCGGCGACGCTCCTGCTGGCCGTTCGCCGGCCGGAGCCGGTCCTGCTGGCTCAGCGCGACACGGGCCGCGCGAGCTTCTGGCGCGATGCGGGACAGGGCCTGGCTGCCACCTTTGGCGACCCGGTCATCAGGCTGATCGCGGCTTCGAGCGCCACGGTGAACCTCGGACAGAGCATCGCCCAGTCGGTCTACCTGCTCTATGCGTACCGGGCGCTCGACCTGAACGCGGCCGAGGTCGGTCTCGTCCTGACCGTCGGCAGCGTCGGCAGCGTGCTCGGGTCGCTCGCGGTCTACCCGGTCTCGCGCTGGATCGGGACCGGCCCGGCCATGGCGGCGGCCGTGCTGGTGGCGTTCGCCAGCTACCTGCTGCTGCCGCTGGCCCAGACCGGGCTCGCCGTGCTGCCGCTCGCGCTCGCCGGCTTCATCCTCAACGCGAGCCTGCCGATCTACTTCGTGAACACGGTGACGGTGCGGCAGGCGACGGTGCCGAACGAGCTCCAGGGCCGCGTGGTCGGCACGATCCGCACGGTAGTGATCGCCACGACGCCGATCGGTTCCGTGCTCGGCGGGCTGCTCGGCGAGTACCTGGGACTGGTGCCGACGCTGCTGATCGGCGGCGGGGTCGGGATGCTGGCGGTCGTCTGGGTGCTGGCCGGCCCGGTCAGGATCGGCGCGACGCCGCGCGAGCGTCTGTCGACCTAGTGCTGACGCAGAGCAGTTCGTCGGGAAGCCTCTGGGAGCGCGGTCCCAGGGATCGAACGCCGCGCTCCCAGGGACGTGTACGCATCATCCACGAAGCGCTTCCCTGGCGCTTCACAGCGGTAGCGGACGGGCCCCAGCCATCGGCGTCACCCGTCGTGCGCGCACGCGATGAGAAGCTGGTTGGCGCCCAGGCCATCGGGACCTATCGCTTCCTGGACTGCTGTTTTTCAGGCGGGGCGTCAAGGTCGACGTGCGGGTCGTCACGCCAGACGCCTGGGGCGCCGGGCTGATCTACCACACCGGTTCGCCGGCCCACGTCGCCCGCCTGCAGGCGCTGGCGGCCGAGCGCGGCTGGCGCCTCGACGAGCGCGACCATCTCCGTCATCCGGACGACGAGCTCGATCAACTCGGCCCGACTCAGCCGCTCCAGCGCCGCTCGATCCATCGTGCCGCTAGCTTAACGGAACCCACCCCCACCGGCCACCCGGCCGATCATGCGCAGGTGAGCAGATACGGATTGCGAATATCTTTCAGTTGCTGCGCGATTTTGCCGAGACCAGGCAGGTGAGAACTCCTGTGAAGAGGGATGAACTCGAGAACGACTGGACCTGCTCCATCATCGAGAAACTCACTTCATCAATTCAACCTGATCTTGACTTGCGATCGGCGGCGGCCCTACAAGCCTCGGTTCTGGAGTTCAATGACAAGCTCTTGGGCTCGGCCGGAAACGCGCCGCATCTTGCCCTCGCACACCTCGTTGTCCAATTCTGGCGTGGCATATCCGACAAACGAGGATTCGCTCTGTCGTCACCAAACACGTTGCGCACTGAGCTATCGGCCATCCCCGAGGGATTTGAGCGTGGCAAGGATGCCGCGAAGGTCTTGTTGGCCTTAGAGTTCGCCGTGGGGGCGCAGTACAGCTCTGAGCTTCGAGACCGTCTGCGCCAGATGGCTTCGCCATCATAAGCTATTCTGCCTGAACGTCACAGCAGCACTGATACCCGTCATGCCAGCCGGAGATGTGATGCTCGGTCTCGCGCTCGAGGTGACAGGAGGGAGGGGTAGAGGCGCGTGGTGGGCGGGGGTGTTTGCGGGGATAGGAAATTCCTGATGCTAACGGAATTTGTGGTCAGTGCCTCAGGCCACCCATAGAGGAAGCGATCAAGAGGTTATGCAACCAGTTTAAGTGATACTGCAAGCCGTTGAGGTCGTGAAAGGGAGACACCCGCGACGGCTGGTCACGCCGCAGGCGCGCGCCATACGGGTGAAAGTTCCACTGCAGTGCCATGGCGCGTACCGCTAGACGCGCGCTGTCGGTGGTGCCGTGCCAATAACGCATGGCGTAGAGCAGCCGGTCTTGGTAGTCGAGCAGCCGATCGACGGCATTGGAGGTGCGGTGGGCCTGCGGACAATCATAGGCCGGGGTGAAGTCGCTCCGACGGCGACACATCTTCAACACCATCTGGGCCACGGCCCCACTGAGGTGCGCCGGTGTCCACTCGGCCACGCGCCGCAGGCGCTGTGAAAACTGCCGTTTGGTCGCTGCTTGGTAGACTTGCCATGCCCTGTCGAGTACCCGATGGCGCAACTGGCCTGCACAGTACTTCTTAATCTTTAGGATTGAGTGGAGAAAGCACAGCACCACTTTAATCTTGGGAAAGAGCCCTCGCCACGCCTGACGTGTTGCTTCCCAGCCGTCGGTGCAGACCGAGCGTGCCTGATAGTCTGGCGCGAGAGCCTTGGCTTCCTTTGCAAACTCGCCATAGCCCTGCTCCAAGGTCACCGTATCGGCCGCCTCGACCACGCTCACCCCCAGAAAACAGCCGCCGCCGACGGTAGTCGGGACATAGACCTGCTGCTGCGCTACCCGGGTCAGCTTCTCATCGGCCACCAGATCGCGGGGCACCTTGTGCGGGTCTTTCACGGTGGTGCCGACCAGCGACGGGCGGCCGAAGGCTAGCCAGGCGCGATACCAGAACATGGCATTGCGGCCAAAGACATAGGCCAGGGCGTCAAAGGGTACCCCCCACTGCCGCAGGTAGAGGGCTTTTTCGACCTCATCGGTGCGCGCAATCATGTAGGGCATGACGAACGAGGGGCGCAGGGTGAAGACGGCCTCCGTGGTATGCAATTTGATCCGGCGCATGATCAGGTCCTGTTTGATTGACACGTAGCTGTCGTGAAAGGTAAAACCCTGGTCCATATCTTGAGGAAACAGTTCCGGGTACTGGCTCAGCATCTCGCCCAGATACTGCCGATACTGGACCGGGTCGTCGACATACTCGCGATACTGCCCTTCACTGGCAAACGGCAAACAGATATGCTTATGGCCCATGGGTGGTTCTCCTGTGCCTCCTGCTGTGCTGGATTACGCTCTACACAGTATGGAGGAATCAGGGGAACCATCTCCATTGTTTTTCGGCACGCATTCCACCAACCACAAAATCCGGTGGAATCAGGGAATGTCTATCCTCCCCATAGGTGCGCACTGGAGTATCAGCTCTCCTGCATCTTTACTCTAAACGAGCGTACGATTTACATGGAGAGTGAGCATTCTAAGCATATCAAAGAATCGCACACAGTAGATTTGCGGGGATTCTCTCATAATACTGGGACTTCTGGCATATGTTCTTTCGCTTCGTTATCTCCTCTCGGCATCTCCACGGATAACGAACAACAAGCGACCATCGCTTTCATACATCACGCTCTCAGCGGTGTGCACTTTTATCGTTGGGAGCCGCGCTTCCTAGCCTTGCCGGTCGCGCCTGATACGAAACGCCGCTTTCGTATGGAGAGCTCCGGGTTTGGTCTTGCTTTGTGCCTTGATGACATCCTCGGCTACGACCGCGAGCAATTCATCCATCTCGAGAACCGTTTTCGAGCTATCTTTCCACAGATTAAAACTATCCGACTCATGCAAGAGCCCGCCTATCGCGGACTAGCAGATGATCGATTACACACACCTATGCTCGCACAAGCCGATGGAAAGGGCATTTACTTTGAGTTCGTAAACGGCCAACAGGTGCCAGCCTCACAAACCTCTGATGGGGTACTGCTCGTGCTTGCGTACCTCGCAGTGTTCTATCTCCCCCTACCACATCGACCGCGCGTTGTTCTCGTGGAAGAACCAGAGAACGGCATCCATCCCAAGCGGTTGCATGATGTGCTCGGTATTTTACGTGATCTCATCAAAGAGCAAACCACCTCCCAGGTTATTCTGACAACCCACTCTCCCTATGTTCTGGATCTTTTTGAACCGAAGAAAGTTTCGCTGTGCCGCATGACTGCGGATGGTTCGGTGTCAGTGCATCGTCTCTCTGAGAGCCAGACAGTCCGAGAACAGCTAGATATCTTCACACTGGGTGAGATTTGGACGGCGGAAGGCGACGCAGCCCTCATACCTCAAGGCAAAACGAGTGAGACGACATCGTGAGAGTTCTCCTCGTTGCCGAGGGCCAACATGAACAAGGGAAGGAGGACAGAGATGGCGCCCTGGAAACTCTTGTCCGCCGTCTGTGCCGGGACATTACCCAATGCGACCTGGACCGGGTGAGTCGCAAGGATATTCATGCCCATCACGGCAAAGGACAAGGCTACTTCAAAAAGGCGCTCCGATGGATACAGGAGGCAAAAAAACGTGCCTACGATGCCGTCGTTCTGGTCATCGACCAGGATAACGTACCAGAACGGGTGCAAGAGATTACCAAGGCCCAGAACGCTCAAGTGGTTACCCTACGGCGTGCGCTCGGTGTGGCTATCCGTACCTTCGATGCCTGGATGCTGGCGGATGAGCAGGCCTTGAGCCGTGTTCTTGGCTATACTGTCTCGCCACAGCGCTCCCCTGAGGATGTGTCTGATGCCAAGGGTGTGTGCGCCCAACTCCTCGACAAGAGCCCAATGGCCATGTCGCAGAGCGAGTTCTATGCCTTTGTGGCACGCGAGGCTGATATGAATGCGCTCGAACGACAGTGTTCTAAGGAGTTTGCACCTTTTGCTCAACGGGTGCGCTCTCTGTAATCCACAGTACGATGCCTCGGACGCGAAACCCATCGCCGCCACGCACGCAGCTAGTACCCCGAGGCCGCCAACGCTTTACGCGCCTCGGTGATCCGCTGCAGTGACTGCGCGCCTGTGATGTCTGGTGGCGCGCTGATCGTCACGTCTGTCACGCCTATCGACTCCATCTGACGCACCGTCTCCACCCACGACTCCGGTCCTCCTGGCCCCGCGACCAGCCGCCAGGTCACGCCACAGCTCGAAGGGTCGCGGCCAGCCTCCGTCAGGTAGCGCCGCAGCCGCGTTAGCGGCTCTGCCGGGTCGACCTGCGGCAGCCAGCCATCCGCCACCCGCGCCACCCGTCGCAGCAGCGGCTCCTCCGGCGCGCAGCCGATCCAGACCGGTATCGGCTGCTTTGGGAGCTGATTCAGTCCGACACCGCTCAGCTTGTGGAAGCGCCCCTCGCAGGTCACAAAGGGCTCCGTCCACAGCCGCTTCAGCACCACGATCTGCTCCTCCAGCCGCCGCCCACGCGTCTTAAAGTCCTGCCCCAACGCCTCGTACTCCGCCTGATTCCAGCTTATGCCCACGCCGAGCTGGAAGCGACCACCGCTGAGCAGGCTCAGCTCCGCTGCCTGCTTCGCGACCAGCGCCGTCGGGAACAGTGGCAGGATCAGGATGCTCGTCCGGAACGCCAGCCGCTGCGTCACTGCTGCCAGGTATGCAAAGAAGACGAACGGCTCGCGGAACGGCCCCACGTAGGTCGGTTGCGGCCGTCCGGGGTGGCTATCCGGCGGCGCGCAGAGCAGATGACCCGCCGTCGTGACATAATCAAATCCTTCCCCGTCCAGTGTCTGCGCCATGTCGCGCAGCGCGATCGGATCTGCCTGCGCCGTCAGTGCGAACCCCGCCCCGAATTTCATCGCCTCCCTCCTGTATAGATTACGCGCAGTCCCCCGCCAAACTGGCGGGGCAGCTAGCCGTGCGCAGCACCCGTGCGCAGCACTAGCGGCCGGTGTAGGCGCCGGCCTGAATCAGTGGTCCAAGACGGACGGAGGCATCAAGCGGATTCTTCTGCCGCGCCGCGGTGATGAAGCGGTCGGCATCCTCCTGCAGCATCAGGCCCTCGCGTAAGCGCGCCTCGCATACCCGCGTCACAGCTGCAATGTAGGCCGCATGGCTTGGGTAGCGCTCCTCGATCGAGGGACGGGGGTCACCGCGAGACTCGCGCTCTGCCTTCGTCCGGGCAAACGGCACGAAGCTGCCCGTGTTCCACCATTGTTCGCCCTCGGCGAAGCCGGCCTTGCGCAGTGACCAGCCATTGTACGTGCCCAACGGCACTTCGATGTCCGGGTAGCGCAGACCGGCAATGGTGTTGCCATCCGCGTCGATCTGCGGCACGCGGAGCGGGTACTCCTGGCCTGGAAACGACTGCGGCGGGAAGACGCTCATGATGCCGCGGCTGTCGAAATCAGGGCCGTAGTTGTAGCGCGGCAAGCGGCTCGGCCCCTCTGGCAGGTTGACACCCTGGAGCTTGGGATACTTGGCGAGCACATCCTCGGCCGTGACCAGCATGCCGTCCGCTGCCTTTGGCAGGAGCGACGGTGGCGGAGGCGTGCCGTGTGTCGCCCACCGGTCGAGCAGCACGAGGATGGCGCGCCTGAAGGGGATGGCGGAGATGGCGTTCGGCGTCAGCTGCCCGATCCAGTCGGGGTCGTCCATGGCGCGGACCATATGCGGCGCCCCGGTGAGGTGGTACATACGTGCGTTCTCAGGAATCTCGACGTCGCTACCGTCGCGCGGGTCCGTATGGGTCAGCGACACATGGCGCACCCAGTAGTCGCCTTCGGTGTGCAGGTGAATGACCAGCGGGTCGGTCTCGGGCCGCTGCCAGAGGCCCTCGTTGCGCCCGCTAAACGGGTCGGGGACGGCGACGAAGGTGAAGGGGTAGTACTCCGCCGGCCACTGATGCTCTTCGTGCTGGCGCGGATAGCGGCCGACCTGGGCAAAGCGCTGGTTTTGAAACAGGCGGCCACTGCCCGTGTGCGTATGCACCGCATCGAAGACGCGCCGGCCGGCCGCGTCCACGTTCCAGCCCTCGTAGACGTATTCGCGGATGACGCGGCCGCTCAAGGAGGCGCCGGTGCCGTAGACCTTCTCGACGTGGCCCGCCAGCGGGTTCGGGTTCCCGGCGGCGTCATGGGTCTCATAGCGCAGCAGCGAGAGGAGGTCGCGGATACCGAGGAAGCCGAGGTTCATCACACGCGAGCCTTCCGTCTCGTAGATGAATTCGTAGATCCAGCCCGGCTTGAAGCCACCCTTGATGTAGAGGTCAATGTTCGACGGCGTGAGCCTGACCTGGCGCGACTGTGTCGGCGCAGGGCGCAGCCCGTTCCCCGCGTCTGCGACGGCGGAGGGGCGCCAGTTTAACGGCGCCCCTTCCCCGTCCTTGACCTCCGCCCTGGCCAGCTCCCACTCCGAGTCCGGTAGAGGTAGGCGCGGGTCGCGCTCGTACTGCCGCATCGTGAGAGTCGCAGTGCTGCGGTCGAGGACGGGATAGGGCTGGACGTCCTGGCCGCGCTCGGCGCCAGCGCTGACACCCATCGAGAGGATGCCCTCAGCCATGGGGTTGAACTCCTGCCGCACCCGGCCACGCAGCGGCTTGCCCTCCTTCTGCGCGAACGGCAGGTAGGCGACCACGTTGTTGCCCCGGTCAATGAGGTCGCCCTGCCAGCCGGACCACGCGAGGGTGTAACCCTGGCGCATGAGGAAGCCGTCGCCGGCATACTCCGGCTTGGACATGTCCGCACCGCGACCGTAGTTGAAGCCCAGAAGGCCACGATTGCCACGGTTGGAGAATTCGTAGAAGATACGTCGATTCCCTCGGCTCAACTCAACAGGCTTGATAATGTCCAACGTGGCCGCAAACTCAACCAGCCCCTGGGCATTCCGGGGTGCGAGGTCCAAGTCTACGATGGATGGCAGGTCCTTCTCGTCCGGGTCGATGGCGAAGTGCACCTTCCCGCACAAGCGCTCGTATGGCCCGGTGTCACCGAAAGAGCCACCGCCGGCAAATGGTTCCTGGCGCTCGATATCGAGCCGCACCTGGTTTCGTGCCATGATCATCACCTCCGCATGCGTCACAGGACTGCAATGCCAACAGCCGACGTGGCCAGGGCCGCTTTCAGCACGCAGACCGAGCCCAGCCACCTTTCACCGAGGCATGCCCCCACGGCCCCCTGGCCGCCCTACCCTATCTCATCCTGCGGCGCATGTCTAGCCCCAGCGGTAGCAGCGCGGCGCTGCCGAGCGCACGTACCTCACAGCATCGATAACTTGGCGTCGTACTTGCTCATGCGCCGCATTTTCTCTCGGCTCACCCGCATGATGCCATGGATGGTGCCGACACCATCGGCAGACACCAGAACCCTCGTGCTCTCCGAATCAAGCACCAAATTCCTGCTGCCGTAAATCGTAAAGGTCAACACCCCACTTACCGATTGCTTACATCGATTTTGCACCGCCACTTCCCAGGCAAGTTCGACCGCAAGTGAATCATGGCTCTGCGTTTGCGCTTTGACGCTCTGGACAGAGAGACAGCGCGACGACCGTGGCTCGGACGTCTTGAGAGAGGGCGAGGCGGCACGCTTGGGCGATGGCGGCACGGCTTCCTTGCGGGGGCGTGATGGCTCATCAGGCGAGAGAGTCTGCGCCGGGGGTTGTTTGTCCGGGGCTGGGGCAGAGCACGGGACGTCACGCAAGACGATCCCGCCCTTGCCATCTGGGCACTGAAAGATGTCGCCACCCTGCACTGGTACAGCGGTAGTGGCGAGCAGGACGATCAGCGCCACCAATCCCATAGAAGTGGAGAGAAATCTAGAATCGTGTCTCATGTTCATCAGAGAAAACGCCCGCATGCACGAGGAATACTCTGGCGAGATGTTACCTTGTACACCAGACGCTGTCCAGTTGACACTTGCACTGCTTCCCTCTCACTCTGGGTATAATCTCACCACAATGCACTGGAAAAACCGTGTCGCCAAGGGTGGTATGAGGGAACATTTGGCTTGACGGTCTGTCCATGCTAGCATCTGCCATGCAAGGCTAAGGGGTGTACCATACCACAGGGGCACAATTATGGCTGCAACGCCGAATACGATGACGCAAGAGCACCAACGTCTCCGGGAACCTTTTACAGGCACGGTCCGCCCCTGGTACCACTGGGGTCCCTACGTCTCCGAGCGCTCATGGGGAACAGTGCGTGAGGACTATAGCGCCAATGGCGACGCCTGGAATTATTTTCCCCATGACCTCGCCCGCTCCAAAGCGTACCGCTGGGGTGAGGATGGGCTGGCCGGTATCTGCGACCGTTACCAGATCCTCGTCTTTGCCCTGGCATTATGGAATGGTAAAGATCCTATTCTGAAAGAGCGGTTGTTTGGCCTGGTCCCTACGGAGACCAATCATGGCGAGGATGTGAAGGAGTACTACTTCTACCTCGACTCCACACCAACGCATTCCTATATGAAGTATCTCTATAAATATCCCCAGGAGGCCTATCCCTATCAACAGCTCATCGAGGAGAGTAGAAAGCTGCGCCATGATCAGGGGGAGTATGAATTGCTCGATACGGGCATCTTCGATTCCCAGCGCTATTTTGACGTCTTTGTCGAATATGCCAAGGCGAGCCCGGAAGACATCTGCATACGCATCGAAGTGTGCAATCGTGGTCCTGAACCGGCCCCAATCCATGTCCTACCGCACCTGTGGTTTCGCAACACCTGGGCCTGGGGGCCACAACCGCTGCCGCAACCCAGTATCAGGCTTGGTCCACGGAGCGATGGCTGTATCAGTCTCCTCGCCGACGACAGTACGGCCCAGTCGCCACCCTCTCTGCCCTTTGTCTATCACGTTGGCAAGCGCTATCTATATGCGGAGGCCAGTGCTACCCCGCTGTTTACGGACAATGAAACGAACGGACCGCGGGTGTGGGGTGAGGGGGCACAGAGCCGGAGCCGCTGGGTGAAGGACGCCTTCCATCGCCACATCATCCACGGCGAAGACTGTGTTAATCCAGAGCATGCGGGGACCAAAGCGTGCTTCCACTATGCGAACCTGCAGGTGCCTGCAGGCGGCTCGGCGGTGGTACGCCTGCGTCTCACGGATACACCGCTGGAGCGGCCCCTGGCTGAGGTGGATAGTATCGTGGCGACGCGCCACGCTGAAGCCGATGAGTTTTATGCCGCGCTGCACCCACCAAGGGCGACGGAGGACGAGAAGTGTGTGCAGCGTCAGGCCTTAGCGAGCATGCTGTGGAGTAAGCAAATGTACTTGTTCGACGTGTCGGCCTGGCTCGACGGTGATAACCCGCACTGGCCGCCACCGGAGTCACGGCACCACATTCGTAATAGCCGCTGGCAGCATCTCAACTCGATGCGCGTTCTGTCTATGCCGGACAAGTGGGAATATCCCTGGTTCGCTGCCTGGGATCTGGCCTTCCATTGTGTGGCCCTCGCCTTGGTCGATGCAGAGTTTGCCAAAGAGCAGCTCTGGCTCCTCCTCTTCGAGCAATTCCAGCATCCCAGTGGGCAAATTCCGGCCTACGAATGGGAGTTTTCTGACCTGAATCCTCCTGTGCAAGCCTGGGCTGTATGGCGGGTGTATAACATGGACCGCATTCGTTCCGGCAAGGCGGACCGCCTGTTTCTTGAACGCTGCTTCCACAAGCTGCTCATTAATTTTGCCTGGTGGGTGAATAAGGTCGATAGTGAGGGGAACAATGTCTTTGAAGGCGGCTTCCTGGGTCTCGATAACATCACGGTGATCGACCGCAGTGAGAAACTCCCCAATGGCGTGACGCTGAAGCAGTCGGACGCCACGGGCTGGATGGGCATGTTCTGCCTCAACTTGATGCGCATTGCGCTGGAGTTGGCCCGAGAAAATACGGCATACGAAGCGCTCGCTACCAAATTTTTCCAGCACTACGTGTATGTCGGCGCGGCTATGAAGAAGATGGGGGGCGTCGGCTACGAGCTGTGGAGCGAGAGTGACGGGTTCTTCTACGACACCCTGTGTTATCCTGATGGCAGTTACCATAAATTCCGTGTGCGCTCGCTGGTGGGCCTGATTCCCCTGTACGCTATTGAGCGTCTAGAAGAACGCTGGATGGAGTCGTTTCCCGAATTTCGCCGCGATGTGCACTGGTTCCTGGAGCATCGGCAGGATCTGGTACAGCGTTGTGTCAGCACGGTCCAGAACGATGATGGCACCGTGCATGTCCTCGCGATCATTACGCTGGAACAAATTCAGCAACTGTTACAGCGCCTCTGGGACCCGACAGAATTTCGCTCGGAGTATGGCTTGCGCAGTCTGTCCAAATACCATGAGGCGCATCCCTACGTGTTTGGTGAGCACGTTGTGCGCTACAGTCCAGGGGAATCCCTAGAAAAAATCAAAGGCGGGAATTCCAACTGGCGCGGTCCGCTGTGGTTCCCGACAGCCTTTATGATGATTGAATCCCTGCGGAAATTACGCCGGGCTTACGGTAGTCAATTTGCCATCCCCAGTCCCACCCCGGGGGAAGGCATGGTGACCCCAGATGACATCGCCCGTGGCTTTGCCAATCGCCTGATTCGGATCTTTACGCGGGATGCGTCCGGCCGACGTCCCGTCTACGGCAAGCAGCGCCTGTGGCAGGAGGACCCGCACTGGCGTGATTACTTGCAGTTCTACGAGTATTTCCATGGAGATGACGGCCATGGTCTGGGGGCTTCACACCAGACCGGCTGGTCTGGTCTCGTGGCCAACCTCATTGATGAGTGGCGTCACTGAGCTTTAACGATGACACAGGGAGGAGTATACCATGGGAAGGCTTGATGGGAAGGTTGCCCTCATAAGTGGTGGAGCCCGCGGGCAGGGTGCCTGCGAAGCGCGGATGTTTTGCCGCGAAGGTGCGAAGGTAGTCTTTGGCGATATCCTGGACGCGGAAGGCAAGGCGACCGAAGCAGATATCCGAGCCGCCGGAGGCGAGGCGACTTACGTCCACCTGAATGTTACCAGCGAAGCCGATTGGCGCGCCGCAGTGGAGACTGCAGAGCGTCTCTATGGCCACTTAAACATTCTGGTGAATAATGCCGGGATTCTCATCCGCAAGAGCATCGAGGAAACGACGGAAGACGATTGGGACCGCATCATGGCGGTGAACGTCAAGGGTGTTTTTTTGGGGACGAAGCATGCCATCCCGGCCATGCGACGCGCTGGTGGTGGATCCATCATCAATATCTCCTCGACCGCCGGCCTGGTGGGCAGCCCGGGCACAACCTCGGCCTACACGGCGACCAAGGGTGCCGTGCGCCTCTTCACCAAGGCCACCGCAACCCAGCACGCCAAGGACAAGATTCGCTGCAACTCGGTGCATCCTGGTCCTATTGCTACAGATATGATCAAGGACACGCTAGAAAACCCCGCCCAGTGGGAGCAGCGCCTGCAGCGTTTACCGATGCGGCGTGTCGGGACCCCAGAAGATGTGGCCTACGGTGTGTTGTACCTGGCCTCAGATGAGTCGTCCTTTGTCACTGGGAGTGAGTTAGTCATTGATGGTGGGACCACGGCTGAGTAGCAAGGCTGCCCTGTTCCCTCTCCCTGCGGGAGAGGGAGCTATACGCCCTTCTTATGACCGAAGAGATGCCGTGATTCTATCCTAGACCCCCTCCTGGCGTTCCTCGTAATAAAGCGCTTCTCTGCCTGGCATGGAAGTTGCTGTAGCATGCTGCTACAGCAAAGAGACGGGCGTGTTAGCACAAAGGCATCGTAGCCCGCACGTGCTCCACGCAAGTCTCTTGACAGCCAGACAAAGGAGACATTCTATGCAAACAGTTGTAGGCATTTTTACCTCTCAGGCGGTGGCTGAGCACGCCGCTGAGCAGTTATGCCGCCTGGGCATCACACGAGATCAGATCCATTTTCTGGTGCCTGGTGCCTCGCTCGACCGGCCTGAGCAGGTGCCCACGAGCGAGACAGAACAGCCGGGCATGGGGTCAGCGCTTGGGGGTGTTGTAGGTGGGGCTGTTGGCGCGTCCAGTGGCATGATGACCGCGACAGTGCTCAGTGCCCTGATACCAGGTATTGGCACTGTTACGGCTATAGGCCTTGCGGCTCTGAGTCTCATGGGCCTGGTCGGAGGTGCTGTGGCTGGGGCAGTAGCAGGAGGCGCACTGGAAGAGACGCTGGCAAATGGTCTACCAAAAGACGAGATCTACGTCTATAAAGATGCGCTCAGGCGTGGGCGGACCGTGCTCATAGTCCTCGTTGAAGACGCCAGCCAGGCCGCTGCAGCGCGCACGGCGCTGGAACAAGCCGGGGCCGAGAGTCTGGATGCAGCACGCGCACAATGGTGGGTTGGCACGCGTGCTGCAGAAGCCGAAGCTTATCACGCCACAGGTGGGGATTTCTCCAAGGATGAAGACGTATATCGACGTGGCTTTGAAGCTGCTCTCCGCACCGAGGTCGCTGGCAAGCCGTATCAAGAGGCGGTGGAATATATGCGGGTCCGCGATGCCGATGTGTTTGACACAGAAGCCTACCGTCGCGGCTATGAACGCGGGCGAGCCTACCTTCAAGGACTTACGGGTAAACCTCAGCCGTAAGCACTGTCCCCACCAACACCACGGCACGGCGCCTCTCACGACCTGGACAATTCGTGACAGAGCGGCACAGGGGGAGAGGAAGACAGATGACCAGCGCCGAACCTACTTTCCATACTGGGGATGCCGTCGTCTATGCCATGCAGGGCATTGGACGGATAAGCGGCAGGGTTTAGGCGCTGGCTCTGGTGGAGGTGCGACGCTTCCTCTGTCGTAAGCTCTCAGTGTCTTACGAAAGCTCAGGCGCGGTCTCGTACTTTCCTTACCCCCTGTTGACTAGCGCAGTGCGCGCAACAAAACATAGCCCCATCAGCCTCTACACCGTGACCGAGGATTCTGCAGCCACAATGGCTACAGGTGGGAGCAAGCGCCTGAACAGCGCATTCAAAGCTGTCAAAGGTATATGACACGTCAGCCAGGACTACCTTAAAAGCTTTGTCGTACTCATTCCCGCAAGTTTCACACCGTGCCATAGTAATGGCTCCTCTTATATATACTGTGTACTATCCCAACAGAGGTTATAGCTTCCCTAATGCTGAATGTTGGGAGCATAAGTCATGCCACTTTGCTTCTCAGACTGTATGCCCTCAGGCTGCTATCAATATTCATCTGGCGAGTACAGTGCAGCAAAGCTTTCTGCACTCTCTCAATATGAGAACACTTCCTCTCGCAGTGAGAGAAATGTAGGCAGCGAGAACAGAGAACATGGAGAGCAGGACAACTGGCACGGACTTTGCTTATTCCAAAATTTGCGTATTCCAAAAAGGGAAATAACGTAACATTTAGGTGAAGATGATGTCGCTGATGTGATAGTATGTGGGCCTGATCCTTCCAAGCATATCGAGAAGATCCAGGCGTTTGCCAAAGCCGTGTACGATCATGTCTATGTCCATCAGGTTGGCCCGGATCAAGAAAGCTTAGCCAATTTTATGAACAGGAAGTCCTGCCAAAGTTTTGGTAGGCATTATATGTAACCGTAGCCTCCATGGAGGGGAGGCGTTATGAAGATCGCTCAAGTAGCACCCTTGTATGAAAGTGTTCCCCCCAAATTGTATGGGGGTACCGAACGGGTTGTGTCGTATCTTACGGAAGAACTCGTCCGCCAGGGGCATCAGGTTACCCTGTTTGCCAGCGGGGATTCCGTCACCCAGGCGCGTCTGGTGCAGGCCTGTGCGCGCTCACTGCGGCTAGACCAGGAGTGTGTGGATAAGCTCGCGCATCACATTGTGCTGCTTGAGCAGGTGTTTCGGCAGGCAAGTGCCTTTGATCTCATACATTTTCACATCGACTATTTGCACTTTCCGCTGTCGGTACGACAGCCCATACCTACGGTGACCACCCTGCATGGTCGGCTGGACTTACCAGACTTGGTTCCTCTGTACCAGATGTTTCCCTCTACGCCCGTGGTGTCTATTTCTGACGCCCAGCGTGCCCCCTTACCTTCGGTCAATTGGTTGGGAACGGTATATCACGGCTTACCTGAAGACTTCTATACCTTCCGGGAGACACCGGGCACGTACCTGGCGTTCCTGGGGCGTATATCGCCGGAGAAGGGGGTGGAACAGGCGATTGCCATTGCTCAGCGCGTTGGCATGCCGCTGAAGATCGCAGCCAAGGTCGACCGGGCCGACCGCGAGTACTTCCAGGAAATAGTGCAGCCGCTTCTGAAGAATTCCCTGGTAGAATACGTGGGGGAGGTTGGAGGGGACAACAAGGACACCTTTTTGGGTGAGGCCTATGCGCTCCTCTTTCCCATTGATTGGCCAGAGCCGTTCGGCCTGGTCATGATCGAGGCGATGGCCTGCGGCACCCCAGTCATTGCCTATCCCCGCGGTGCTGTGCCAGAAGTGCTCGAGGATGGAGTCACAGGGTGGATTGTCGAGGGTATTGAGGAGGCTGTGCAGGCGGTAGATCGGGTGCCGGCTCTCAGCCGCGCCCGTTGCCGCCAGGTCTTTGAGGAACGCTTCTCGGCCTCCCGCATGGCCCGTGACTACCTGCGGCTCTACAAAAAGTTACTGGGAGGGAGGTCGGGGCGTGCGGCCGCATGAACACAGGCGGAAAGGAGAGAGGAATGCCTCTGCATGGGTTCATTTTTGATCTCGACGGCGTGCTGACCGACACGGCCGAATATCACTATCAAGGCTGGCAGCGGCTCGCTGATGACTTAGGAATCCCGTTTGACCGCGAGCGTAATGAAGCCCTGCGGGGGGTTTCACGCCGCCGGTCCCTGGAACTGCTCCTGGCCGGGCGGGTCTATCCCGAAGAGCAGATGCTGGAGATGATGGAGCGCAAGAACCGCTACTATCAGGAACTACTCAAACAGGTGACACCGGATGACCTGTTGCCAGGGGCACGCCCCTTGCTCGACGCATTACGCACGGCCGGCCTGAAAATCGCCATTGGCTCGGCCAGCAAGAACGCCCGCGAGGTCGTGCAGCGGCTGCAGATCGCACCCTGCATTGACGCCATGGCCGACGGCTACAGTGTGGTGCGACCCAAGCCAGCGCCAGATCTGTTTGTCTATGCCGCTGGCTTGCTGCGTGTGTGTGTCGATGAATGTGTCGTCTTTGAGGACGCCACGGTCGGCGTGGAGGCAGCCAAGGTCGCCGGCATGTATGCCGTGGGGCTCGGGCCGGTCGAGCGTGTGGGCCAGGCCGACCTCGTGCTGCCTGATTTGTCCGGCGTGACGCTGCCTGACATTCTGCAGCGTCTGATGTCAGTGCACTCTGGAGGCTAACATTTGATGGACCAGACCTGGCTTGTATGCGACACCGAGTTCCGGCGGCCAGCGCTCCGCGCGCAGGAGGCGGTCTTTACCATTGGCAACGGCTATGTCTCGACGCGAGGCACATTTGAGGAGGGCCTCATTGGCGACCTCCCTGCCACTCTGATCCACGGCGTCTTTGACGACGCTCCTCTGGTGGTGACGGAGCTAGCAAATGCCCCCGACTGGCTGCCTCTTGCGCCGCTCATCGGGGATGAGCACGTGCAACTGGACACCGGCGCCCTGCTGCACTATGAGCGGGTGTTGTATCTACGGAATGGTGTGCTGACCCGTACGTTCCGCTGGCAGAGCAGTACCGGGCAGACGGTGGACATCCACTACGAGCGGTTCATGAGCCTCGCAGATAAAAATGTCCTGGTTATCCGCTGCCAGATCACGCCCGTAGATTTCAGCGGGCCGATCACGCTCCAGGCCAGCCTCGACGGCAATGTGGACAACATAGGATTGTCGCACTGGAATAAAGTGGAGCAGGGCCACACCGACCAGCAGACGATCTTTCTACAAAGTGGCACGCGTGCCACAGGCATTATGCTCTGCGAGGCGGCTAGGCTGCAGGTAGATAGCCCCGCCGAGGTCTCCTACACTGTGCGTCAGCGGGAGAATGTCCCGACGATCATGGCACGTTTCCGAGTCGAGCAGGACCAAACAGTCACGGCGGAGAAGGTTGTCACCCTCTTTACCTCCTATGATGCGGGCCGGAACACGCGCACTGCAGCGTTGGCGAAGCTGGCCGAGGTAACGAGACAGGGAGCGGCCTATGATCGGCTCCTGCGGGCGAGTACGCAGGCCTGGGCCGCCTATTGGGCGGACTCGGATGTGGAGATTGTCGGCGATGACGAAGCCCAGGTGGCCACGCGCTACATGCTCTTCCAGCTCCTGATCGCCGCGCCCCGTGACGACGAGTATGTGAGCATTGGC
>Ga0081455_10003857_pt1 | contig 17096 bp, 16 predicted proteins | sample TabmetS3T2R1_FD_70207 | JGI IMG/M metagenome (GOLD analysis project Ga0081455, IMG submission 70207) | Tabebuia heterophylla rhizosphere microbial communities from the University of Puerto Rico - S3T2R1 | ecosystem: Host-associated > Plants > Roots > Rhizosphere ...
ACCGGCTCGCGTTCGACAGCGTCGTGCCGCTCTTCGGCGCCCTGCTGGTCGCCACGCTGGCGGTGTCGCTGCTGGCCTCGACGTTCTACCTCGTCCCGATCGCGCTCTGGCTGGCCGGGCGCTGGGCGCTGGCCGTTCCGGTGGTCGAGCTCGAGGAGGCACGGGCCGTCGGCGCGCTGCGCAGGAGCGGCGAGCTCGTTCGAGGGCACTGGCTCAAGGTCGCCTCGCTGATCGTGGCCGGAGGAGCCGTCGTGCTCGTCGCCGGGCCGCTGCTCGGCGCGGTCCTGATCCTCGTCACCGACGCGCCGTTCTGGCTCGTCAACATCGTGGCCGGAGTGATCTACGCGGTGACGATGCCCTTCGTCGCGCTCACGACCGCCTACGTCTACTTCGACGCCCGCGTCCGGCTGGAGCTCGAGGGTGAGCCCCATCCGGCGGAACTGCCCGCCGAGATCGGGCTCTCCGCCTGATCATGGCCGAAGACGACCGGCCCGACGAGACCCCCCTCGAGGTCGACCCGGAGCCCGCCGGCCTAGGACGGATCGCAGTCTGGCTCGAGCGGTCGCGGGTCGCGCGCGCACGGGTCGAGGCGGCGCGCGAGCGGCACTCCTCGCTCGACCTCGGCTTCAACGTCTTCGAGCGCGACGCCGCGATCGGCGGCGGACTGCTGGCCGGCGCGCTGGCGTACCGCTTCTTCGTCCTCCTGCTACCGACCGCGCTCCTGTTCGTCTCCGGCCTCGGTCTCTACGCGGACGCGGCACACAAGAGCACCCGTGAGGCGGCCGCGGACGCCGGCCTGCAAGGTCTGCTGGCGTCACAGGTCGCGACGACGGCACGCGGCGGAGCGCGCTGGGCCGTCCTTCTCGTGGCCATCCCCCTCGCCCTCTACGCGGCCGCGAAGCTCTACCGCGCGATCGCGATCACGCACGCGATCGCCTGGCACGGGTCCGGGCGCGGGGTCCGCACGACGCCGAGAGGGGTCGGCTTGCTGATCGTCGTGCTCTTCCTGACGGTCGTCGCCGTGGAGGTTGGCACCTTGGTCCGGCGGCGCGGCGACTTCGGCGACCTGATCGCGCTCGCCGTCTATGTCGGGCTCGTCGGGGGCGGCTGGCTCGTGCTCACACGAGTGCTGCCCCACCGCGACGTCGGCTGGACGGCGCTGCTCCCCGGCGCCGCGCTCGTCGGCGCCGGGCTGCTGCTCGTCAACGTCTTCAACGTCTACGTCACCACGCGGCTGGTCGAAAACCGGGCGAACACGTACGGCGCGCTCGGGGTTGCGGCAGCCCTGCTCTTCTCCCTCGTGCTGGTCGGCCGGGTGATCGTCATCTCAGCGGAGCTCAACGCGGAGATCGACAACCGCCGGCGCGGCTCGAGCTCGCGCTGACGTCACGCGATGGCCTGCCCCGACCGGCTCGCGTACTCCATGTACCGCGCGGTTGCGGCCGCACCCGCGTTGCCGAGGTAACGCTCGATCACCCGCAGCGCGAGGTCGATCCCCGACGTCAACCCGCCCGCGGTCGCGACGTGCTCGTGCTCCACGAAGCGCTTGCCGCGGACGAGCTGGATCTGCGGGAACGACGCCTCGAAGTCGTCCCACGAGCCGTGATGCGTGGTCGCTGTCTTGCCGTCCAGCAGCCCGGTCTCCGCGAGCACGAACGCGCCTGTGCACACCGACATCACCAGGTCGGCCTTCTTCGCCGCGCTGCGAATCCAGGTGATCGCGTCCTCGCCCGCGTTGTGCGCCGGGACGACCACGACGTTCGGCTGCGGCGCGTCGGCGTAGCGGTGCTGCGGCGTCATCACGAAGCCGCCGCTGCCCTCGACGCGGTCGGTCGAGCCGGACACGGTGAAGAGCTCGAACTGCGCCGGTCCGCCGTAGACGGCTGCGTCCTGGAACGCCTCCCACGGGCCCGCCGTGTCGATCACGTTCACGCCCTCGCCGATGGCGAAGGCGACGCGGACGAGACCGTCGGGCGGAACGTGCAGCGGCCGCTCCGGGAGCGCGTCCTCGTGCGCGGGTGCCTCGCCGCGGGTGAGCGCCCAGGCGCCGGCCGGGACGGCGGCCCCCGCCGCCAGCGCAGAGGCAGCGAGAAAGTGACGTCGATCCATCGCTCCTACCTCCTTCTCGGGACGCGGTACAGGCGGCCCTTCGTGTTGTCGGCGAGCCAGAGGCCGGCGCGGTCGGCCGCCAGCCCGTGGACGTCGACGCGCGAGCTCGCCCTCGCGATCACGGCCACCCCGCCGGTCGTCGCCGAGACACGTACGAGCGCCGTCATTCGCGGCAAGCCGCGCGGGTCGATCGCCGCGCTGCGCGTCGGCACCCAGAGGTCGTCGCCGGCCGCGGCGAGGTCGATGCCGCTGACGCCGATGTCGACCGTCCGGTCGACGGACCCGTCGCTGCCGTCAACCTGCAGTAGCTTCGTGCCGCGGCCCGTGAGCCAGAGGCTGCCGTTCGACCACACCATCCGCTCGGGGGCCTCGCCGCCGACGTCGCCGAGCGGGGTCGGCCTGTTCGCCGCCAGATCGATGCGCGTCAGGATCCGGTCGCGGTGATTGATCACCCAGGCGCTCGCACCGCTGAAGGCCATGTCGGCGGGACCGTCGCCGCCGCTGTCCACGCGCGCAACGACGCGGTTCGTCGACGGGGAGATACGGATCACGGCCGCCCCCTGGTCGTCGGCGACCCAGACGGAGCCGCCGCCGACCCAGATGTTGTAGGCGGCGTTCGCGCGGGTCGCGATCCGACGCAGCACCTTCCCAGACGAGGCGCCGAGCCGGTAGAGCGTGCCGCCGGACTCGAGCGCCCAGACCGACGAGTAGCCGGATGCCACGGCGATCGCCGGCCCGCCCAGGCGCACGGACTTCACCGTCTTGCCGCGGCGCGTGTCGACGCGGACGACCCGCGACTGCTCCTTGCAGGCAACCCAGGCGTGGTTGCCGCGGAGGGCGAGCGTCATGGTCGGCCAGAACGGCCCCGCGCCCGCGCAGACCTTCAGGGCCCGCGCGCCCGCGATCGGGCCGGCCGCGTCTCGCGCGCAGGCGCTCCCGACCACGACTGCCGCCGCAACCGCAACGACCGCAACCCGGAACGCCCTCGGCACGCGAGAAATCGTCGCGCGCAGGCGCGCTGTCTTTGAGACGACCTTCGCTAGGTTTCGGACATGCACGTCGTCGCAGCCGTCGTGGACCAGGGCGCGCTCACGTTCGATTTCGCAATCCCGTGCGAGGTCTTCGGGCTCGACCGCAGCGACATCGTCGATCCCTGGTACGAGTTTCGCGTCGTCGCGGCCGGCGACCGCCGGGTGCGGACGCAGACGGGCTTCGTGCTCGAGGCGCCGCACGGGCTGGAGGCGCTGGACGGCGCGCACACGATCGTCGTCCCCGGCTGGTCCGATCCCGGCGACGAGCCGTCGGCCGCCCTCTGCGAGTCGCTCGTCGCCGCTCACGAGCGCGGGGCGCGCATCGTCTCCCTCTGCACCGGCGCGTTCGTGCTCGCCGCCGCGGGTCTGCTCGACGGCCGCCGCGCGACCACGCACTGGATGTACGCGGAGCGGCTGCGGGCGCGCTATCCCCACGTGCACCTCGACCCCGACGTGCTGTACGTGGTGGACGGCAGGGTGATGACCTCGGCGGGAACGGCTGCGGGCGTCGACCTCTGCCTGCACCTCGTCGCGCTCGACCACGGCGTCGACGTCGCCGCCGCGGTGGCGCGACGGCTGGTGATGCCGCTCTTCCGGGCAGGGGGCCAGGCGCAGTACGTCGACGCGCCAGTCGATCGGACGCCGACCGCGCTGGGGCCGCTGCTCGACTGGGCCCGCGCGCGCATCGGCGAGGGGATCACGGTCGACGACCTCGCATCGCGCGGCGCGATGAGCGCGCGGACGCTGAACCGCCGCTTCCGCTCCGCCGTCGGGATCCCGCCGGGCGAGTGGCTCCAGCGCGAGCGCCTCGGCCTGGCTCAGCGCCTCCTCGAGGGCACCGACGAGCCGATCGCCGCCGTCGCCCGCCGGGCCGGTTACGAGTCACCCGCGACGATGCGAGCCCAGTTCGCGGCCCGCCTGCATACGTCTCCGCGCGCGTACCGCCACACGTTCCGCGGCCGCCCGCAGGCCGCCGCGTAAGCGCTAGGCCGCGGCGCTCGAGCCGGCGACGAGGTCGCCGAAGCCGCCGACGAGGACGTCCCGGACGTCGCCTGCCGGCATCGGGCGGGCGAAGAGATAGCCCTGGGCGAGGTCGCAGCCGAGACCGCGCAGCGAGGCGAGCTGGCTGTCGGACTCGATGCCCTCGGCGATGGCGAGGACTCCCAGCGCGTGCGCGAGCGTGACGAGGTTCGCGGTGATCGCCGCGTCCTTGGTCTCCTCGTCGACACCCTGCACGAACGAGCGGTCGACCTTGATCATGTCCACCGGGAAGCTGCGCAGCTGCCCGAGCGACGAGAAGCCGGTGCCGAAGTCGTCGATGGCGATGCGCACGCCGTCGTCGTGCAGGAGCTGCAGCTCCGCCCGCGCGCGGGCGCCGCCCGGTCCTTCCTCGACGAGGCTGGTCTCCGTCACCTCCAGGCCGAGGCACTCCGCGGGGAGGCCCGCCTCCTCGAGCGCCGCCCTGACCGTCCGGCTGATCCCGCCGCCCACGAGCTGGCGGCCCGAGAGGTTCACCCACGTGACGAACCCTTCGGGAAGGAGCCCCTCCCGCCGCCACTGCGCCGACTGGGCACAGGCCTCACGGAGCACGAACTCGCCGAGACCGAGGATCAACCCGGTCGCCTCGGCGACGCGGATGAACCGGTCCGGCGGAACGAGGCCGCGACGCGGCGAGTTCCAGCGAACGAGCGCCTCGACGCCGACGATCTGGCCGTTCTCGAGGTCGACCTCCGGCTGGTAGTGGAGCGTGAACTCGCCCCGCTGGAGCCCGAGCCTGAGCTCGTGCTCGAGCCCGAGCAGCTCGCCCAGCTCGCGCGCCATGTCGTAGTGGAAGAGCTCGAAACGCCCCCGTCCGGCTTCCTTGGCCGCGTACATCGCGACGTCCGCGTGGCGGACGAGATCCTCGCTGCGCGCCGGCCCGCCGGGGTGAAGGGCAACGCCGATGCTTGCGCCGACGCTCAGCTCGCGGCCGGCGATCCACACCGGCTCGGCGAGCGCGCTGAGGAGACGCCGCGCGACCGAGCTTGCCTGCGCCTCGTGCGCACCGTCGATCAGGACGGCGAACTCGTCGCCGCCGAGCCTCGCCAGGGTGTCGCTGGGACGGAGCTCCGCGTCGAACCGCTCGGCGACGACCTTGAGCAGCTGGTCGCCCGCGTCGTGGCCGAGGCTGTCGTTCACCTGCTTGAAGCCGTCGAGGTCGATGAGGAGCACGGCGAGCACGCCGAGCGACCGCTCGGAGCGGGCCAGCGCCTGGTCGAGACGATCGCGGAACAGCGCCCGGTTCGGCATCTCGGTCAGGCCGTCGTGGAACGCCTGCCGGGTCAGCTGCTCCTCGAGCCGCACCCGCTCGCTGATGTCCCTCGCGTTGAAGACGACGCCCCGGATCTGCCGGTTCGAGCGCAGATCGGTCACGTGCGCCTCGAGGTGCCGCCACTCGCCGAAGCGGTTCATCAGCCTGAAGACGATCTCCGCGGGCTCCCCGTGCATGTACGCCGCGTGGACGAGCGCGAGATCGTCGGGGTGGACGAAGCCGGCGAACTGCTCGCCCATCAGCTCCCGGTCCTCCCGGTCGAGCATCTGCGCCACCGAGTCGCTCGCGTAGCGGCAGCCGCCGGCGCCGAAGACGAGCACGAGGTCGGTCGACGCCGTGACGATGCTCCGGAAGTGGGCGGCCTGACGCCGCGTGGTCGCGATCAGGGCCCAGCCGAGCAGCAGCGACGCGACGAAGCCGACTGCGCCGACGATCGCCTGGAGCGTGATCAGCCCGTCGATGTCTCGGTCGTGGGCGCTGGCGATCGAGCGAGCCGCGTTCAGCGAGACGTTCGAGGTCAGGGCGGAGAGGACTCGAAGCCGGGTCACGGGGTCGTCCATCGCCAGACGCTCTCCGGCCGTCAGCCGAACCTCCCGCAGCGGCCGCCCGGCCACGTAGGCCGCGCCGCTCGCGCGCAGGTCGCGGATCAGCTTGCGTTCCTGCTCGAGCTGCGCGCGGATCTTTCTTCCGGTCGCGGGCGAGAGCCGGGTCTCGTCGTCGTCGCCGTTCACGGCATCGGCGGCGCCGCCGTCGAGCAGCGCCCGCGCGCTCTGGTCGAGCAGCCCGCCGACGTACACAGGATCGCCCTGTTGGCCGTCGTGCGCCAGCAGGACCTCCCGCAGATACCGCTCCGAAAGCGTCCGTTGGCGCGCGGCGACCTCGAGCACCGACGCCTTGTACTGCGAACGCGACGTCGACCAGATCGAGAGCGCCACGCTCACCGCCGAGAAGAGCGCGAAGGTCGCCAGGATCGCGGCCACCGCGCGGCGGCCGCGCGAGGCGAAGGGCCTGAACGCAGGGCCGGAGCGCACCGTCAGCTCACCACCAGTCGCGCGCGCATGCCGCCGAGGTAGTGGCCGGCCATGTTGCAGAACAGCTCGTATCGGCCCGGCCGCAGCTTCACGCCGAGCACCTCGACCTCACCGGGCGGCTCGGCTTCGACCTCGTCGACGGTGACCGGCTCGAGCGCATCCTCGTCGACGGTGATGTTGTCCGCCCGCAGCGGCAGGGCCGCGCTCGTGCGGGCAATGAGCACCTCGTGCGTGTCCGGCCCCTTGTTCTTGACGACGAGGCGCACGTCGCCGGCGCGCACATGCGTCCGCGAGAGCTTGATGTGGAAGTCCTTCACCGTCACGTGTACGACGGTGCCGTTCGCCGAGGTCGAGCGCGACGAACAGGCAGAGAGCGCACAGGCCGTGACTGTGCACGCCAAGAAGCACGGGAGAACCCGTGCCGCTCGTCGCAGCATTGGCGTCCGCAGGCGCACTTCGTGCGTTTTCGGCCGAGCGAGCGTTGCTGCCGACGCCCAAACAGGGGATCCCCGCTCCTGCGCGACAATCCTCGGGATGCGGATCGTCCCCTGGATGCAGCCGCTGTTTCGCGACCGCGCGGCGGCAGGACAGGAGCTGGCGGAGTCGCTCCCCGACCGCGACGGAGTCGTCGTCGGCGTCGCCCGCGGGGGCGTCGCGGTCGCGGCGGAGGTGGCGCGGGAGCTCGGGCTGCCGCTGACCGCGGTCGACGTCGAGCGCGTCAACGCCCACGGCCGGCGGCTCGGCGCGACCACCGCGCACGGGCCGCCGTACCTGCTGGTTCCCGAGCCGGCCGTGGAGGACTTCCTCGCGCGTGCGAGGCGTGACGCCGAGCGGCTGGAGTCCCGGCTCGAGCATGAGACGCTGCCGGTCGAGGGCCTCGAGGCGCTGATCGTCGACGACGGCGCGATCACGGGCCTGACCCTCGCGGCGGCCTGCATGTGGGCGCGCGCGGAGGGCGCTGCACGGGTCGTGGCCGCCGTCCCGGTCGCTCACGTCGACGCCCTCGACCGGCTCGGCGGCGTCGGCGACGAGGTTGTCTGCCCGCATCCGCTGAAGGAGATCGCGGTCGTCGGCCAGGCCTACGACAGCTTCGACCCGCTCGACGAGTGGTACGTCGCGGGCCTGCTCGCCGGACGCTGAGCCTCAGCAGAACAGGCGCACGGTGAACGGCTCGGGCACGAACGCGAGCGGGTTCGTGAGTGTCCTCACGGCGACGACCACCGCTTGTGGATTCGGACGCGACGGCGCGACCGCGCCGATGATACGTGTCGCAGCGTCGGTGTTCACCGTCGCGGCCATGACGCACCCGATGACCTCTCGGTCGAAGTCGATCCGGTACTCGCCGGGAGTGATGATGGGATCGGCGTCGACCGCTCCGTGGCCCCGCAGGAGATCGCCGTCGGCCGAGACCGCGGCCCACAGGCGCGCGCCACCGCCGAGACCGGCTGCGGTCACCGCACCCGTCTTGATCGCAGGGGTGGGGTAGCTGCCGGTCAGGTCGCCTCCCGCAGGTCCGCGCGGAGGCCTCGAGTCGGCGAGCCGCGGGTCCGAGCCCGAGGCCGCCTGCCGCGTGCCCGTGCCCAGCGTCCGCAGCGACGCCCCGGCTGCGTCCGAGAGCGAGGGCGACAGGTCTCCCGACGCGATCGTCCCGGCCGCGATGCTCGCCTGGACGACCGCTCCCGGGGCGAGCAGCGGAGCCGGGAAGAAGCCGGTCAGCGCGCCTGCTGCGGCCGTCGGCACGAGCTCACCGTTCGCTCCACTCGGGCCGGCCGAGCCGCGCGCGCCGGCAAGGCCCGGTGGCCCGGACGCACCGCGCTGTCCCTGGATGCCGGCGACGGCTGCCGCTCCCCGCTCGCCGCGCTCTCCCTGGGGGCCGACGGGGCCACGCCCTCCCGCCGGGCCGGCCGCGCCGGCCGGCCCACCGAGGCCTTTGCCGCCCGCCGGCGGAGAGCGGAACACCGCCCGCGGGAAGCGGGAGTGCCTCCCGGTCGCGAGCAGCACTCCCGGCTTCGGTCTCCTTGCGGCGCTGAAGCCGTCGACGGCACGCGCGTCCCGCGCCTGCCGCGCGAACACGAGCATCGAAGCCGCGCGCGCGGGCAAGCCGACCGAGACCGCGAGGGCGACGAGGCCCACGAGCAGCGAAAGCGTCCCCAGCGGCGGCTTTCGCATCAACAGACCACCGAGACGTAGAACCCGCTGGGCGCCGGGTTTCCCGCGAAGTCCCACGTGAACACGATGACGACGGCCGGGGCGAACCCTCCCGGGGCCGCCGCGATCTCGCCCGCAGGGGTGGTGACGAGATCGCCCACCGGTAGGGCGAGGTAGCCGCAGGACGACACGTTCTGCGCGAACTGGACCGCGTAGACGCCGGTGCGCACGACCCCGACGCTCAGGACCCCTTGGCCGGTCAGCAGGGTGCCGTTCGAGGCGGCGAACCCCCACAAACGCGCGTTCCCGCCGAGCTTGTCGGCGGTCACCGCGCCCGGGGCGATCGTCGGCGACGGGTAGCTCCCTGCTAGGTCTCCTGCCGCCGAGCCCGTCGGCGCGCGCGCGTCGCTCAGCCGTGGGTCGTCGCCGGCCACGGCCTGCCTCGCCCCCGTGCCCAGCGTCCGAAGTGAAGGGGTGGTCGCGCCGGCGTCGACGAGAGAACCATTGAGATCCGCGAGGACAATCGAGCCGTTGCGGATCTTCGCCGAGTCGACCGCACCGGCTGCGATCGCAGGCGCCGGGTAGGTGCCCGTCAGGTCGCCGCCGGCCGCGATCCCGTCGAGCGGCGCGTCGAGACCCGCCGGGCCGGTCGGGCCTCGCTGGCCGGTCGGACCGACGGGGCCGGTCGCCCCGCGCGCACCCGGCGCGCCGGGCTGCCCGTTCAGTCCGGGCGCTCCGGCGAGACCCCGCGGTCCGATCGGGCCTCTCGGCCCGAGAGCACCCACCGGCCCGCGCGGGCCGGTGGCGCCGCGAGGCCCCACCCGGCCCCTGAGGCCGATGGGAAAGACCGACCGCGGAAAGTGTCCGCTGCGGTCGAGCGCGAGCAGGCGCCCCGGCCGCGGCCTGCGCGAGGCGTGCAGGCCGTCGACCTTGTCGGCGTTGCGCGCACGATCGGCGAACGCGACCCGCACGACGTGGCCGGCCAGGCCCGTGCCGCCCAGCGAGATGAAGAGCGCGAGCGCGCCGAGAGCGAGCCCCACTGCTCCGGCGGAAGGTCTCCTCGGCATGTGTTCCCCCTATCGACCCGGCGGCATCGGGCGATGCCGACTCCGATGACCTAGTCGGAAAGTACCCATCAGCCGGGCGCCGAACAAGGCGCGCGAACCGCGCCTACAATGGCCCGGCCTGCCCTCTTAGCTCAGTTGGTAGAGCACCTCCATGGTAAGGAGGGGGTCGACGGTTCGAGTCCGTCAGAGGGCTTGAAAAGTCCTGCAAATCGCGAATACGTGTTTTCTGTGCTGAATCGCACGTAAGGAGGGGGTCAGCGCAGGAGGCGAGAAAGCGCTTGTTTGCAGGACTTTCGCCTCCCGAGTCTTGCTCAGATCCGCCCTTCCGAGTGCTCCGAGGTCGCACCAGGGTCGCACGCCGCTTCGGAACAGCCGCTCGAGGGCGCGGTGGAAGCCGGCGGCTAACCGCGCTCGAGCGGCAACTGCACGACGAGCCGTACCTCGCGTTCTCCAAGCAGCGGCTCGATCGTGCGCACGATCCCGAACTGGCCACCGATCTCGACGCCATCGCCAAGCTCGAGTGGCCGCTCATAATTCACATGGCCGGTCGCCACGACCTCGTCGCCGCGTCGCAGCTCATAGCGATAGTCGACTCCGGCCACAGACGTCCAAGACGATACGCGGAGCGCGCCCCCAAACTCCCTCCGTGCTAGTGAAGGGGTCGAGCCGTTGGAACTTCCAGCGTCAATGGGATTAAAAGTCCGCTCGGAACGCCAGCGGGGTGGCGCGCAAAGCTGAAACGTGCTGCAGCGACGCGGATTCCTATCTGCTTCTAGGTTTGTGTGGCGACCTGCGCGGCGGTTTAGCCGGGCGAGCGAAGGAAAGGCGTCTAGAGATGCATCTCGTTCCGGATGACGGATTCGAGCACGACGCGTCTCATGTGTCGATGAATTGCCCCTGCGAGCCGTACCGGGAGGAGATTCCGTCGCTGGACGGGCTCTACTTCGGTTCGATGATCAGACACCGGGACATGCGCGTGCCCAGTCACGTTCCCGAGGACTGGCTGGACGATTTCCCGCGCGACCTTCAGCACAGGGTGGCCGACTAGACGAGGTCGTAGGCGCCTTTCGCTATCAGCGCCGCTCCGATTACGACGAGGGCGAGCAGCAGGATGGATCGCGAGTGCGCCACCACCCAATCTCTCCACGTGGCGAGCACCGTCGTCGCGCGGTCGGGTGCGACCGCGACGACGACCAGCGGAGCGGTGATCGTGACGATGGACGTAGCGCCGAAGACGAGTCCCGCTACGGCCGCATCTAGTGGGCCGACGTGCGCCTTGAGGGTCTCAGCTGCTGCGGTCAGCGTCAGGGCGTAGCTGAGCATCACCACGCCGACGACCACCTCCAGAAGCCAGTGCGAGCCGTCCACGCGGGCGAGCCACTTTGGCTGCGACTGACTCTTCGGCTTGTGCTGCGGCCGGCGGTACGCCCGGGCCACGGCGACCAGCAGCAGGCAGCCCAGGAGGACCTCGACCCACGACGCTGCCCGAGAAGATGCGGTGTGTCGGGAGTGGAAGTCTTGGCCCTGCAAGACGAGGACCATCAGCACGGCGATGACGCCGATCGCCAGGAGCCACCCGGCGATGAATGCGAGCACCCGCCGTGTCCCGTGGGACAAGCTCAGCAACGCGATCACCGCGACCACCGAGCCAGGGCTCGTGAGTGCGACGGCCACGCCGAGCGCGGCCATTTCCAGGATCAGCGTTCCCACCCCCAGCAGCGTGGCCTAGGGCCGGGTGAGGCCAGCGGCTAGAGGACGTTCGGGACGAGGTTCACCTAGGTGAACCTCGTGGTGCGGATACTGCGTCACCCGTACCTGCACGAGCCTCCGCCAGGCAATGACCGGTGCAGCCTCGTCGAACGGCTAGCGGATGGCGACCGCGCTCGCTCTCGTCGCAGCCGCCATCTTTGCGCTCTCGACCGTACTGCAGCAGCGCGGCGGGCTGGAGGCTCCGCCGCTCTCGCTGAGCCATCCCGCCTCGTTCCTGCGGCTCGGCGGCCACGTGACCTGGCTTGTCGGGTTTGCGCTGCTCGTGCCGGGGTGGATCCTGCAGGCAATGGCGCTCGACCGCGGCCGGGTCGCCGTGATCCAGCCGATCTTCACGATGACGATCGTTTTCGTCCTCCCCCTGGGCTGGTGGCTCACAGCGCAGACCGTGACGCTCCGCCAGCTGCTCGAGGCCGGTGTGGTCGTCGTCGGCCTGAGCGCGTTCATTATTTTCGGAGACCCTGCGGGAGGGCGGGCGGACGCCCCAAACTGGCAATGGTTCCTGTCGATCGCGGTGATCGCGGCGATCTGCGGGGCTCTGCTCTCGACCGGTGGAGCGAAGGCGCGGCTCACCGTGCGCGCGGGCGCGTACGGCACGGTCGCGGGCGTGCTGTCGGGGCTCGCGGCAACCCTCACCAAGCCGACCCTCGAGGTGCTCCATAGCGGCGGTCTGACCGGCGTGCTCGAGGACTGGACGGTGTACGTGCTCGGAGTCGCGGGGTTGCTCGGCGTCCTGCTGCAGCAGGTGGCGCTCCAGACGGGAAAGCTCGCCCCTGCGGTCGCGACCGGGTCGGTCGCGAACCCGCTCGTCGGGGTCCTCCTCGGAATCGCGCTCCTGCAGGAGCGGCTGGCGCCGCCGGCCTGGCACAAGGCGTTGGCCTTCGCGGCGCTGGGCTGTGCGCTCGCTGCTGCGGTGGCGATCTCGCTCGCCGAGGAACGGGGGCGCAGGACGTCGGCCTCTCAAGATGACGCCGCGCCCGGGGCGGCCGCTCAGGCACCTGGCACCCTCTGAGTACCGCCGTTTTGGGATCATCCAGACGGGGCGATGTCCCTCGACGGCCCCTCAGTACTTTCTGTCTCGTGCCGGACAGTCAGGCGGCGTCCATCGGCCTGGTTCGCGATGCGCCTCGTGCTCTCACGACCTCGTGGCAGCGAGCGGTCGGAGCCATCGCGATTGCAGCGGCCATCGTCGCATTCACGGTCACGGTCCGAGCCCACTTTCTCGCGCACCCGGGTTGGTTGGCGGTGCAGAAGGCAGACTTCATCCTCGGGCCTATCGGCGTCGGGCTCTATTGGCATCACCGCCGCCCCCACAACCGCCTCGGGCTGCTCCTCATCGCTTACGGGCTCGCGTGCATCCCCTACGTGCTCGAGTCGCTCTCGTCGCCATGGCTGTTCACGACCGGGACGATGGCCGAGGCGGTGATCATCCCCCTCAGCATCACCCTCGTGATCGCGTTTCCGAGCGGGCGGCTGGACGGGCTTCCGGAGCGGTTGATCATCGCCGGCGTGCTGCTCGGCTACACCCTTCCGTACCTCGTATGGCTCGTCGCGTCGCCCGACCAGCTCATCCCACGACTCTCGCTCTCGGGTTGCAGCGGCGCTTGTCCCCACAATCCGTTCGCGATCTGGTCCACGCCTTCGTGGTACTCCTGGTCGGTGAGCTACCTGCGGGCGGCGCTGATCTGCGTCGATATCTCCGCCGTCCTCCTGGTGCTCTCGCGGTTCGTCAAAGCGACGCCCCCCCGACGCCGAGCGCTGGCCATCGGAGCACCGATCGCCCTGCTGTACCTGATCGCCCAGATCGTCTACCAGACGAACCAACTGGTCGACAGTCACTACGCGCAGCCCACGGTGCAGAACCTCACCGGCCCGTACCAGTGGACGATCGCCGGGGCTCGGGCCTTGCCCTGGTACGGCTTTCTGTTCGCCCTCATAGCCGCCGAGCTCTACGCCGGCCGCGTGCTTCGCACGCTTGTTGAACATGCCTTGCGCCGCCCCTCGCTGGAAGATCTCGAGGAGATGCTGCGCCGTCCGCTCGGGGATCCCGGGCTGCGCCTCGGGTTCAGAGATCGATCGACCAACAGTTGGGTGGACGCGGCCGGGGAGACGCTCGCGCCGGCCGCGGGCCAGAGCCTGACCGCTTTCGAGCGGGATCCAACTCTGGCGGTCGCGATCGTGCACGACGTTCAGCTGTCCGAGGATCCGGAGCTGCTCGAGACGGCCGCGGAGGTCGCCCTCCTCGCGCTCGAGCACGTCGAGCTGGCGACTGCGCAGGAACGCTCGGTCCGTGAGCTCGCGGATTCACGCGCGCGGCTCAGCGAAGCGAGTGACCGGGAGCGGCGGAGGCTGGAACGCGATCTCCACGACGGCGCGCAGCAGCGCCTGACCGCCGTCCAGATCAAGCTGCGGCACGCGATCGAGCAGGCCGACGACGAACGACTCGCCGTGCAGCTCGACGAGGTCAGCCGCGACGCGACCGCGGCGGTCGAAGAGCTGCGAACCCTCTCGCACGGGATCTATCCGACCGTACTGCGCAGCGGTGGGGCAGCTCGGGCGCTTCGGTCGCTCGCAATGACCGCGCCGATCCGAGTCTCCATCGTGGACGAGGGCATCGGTCGATCGTCCTCGTCGGTCGAGGCCGCGATCTACTTCTGCTGCGCCGAGGCGATTCAGAACGCGACCAAGCACGCGGGAGAAGGTGCCACCTTGACGGTGACGCTCGAGCGCAACCATACGGGAATCCAGTTCACCGTCACAGACGACGGGGTGGGCTTTCGCGAGCCGACCGACGGTGAGGGCGACGGCCTGGTCGGAATGCGAGACCGGGTCGGCGCGGTCGGCGGGGAGCTCGAGGTCGAGTCAACCCCGGACGTCGGCACCAGCGTGCGCGGGTGGATCCCGGTCCCCTTCGAGGCAAGGTAGGACGCGTGACGATTCGCCTCGTCGTCGGAGAGGACAACTACTTGGCGATTGAGGCCATCTCCAAGGTCTTCGAGTCGGAGGACGACATCGAGGTCGTAGCTACGGGCTCGGATCTCGAGTCCGTGCGAGCAGCAGTCGACCAGGCTGGGCCTGACGTGCTCCTGACGGACATCCAGATGCCGCCGAGCGGGACGAACGAGGGCATTCAACTGGCGACCGAACTCCGTACCACACGACCCGATCTCGGCGTAGTGATCCTCAGCCAGCACGCCGAGCCCATTTATGCCACGGAGCTCCTGGCCGAAGGCGCGAGCGGCCGCGCCTACCTCCTGAAGGAGCGCGTCCAGGACAAGAGTGAGATCACGCGGGCCGTGCGCGAAGTCGCCGCGGGGCGTTCCGTGATCGACCCTCGCATCGTCGAGCTCCTCCTGACGAGCAAGCAGGCTCGCCACTCTTCTGGGCTCGAAAGGCTCACCCCGCGCGAGCACGAGGTCCTCAGGCTGGTCGCAGAGGGTTGGACCAACGCCGCGATCGGCGAGCAACTGCACATCACGACCCGTGCGGTCGAGGGGCACGTCAGCTCGATCTTCTCGAAGCTCCAGCTCACCGATTCCCTGCGGCACCGTCGGGTTAGGGCGGCGCTCTTGTATCTCGCAGACCCCCTCGGCTGACGCGGCTCCGCCGTGCCCAGGACGAGGTGCTAACCGAAGCCTCTAGCGCCGAAAACACGTGGTCAAAGTCAGGTGTGCCCCACCTAGTGGTACCGGCTGCCGAGTGGCAGTTTTGTTGGGTCTGTAGCTGATGTCCTCGTGAGAGGAGCAGTCGATACCCGCCGCACCAGCCAGGACAGCCGCATCCCCCGTCGCAACTCAGGGCAGGGGCAACGCGCCCGTGACGCAGCTGGCGCCGGCGCTGCTGCTGACGAAGTTGCGTCCACCGACCGTCCGCGAGCAGTGGGTTGCCCGGCAGCGGCTGCTCAACCGCCTCCGACCGGAGCCCGGCGTCAGGCTGACCGCGCTCATCGCCCCCGCAGGCAGCGGCAAGACGACGCTGCTCGGCACCTGGCGGGAGATCGAAGCGGTGCGCCGGCCCGTCGCATGGGTGTCGCTCGACGAAGGCGACACCGACCCGGTGGTGCTCTGGTCGCATGCGTTCGAGTCACTGCGACGCGCCTGTCCCGCGCTCGAGGTCTCCTGTGAGCCCGAGAACCTCGACGCCGGTCGGATCGTCGAGACGTTCCTACCGAATCTCGCGAATGCACTGACCGAGCAGGACGGCGTTGCGCTCGTCCTCGACGACTTCCACCGCTTGAGCGGCGCGAGCCGGGACAGCGTGGCGTGGCTCGTGGAGCATGCACCGCCCTCGCTGCAGCTGGTGATCTCGACCCGCACCGAGCCTGCGCTGCCGTTGTCGGCGCTTCGCGCGCACGGGGAGCTGTGCGAGGTGCGCGCCGACGAGCTCGGATTCACCGAAGGGGAGGCAGCGGTCTTCCTGAACGATCGCCTTGATCTCGGCCTCCGGCCAGAGCAGATCGATGGCCTCGTCAGCCGAAGCGAGGGCTGGCCGGCCGGGCTCTACCTCGCCGCCTTGTCGCTTCGAGGTGTCGAAGACCGGAAGGTCTTCGTCGACAGCTTCGACGGCTACAGCCGCGGTGTCGTCGACTTCCTCGTCGAAGAGGTGCTCGAAGCGCACGACCCCGCGATGCAGACCCTGATGCTTCGCTGCTCGATCCTCGACCGCCTGTGCGGACCGATCTGCGACGCGCTGCTCGAGCAGGACGGCAGCGCACGGCAGCTGCGAGAGCTCGCGCGCACGAACCTGTTTCTGCTCCCGCTCGACGACAACGGCCACTGGTACCGCTTCCACCGCTTGTTCGCCACGCTGCTTCGAGCCGAGCTCGAGCATCGCGAGCCGGGACTGGCGCCGGCACTGCAGCGTCGAGTGGACAGCTGGCAGCGAGACCAGCGGCCGAACGCCGGGTCCGGGGGCTCGCGAGCATCGAGCGGGGGCGGCGAGCTGAGCGAACGGGAGCGAAGGATCCTTCGCGCGCTCACCGGCTCCCTCTCGGAGCGCGACATCGCCCGGGAGCTCTATGTCTCGCACAACACCGTCCATACCCACACACGGTCGATTTACCGCAAGCTCGGCGTCTCGTCGCGGGCCGAAGCGGTCCAGCAAGCGCGAGAGCGCGGGCTGCTCTAGCAAAGTTCACCTAGGTGAATCCCCGAGGCGCGTGCCCGCCTCACCCAGGTCGGCGTGAGGCTGGAGCGTTGTGAGTCGACCGTGACCTGGAGTCGCCGGTTTCGGCTTCGCGAGCAAGTCCTGGACAGCCTGTGGATCGTGCCGCTGCTCGGGTCGGTTCTCGGCGCGATCCTGGGCGTGGCCGTGTCCGAGATCGACCGGCACGTTGAGGTCCCCAGCTACATCCAGTACTCGTCGGCGACCGCGAGCACGCTGCTCACGGCGGTCGTTGGTGCCGCCGCTGCTCTCACCGGGTTCGTCATCACGGTGACGACCTTGATCGTGCCGATGGTGATCGGAACCTTCTCGCCGCGCTACATGCGGCTCTGGTACCGCGCACGCCTGCTAAAGGGGACGCTCGCCCTAGTCGCCGGCACCCTGACGTTCTCCTTCTCGTTGCTCAGGCGGATCGAGCCGGATTCCGTGCCCAACACCGGTGTGACGGTGGCCGGCCTGCTGATGGTCG
>Ga0081455_10003858_pt1 | contig 17094 bp, 14 predicted proteins | sample TabmetS3T2R1_FD_70207 | JGI IMG/M metagenome (GOLD analysis project Ga0081455, IMG submission 70207) | Tabebuia heterophylla rhizosphere microbial communities from the University of Puerto Rico - S3T2R1 | ecosystem: Host-associated > Plants > Roots > Rhizosphere ...
GGCTGTCGGGCGAGAAGCCGGCAAACACCACCGAGTGGATCGCGCCGATGCGCGCGCAGGCCAGCATCGCATAGGCGGCCTCGGGGATCATCGGCAGATAGATGGTGACGCGGTCGCCCTTCTTGACGTTGCGCGTGCGCAGGATGTTCGCCATCCGGCACACTTCGTCGTGCAGTTCCTTGTAGGTGATGTGTTTGGATTGCGAGGGGTCGTCGCCTTCCCAGATGATCGCGGTCTGGTTGCCGCGCTTGGCGAGGTGGCGGTCGATGCAGTTATAGGCGGCGTTCAGCACGCCATCCTCGAACCATTTGATCGAGATGTTGCCCGGCTCGAAGGAGACGTTCTCGATCTTGTGGGGCGCCTTGATCCAGTCCAGCCGCTTGGCATGTCCGGCCCAAAAACCGTTGGGGTCCTTGACCGAGCGCTCGTACATCTCGCGGTACTTGGCGTCGTCGATCCAGGCGCGCTTCGACCACTCCGCGGACACGTCGTAAATCTTCTCGGACATATTCCCCTCCACTCAACTCGCACGCTCTCGCGAACGCAAAAACGATCGCAAGCCGGCTTCAATTGTTGGCGCAAGTATGCGTCGCCGGACCGCGTCGGGACAAGCGGGGCTACCCTCAAACCTTGGTTTGGCTTGCTCCCGCCCGCGTTCCTTCACCTGCACGACCCCTTCGTGCGGCGTGTTGAGGCAGCGCAAAATCAACGCTATTAAGCGAATGGTACCCATGAACGGTGTTTAGGCACCGCCGTTAACGGATTCGAGACTGGCAATCCCGTTCAGTACCCCCTAAATGGCGACCCCGGGGCCAATGGCCCCTCCCGGAACGAAGCCCGAGAAACGGCATTACCCGGAGAAACAGCGGAGCAAGGCGCAAGCACGATGATGGATCAGCAGAATCTCGAGGCTTCCAAGCCCGCTTCCGCCGATCCTGCAGTCGCACTCGCGGAAATGCTGGGTCAATTGCCGCAGCCCGCGCCGGTTCCGGTTCGCAACGGAACTCCTCACACGGTCGAAGCGCTGGCCAGCGAGCTTGGGCTCAAGCTCAGCGGTCCGCACGGGCTCACCATCCGCCGCATCAAGCGCGGCAAGGGCTATTCATTCATTCGCGCCAATGGCACCAAGATCCGTCACGAGCCGACCATCCGCCGGCTGAACCGGATGGCGGTGCCGCCGGCCTATCGCGACGTGCGCTACTCGCCCGACGCGAACTCGCATCTGCAGGCGGTCGGAATCGATGCCGCCGGCCGGCTGCAATACCGCTATCACGCCGACTGGGAGAAGGTGCGCGAGCATCGCAAGGCGCATCGCCTGGCCAAGCTGGTCGGCGCGCTGCCAAAGATCCGGCGCAACGTCTCGGCGCATCTCGCCGGCGACGAGCCGACGCGCGAATTCGCACTGTCCGCCGTGATCGAGCTGATCGCACGCACCGCGATCCGCCCCGGTAACGAATCCTACACCAAGCTCAACGGCACCCGCGGCGCCACCACGCTGCTCAAGTCCAACGTCACGCTGGAAGACGATAGCTTTGTGCTGACCTTCAAGGCCAAGGGCGGCAAGGCCGTGCGCAAGGAGTGCGACGCTGCGAAACTCGTGCGCGCCATCGGCATTTTGCAAACCCTGCCGGGCAAGCGCATGTTCCAGTATCGCGACGGCTCCGGCACGATCCGCACTGTCTCGACCACGACGGTGAACGGTTTCCTGCGTGAGATTGCCGGCATCAAGATTTCGCTGAAGGACTTCCGCACCCTGATGGCGTCCGCCGTGGTGCTGGAATCGCTGTCGCGGATTTCGCCCGCGGCGAGCGCCCGCGGCCGCAAGAAGCAGGTGCTGGAAGCCGTGCGCGCCGCGGCCGACGAGCTCTCCAACACGCCGGCGATCTGCCGCAAGAGCTACGTGCACGATACCATCGTCACCGCTTTCGAGGACGGCATCCTCGAGCGTTTTGCGGCGACCATGACGGGCTATCGCACCCAGAAGAAGCGCGAGCAGCTTCTGGCCCAGGTGGTGCTGGCAGCGGCGGCGTGATGACCTCATGCGCGGGCTTGACCCGCGCATCTCCCGAAAAGAATTCGTAGGGTGGGCAAAGGCGCGATCTTCGCGCCGTGCCCACCATTATTGGAGTGCTCTTGAAGGTGGGCACGCGGAGCCTGTCATCGGGCGCGCATTCGCGCGACCCGGTGGCTTTGCCCACCCTACGCATCTGCGGCGACTTTGCATGGGGTTGTTTTCGAGATTTTGCGTCTCGGCAACCAGACGGCCTTTACAGTCCGCCCATCTTGCAGACCAGCTTCCACTCGTCCGCCGTCACCGGCTGCACCGACAGGCGCGAATATTTCACCAGCGCCATTGCGGCGAGCTTCTTCTCCGACTTGATCGCGGCCATCGTCACCGGCTTCGGCAGCGGCTTGTCGGCCTTGATGTCGACACAGACGAATTTTCCGGTCTTGTCGGTCGGATCAGGATAGGCCTCCTTGATCACCTCGGCGATGCCGACAATGTCCTTGCCCTCGTTGGAATGATAGAAGAACGCCTTGTCGCCCTTCTTCATGTTCTTAAGATTCTGGCGCGCGGTGAAATTGCGCACGCCGGTCCAGGCTTCGCCTTTGGCGGCCTTGGCAACCTGCATGTCCCACGACCAGGTCGACGGTTCCGATTTCACCAGCCAGTAGTTCATGATTGCCACCCATTCCGCTTGTTTTCGGCCGCCATTATCAAGACGTGGACACCGCCAGCGTCAAGCGCCAGCTGCGAGGCCGGTCACAGCCGATTGAACGCCATCCGCTGGATCTTGCCCGTGGCAAAATCCAGAAATGCACGAACCCTCGGCGCGAGCAGGCGGGCGCTCGGATACACCAGCTGCACCGGCACGGGGGGCAGTTCGTAGGCTCCGAGGACGCGGACCAGCGATCCCTCCTTCAACTGCTCCGCGACCTGGTAGGAAAGGATACGCGCCAGTCCCATTCCTCTCTGCGCCAGTCCAATCGCGGCTTCCGCCCGATTCACCTCCACAAGGCTTGCCACCTTGATCTTCCGCTGCTTCTGGTCCGGTCCCCGAAAGGCCCAGGCGGGTGCGTTGGCCTGGTTGATAAAGGACACCGCGCGATGCCGCGCGAGGTCCTCCAGCCTTCGCGGCGTGCCGTGTCTTTTCAGATAGCCGGGGCTCGCGACGACGACGCGGCGGACCTGACCGACCCGCTTGCCTATCAATGACGAATTCGTCAATTGCCCGATGCGGAGTGCGACATCGATCCTTTCTTCGACCAGGTCGACGGTGCGATCTTCCAAGGACAGGCGAAACGTGATGTTCGGATGGGCGTCGACGAAGTCGTGCAACAGTGGCGCCACATGCCGGCTGCCAAACAGCACGGGTGCGGACAATCGGATGTGACCGCGCAGCACCCTGGCTTCGCCGATGGCATGATCGATCGCCTCGTCGTAATCGGCCAGGAGGCGTCGCGCCTGATCTGCCAGCCGCGCGCCGCTATCGGTAAGGGACAATCGTCGCGTCGTCCGATGCAGCAGGCGGGTGCCGAGACGCTGCTCCATTTCGCCCACGATTCGCGTGGCGGATGAAGGCGAGCGCGCGAATTTGCGGCCGCCGGCGACAAAGCTTCCGCTGTCCACGATGGCCAGGAAGAGCCGCAGTTCGTCGAGTCGGTCCATCAGCAGTCTCCACCGACATTCTTTCGGAGTTCAGAACAGTCTCTGCCGGAATGAGCGCATTGTTCCAACACGCAATCCTGTGATCATGCGGCATCCGATCCCACTGAAGGACGCAGGCATGCCGTTGAATCGACGGGAATTCGCAGTGTTGGCTGCCGCGGGCGCAGCTGCTGTGGCCACGCAAGGCGGCGGTCTCCTGCATGCAGCCGACCGCAGCAAATTCAAGGCGATTGCCTTCGACGGATTTCCGGTGATCGATCCTCGGCCCGTCGTTGAGCGGGCGGAAGAGCTGTTTCCGGGCAAGGGCACGGAGCTGAGCAACGCCTGGCGGATCAGGCAGTTCGAGTACACCTGGCTCCGCACTCTCGGTGGCAACTATGCCGACTTCTGGCAAGTCAGCGAAGACGCGCTGGCGTTTGCGGCCAAATCACTGAAGATCGATCTGTCGTCCGGCAAGCGCGAGCGACTGATGCAGACCTATCTGGAGCTCAAGGCATGGCCGGATGTGTTGCCGGCGTTAAAGCAGCTCCGTGACGCCGGCATCCGCATGGCCTTCCTTTCGAATCTCACCAACGCAATGCTGGATGCGGCGGTGAGAAATTCCGGGCTCGAAGGCTTGTTCGAAGACCATCTCAGCACCGACAAGGTCCGCGCCTTCAAACCGGACAGTCGCGCCTACCAGATGGGCCTCGACGCCTTCAAACTGAAGAAAGAGGAAATCCTGTTCGCCGCCTTCGCAGGCTGGGATGTGGCCGGCGCGAGATGGTTCGGCTACCCGACCTTCTGGGTCAATCGCGCGAACGCACCGCTCGAAGAATTGGGGGTCGCTCCCGACGGGGTCGGTTCGGGCCTCGGCGATCTCGTCAAATTCGTGGTCACGAGCTGATGCCGCTGTCGTTGCGGCTATTCCTCCGCCTTGAACGGCCGCGTCAGCAGGCCCTCGATCGCGGCATCGATGGTGATTTTGCCGGCCAGGATCGCGGCCACCGCATTTGATACCGGCATATCGACGTCTTGCGAAGCCGCCAGCTCCACCAGAACAGGCGCGGTGAATTGTCCTTCGGCAAGTTTCCCCGGCGGCGGCGGCTCGCCGCGGCCAAGCGCGATGCCGAGCGCAAAGTTGCGCGATTGCAGGCTGGAGCAGGTCAGGATGAGATCGCCAAGGCCGGAAAGGCCGACCAGCGTTTCGGCGCGTGCGCCGCAAGCGCGCCCGAAGCGGGCGAGCTCGCTGAAGCTTCGCGTGGTGAGCGCCGCCTGCGCGGAGGCGCCGAGCTTGCGGCCGACAGCGATGCCTGCCGCGATCGCCAGCACATTCTTTGCCGCGCCGCCGATCTCGACGCCGCGAACATCCGTCGTGTGATAGGGACGAAACGTCGAAGAGCCCAGCGCCTGCACCAGTGCAGCCGCGAGCGCCTCGTCCCTTGCCGCCAGCGTCACCGCCGTGGGCAGCCCGCGCACGACGTCGTCGGCGAAGCTCGGGCCGGAGAGGATGGCAGGGATCGCATTCGGTGCGGTTTCCGCAATCACCTCGGTCATGAATTTATGCGTGCCGCGCTCGATGCCCTTGGCGCAGGCAACGACCGGCGTCGGCTGCTTCAGATGCGGGGCGAGGGCGGCGACGGCCTCGCGCAGATTTTGCGCCGGCGTCGCGATCAGGATCGCATCGGCGCCGGCGGCATGCGCGATGTCGCCGGTGATGCTGATGCCGGCGTCGAGGCGAATGCCGGGCAGGCGCAGATTTTCGTGCGTCGCCTTCATCCGCGCCACGCTCGCCGCGCTACGCGCGTAAAGCGTGACGCTGCGCCCCGCACGCGCAGCGACGGCGGCGAGCGCCGTGCCCCACGCGCCCGCGCCAATCACCGCGATGGAATTGAAGGAGGGCATCATGGAGCTCCTTCACTCCCTCTCCCCGCTCTTGCGGGGAGAGGGTTGGGAGTGAGGGGCTTCTATCCGCGAATACGGAAATAGAAGAGTGCGCGGAGACTCCCCCTCACCCGGATTGCATCTGCGATGCAATCCGACCTCTCCCCGCAAGCGGGGCGAGGTGAAGGGGAGTGCGCGACTTCCAGCCATCTCAATAGCCCGCTCGGCTGTTGGCGTAGCCGGCCGGTGCTTTCGCATTGGCATCGAGCAGCCAGCGCGCCCGTGGCGGCGCCTCCATCGTGTCAGTCAGCCCGATCGCCATGCGCTCGGCGCCGGCCCAGGCGATCATCGCGCCGTTGTCGGTACAAAGCGCCGGCGGCGGGATGATCAGCGTGGTCTCGGCCTTCGCCGCGACATCCTGCAACGCGCTGCGGATCGCCTGGTTGGCGGCAACGCCGCCGGCGGCGACCAGCGCACGCGGCGGGCCGAACTGTTCGCGGAACAGGTTCAAGCCGACAGTCAGTCGATCGGCAGTAGACTCCAGCACGGCGGCCTGAAAGCTCGCGCAGAGATCGGCTACATCCTGCGGCTCCAGTGGAGTGATGCGGCTTGCCTCATTGCGCACGGCTGTCTTCAATCCCGATAGCGAGAAATTCGCATCCGCGCGTCCGAGCATCGGCCGCGGCAACGCAAATCGTTTCGCATTGCCGCCGCTGGCGGCAAGCTCCACCTGCGGCCCGCCCGGATAGGGCAGCGACAGCATCTTGGCGACCTTGTCGAAGGCCTCGCCCATGGCGTCATCGACGGTGGTGCCGAGCCGCACATATTTTCCGACGCCGACCACCGCAACGATCTGGGTGTGACCGCCCGAGGCGAGGAACAGGCAATAGGGAAAGGCGAGCGCGCAGGTGAGCCGCGGCGTCAGCGCATGCGCTTCAAGATGGTTGACCGCGATCAGCGGCGTATCGTGCACCATCGCAATCGCCTTGGCCGTGGTGAGCCCGACGATCACGCCGCCGATCAGCCCGGGGCCCGCGGCCGCGGCCACCGCCGAGAGCTGCGCGTAGGAAGCGCCGGCATCCTTCATGGCGCGGTCGACGATGCCGTCGAGCAGATCGACATGGGCGCGCGCGGCGATCTCCGGAACCACGCCGCCGAAACGGGCGTGCTCGTCGGTCTGCGAGCGCACGACGTTGGAGAGGATCTTTCCGCTGCCGTCGGCCTGGCGCTCGACCACCGCGGCGGCGGTTTCGTCGCAGGTGGTCTCGATCCCCAAAACCAGCATCGGAGTGTCGTTAACCAATGTGAGCCCTTGCATGATCTGTTAAAGGGGCGTCTTGCTGCTTCGGTACCATTGCGGGGTCGCAACGTGCAATCGCCCGGCTGCGGCAAATCCCTCGCGGAGACCAGATATATGGCCGTTCTCGTCACCCGCCCCTTGCCTGACGGCGAAACCACCGCCGCGGACCTGCGGGCGCGGGGATTCGAGGTGATGGCAGCTCCGATGCTGCGGTTCGAGCCATTCGGCTTTGCTGACGAGGCTGACGCCTCCTATGGCGGGATCATCGTCACCAGCGCCAATGCGGTGCGCGCCATTGAATCGCGGCTGGCGAAAAGTCCGCTGCTGAAACTGCCGCTGTTCACGGTGGGCGAGCGCACGGCCGCGGCGGCTCGTGGCGCCGGTTTTGACAACGTGCTTTCCGCCGATGGCGATGCGGGCGCCTTGCGCGATCTCGTGGTCGAAACCGCGAAAGCAAAAAAACTGAAGAAGAGATCGCCGCTGCTCTATCTCGCCGGCGAGGAAATCTCGCGGGATCTGGCCGGCGAGTTGCGCGAGCAGGGCTTTGAGGTTGTCACCCACATCGCCTACCGCATGGTTCCCGCCAAAAGCCTGCCGGGTGAGGTGGTCGACGGCTTTGCCGCGGGTCGGATCGAGGCGGTGCTGCATTATTCCCGGCGCAGCGCGCTGGCCTTTGTCGAGGCGGCACGGGCCGGCGGGGTGGAAATCTCAGCGCTGGCGCTGCCGCAGTGCTGCTTATCGGCCCAGGTCGCCGAAATCGTCCGCGAAGCCGGTGCGACCCAGGTCACGGTCGCCGCCCGGCCGGATGAAAATGCCTTATTCGAGGCATTGAAGCGTGCTTTGCCGGCCCGACTGGCTTAAACAGAGCAGGCCTGATTTGCTAAGTTCGGTCGAAATCAGAGGTATTTGCGATGGTCGATGACAGGCCCGAAGACGGGACTCTAGCCGAATCCAGCCGGCCCAAGCGCGAGCCGCCCACCATCGACCTTCAGGCCACCAACGTCTCCGAGGCTGCAAAGCCGGAGGCCGAGGATGCTGGCAAGGAAGCCAGCACGGAGGCCGAGCATGCCGCGGCCGAACCGGTTCCCGAGCCAGCGGCGGCGCCCTCGCAGCCGATCTCGAAGCCGGTCTCTCCCTGGGCAATCGCCCCGATCTCCGGCGCGGTTGCGGCTGCGCTGGTGATCGGCGTTGGCTGGGTGCTGGGCTGGCCAGCCGTGCAGGCGCCGGCTCCCGCGCCGCAGCTCAATGCCGCTGCGATCGACGATCTCACCGCGCGCATCGCTGGCCTGGAGTCGAAGACGAGCAAGCCGGTAGCACCAGTCACGGATCCCGCCGCCGCGGCACGGATGGAGACAATCGAAAAATCCGTCGCTGCGCTGCGCGGCGAACTGGCCGAGGCGCGCGCGCAGGCCGACAAGCTTGCGTCTGCCGTCAACGACGTCAAGGCGCAGCCGCGCGGCGATGGTTCGACGCCGGCTGCGGTCGATCTCTCGCCCATCAACGAGCGCATCGCCCAGATCGAGCGCGCGGCAAAGGCGCAGGAGTCCGAGCTCGCCGCGATCAAGGCGGCCGAGGCAAAACCTGCAGACGCAAAGCCGGCGGATGACGTGGCGCTTCGCCGCGTGGTCGCGGCTTCGCTGCTCGACGTCGCCGTGCGCCATGGCGATCCCTTCGCCGCGCAGCTTGCCGCAGCAAAAGCGCTGGCGACAGATGCCGATGCGCTGAAGCCGCTTGATGCATTTGCGGGGTCCGGCGTTCCCAATGCGCAGGCGCTGTGCCGCGATCTTGTCGCGATCGTGCCGAAGCTCACGCCGCCTGCTCCCGATGCGGAGACCACCGGCAACGGCATTGTCGATCGCCTGCAGGCGGGCGCGGCAAAGCTCGTGCGCATCCAGCGCGCGGATGCGACGGGGACCGATCGCAGCAGCATCGTGGCGCGCGTCACCGCAGCCGCACTGCGCAACGATCTCAATGAAGCGCGTCGCGAATTGAAGACGCTCGCGCCGGCTGATCGTGCTGCAGCGCAAGCTTGGCTCGAGAAGGCCGATGCCCGCGATGCGGCGCTCGCCGCCTCGCGCAAGTTCGCCTCCGACGCCATGTCCGCGCTCGCGACAGCCAAGTAGGAATTTCATGATCCGTATCATCCTGTTCCTGGCTCTGATCGCAGCCGCGGCAGCGGGCGCTGCCTGGGTCGCCGACCAGCCCGGCGATGTCGTGCTGTCCTGGGGCGGCTGGCGCGCCGAGACCACGCTGGCGGTGTTCTTGCTTGGCCTTGGTATCGTCATTGTGGTGGGCGTGATGCTCTGGTCGATCCTGCGCGGGCTGTGGCGCACGCCGGAGCGCGTCCGCCGCCGAAGACACGAGCGCCGCCATGCGCGCGGCCGGCACGCCATCACGCAAGGCCTGCTCGCCGTCGGCCATGGCGATGCCTCGATGGCGCGCCGCCATGCCGACGATGCGCGCCGCCACGCCGGGCACGATCCGCTGGCGCTGTTGCTCACGGCGCAATCGGCGCAGCTCGAAGGCGACCGCGAGGGCGCGCAGCGCGCCTTCCGCGCCATGGCCGAACGCGAGGATACGCGGCTGCTCGGCCTGCGCGGCCTGTTCATCGAGGCGCAGCGCGCCGACGATCCGGTCTCGGCCGTGATGATCGCGGATGAGGCGCTGAAAATTTCGCCGTCCTCGACCTGGGCCTCGCATGCCGTGCTCGGCTTCCGCTGCTCCAGGGGCGACTGGAACGGCGCGCTGTCGATCCTCGACAACAATCTCTCCTCCGGCCTGATCGACAAGACGGCTTATCGGCGCCAGCGCGGCGTGCTGCTCACCGCGCGTGCGCTGGAGCTGGAAAAGGTCGACCGCGATCTTTCGCGCGAGAGCGCGATGGAGGCCGTAAAGCTTGCGCCGACGCTGGTGCCGGCGGCGGTGCTTGCCGCGAAGTTCGAAAGCGAAGCGCATCAGGTGCGCCGCGCCATGCGCATTGTCGAAGCCGCCTGGCTGGCTCAGCCGCATCCCGATCTTGCGGACGCCTATGCGCATGTGAAGCTCGGCGATTCCGCGCGGCAGCGCCTGGTGCGGGTCGAGACGCTGGCGGCCAAGATGCCCGGCCATATCGAGGGCGCGCTGGTGGTAGCGCGCGCCGCGATCGATGCCTCGGAATTTTCGCGCGCGCGCGAAGCGCTCGCCCCCTTCATCGACAGGCCGACGCAGCGCGTCGCTGTGCTGATGGCGGAGATCGAGCGCACTGAACATGGCGACAGCGGCCGCGCCCGGATGTGGGCGATGCGCGCGGTGCGCGCGCTGCATGATCCGGCCTGGACCGCGGATGGTTATGTCAGCGACCGCTGGCGTCCGGTATCGCCCGTCACAGGCAAGCTCGACGCCTTCCAGTGGCAGACGCCGGTGGCGAGCCTGCCGTCGGACAAGGGTGCTGCGATCGAATCCTCGCCGTTCGAGGACGCGATGCTGGCCGCTCCGCCGCCGAAGCGCATCGAAGCAGACAGCAGGGGTCTTGCCGAGCCGCCGCGCGATGACGTCGTGGTGCCGGTCACAGCGGCTACGCAGGACAACGCGCCCACGGCTTCCACGCTCGCCGAACCGGCGCCGCCGCTTGCAGCGGAAGCTCCGGCGGCGGCACCGGCAAAGCCCGAATCGGCTTCGGTCCAGCCCGCTCCCCTGTTCCGCGCCCGCCAGGACATCCCGAAGGCGCCGCCCCAAAGCATCCCGCAGGTCATCCCGATCGTCCGCGCCCCTGACGACCCGGGAATCGACGACGAGGCTCCAGGCGACGAGTTTTCCGAGCAAATCGGCACGCCCAAAGCCCAGGCCGGCGGCTGGCGCGGTTTCCTGTCCCGCTGGGGTAATTGAGGCAGGGCCTGGAACGAGACGATGCTTCGTCTCGCTCTAACTTTTTGTTTGAGCATGATCTTTCGCGAAAACCGGTTCCCACTTTTCGGGATCATGTTGCAAAGGGCTGCTTTTCCTTGCCAATCGGGGCCGTGCCCGATATCAGGTGCGCACGTGTTTCCGCGCCCAGCGGACGCGATTTTCGATGGTCCGCCGCAATAGCTCAGTTGGTAGAGCACGTCATTCGTAATGACGGGGTCGGGGGTTCGAGTCCCTCTTGCGGCACCAGCCCTTCGCTGAGTGCGGCCCGAAGACATGGGTAACGGAACGTACCTAAGACATGGGTGACAACCTCGTGCAGAACGGGTTGTCGAGGGGCGGCAAGGTTTTCTGCTCCGTGTCGAATTTTCCAAACGCCGACGCGCTAGCTCGCGACCGTTTCCAATCCGAGTTTGAGAACAGGGATTGCGGGCACCTCTGATTTGCTTGGCTCTCGGTTCAAGCTTCAACGCTCTCTAAAACGCGCCAACAAGAACCAAACAGATCAAGCCCGCAGATCCGATCGCCAAAATCGCCAAGTCCCACGTTATGTGCCGTTTCGTAGAATCGGTCATGGTGCAGCTCCTCTACGAGCTTCCATTGTCCCATGGATCAGGCACCGACGCTGTGAACCAGCTCACCTTGCGAACCGCTAGCCACGGTGCGCTGTCGCCTCTTCAACCCGCCACCGAAGATTGCGTTCGGAAAGATGCGAGCCGGCGAGGTTGATGCTCGACGTGATCCTTACCGGCACGGTTCAACGCACGAATTCCCCGTTAGGCATTGCATTCGCCCGCGCGTCGCGGTTTCATCCTGACCGCAAGTCAGATTTGGGGATTCTCACATGACGACAATGATCCGAATTTCGGTAGAGGACGGAAAGTCGTTCTTCGTAAATGCAGATTCGATTCTATACATTGAGCCGGGGCGGACCGGGCGAGGATGCCAAATTCACTTCGGGCTGGCCCATAAGCTTCAGACAAACGAGTCCGCGGACGTTGTTGCCGAGAAGGCCGGCTGGAAACGAATGCCGAGAAGGTCGCCTGTGAGCCTAAACCATCATCCCTAAAGCGCGATGAGATTGGGATGAATCATCATCGCGCTTTAGGCCAAGAGGAAGAGTCATCTGCCGGGCTTGATAGATGCTGTCGGTATATCCGCTGACTCTTTCTGCGTAGCCGATGGCCCGGAATAGTCGAGTTTCATACCCTGCACTTGGCAGGATATGGTGCTTATTCCAGTCGTGATGGTAAATCCGTTACCTTGCGGAATGTACAGGCTCGAAAAATCATAAAAAATACCGACAGTACGTTCAGCCCTCGCGATCGGATAAGACCCCAAATACATGCTGAGCTTCGTAACATTGGTTGCTCCGCCTGATCCGGGGCAAGTGAAGGAGCAACCCTTGCCGTTAGGGCAGGAATATTGCCACTCGTAAGCAACTTCAAATCCGGCAGGACGGTCCGAACGCGCCCCCGGTTGTTTGCCATCCTGAGCGCATAGAGACGACAGGGAGATGGGCAAGCTGACAAGCACAACCGCCCCCATCACCAGCGCATTAAACCTCGTGGATGCCATTTTGGCCTCCTCTATTACCGCGCCTCATGAACAGGCTTTAGCGCAAATTTCCCTGCAGTTGCAAGCTCCGCGAGTCGGCTATATTGCCCTCCAGCTCACGGCAAAGCCGCCGCGCGCCTGCCTGAACCCCTTTGGTTTCCCACTCCGGCGGGAGGTGACAAGTATCGTCTGTCGCGGCGCCAGTACTAGCCGACGAGCCAGTAGACGAAGTAGACGAAGGCGCCCGTCAAGAACAGCGTCGACGCACACCACGTCACCATGAACCAATCGGATCGCTGCATTATACCTCCGCGCGGTGAAGGTGCAGTCCTCGTCGCGAGCCGGCTTGATCCAAATCAACCGAAAACCCAAGCGATGACACCGCGCGGCCAGCGCCGCTCAACGATTTTCGCGTGAAGGGCTTGTCGGCTGATCAACGGATTCAAGCTGGGAGTCTAGATACTGCCGCTCCAGGTTGCCGGTCTCTCTTTGCCAAACGCGCTCAATCTTCCTTTGCCGCCTCGCCTCGGCGATCTCATCTCGACGACGGGAGAAAAGCTGGTGAAGCCCTTTCACCATGTGGATACTCACGCACAAACTAAGTATGACTGATCCAACGCCGCTTTTCGGGCTGTGTCCAGAAACCTTGGGTAAAGACAGCCTTCGCACGACACGCAGACGTTGCTGATTTTTCGAACGGCCGGATTCGCAATTGAACTCATCGCTGCGCTGGTTCGACCAATGTCCGTGATCCAGCTCACATTGCGATCCGCCTGCGCTGACTACTTTGCCGCATTGATCCAGGGGGAGGACTTCCCATGCGCATATTGCCTTTGATTGCCGCGGCCGCATTCGCTTTTGCCTCCGCGTCGATCGCGCAAGCCGGCGAAGGACGCAGCCTGTCGCTGGGTGTCGACCAGAAATTGCCGGGCGCGCTCGGCAAGGCAGCTGAAACACCAAAGGCGGCTGAAACGCCGAAGGCGGTGGAAGCGCCGAAGCCGCCGGATCCGCCCAAACCGCCGGATCCGCCGAAGGCCGTCGAGGCTCCGCCGGCTGCCGCGCCTGCACAGGCGGTCGAAGCCTCAAAGGATCCGCCGGCCTTTGTGCAGCGGCCGGTGGTCGTCGGCACCAAGCCGGTCGAACCCAAGGAAGGCCAGGTCACGTTCGACGAGAGCAAGCCTGTGCCCGCTGCGCCGGCGACAACGACCACGCCAGAGAAATCAAAACAGGCGAAGACCGACAAGCCCAGGCGCAAGCGCGTCCATTGGGATGAGGCGCGCATCATGCGCGAGATATCTCGCTACAGCGGCTACGCCGGCATGATCGGCGGCTGGTGAGCTGGCCGAAAGCGAAAGCGCCCCGGATCATCTCCGGGGCGCTTTCGTTTGCGGTGATCGCGGCGATCAGTCCGAAACCGTCTGCACCACCGCGCTCACCGGGCGGCTCGAGATCTGCGGCAGCTTTTGGTCCTTCACCATCATCGCGTCGTATTCCGGCAGCGTGTCGAATGGCGTCTTCGCCTTCATGTGCACGACCTTGTAGCCGCCGGCCTTCAGCCGCTGCAGCAGCGTGGGCAGCGCCTCGCCGGTCAGCTTCTGGAAGTCGTGCATCAAAATGATGCCCTTGCCGAGCTTGTCGATCTTGGTCATCACGGTGTTGATGATCTGCTCGGCATTCTTCGAACGGAAATCGAAGGAGTCCAGATCAGTCGAGAACATCGCGACATTGCGCGTGCCGAGATAGGCCACCGCCGCCGGATTGTGCTGCAGCTGGGGAAAGCGGAAGAACGGCGCGGGCGGCTGGCCCAGCGCCATCTTCACGGCGCTAAAGCCCTTCTCGAGCTCGTCCTTGACCTGCTGCTCCGTCATCTTCTTGTTGTTGAGATTGACGTGCGACCAGGTGTGCGTGCCCACCGTGTGGCCGGCCGCGAGGACCTGCCTCAGAATTTCCGGGTGATAGGTCGCGTGCTTGCCGACAGAAAAGAACAGGCCCTTGGTGCATTCATCGGCGAGCGCCTTCAGTACGGCCTGCGTATTGTTCGGCCAAGGGCCGTCGTCGAAGGTCAGAACGACTTCCTTGTCTTGCAGGAAGTCGAGATGCTTGAAATGTTCGAAGCCGAAGCCGGGGCCGCCTGAGGTGTCGATCACCACGGTGCGCGCGACGCCGAGCGCGTTCGGATTGGCGCAGGCCGGCTTCTGCTGCGCGGGCGCGATCGGCGCGGCAGCGGGGGCAAGTGCAGCCATCGGCGCCGGCTTGGAGAGCGAGGCCGTGACCTGCACGTCGTCGTTGGCGGCGGACTTTGCTGCGGCCGGTGGCAGCGGCTCGGCTTTACGGGCGGCAATGGTTTGGGGCGGCGCCGCATCCGCGCGCGGCGAGGAGGTCCAGAACCACACTCCGGCGATCACGACCGCCGCGACAACAGAGACCAGCATCAGGCCCAACGCATTACGCATCGCTACAAATCCTACTGAACTCCTTGGCGCGTCTTCTTCACGCGAACCGGTGCCCACTTCGCTTGAAAACGCTTCAATTCCGTAACGGCGCATTAATGCGAACAAGGTCTTAACGCCGCACCAACGAATGGCCGTGACTAAAGGAAAATTTGGTCGCACCCCCGCGAAACCGGCGATGGCATCGGCCGTACTTCCAATACGACAACATTATCAATGGCTTGCCTGTGTGATCCGTTCTGTGATGGTTATCACGGTGCCGGGAACGCGGTCGGCGCAAAGTGACACCAACAGTCAACGGGCCCCATGGAGGGGTCCAACAGGAGCCGACCATGACCGCCACTTTCACAAAATCTCTTCGCAAGGCCGTTCTGGCTTTGACCATCGCGACCTCGCTTGCCGCGATGACCTCGACCCAGTCGTTTGCCTACAGTGCGGAAGCCCAGCAGCAGTGCACGGGCGACGCCTTCCGCCTCTGCAGCAGCGAGATCCCGAACATTCCGAAGATCACCGCCTGCATGTACAAGCATCGCTCCGAGCTCTCGGCGGGATGCCGCGCCGTGATGGACCGCGACCTCGCGGCCCAGAAGGCGGGCAAGGTCTCCGAGAACTGATTTTCAAGGCAAGGTCGGCTTTCGATGCGGTGCAGGACGAAATGCCTGCGCCGCATCGGTGCAATCTGGTCCTGCCGGCGTGCGAGATAAATGCATTGCCGCGGACTTCAGCGGGTTCTAGAACGCCTCCATTGCACAGTATGAAGGCGTAACATGATGACCAGATTTCTTTTAGCGATTCCGTTTGTTCTGATCGCCGCCGCGAGTGCGTCGGCACAGCAGGGCCAGGATGCCTGCGCGCGCGATGCCTCGCGCTTTTGCCGCGCCCATCTCAATGACGGCGATATGGTCGTGCTCGCCTGCCTGCAGCAGAATCGTGCGCGGTTGAGCAAGGCCTGCCAGGCAACGCTGGCTTCGCACGGAAGGTAAGTTACGTGCTGCTCCCGGCCGCCTGCGCGACCACGGGCAGCACTTCCTCCGCGGCGCGGTCGGGCGTCTCTTCCTTCCAGCGCACCGAGCCGAACGGCCGCTCCAGCATGCGCCGCACGCGCACGGGCTCGGGGCCGAGATGGAAGGCGATCGCCTGCTGATGCAATTCGCGCTCGGACTGAGTGGCGCGGTTGCGCTGGCGCAGAAAATCGAGCCAGGTCGGGCAGTGATAGCGCTCGGTCCACAATTCGGGGTCGGCGATGTCGCGCGCGATCGACCAGCCATAGGCGCCATTGCGCTGGCGGCTGAGCTGCACCTCCTGCATCACGTTGTGAAACGAACGCGCGTTGTCCATCGCCACGCGATATTCGATCTCGACCACCAGCGGGCCGCTGCGTCCGGTCAGCGACAATTTTACCTCGGGGTCGGCGAGCAATTCCGTAGGCTGCTCGTTGCGCGCGCCGATCGGCGGCATGCGCAGCCACAGGCCCAAGAGCGGCGATGCGAACATCAGTCCGGCTGATGTCAGCAGCGCAATTTCGACGCCGGCATAGTCGGTGAGATGGCCCCAGCCCCAGCTGCCGATCGCGATGCCGCCGGCAATTCCCGCCTGGAACGCCGCGAGCGAGCGTCCGGCGACCCAGCGCGGCGCCGAGAGCTGCACGCCGATATTGAACAGCGCCACCGCCAGCATCCATGCCGCGCCCGCCACCACCAGTGCGGCAGCGGTCAGCACCGGCTGCTTGCTCAGCGCCACCGCGGTGATTGCGGACGCCATCGCCAGCGTGCAGGTGCGGATCGCGCTTTCGCCGTTCAGGCGCTTGCGCACCTCGCCGATATTGAGCGCGCCGATCACCGCGCCCATGCCGAAGGCGCCGAGCATGATGCCGTACATCTGCGCGCCGCCATGCAAGAGGTCGCGCACGATCAGCGGCATCAGCGCCGACACCGAGCCGCCGATGATGCCGGTGACCAGCGTGCGCGTCAGCACGATCTTGATCGACGGCGAATTGGTGATGTAGCGCACGCCGGAAACCATGGCGCGGTTGAGCCGCTCGCGCGGCAGCCGCGACGGTTCGCTGACGCGATTCCACAGGAACAGCACGATCAACAGCGGCAGATACATCACGGCATTGAGCGCAAAGGCCGCCACCGCGCCTGCGGTCGCCACGACGACACCGCCGATGGCGGGGCCAAAACTGCGCGCGATGTTGAAGCTGATGCCGTTGAGCGCCACGGCGGCGGGCAGGCTTTCCGGCGGCACCTGCTCGCTCACCGAGGACTGCCAGGCCGGACCCATCAGCGCCATGCCGGTGCCGACGACGAAGCAGAACGCCAGCAGGATGTTCGGCGTGATCTGTCCAAGCCATGCGATAATCGTCAGCGCGC
>Ga0081455_10003859_pt1 | contig 17087 bp, 16 predicted proteins | sample TabmetS3T2R1_FD_70207 | JGI IMG/M metagenome (GOLD analysis project Ga0081455, IMG submission 70207) | Tabebuia heterophylla rhizosphere microbial communities from the University of Puerto Rico - S3T2R1 | ecosystem: Host-associated > Plants > Roots > Rhizosphere ...
GAGCCACGTCCGTCGCGGTTACCGGAGAGAGGGCCATATCGGTGGCAGCTTGTATCGGCTTGCCCGCGACGAGGGCGTCGAGCCAGCCCTTGAAGACTCCTACCGGTCGATCGGCGAGGACCTTCGTGACGCGCAGGATTGCGACCGGCAGCCGGCGGTCGGTGATCGCCTGCTCGACGGCGAGCTTTTGCGCACCATATTCGTTCTTGGGACAAGTCGGAGCGCTTTCGGCCGGTGCGGGCGTCTCTCCATCGAACACCTGGCTGCTGGACAGGAACACCACATGCGTCCCCTTGCTGGCGAGCCTACCCATGAGCTCGATCGTGCTCTCAACGTTGACCCGCCTCGTGGTCACGGGATCGTGCTCGCAGGCGCGCATATCGGTGACTGCGGCGCAGACGACAGCGAAGCCGTAGTTTGCCTGGTCCAATGGCGTGAAATCGGGACTGCGCAGGTCGAGGAAAATCCCTTGCCCCCGCGGGCGTCGAGAAGTCGTCTCGATGCGGATTCCAAGCTCGCGACAATGCATGCCGACCACCGAGCCCACGAGACTGTCGCCCCCGACGATCAGTCCGCTCCCTGTGCCACCATCTCGCTGAGAATGCCCTCCAGTCATCGCCTCGCTACTGAAGATTCACCTTCTGCATCATCTTGATGTTGAAATAGCGCGGATCTTCCAGGGAATTGGGCAGCTTCCCCTCCTTGAACGCCCTGATCAAATCGACCACCGCGTCCTCGATCGAATGCCGGGCCTCGAAGCCGAGCTCTTCTTTGATCTTCTTCGACGACACGTGATAGGAGCGCAGATCGTTGGTCGGCCTGACCTCGAGCTTGGCATGCTCGCCAACGTTGCGCCGGACCATTTCGGCGAGCTGCATGACCGAATGGTTCTCGTAGCCCGCGTTGAAGGTCTTGCCGTCGACCTCCTTGGCGGCTGCGGAGAGTAGAAGCAGGTAGACGTCCGTCATATCCTCGATATGGATGTTCGGCCGAAGCTGATTGCCGCCGAAAACAGAGATCTCGCCCTTGTGGTAGCCGAGATTGGTCAGGATGTTCACCACCACGTCGAGCCTTTGCCTCGGCGAGTAGCCGCACACGGTGGCCGGCCTGATCGTCACAGTGACAAACCCCGGCTCCCTTTCCCTCTCGAGCAGCACTTCGCACTCAGCTTTGAACTTGGAGTAGTCAGTGAGCGGCTCGAGCGGCAGATCCTCGGTCACCTCGACACCCTCCTTCACGCCATAGACCGAGGACGAGGAAGCATAGACGAAACGTTTCACTTTCGCGGCTTTGGCGGCTCTCACCAACGGTACGAAGGCGTCGAGATTGATCGATCGGCCAAGATCGGGGTTCAGCTCGAACGACGGATCGTTCGAGATGCAGGCCAGATGGATCACCGAATCGCATCCTTCGAGCGCCTGCTTGACCACCTCGGGGTCGCGAATGTCGCCCTTGACCTCGCGCAATCCTGGATGGCTGCGGTATTCCTTCAGCACATCCTCGCCGTAGAGATAGAGGTCGAGCACGCTGACCCTGTAGCCCGTGGCCAGAAGCTTCGGCACAAGAACGGCGCCGACATAGCCGGCACCTCCCGTGACCAACACGCGATCCAGCTCGCGATTCTTTTCGTATTGGCTCATGAACTCCAATGTCCAATCATGCACGCGTGACGGCGGGATTGCCCTTCGCCCAGGCCATGCTGTAGTCGACGATGGCGTGGCAAAGCGCCAGGTGCCCGATCTCGACATAGCCGTAGGCCGTCGAGTTCAGATAGAGATTCATGTCGCCGGTGCCGCGCAAAGGATTGTCCGGCCGAAACCCACTCATGGTCAGCACAACGCAACCCAACGTCCGCGCAGCCGCCACCGCGGCCAGGATGTTGGCCGACTGCCCCGATGAACTGATCGCGACCAGCAGATCGCCCGGCCTGCCGTGGAACTCGATCTGCTTGGCAAAGACATGGTCGTAGCCATAGTCGTTGGCCAGGCAGGTCAGCATGCTGCCATCGTTCATCGCCCAGGCGCGCAGGCCGCCGTTCTTGCTGAAGTCGGTCGCCATGTGGCTGGCGATGGCGGCGCTGCCACCGTTGCCGGCGAAAATGATCTTGCCATCCTGCTCGGTCACACGCCGCGCCATCGTGACCGACCATTCGATGGCGACGTCGAGGCCGACGCTTTTGCCGTCCAGATCCGTCGCGACCGCGCTTCGCATCGTGGCGGTCAGCGTATCGATATAACTCTCGACCAGCCCCGGCTCCGCCTTTTGTTGCCTCACGAGCCACTCCCTCCACCGGACATGGGATCAATCTCTACGGGCCAAGCCATCGAACATTCAGCGCCAGAAGCCTTATTTAGCCAATCATTTCAACAGCGTCGACAGGTACTTCAGCACTTCCGGCTTGGTGATCTGGTGACGTTGGCCCACGATTCGCACCTTCATTGCCCCTGCGGCGTTGCCGATGAAGGCGGCATTGAACGGATGGCTGCCGCTCGCCATCAGTGGTGCTGCGAGCGCAAAGAACGCGTCACCGGCGCCAATCGTATCGATTGCCTCGCCTGTGAGGGCAGGAATGCGCATGATATCCTTCGGCGTGCAGACGATGCTGCCCAGCTTGCCATGCGTGACGATGAACGCATGGCAGTCAATGCGCCTCTCCAGCTTATCCCGGATCACGCTTTCGATCGGCGCGTAGCGCTCCATGGCCGCGAGCCGCGCCTCGGGTTCGTCGATGCAGATGAGATCGGCACGCGGATACTTGGTGATCAGGTTGAAGCCGCGGTTGGCGCTGTTGGTCTGGGCGTTGACGGCCAGGAACCTGGCCTTGCGGCAGACGATGTCGATCAGCCCCGAATCGATCATGCCATGGCCGAAGTCGTTGACAATCACCGCGTCGTAGTCGCCGATCCTGGCGTCGACCCAGTCATTGAGCGCCGCCTGTTCCTGGGCGGGCAATGCTTCGTCGGAGAGATAGGCCACCTCGATGAGCTTCTTGACGTAGGCGGGATCGACCAGCCTGGTCTTCACGGTCGTGCGTCCCCCTTTCCGGTAGAACGGCACCAAGTCGACATTCTGATGCAGACTGCGCCGGACGAACTCCTCATGGCTTTCCTGTTCGCCCAGCAGGGTCACGAGATCGATGTGACCGCAAAACTGCGCCGCCAGGTTGGCCGTCGCAATCGCACCGCCACAGAAGATCTCCCTGTCGCGATATTTGGTGGCGATGATGTTTTCCTTAGCTGGCTTGCCCAGCGGCTCGACGTAAATGTACTCGTCCAGAATCGTGTCTCCGATGACAAGACAACGCTTGCCTTCGACGGCAGCCACTTCCTTCATCAGATCCGTTGCGCTGATACGCGTGCGCAACTCCTTGAGAAACTGGGCGGCGTCCTCCGGGTAGAGCTGCAGAACCCTGTTGGAAAGATTGGACGAGCTGAAGGTGATGTCCTCGGTATAGACCACCGTGCCGCCGAACTTCTCCACGGTCTGACGTTCGGTCTTGATGCGACCCGTCACATCGGCTTCTTCGTCGCTGTATTCCGAACCTTTCAGATAGAAATGCGGCTTGACGACTTCGATGACACGCTCGGCGCCCGGGTCGGGCGAAATGCCGACATAGTCGACATTTTCGAGTCCCGCCACCATTTCAGCGCGAAGCTTCTCCCCGAAAACGGGACGGTCGGGTCCCTTGTTGACGTACCTGTCGGTCGTCAAGGTGACAATGAGAACGTCTCCGTGCTGCTTGCCGATGTCGAGATGGCGTTTGTGGCCGACGTGCAGGATATCGAAGACGCCGTGCGCCAGGACAACCTTCTGCCCCCTGCTCCTCGCATCCGATGCGATGTGCCCCAGCTGACCGAGTGTCTTGATCTTATCGTGCATCGACCGACTGTTCCCCGATCACAGCTCCTCCTCGAACCGCATGAGCGATCAATGTTTGCCGAGATAGGCGAACCAATCCTTGGTCGCCTCGGCAATCGTCTCCGGCGTCCAGACCGGTGCGTCGCGCCAGTAGTCTATGGCGTCCAGCATGTTCCGCACGCCCTCTTCGATGCGAACACGAGATTTCCACGCGAGCTCGGCCTTTATTCTCGTTGTGTCGGCAAACGTACAGTCCGGCTCGCCCGGACGCTTCGGAATGTGCACCGTTGCCGGTCCCTTGAGCAGCTTGGCCAGATAGTTGACCGATACGGGATTGTCACTCCCCACGTTGAGGCACAACCCTACTTTGTCGGACTCGGCCGCGCAAATCAGGGCCTCCACGGCATCGGAAACATAGGTGAAATCGCGCGTCTGCTCGCCGTCGCCGACGATCGTGAGCGGCTTGCCGGCAAGAAGCTGCGCCAGAAACACTCCGAAAACGGCGCCGTAAGTGCCGCTTGTGCGGGCACGAGGTCCATAGATGTTGAAGAAACGCAGCGAGACTGCAGGCAGACCGTAGACCTGCGTCCAATGCATGACTTGGCATTCGCCCAACCATTTGGTGAGGGCATAGGGATATTGAGGCCGAATCTCCGCGGTTTCCGGCGTCGGATAGGAATCAGGGATGCCGTAGCACGAGGAGGAAGCGACATAGACGAACCGTCGCACTTTTGCGGCCCGCGCTGCCTGCAGGGTCGTGAAGGTACCAACGACATTCGAGCGGAAATAACCTTCCGGGTTCTGGATCGACGGTACAATGTCCGCAAGAGCGGCCAGGTGGAATACTCGGTCGACGCCTTCCATCGCCGCGGCCATGGCTTTTGGATCGGCCACATCGGCCACGCGCATGTCAAGACGGCGATTGCCTTTGTGCTGCTCGAGGTTGCGCGGATTTCCGGACGCCATATTGTCCACCACACGCACCGAACGACCGAGCGAAAGCAATCGATCGGCAAGATGGGAACCGATGAAGCCCGCTCCGCCGGTAACAAGATCAAGCATCAGCTCGCCTACTCGAAAAAGATGAAACCCCAATCACCGCGATAGCCGCACTGTTGGTAGATCCATTCCCAGCTCTTCACATCGTGGAAGGATTCGCACGTGAGCTGCCAATAGAGCAGATTCATGCGCTCGCGCTCATTTCGCCAGGACTCGACCATGATGTACTTGCGGCTGCCCTTGCCGACGCGCTCGATCTCGCGGACGGCATCGTAGAGCTTCATGATCGGAAGATTGTGCAGCCCCCCCAAGGATACCACGAAGTCGAACGAGTGGTCGGCGAACGGCAGCGACACCGCGTTGCCCACCTTGAGGTAGGGTTTCACTTCCTCCCTGGCATTGGCGATGGCGTAGTCGGAAATGTCGAGACCGGCGACCTCGACACCCGGCACGGCGCGCGTGAACTCGTAGAGGAGAAAGCCTTTCCCACAACAAACGTCCAGGATACGGTCGCCGGGCTTCAGGCCGTAGTGCTCGGCCATCGCCTCTGCGACCGGCAGCCAGCGCCCATCGTACTTGTATCCGCCGTAGCCGTATTGCCGTTCGCCATCCCAGTAGTCGCGTCCGTACTTCTTGGCGATCTCGGAGCAAGCGGCTTTGTCGTGCTGGACGACACGAGCGACATAATCCCGCTTGGTCCGGTTGTGGAGACGACCGACAAAATCTACGTAAGCCATCGTTCGATCTCTTGGTATTCCAGGGTCCTGCAGATATCTGCGGTGCGCAGCACATTCTCCCAGCGCTCGACATCGGTCTCGCTTTGCAGGACAAAGCCTTCGACCGCCGCATGAAGGCTGCAACCTGCAGTCAGTAACCTTCTGTATACGGCGTCGCGCTGTTCTGGCACTGCAGGCAGCATGAACATGGTGTAGAGGATGACCCCGTCAACGGCCGGCAAATCCGCCAAGACCTGCTCAAGCACCATATAGCAGCCCGGCATGGCGTATTCGGTGGCGCTCAGCAGATAGTGCAGCCGGCGGCGGGCCGCGTAGTCGCGGATCACCAGATTCTGGATATGCTGCGGTACCCTGTGGCTGTCGACTGCGCGACTGAAGACGTAGCCGCGATAGCCCTTTTGGCCGGTCTGCATCAGCTTACCGAAGGCAGCCTGTAGCTGGCGCCGATCGCGGTGGCGGGCCGCACCAGAATCGGCTCGAAGAACTCGCCGAGCTTCTTGTCGTGATACGGGGAGAATACGCTCTTGAATCGGCAATTGCTCGACCAGCGCGTCTCCGGCTCACGATTGACGACGTTGCCGTGCATGACATTCTGGGTGAACAACAGGACATTGCCGTACGGTATGTCGAGCCAGCGCAAATCGGGCTCTATCGCCCGGAAGAGCTCTTCTGCCGATTTCAATTTGAGCTCGCCCATTCGGGCCTGATAGCGAGCGTCCTTGTCGCGTGGCAAGATGTACATGGTCTTGGTGCCGTAGACATGGACATACGGCACCCACAACACGACCTCGTAAGGTGAATCACCCGACCATACGTCGGCATGGACCGGCAGCAGCGAACTGTCGTCGTTCGGCAGCTGGATGCTGAGGTTGATTCGGAGCTGCATCGCGAGCTCGTTGCCGACCACGATCTCGAGGGCGCGACGGGCGGTATTAAAGTAGGAAAGCCGCGTCCACGACTCCTCGTTCATCTCGCGGATCGCTGCCAAGCGCAGATCGTTCAGGCGTTGGGCATCCACCTTCTCGTGGATGCGATCGAGGAACGCGCCCTTGTCTTCGGCCGCAGGCACTTTGAGGTACGATGCCGTAATGTCGGCAAGCAGGTCGCGGATACGATCCAGATCCTCGCGCGACTCCGCGGGAAGGATGACATAGCCGTCACGCACGAACGCGTCGGCGAGCGCACGGTCTTCATCGCGCCAGAAGCTCGGTGCGTTGCTCATTGACGCAGCCCTGTCAGCGCCTTGCGCACGGCGGCACCGATACCGGCGGCGTCGATCCCGCAGTCCCCCATAAGGGCCTGCTGGCTGCCATAGTGCTCGGAGAAGCGATCGGGAATGCCGAGCCGCTTGACCGGAGGCAACGCTCCCGCAATCCCGTCGGCTAGGGCCTCCAGCACGGCGCTGCCGAAGCCTCCGACGACGCTGTGCTCCTCGACCGTGACCACCAGGCGAGTACTGGCGGCCGCCTCGACGATGGCATCGACATCGAGCGGCTTGATGGTGTGGACGTGCAGCAATCGGCAGCGAATGCCGTCGGCAGCAAGGGCGCCGGCGGCCTTCAGTGCCTGGGTGGTAGCAACGCCAGTCGTAACCAGTAGAGCATCCGACGCACCCTGCTCGCCATCGATCATGTCGATGGCCTTGCCGATCACGAAGCCGCGCTCGGGCTTGCTGATGATCGGATCGCCGCCCTTGCCAAGCCGGATATAGATCGGGTGCGCCCAATCGAGCGTAGCATTCATGAGACGCGTCATCTCCTCGGCATCACACACGGCAGTCACTGTCATGTGCGGCAAGGCGCGCATGATCGCGATATCCTCGATCGCCTGGTGCGTTGGGCCGAGCGGTGCGTAGACATAGCCACCGCCATTGCCGATCAGACGCACCGGCAGATCATGCAGGCATAGATCGACCGCCACCTGCTCGTAGCAGCGCCGTGTGATGAATGTGGCAATCGTGTTGACGTAGGGGATGAAGCCTTCCATCGCCATGCCGGCGGCCATGCCGATGACGTTCGCTTCCGAGATGCCTTCCATGTAGTAACGTGAAGGAAATTCCTTCTTCATCTCGCCGAGCAGGTTAGGCGACAGGTCAGAGCCGATGAAGACGACGCGCTCGTCGCGACGCGCCAATGCGTGGACCATGTCGAGGCTTCGCTTACGCATGCTCAGCCTCCCAATGCGCCACGGATCGCGCGCAAGTCGTTATCCGACAGGTCGGATTTATGGTGCCAGGAGGGATTGTTCTCGGCGACCGGGATGCCCTTGCCCTTGATGGTGTGACAGATGACGGCACGTGGCCGGTCAGTGGGCGCCGCGGCGGCATCCCGAAAGACCTGCCTCAGCTCACTGACATTGTGCCCGTTGCACTCGAATACGCGAAAGCCGAAGCTCGCCCACTTGTCTGCCAGCGGTTCCATGTTCTGGATCTCGAAGACGCTGCCGGCGGACTGGATCTTGTTGTAGTCGATGATCGCTGTGAGATTGGACAGGCGGTGCTTGTCGGCGCAGGCGGCCGCTTCCCACACCGAGCCCTCGTTGATCTCACCATCGCCCATCAGCACATAGATCTTGCTGTCGCGGCCGGTCATGCGCGCCGCCAGGGCCATGCCAAGACCGATCGAGAGGCCATGGCCGAGGGCGCCAGTGCAGGCCTCAACGCCAGGAACGACGGTTTCCGGATGCCCGCCGAGGAACGATTCGAAACGACAGAAGCGATCGAGCTCCTCGACCGGAAAGAACCCGCGATCGGCAAGGATGGAATAAAGGGCCAAACAACCGTGACCTTTGCTCAGAATGAAGCGATCACGCTCGCGCCAATGCGGCTCAGCGGGACGGTGGCGCAAGAAATCATCGTACAGGACGCGTACTATTTCAACCAATGAGAGTGCCGGGCCGACATGTCCCCGGCCGCCTTTCTCGATGGCTCGAAGAATCAGCCGTCGGAGGTGTCGACTGCGCTCGTCCAGGGCTTCAAGCTGGACCGAATCGAGATTCGTATCGTAGCTCAGCAAAGCTTGGTTTTTCATGCGAACTCTATACTATCCCGACCGGCCCATGTGGCGATTTTTCAAGTTAGCAGCTGTTTGACCTTCATGCCACGTGGCTACCGCCGCAGGCGACGACGTGCCATAGCATGAGTTAACGGAAAGAGGGTGCTCCTGCGGGAGAACCAAGCTAAACAAGCGACCCGTTCTGTACCCCAAGGCGGCGGCATCGGGTGTTTCTGCGGTTCAGGCTAGCGAGGCGCCATGCAGGCTGTCATCTTGTGCGGAGGTCGTGGAACGCGATTGCACGAAGAGACCAGTTTTCGGCCAAAACCGATGGTCCCGATCGGAAATCATCCGATCCTGTGGCACATCATGCGCCACTATCGCGCCTATGGCATTCGCGATTTCGTCCTGTGCCTTGGCTATAAAGGCGAAGTCATCCGCGACTACTTTCTCAACTTTCGCCATAACAACGCTGACCTCGAGGTGGATCTGGCCTCCGGCGAGGTCACCCTGTTGTCACAAGAGAAGGTCGACTGGCGCGTTCGCCTGATCGATACCGGCTTGGAAGCTTGGACGGGCACCCGCATTCGTCGGATTATCCGCCATATCCAGTCGGACTGCTTCTTCGCGACTTATGGCGACGGTCTGGCCAATATCGATCTCGACGAACTGCTGAGCTTCCACCGAGAACAAGGCAAGCAGGTCACGGTAACGGCTGTGCGTCCGCCGTCGCGCTTCGGCGAACTATTGGTCGACGGCGCGATGGTTCGCAGCTTCATCGAGAAGCCGCAGACTGGCGCAGGATGGATCAACGGTGGCTTCTTTGTCTTCGAGCGATCGGCGTTGGATGGCTTTCCGGATGACGACAATCTTTCCCTCGAGAGCACTGTGCTTGAAAAGATGGCTGCGCGCGGCGAGCTGGCGGTGTTCAAGCACGATGGCTTCTGGCAGTGCATGGACACCTACCGCGAGATGCAACATCTCAACGACCTTTGGGCGAGCGGACGCGTCCCATGGGCGAAGCCGTAACTCGCACGCGAGCGCTGCTCGATCCAACGTTCTGGCAGGGACGTCGAGTTTTCCTGACTGGCCACACTGGCTTTATCGGCGGTTGGACGGCGGCAATGCTCCATCGCTTCGGCGCGAGGTTGCATGGCTACGCGCTGCCCCCTCCAACCAGTCCTTCCTTTTTCGACCTGACCGGCCTCCGGCACCGGCTCAACAGCACGATAGCCGACGTGCGCGATCGGCGGGCTCTTGCCGAAGCCTTCGCCATTGCTGAACCCGACCTTGTCCTCCATCTCGCCGCGCAGCCGCTCGTCGGCGTCGGTTATGCCAACCCCGTCGAGACTTTCGAGGTGAATGTCCTGGGCACGGTCAACGTTCTTGAGTGCATGCGCGCTCGGGGCGCCGGTGCAATCGTGGTCATGACCACGGACAAGGTCTACCATGATGCACATTCCAAGAACGACGAAGACGATCGGTTAGGCGGTCGCGATCCCTATGGCGGCAGCAAGGTTTGCAGCGAGATCGCCGCAGAGGTCTATGCGCGGTCTTTCTTGACGCAAGCTGGTGTGCCATTGGCCACTGTGCGCGCTGGCAATGTCGTGGGAGGCGGTGACTGGGCAAAGGACCGGCTGATCCCCGATGCAGTGCGTGCATTCGGCGCCGGCCAGCCACTGCCACTGCGCCACCCCGATGCCGCGCGGCCCTGGCAACACGTCCTCGACGCGGTCTACGGCTTATTGCTTGTCGCGCAGCGGACCAGGACCCGCGTTGCCGCCGAGCCCGAAGCCTGGAACGTCGGTCCACCGGTCGGTCGGACCATGACGGTCGGCCAAATCGCAACACTCGCTGCCTCCGCTTGGGGCGCGGGCGCCGAAGTCATTCGCGACAAGGCCGTGTTTTTCCCCGAGTCGCAGATCCTGACCCTGAGTTCGCAGCGGATCAGAAGAGAGCTCGGTTTCGCCGAGCCATGGGACTTGCCGCAGATCCTTCTGCGCACGATGACGTGGTATCGCAGAGCGCTCGCTGGCGATGACGCCTGGGCACTTTCCCAGCACGAAATCGACGACTATCTCGCTGCAGCAGTTGCTCCTGGTGGGTGATCGTGGCTGTCGGACGGCTTTTTCGTAGAGTATCGTCGTGCCGCATCTGCGGCCATCCAATCGAGGACCTTCTTGCTTTTGGCGACATGCCGCTCGCCAACGATCTTGCCGCCGACCGAACCGCAGCGGCGGCGCAGGAGCGCTTTCCGCTTACATTGGCGTTCTGCCCACACTGCAGCCTCGTGCAACTCCGCGAGACGGTCGACCCGGAGCGCTTGTTTCGCGATTACGTCTACTTGTCGTCGAATTCGACGAGCTTCGTCGCCCACGCAGGCAGTTTGGCCAAGCGGCTCATTGGCAGCCATGAGCTTGGCACTGATAGCCATGTGGTCGAGATTGCCAGCAACGATGGCTATCTGCTTCAGCACTATGCAACTGCCGGCATCCCGGTGCTCGGGATCGAGCCGGCGCAGAATGTTGCCGCTATCGCGCGCGGTCGCGGGATCGAAACCGTCTCGGAGTTCTTTTCGGCCGATCTCGCGGAGAGGTTGGCAGCGGCAGGCCGAAAAGCGGACATCCTGCACGCTAACAACATGCTGGCCCATGTGGCCTCGCTGACCAACGTCATCGCCGGTATCTCGACGATCCTGAAGCCGAGCGGCGTTGCGATCGTCGAGGCCCCCTACCTGTTCGACTTTCTCCATCGACTTGAATTCGATACCGTCTACCATGAGCATCTCTGCTATTTCGCTTTGACCCCGCTGGTTCGCGTTTTCGCCGACGCCGGCCTGCAGGTCTTCGAAGTCGAGCGTCTTCAGGTTCATGGCGGTTCGTTGCGCCTGTTCATCCGGCATCGCCGCTCTGCAAGCGTCAATCCCCTCCATTCGGTCCGCGATTTGCTCGAGCAGGAACAGCGGCTGGGAGTCGGCGATATCGCGACCTACCGCCGTTTTGCCGAGAGGATCGTGGCTTTCAGACCGACCCTGCGCCAGTTTGTGCTGGAGCTGAGAGCCAGGGGCCATTCCATTGCGGCCTACGGCGCTTCAGCGAAAGGTGCGACGCTGCTCAACTACTGCAACGTCGGCGCCGACCTGATCGACTTCGTCGCCGACCTCAGCCCGCTGAAGCGAGGTCGTGTCATGCCTGGCATGGGCATCCCCATCGTCGCGCCATCAGAGTTGCTGGCACGCCGACCTGATTATGTCGTCTTACTGGCTTGGAACTTCGCCGACGAGATCGCGCGCCAACAAGCGGAATATCTGCAGCTGGGAGGACGCTTCGTTGTGCCGATCCCCCGACCGCATGTTATCGGCGATGATCACTAGAGCGGTTTCCGATCGAATGGAATCGCTCGCGGTTCGATTCGATTGGAAACACGCGCACGGGAGATCGTGGTTTCAACGGGCATATTCCGTCCGGCTGATTTCCAGCCGGACGGAATACTAGGAGATCGTCATTATGATCTTCACGGCTACCGCTCTTCCAGGCGTCTTCATCGTCGACATCGAGCGCAAGGAGGATCCGCGCGGTTTCTTTGCACGCATTGCGTGCAACGATGAGTTTGCTGCACAAGGGCTGTCGTTTCGTCCAGTTCAGGCGAGCATCTCGTGGAACCCGCGACGAGGTACGTTGCGTGGCCTGCACTATCAAGCGGCGCCACATGTCGAGGCCAAGATCGTCCGCTGCACGGCGGGCGCCATCTACGACGTCGTCCTCGACCTTCGTTCGAATTCGCCTACATGCGGGCTCTGGGCCGGCGTTGAGCTTAGCGCAGAGAACCGACGAAGTTTATTCATTCCCGAGGGGCTGGCCCACGGTTTTCAAACACTCCAAGACTACAGTGAGGTCTACTATCAGATGAGCACACGTTATGTCCCAAGCGCAGCCCGAGGGGTGCGGTGGAACGATCCAACGATTGGCATCGTCTGGCCCTTGCCGGAAATAGCGTTTCTGTCGTCGACCGACAGCAGCCTGCCTGATCTGGCGACCGCGTTGAGCCGGGAGAGACATGATATGATCAGCCAAAATGACGCTCAATAGATTGCTCAGGGTGCCAGCGCAGTTGATCACATACGATGGCAATAGACTTGCTGGAGCGGGTGAATTTGGTTTCGAGTTGCGCATCACGCCATGAAAGATCGTGCGAAGACCCCACGGACGAGCAGAAAAGGCCCTCCTGTGCATACAAAAAAGATGGGTAGCCCTCGGAAGGTGACGGAAAATCACGCGAAGCCAGATGCAGTTGCGTCCGCCTCGCAGGCAAGTTCGGACGCATTGTTGGACCTGCTGGCCGAAGTGGGTCGCGACCCGCAAGCGCGCGACCACATTGTCCAAGCACTGAAGGTCATCGAGCAGAAGGTGCACCTGCCCAAGGAGCGCAGCGTGCGGGAAGAACTAACCGGTCCAATGACCGATGCGCTGTTCAGGAATGCCGGCGTCCTGCGCAAGGAGCTGAAGGACGGTGTCATTTTCGATTTTGTTTATCGCTCGAAGATTGCCCGGGACCTCCTTCTCTCTCCGGACAAACGCCCAGACCACATCTTTGAACCGCAGACAACGCGACTGTTTCTGCACTTAGCCAAAGGAGCCATGCACATCGTTGTGGGCGGCGCTTACGCTGGCGACCATGCGATCCCGTGCGCAAAGACCGTTTCAAAGCATGGCGGCGTTGTCCATGCCTTCGAGCCCAACGATGAACAGCGCTTCCTGTTGGCCCACAACGCGAAGCTCAATGGCGTCTCCAACACGGTTCGCGCCGTCGCGCTCGGCCTATGGGATAGTGACGGCACGACTCTCCAGCTGGTGGGCACCGACGCTCTTGCTCGCGCGGTTCCCGTGCACGGCAAAGCGAGAAAAGGTGCGGTCATATTGCCCGCGACCTCCCTTGCTGCCTACACCGCAATGCGCGCCATAAAAACAATAGACCTGATATTGCTCGATATCGAAGGCTCCGAGCTCCGCGCTTTAAGGGGTGCCCTGCCCTTCCTTGAGCAGCCGAAAGGTCAGGCGCCCAACATCATCTTCGAAGTCCATCGCAACTACGTGGATTGGTCTCGCGGACTTGAAAACACTGAGATTGTCAGATTCCTTACCGGGCTAGGCTATATTGTCTATGCGGTGCGTGATTTCCAGTCGAATGTATCGATGCGAGGCTGCAAGGTCGAGCTTGTGACACTCGACGGGGTTTACCTCGAAGGTCCGCCACACGGCTTCAATATGCTGGCGGTGAAGGACCGTAGAACAGTGCGCGACCCGCTGTTCCGTGTTCTGAAGCATGCAAGCCCCAAGCTTCTCCTGCACAAGAGCCCCCGTCTTCACTGGCCCACCGAATGGCGCCGGCGTCGGAGCTTAAGTCGCCATCAGGGCAGATGCCCGTGAGATTCACTGTACTCGGCGGTGCCGGCTTCATCGGTCGCCATTTGGCGGCCAGCCTGCACGCAGGCGGCCATGAAGTTGTCGCGCCGGCGCGAAACGAAAAGCTCTCCAGCGATTCGCTGGGAAATGTCATTTACTGCATTGGTGTGACTGCAGATTTCCGTGTCCGGCCATTCGATACGGTACGCGCTCACGTCACCGTCCTGTCCGAAATCTTGGAACAAGCGCGCTTCGCATCCCTACTCTATTTGTCATCGACTCGGGTCTACGCAAAAGCGTCGAACGCATCGGAAGCTGCCGCTCTTCCGGTGACCACATTGGATCCCTCCGACTTGTATAATCTGTCCAAGTTGATGGGGGAGTCGCTTTGCCTCAATTGCGGTCGTGAGAACGTGCGGATTGCCCGCATTTCCAACGTCGTCGGGTTCGACGCCGACTCCGACAATTTCATTTCGACCCTGATCAAGCAGGCCCTTGACGGAACAATCGTGCTTCAGTCGGCACCGGGCTCGTCGAAGGATTACATAGCCCTCGAAGATGTCTTGAAGATGCTGCCCTGCATTGCTCTCGAAGGGCGCGATCGCATCTACAATGTCGCCAGCGGCAACAATCTTCGCCATGCAGATCTCGTAGCACGGCTGCAATCGTTGACCGGATGTCGCGTAAAGGCTGCCAAGGATGCTCCAGCCCAGACCTTTCCGTTGATTTGCATCGAGCGGCTCCGCCGCGAGTTCGAGTTCTGTCCTGCCGATCCCTTGGCAGAGCTGTCGGAACTGGTTGCCGCGTATCGCCAGCAACTTTGCCGCTCCACTTCGACGAAGAACCGGTAGGCCCAATGATACACATCGACCTTGAAGAAGGCTGGGTGAGCGAAGATGGCAATGCGGGGGAAATGCGCTATTCCTTGGCCTCGCCCGACGGTTTCGCGCTAGTGTCCAAAGCCTGGCTACGAGCCGGCTGGGATGCGAAGTATGTCTATTCCTTCACTTGGATGGGACGACCGATCATACAGCTCCCAGAGGACATGTTGCGCATTCAGGAAGTGATCTACGCCGATCGTCCGACCTTGATCGTCGAGACGGGCGTCGCTCATGGTGGCTCACTGGTTTTTTATGCAAGCTTGCTCAAAGCGATGGGAGTTCCCGGTCGGGTCGTTGGAGTGGATATCGATATTCGACGGCACAATCGCGAGGCTATCGAGGCGCACGAATTATCACCCTTCATCACGCTACTCGAAGGAAGTTCCATCTCACCGGAGATCGTGGGGCAAGTGCATGCTTTGATCGGAGCGCAAGACCGCGTCATGGTGATCCTCGATTCGAACCACAGCAAAGCACACGTTCAGGCTGAACTCGAGGCGTACGGCCCCTTGGTCAGCATTGGTTCCTACATCGTTGCAACAGACGGTATCATGCAGTGGCTGGGTGACGCTCCACGCACCAAGCCGGACTGGACCTGGAACAATCCGCGCGAGGCAGCTGTGGCGTTCCTCAAGGCCCATCCCGAATTCGAGTTGGCAGTCCCACGACCACCGTTCAACGAAGGAGCGGTCGTCGAACCAGTTACCTATTGGCCAAACGCGTGGCTACGTCGTCGACGCTAACCTGATCGGCGGCCATGGTCATAGTCCGGCCAACGACCCGCCATCCTGGGCGCGAGTCTTTCTGGCCCTGACATCAGCGTTCCTAGCATCATGAAGCCTCTCATTCAGCTTTATCGTCCCGGTGAACGGTTCGAGATCTCTTCCAATGGCCTCACAGACTGGCGGCGCTCCGACGCTTTCCAGCGCGTATTTGCCGTCTATCGCGACTACCCTCGACAGTCACTTCAAAGCGATGAAGCTCGCGCATTGCTTCATCATCTGATCGTAATGCGCCGCCCCGAGCTGGCGCTCGAAATCGGAACTTATCATGCCGGTACAACTGAAGTTCTGGCACGCGCGCTCTGGGAGACCGGGCACGGTCATTTGGAGACCATCGATCCTTTCGGGGCTGAGCGCTGCCCGTCAATCATCGCGACTTTGCCCGAGGAACTGCGGAAGCGTATCACCTTCCGATCCGTAACGTCCGCTGCTCATTTCGACAACGCGATCAATCGTGGCGTGCTTTATGACTTTGTCCTGGTCGATGGAAGTCATGAGTTTGAATTCGCCTTATTCGACCTCATGTGCGCTGCTCGACTGATGCGTCCGCACGGCATCATCGTTCTCGACAACATCGAACAACCCGGGCCGCGCTTTGCAACCAAGGTGTTTCTCGGAAACAACCCTGAGTGGCTAGATATCACGGGGGTCGTCCGGAGGAACGACAAGGCATTCCCGTTCACCGAGGCAGTGCCGTCCTTTCCCGATACCAAGTTCTACGTCCTGGAGGCACCGCCCTACTACGCCATAAGCGACATTCCGCGCAGCTTCGGTGCCATCAACAGCGATTGGGCAAATGTGGAGGGCATCGAATTGGAGTTGGCCTCGCCAGTGCGAGGAACACTGCATGTGGAAGTCTTTGTCCGGACGTTCGGCCTGTCGGAGCCCCAGGAACTCGTGAACCAGACGAGCTTTCAGCTGAACTTCCCCAGGCTCTCGGGCGACAAGCGCGTCCGTCTTGCCTTCGAAGAGCCTCTTCGCAGCTCGACCGGCGACAGCGGTCTCCAGCGGCGCATAGAGATTGTCCTCGCCTTCTCGGGCAAAGGGATACTTGGTATTGGCTGCCCGCCGATTCCATACCCGGCGCGACACGTTTGATTGGCGATACAGTCCGTTGGGACTGGTTAAACTAGCGGCGCAGCATCGCCATCACGAGCCCAGCCCCTCAGGTCGTTGTCGCGACCTCCCACTGGGTTCCAGGGGTGACGACGTGGTTGTTGGTATCGTGAATAAGAGTGGACGCCTGCAACTGCGTCCCGGTCAGAGTCCAGATCGCCGCCTCGCCGGACGACGACTGCCATAGGATGTCGGCCTTGCCGTCGCCATTGTAGTGTAAGCGGTGGAGCCGCGGCACCTAGCAATCGCGGTGGATAGCTGAGAGTTTGCTGCGCCGGAGGGCGTGGTGTCATGGCTGGTGCTGAGCTTAATGCCAAGT
>Ga0081455_10003860_pt1 | contig 17086 bp, 13 predicted proteins | sample TabmetS3T2R1_FD_70207 | JGI IMG/M metagenome (GOLD analysis project Ga0081455, IMG submission 70207) | Tabebuia heterophylla rhizosphere microbial communities from the University of Puerto Rico - S3T2R1 | ecosystem: Host-associated > Plants > Roots > Rhizosphere ...
GATCCCGCCAACATCGTCTACTACCCGCGCTATTTCGCGATGTTCGACGACTCGACTTCGATCATGTTCGAGGCGGCCGGCTATTCCAAGCAGGACCTGATCCACAAATACGGCCTGGTCGGCATTCCCATGGTGGACACGCGGGCGAAGTTTTACATCCCCTCTACCCATGGCGACTGGATCGCCATCGAAAGCCGGATCGAGAGCGTCAAGCGCTCGAGCTTCGAGGTCACCCACAAGGTTTTCAAGAAGGACGCGCTGGCGATCGAGGCGTGGGAAACCCGCGTGCTGGTCGGCAAGCATCCCGACGATCCCGACAAACTGAAATCCGCACCCATGCCGCAGGAGATCATCGACAAGTTCTTGCGGGGCTGACTTGCCTCCGCTCATCGTTGTTCTTTAGTTGAGCATGATCTTGCCGGAAAACCGGTTTCCACTTTTCCGGCTCATGCTCTAAGAAGGGGCTGAACCCTCGAATACTATTTGATCTAAACAAAGATAACGTCCAAGGGAGGAGTTAATGAAGAAGTTCTTGCTGTCCGCCGCGGTCGCAGCAGCGTTGGCGCTGCCGGGCGCGGCGCTCGCGCAAAGCAACGAAATCGTCATCGGCATCTCGATCTCGACCACGGGACCTGCCGCGGCGCTCGGCATCCCCGAGCGCAACTCGCTGGAGTTCGTGGTCAAGGAAATCGGCGGCGTGCCGCTGAAAGTCATCGTGCTCGATGACGCCGGCGATCCGACCACGGCGACCACCAATACCCGCCGCTTCGTGACGGAGTCCAAGGCCGATATCATCATGGGCTCCTCGACCACGCCGTCGAGCATTGCGGTCGCCAACGTCGCCAACGAGGCCGGCATTCCGCATCTTGGGCTTGCGCCGTTCCCGATCACGCCGGAGCGCGTGAAGTGGTCGGTGGCGATGCCGCAGCCGATCCCGATCGTCGGCAAGGTCATGTACGACCACATGAAGAAGAACAACGTCAAGACGATCGGCTATATCGGCTACTCCGACTCCTACGGCGATCTCTGGCGCAACGATCTCAACAACCAGGCCGTGCCGATGGGCATCACGATTGTTGCCGAGGAGCGCTTTGCGCGTCCGGACACGTCGGTCGCCGGTCAGGCGCTGAAGCTCGTCGCCGCCAATCCCGACGCGATCCTGGTCGGCGCCTCCGGCACTGCGGCTGCGCTGCCGCAGACCACGCTGCGCGAGCGCGGCTACAAGGGACTGATCTACCAGACCCACGGCGCCGCCAGCATGGATTTCATCCGCATCGCCGGACCTGCCGCGGAAGGCGTGCTGATGGCCTCGGGCCCGGTGATGGATCCGGAGGACCAGCCCGACGAAGCGCAGACCAAGAAGCCGGGCCTTGCGCTGAACAAGGCCTATGAAGCCAAATATGGCCCGAACAGCCGCAGCCAGTTCGCCGGCCATTCCTACGACGCCTTCCTGGTGCTGGAGCGCGTGGTGCCGGTGGCGCTGAAGACAGCGAAGCCCGGCACACCGGAATTCCGCGAGGCGATCCGGCAGGCGCTCCTGACCGAGCGCGAGATCGCCGCAAGCCAGGGCGTCTACAACTTCACCGAAAAGGACCGCTACGGCGTCGACGAGCGCGCCCGCATCCTGCTGACCGTGAAGAACGGGAAATACACGCTGGTGAAGTGAGGCATACTGTCGTCGCCCGCGAAAGCGGCGATCCAGTACGCCGCGGCGTCTGAGATAAATCTCGATGTCCCAGCGTACTGGATGCCCCGCTTTCGCGGGGCATGACGTTTTTTCTGCTCACTGAGGCGCCGGAATCGTAGGGTGGGCAAAGCGAAGCGTGCCCACTTTCCCCGGCACGGTGCAAGACAGGTGGGCACGGCGCTTCGCGCCTTTTGCCCACCCTACGGCGTGCGCCTAAACCGCGCTCGCGCCCTCGTGCTGGAAGCCGAGATAGCTGGCGGCGACACGCTGGTTGGTGGCGATGTCGGCCGCCGAGCCTGACAGCACGAACTCGCCGAGCTCCATGACATAGGCGCGGTCGGCGATCTTCAGCGCGGCCTGCGCGTTCTGCTCGACCAGCAGCACCGAGACGCCGGCGGCGCGCAGCTCGCCAATGGTGCGGAAGATGTCGGCGACGATGATCGGTGCGAGCCCCAGGCTCGGCTCGTCCAGCATCAACAGCCGCGGCGCGCCCATCAGCGCGCGGCCCATCGCGAGCATTTGCTGCTCGCCGCCGGACAGCGTGCCGGCGAGCTGCTTGCGCCGCTCGGCCAGCCGCGGAAACAGCGCGTAGACGCGCTCGAACGACTGCGCTGCGGTCGTCTTGGGAATGCGGAACGCGCCGAGCTGCAGATTGTCCTCGACATTCATGGTCGCGAACAGCTCGCGATGTTCCGGAACAAGGCTGATGCCGAGCGCGACGCGGTCCTCGATCTCCAGCTGCGCCATGTCCTCGGAGGCGAAAGCGACGCGGCCCTTCAGCGGCAGCACGCCCATGATGGCGTTGAGCAGCGTGCTCTTGCCGGCGCCATTGGCGCCGATGATGGTGACGATCTCGTTGTCGGCCACCTCAAGCGAAACGCCTCTGATAGCTTCGACCTTGCCATAGGCGATATGCACATCGCTGACCTCTAGCAGCGCGCTCATGCCACCGCTCCGAGATAGGCCTTGATCACGTCCGGATTGGTCTTGATCGCCTCGGGCACGCCCTCCGCGATCTTGGTGCCGAAATCGAGCACCACGATGCGGTCGGCGAGATCCATCACGAATCCCATGTCGTGCTCGACCAGCAGCACCGACATGCCGCCGTCGCGCAGCTGCCGCAGCAACGCGGCAAGCCGCTGCTTTTCCAGGTGGCGCAGGCCCGCGGCCGGCTCGTCGAGCAGCAGCAGCACGGGATCGACGCACAGCGCCCGCGCAATCTCGACAATGCGCTGCTGGCCGAGCGACAGCGAGCCTGCGAGCTGGTTGATCTGGTCGCCGAGACCGACGCGCTCGATCTCCCGCGTGGCCTCCGCCAGCAGTTTCGCTTCGTCGCCGCGGTCGAGCCGCAGCATGCTGGCGATGGCGCCGGACGTGCCGCGCAGATGCGCGCCGATGGCGACATTCTCGAGCACGGTCATGTCGGGCACCAGCTTGACGTGCTGAAAGGTCCGGCTGATGCCGAGGCTGACGATCTCCTGCGGCGACGCATTGTCGACATGCTTGCTGAGGAAGGAGATGGTGCCGCCGGTCGAGGTCAAGACGCCCGTGATCAAATTGAAGGTCGTGCTCTTGCCGGCGCCGTTGGGGCCGATCAGGGCGACAATCTCGCGGGCCTGCACGTCGAAGCTGACGTCGTTGACGGCGATCACGCCGCCGAATTGCTTACGCGCCTTCTCGATGTGCAGCAGCACCGAAGGCTCGGTCGGCGAGCGCACGCGGGCGGGCAAGGTCAACGCCGTGTCCGGATGCTTGCGATCGAACTTGAACGGCAGCCACGACATCAGCCATGGCCACACGCCCGATGGCGCCAGCTGCAGCAGCAGCACCAGCAGGATGCCGAACACGATGGTCTCCAGCTGAGCCTTGCCGCCGAATATGTAGGGCAGATAGCTCTGCAGCACTTCCTTCAGGATCACGACAATGCCGGCGCCGAGCACGCCACCCCAGACATAGCCGGCGCCGCCCACCACCGCGATGAAGAGATATTCGATGCCGGCCTGGGCGCCGAACGGCGTAGGCGTAACGGCGCGCTGGAAATGCGCGTAGAGCCAGCCGGAGAGGCCGGCGAGCACCGCGGCATAGATGAAGACGAGCAGCTTTGCGCGCGGGGCATGCACGCCAAAAGCCTCAGCCGCGATGTGGCCGCGGCGCAGCGCGCGGATGGCGCGGCCGGTGCGGGAGTCCAGCAGGTTCATGGTCAGCACTGCCGAGATCAGCACCGCGATCCAGATCACGAAATAGATCGTATCCGGATTGAGCATCCGGAGCGCGCCGATCGACAGCGGCGGAATGTTGGAGATGCCGTCATTGCGGCCGATGAATTCGAGCTTGCTGAAGAGATAGAACAGCCCGATGCCCCAGGCGATGGTGCCGAGCGGCAGATAGTGGCCGGAGAGCCGCACCGTGATGATGCCGAGGATCACGGCGGCAATGCCGCTGACGACCAGCGAGGCCGGCAGGGTCAGCCAGGGCGAGACGCCATAGGCCGTGGTCAGCACCGCGGTGGTGTAAGCGCCGAAGCCGCAGAACGCTGCCTGGCCAAACGAGGTGAGGCCACCGACGCCGGTGAGCAGCACCAGCCCCATCGCGACCAGCGCGGCTAGGCCGATATTGTCGAGCAGCACGATCCAGAACGGCGGCACGCCCGGGATCAGCGGGATCGCCGCCATCACGACAGCAAAGACCACGAGGGGCCAGCGGTTGGTCATCGCCTAGTCTCCCTCTTCCTCGACCGCGGGAGCCGCGAGCGAGCGCAGCACCAGCACCGGGATGATCAGCGTGAAGACGATGACTTCCTTGAAATTGCTGGCATAGAAGGAAGAGAAGGCTTCCACCGTGCCGACGATCAGCGCGGCGACCGCGGTCAGGGGATAGCTGACGAGACCGCCGATGATCGCGGCAATGAATCCCTTCAGGCCGATCAGGAATCCAGTGTCATAATAGAGCGTGGTGATCGGCACGATCAGAATGCCGGAGATGGCGCCGATCACGGAGGCCAGCAGGAAGGCGATCTGGCCGGATAGCGTGGTGCGGATGCCGACCAGACGCGCGCCGAGGCGGTTGACCGCGGTGGCGCGCAGCGCCTTGCCCATCAGCGTGGTGCCGAAGAACAGCCACAGCGCGACGATGAAGGCGATGGTGACGCCGTAGACCGCGATGCTCTGGCCGGTGAAGCGCAGGTCGCCCACGGTGAAGGCCGCATTCGACAGCGGCGGGCCACGAAGACCCTCGGCGCCGAAGAAGACAAGGCCAAGGCCCTGGAGCGCCAGATGGCAGCCGACCGAGGCGATCAAGAGCACCAGCACGGAAGTGTGCGCCAGCGGTTGGAAGGCGAGGCGGTAGAGGAACAGGCCGATCGCCGCGACGATCAGAAGCGCGAGCACGATATTGACCGCGATCGGCGTTTTGGGGCCGACGAGCAGATAGGTAGCCGCGAGGAGCACGGCTGGGAAGGCGATGTTGAGCGCAAGGCTGCGGCCGATCTTTTTCAAGTGCAGCGCGCGGCGGGCGGCGAACAGATCGAGCGCGAAGGCGACAATGCCCATCGCGAAGGCCAGCCACACCGTGCCCGGCACGTGGCCCGTGCACAGCATCGCATAGCTCAGCGCGCCGAAGGTGACGAATTCGCCCTGCGGGATCAGGATGACGCGAGTGACCGCGAACACCAGCACCAGCGCCAGCCCGAGCAGCGCGTAGATCGCGCCGTTGGTGATGCCGTCCTGGATCAGGAACAGCATGATCGTCGTGTTCAAGACCGGACGCTCCCCCTCACGCCTCCGGCGGGTCGCGGCGTGCGCGCCCCGGCCATCTCAATTCGCCGGTTGAAAGCTACCGGCATTTGATATAGTGGATAACAATTATCGAATATAACCTCAAGCCCGAGCAGGCCTGAGGTCCCCATGGCCATTTCTAGCGGGATTGCGAGCTTCGAGCGATGACTGTTTCCAAGATTGCGGATATCGGCGCCGTCAAGCCGGCCCGCCCGCCCAGCAAGGAAAACGGCGAGGGCGCCGAGGAGGCTGCCGCGCTGCAACTCGGCGAACTCTCGGAACTGCTCGGCTATTCCCTGAAGCGGGCGCAGCTCAAGGTGTTCGAGGACTTCCTCAATTGCGTCGCGCCGCTGCAGCTGACGCCGGCGCAGTTCTCCGTGCTCCTGCTCTTGGACCGCAACCCCGGCCGCAACCAGACCGAGATCGCCAACACGCTCGGCATCCTGCGGCCGAACTTCGTGGCGATGCTCGACGGGCTGGAAAGCCGCGACCTTTGCGCGCGGGTGCGCTCGACCAATGACCGCCGCTCGCACATCCTGGTGTTGACCGAGAAGGGCCGGGCGGTGCTGGCGCGCGCCAAGAAGCTGGTCGCCACCAAGCACGAGGCGCGGCTCAACGAGCTGTTGGGCCCCGCGAACCGGCAGGCGTTGCTGGAAATGCTCGCAAAGATCGCGCGGGAATTCTGAACGGCATCCTCATCCTGAGGAGCCGCGCATCGCGCGGCGTCTCGAAGGATGTAGGCCCGTCTGTGGCCTCATGGTTCGCCTGGCGATGCGAAGCATCGTCCAGAGGCGCGCAAGAGCGCGCCTCCTCACCATGAGGGTCTGGACATCCCGCTGATTAGATCCTGCTCAGGCGACCGCAGCGCTCGCGGCGCCGTCCCGCTCCGGCAGCTCAGGGATAAACAGCCGCTCGATCTCGGCAACAGGCAGCGGCCTGGAGAACAGATATCCCTGCATCTCGGTGCAGCCGACGGCGGCGATCTTGTCGAGCTGTTCTTTGGTCTCGACGCCCTCGGCGGTCGCCGCCATGCCCATGCCGTTTGCAAGGGCGGCTACCGCGCGCACGATGTAGAGCGAGCCGGCATTCTCCGTGATGTCCTTCACGAAGGAGCGGTCGATCTTGATCTTGTCGAACGGGAACGACTGCAGATAGGTCAGCGACGAATAGCCGGTGCCGAAATCGTCCATGGCGATGCGGATGCCGAGCGCCCGCAACTGGTGCAGCACGGCGATGGTGGCTTCGCGGTCCTGCAGCAGCACGGTTTCGGTGATCTCGATCTCGAGCCGCGCCGGGTGCAGGCCGGAAGCAGCAAGCGCATTGACGATGACCGGCATCAGGCTGGAGCCGCGAAATTGCGCCGCCGAAATATTGACGGCGACGGTGAGATGGTCAGGCCATCGCGCTGCCGCAAGGCAGGCTTCGCGGATCACCCATTCGCCCAGGGGAACGATGAAGCCGATTTCTTCCGCCAGCGGAATAAAGGTCGAGGGTGGAATTTGTCCCTGCTCCGGATGATTCCAGCGGAGCAGGGCCTCGAAGCCTGAGATCTCCTTGCTCTCCAGGTTCACCACCGGCTGGTAGTAGAGCTCGAATTCGCCCGCCGGCAGCGCCTTGCGCAAATCCTGTTCCATGACGCGGCGGGCCTGCATCTGCTCGTCCATCGCGGGCTCGAAGAAGCGGAACGTGCCGCGGCCGTCGCCTTTGGCGCGGTAGAGTGCAAGGTCGGCATTTCGAAGCAGCTTGTCGGGCGCGTTGCCGTCGCCCGGGCTGACGGCGATGCCGATGCTGGTGCCGACCAGCGCCTGCTGGTCGTCGATGTCATAGGGTTCACTGATCCAGGCAATGATCTGCTGCGCCAGCTTGGTCGCTTCCGCGGGATCTGTGATCGGCGCTTGCACGATGACGAATTCGTCGCCGCCCATCCGCGCGATGGTGTCGGTGTCGCGGACCAGTCCGCGCAGACGATCCGCAACCACCTTGAGCAGCTTGTCGCCGGCATGGTGGCCGAGGGTGTCGTTGACTGCCTTGAACTGATCGAGGTCGAGATGATGTACCGCCACCATCTGCCCGCCCTGGACGTGGACGAGCGCCTGCTCCAGCCGCTCGTTCAACAGCGCGCGGTTGGCGAGGTCGGTCAGCGCATCATGGTGGGCCATGTGCTCGATCTTGACCTCGGCCCGCCGCTGCTCGGTGATGTCTTCATGGGTGGCGACCCAGCCGAGATCTGGCATCGGGCGATGGCGGATCTTGAAGGTCTTGCCGTTCCTCAATTCGACGATGCTGTCCTTGGCTTCGTTGGACACCGCAACATTGGTGCGCCAGCGCAGATACTCGTCCCGCGACATCGCGGGAAAGCTTCCTGCCTGGAAGCGAAGGTCGACGATATCAGTCAGCGGCGTGCCGGGGCCGACCCGGCCGATCGGAATATCGTACATCTCAAGGAAGCGATCGTTGCATACGATCAGCTTGTGGTCGGCATCGAAGAAGCACAGGCCCTGCGACATGTTGTTGATCGCGGTGTCGAACTGGAAATTGCGCACCCGCAGCGTCTCTTCCTGCTCCTTGCCGACTTCATACTGCTGCTTCAGCTGCGCGTGCAGCCCCTCGCGCTCGGTGACGTCTTCGTGGGTGGCGATGCCGCCGCCATCGGGCAGCGGGCGGACGGTGTAGGCGATGATCCTGCCGTCGGTGAATTCCTGGACCGTGGTGTCGAGCGCGATATCGCGGCCGACGCGCTCGCGGATGTAGTCCTCGTGCGCTCCCCGCACCTTGAGGCCGAGGTCGAGCCGGTGCTGGATCAGCGCGCTGGTCGGCGTGCCCGGCTTCACCTGGTCGGGTGTGAGCCCGTACATCTGCATGTAGCGCCGGTTGCAGAAAACGACCTGGCGCTTGTCGTTGAAGATGACGATGCCGAGCGACAGATTGTGGATGGCCTCCTCGAGCAACCAATGCAGGTCGCTCGGCCCCTGATCGAGGGCCGGCTTGTCGCGGTCGGTCATATGGCGGTCCCCGTCGCCATTCGCGGCGTTCCCTTTCCTTCAGGAGGGCGCCATTACAGACCGAAGCCGGTGAAATGCGCTTTGAACTGCGGCAAATCGCGGCAAGTTCCTGCGAACGGGCTGAACAAAGCGTTAATTTGTCGGTAGTTCTCCGGATGCCGCGAGCGCCATCCTCATCCTGAGGAGCCGCGCACTGCGCGGCGTCTCGAAGGATGGTCGCGGGCAAGATCGGGGCCTCATGGTTCGAGACGCGCGAAGACACGCTCCTCACCATGAGGATCTGCTAGTCGACCAGGATCACCCGCACATCGTTCACGTTGGTGAGCGTCGGGCCAGTGAGCAGCAGATCGCCGGTTTGCGAAAAGAATCCGGTCGCGTCGTTGTTGGCGAGATAGGTCTGCGGATCGAGACCGAGCGATTTCATCTTCGAGAAAGTAGCCGCATCGATCATGGCGCCCGCCGGATCCGATGCGCTGCCGGCACCGCCGTCGGCGCCGTCGGTGTCAGCGGCAAGCGCGGCGATATTGGGCGTGTCCTTCAGCAGTCCCGCCAGTGCCAGCGCGTATTCCTGGTTGGGGCCGCCGCGGCCGTTGCCGCGCACGGTGACGGTCAGCTCGCCGCCGGAGAGGATGGCGATGCGCCTTCCTTCGGCCCGCGCCTTCAGCGCCATGGGCGCGTGCTCGGCGGCAACCTCGCGCGCTTCGCCTTCGAGGTCGGCGCCGAGCGCGATGGTCTCGTAGCCGGCGTCGCGCGCGATCTTCACTGCCGCCTCGTGCGAGGCTTTCGGCCTTGCGATCAGCTCGAAGGTAGCGCGGGCAAAGGCGGGATCGCCCGGCTTGCAGCTTTCGTTCCTGGGATCGTCGAGCGCGCGGCGCACGGCGTCATCGATGGCGAGATTGTATTTCGCGACGATGGCGCGCGCATCGGCAAGCGTGGTCGGATCGGGCACAGTGGGGCCGGACGCGATGGCCGAGGGATCGTCATGCGGCACGTCCGAAATCGCGAGTGTCACGATCTCGGCGGCGTTTTGGCCGGCGCGCGCCAGCCGCCCGCCCTTGATGCGCGAGAGATGCTTGCGCACCACATTCATCTCGCCGATCGGCGCGCCGGAGCGCAGCAGCGCGCGGTTGACCTGCTGCTTTTGCGTGAAAGAAACGCCGTCGGCCGGCGCGATCCAGTTGGCGGAACCGCCGCCGGAGATCAGCACCAGCAAGAGATCGTCCTCGGTTGCTTCCGCGGCCAGCCGCAGCGTGTCGTCGGCGGCCTTCAGCCCGGCCTCGTCGGGCACGGGATGGCCGGCCTCGATCACCCGAATGCGCCGCGTCGGCACGCCATGGCCGTGGCGCGTAGTGGCGATGCCGACCAGCCGCGACGGCTCCAGTTTCAGCTCGTCGAGATAATGCCGCTCGGCGCTCGCGGCCATTGCGGCTGCGCCCTTGCCGGCGGCGAGGCAGATCACCCGTCCCTTCGGCAGCGGGCGCAAATGCTTGGCCAGCACGACATCGGGATGGGCGGCCGCGACCGCGGCATCGAAAATCGCGCGCAGGAGAGGGCGTCGGTCGGTCATCGCTGTCATGGGTCCCAGGCTTGAGGCGGGAGGCCGTTATCCCTTTTATCCGCGCAAAAGAAAACCCCCGCGAGCGATGCCCGCGGGGGTGTTGCACCTGCCTATTGGCCGATAGGTATTGGCGATCAACCGCCGACGTCGCCGCTCAGCACCTCGCCAAAACGGTCCCAGGTCTCGCCCTTGAACTTCATCAACTGAAGCTGCGAGATCGGGGCAAAATCCACCGCAGAGGTGTTGACCTTGACGCCCGGCAGCAGGCCGCCGAGTTCGAGATTCTTGATGCTCGCCGCCTGCTTCATCACATTGGCGCGGGTGAGGTCGTCGCCGCACTGCTTGAGCACCTGCACGAGACCTTGCGCTACCGTGTAGCCGTAGATGACAGAGGCGTCGGCGCGGTTGGCTTCCGGATAATACTTGTCCAGGAATTCGTTCCAGGCCTTCATGCCCGCGTCGTCCTTCCACTGCGCGTCGGTCGGATCCTTCAGGTAGGCCGAGGAGATGATGTCCTGGCCGTTTTCGAATCCGGCCGGCTTCATCACGCTGCCGACCGAGGCCGACACGTTGTTGAGGAAGTGCACCGGCTTCCAGCCGATCTCGGCGTTCTTCTTGATCGCCTGCGCCGCAAATTTCGGCGTGGTGATGTTGATGAACACGTCGGCGCCCGAGGCTTTCAGCTTGACGATGTGGCTGTCGATGGTCGGCTCGGAGACTTCATAGCTCTCCTCCAGCACGATCATCGAGGTCTTCGGGCCCAGCCCGTCCTTCAGGCCCTTCAGATAGTCCTTGCCGTAGTCGTCGTTCTGGTAGAGCACGCCGATCTTGGCGTTCGGATAGTTCTTGAGAATGTACTTGGCGTAGATCTGGGTCTCGCTCTGGTAGTTGGGCTGCCAGCCCATGGTCCAGGGGAAGTCCTTCGGATCGTTCCACTTGGTGGCGCCGGTGGCGACGAACAGCTGCGGCACCTTCTTGGAGTTCATGTACTTCTGGATCGCCGTGTTGGGCGGCGTGCCGAGCGAGTTGAAGACCATAAGCACTTCGTCGCTCTCGACCAGCTTGCGCGCCTGCTCCACCGTCTTCGGCGGCGAGTAGCCGTCATCGTAGGAGATGAAGTTGATCTTGCGGCCGTTGATGCCGCCCTCTGCGTTGATCTTCTTGAAGTAGGCCTCTTCCGTCTTGCCGATCACGCCATAGGCGGAGGCGGGGCCGGAATAGGGCATGATATTGCCGATCTTGATCTCGGTGTCGGTGGCGCCGGTATCGTATTTCTTTTGCGCCAGTGCGCCGCTCGATGAAGCGGCGATCACGGCGAGTGCGGTAGAAAGCACCGCGAGTTTGGTGGTAACGGACATTCCGTCTCTCTCCCTTTTCTGTTGTATGCGAGTTGGTTGGTCCCTGAGCGGAACCCTTTTTAGTGAGGCCGTACCTAGCATCTCGGCCGCAACATCACAATAAAAAGCCCCCCGCGCCGATGGCGCGGGGGGCCGTGTCTTAGGGCAGCAGGGCGGCTAGCCGCCGACGTCGCCGCTCAGGACTTCGCCGAAGCGTTCCCAGGTCTCGCCCTTGAAGCGCATGAGCTGCAACTGCGAAAGCGGCGCAAAGTCGGTCGGCGAAGTATTGACCTTGACGCCCGGCAGCAGGCCGCGTGGCTCGAAATTCTTGATGCTGGCCGCCTGCTTCATCACGTTCGCGCGCGTCAGATCGTCGCCGCAGGCTTTCAACACATGCTCGAGGCCCTGGGCTACGATGTAGCCGTACATCACCGAGGCGTCGGCTCGGTTGGCTTCGGGGTAGTATTTGTCCAGGAACTCGTTCCAGGCCTTCATCGCTGCATCATCTTTCCACTGCGCGTCAGTCGGGTCCTTGAAATAGGCCGACGAGATGATGCCTTGGCCGTTCTCGAACCCTGCCGGCTTCATCACGGTGCCGATCGAGGCCGCAACGTTGTTGAGGATATGCAGCGGCTTCCAGCCGATCTCGTTCATCTTCTTGATCGACTGTGCCGCGAATTTCGGCGTGGTGACGTTGAAGAACACGTCCGCGTCGGTCGACTTCAGCTTGACGATGTTGGAATCGATGGTCGGCGACGAAACCTCGTAGCTCTCCTCGATCACGATCATCGAAGCGGCTTTGGCGCCGAGGCCGTCCCGCAGACCCTTGACGTAGTCCTTGCCGTAATCGTCGTTCTGGTAAAGGATCGCGATCTTGGCGTTCGGCTTTTCTTTCAGGATGTATCGCGCGTAAATGCGCGATTCACTCTGGTAGTTCGGTTGCCAGCCCATGGTCCAGGGGAAGTCCTTCGGATCGTCCCACTTGGTGGCGCCGGTGGCGACGAACAGCTGCGGCACCTTCTTCGAATTCATGTACTTCTGGATCGCCGAGTTCGGCGGCGTGCCCAGCGAATTGAAGACCAGGAGAACCTCGTCGCTCTCCACCAGCTTGCGCGCCTGTTCGACCGTCTTCGGCGGCGAGTAGGCGTCGTCATACGTGACGAAGTTGATCTTGCGGCCGTTGATGCCGCCCTCGGCGTTGATCTTTTTGAAATAAGCTTCCTCGGTCTTGCCGATCACACCGTAGGCGGAGGCCGGGCCCGAGTAGGGCATGATGTTGCCGATCTTGATTTCGGTGTCGGTGGCGCCGGTGTCGTATTTTTTCTGCGCGAAAGAAGGGCTGCTGGTAGCGGCAAGCAATGCGAGGGTGGCCGCAACGGCCCCCAGTCGCAGTTGGTTGATAGGCATTCTTGTCTCCCTGGCTCGGATGTGATGTGTCTCGTTTTTTTGCAGACAGGCGCTTGTCGGCCGTTGGGCCGGCATTGAATACCTTTCATCGTCGCTCAGCAACAAAAAGCCCCCTGCGACGGGGTCGCAGGGGGCCTGTTTTTTAGTCGAATACGCTACGTGGTTAACCGCGCGGCGGAATATTAATTTGTGACATCCCCGCTCATGATGTCGCCGAACAGCTCCCACTTCTCGCCCTTGAAGCGCATCAGCTGCAGCTGCGAGATCGGGGCGAAGTCGGTGGCCGAGGTGTTGATCTTGACGCCCGGCAACAGCGTGTCGGGTTCGAAATCCCTCAGGCTCGCCGCCTGCTTCATCACGTTGGCGCGAGTGAGGTCGTCGCCGCACATCTGCAGCACCTTCACCAGCGTCTGCGCCACGCCGTAGCCATAGACCACGGAGCCGTCGATCTTGTTGCCCTCGGGGAAATATTTCTCGAGGAAGGCGAAGAATTTTTTCATGCCGGGATCGTTGTCCCACTGCGGATCGGCGCCGTCCTTGGCGTAAGCCGCCGAGATGATCCCTTGCGCGTTCTCGAAACCCGCCGGCTTGATCACGCTGCCGACCGAGGCCGAAACGTTGGTAAGCAGGTGCATCGGCTTCCAGTCGATTTCCGACATCTTCTTGATCGACTGCGCCGCAAATTTCGGCGTCGAGATGTTGACCAGCACGTCGGCGCCGGAGGCCTTCAGCTTGACGATGTGGCTGTCGATGGACGGCTCCGCCGTCTCGTAGCTTTCCTCGATGATGATCATCGAGGCCTTGGCGCCGAGCCCGTCCTTCAGGCCCTTCAGATAGTCCTTGCCGAAATCGTCGTTCTGGTAGAACACCGCGATCTTGGCGTCCGGTTTCTCCTTCAGCACATACTTCGCGTAGATCTGCGCCTCGCTCTGGTAGCTGGGCTGCCAGCCCATGGTCCACGGGAAGTTCTTCGGGTCGTTCCACTTGGTGGCGCCGGTGGCAACGAACAGCTGCGGCGTCTTCTTGGAATTGAGGTATTTCTGGATCGCCGTGTTCGACGGCGTGCCGAGCGGGTTGAACACGGCGAGCACCTCGTCGCTCTCGACCAGCTTGCGCACCTGCTCGACCGCCTTCGGCGGCGAATAGGCGTCGTCATAGGAGACGAAGTTGATCTTGCGGCCGTTGATGCCGCCTTCGGCGTTGATCTTCTTGAAATAGGCCTCTTCGGTCTTGCCGATCACGCCGTAGGCGGAGGCCGGGCCCGAATAGGGCATGATGTTGCCGATCTTGATTTCGGTGTCGCTGGCGCCGGTGTCGTACTTCTTCTGGGCCAGTGCAGTTCCGCTCGCTGCGACAAGGGCAACAAGCGCCGCCGCCACCGCGGCAAGCCGCAGTTTCGCATGGGTCGTCATAGGTAGCTCCTTTTTGTTGGTCTTGCTCAGTTACTTCCTGAGTTTGCCGATCAGTTGCTGGGCAACGATGGCCACTTGCCTTGCGCCATGCGGCACGAGGAAGATCACGATGAACAACAGCACGCCGAACACGGCGCCGGAGAGGCCCTTGTTGATGCTCTCGGCAATGTTCGGCACGTAGATGATGAACGCGGCGCCGACGAACGATCCCGGCAGCCAGCCGACGCCGCCGACCACCATGCCGAGGAACAGTGCGATGGCGAGGTTGATCGTGTAGCTGTCGGGCGCCACGAACGCCACCACGATCGCGCTGAGCCCGCCGGCAATGCCGGTGATGCCGGCGGAAACGCCGAAGGCCAGCGTCTTGTACTTGGCGACGTCGACGCCCATGGCGGACGCCGCGATCTCGTTGTCGCGGATCGACATGAAGGCACGTCCCGAGCGCGAGCGCAGCAGGTTGACCGAGCCGACATAGATCGCCAGCGTGATCGCCAGCGTGAAGTAATAGAGCCACTTGTCCTGGCTGATTGGCAGGCCGAACGGCGCATCGGGCTTGATGACGACGAGGCCTTGCACGCCGCCGGTCCAGTGCTCGAGGAAATGCAGCTTCAGGAACTGGGGCATGGCGACGGCCAGCGCGAAGGTGGCCAGCGCCAGGTAGATGCCGGACAGCCGTAGCGCGGGCTTGCCGAACAGGTAGCCGGCGCCAAACGAGACCAGCCCCGCGATCGGCAGCGTCAGCGCGTAATTCACATTGGCGATTTCCATCAGGACCGCCGACGTATAGGCGCCGAGCGCGTAGAACGCGCTCTGACCGAGCGAAAACTGGCCTGAGCCACCCGTCAGGATGTTGAGCGCGAGCACCGCGATCCCGTAGATCATGACCATCGTCATCTGGAAGGCGACGAAGTTCTTGACGAACAGCGGGACGATGAGCAGCACCGCCAGGATCGCCAGCGAGGTGCCGGTGCCCAGTGTCATGGCGCGCTTCGGAACGGCCTCGACGGCCGGTGCTTCAGTGACGGCGTCTTCTGCAGCTGCGCTCATGATCAGACTCGCTTGATGATGGCTCGGCCGAACAGACCGGCAGGTTTGAAGACCAGGACGATGATGATCAGCGCAAGCGCGATCGGCAGTTTCAGCTCGTTGCCGACGGCGGGGATGTAGGTGCCGGCGAGGTTCTCGAAGATGCCCATCAGGAAGCCGCCGACGACGGCGCCGAGCGGCGAGGTGAGGCCGCCGAGCACGGCGGCGGCGAAGCCGTAGACCAGCACGCCGCCCATCATGTTCGGCTCGAGGAACACCACCGGCGCAATCAGGATGCCGGCGACGGCGCCGATCGCAGAGGCCATGCCCCAGCCGAGCGCGATCATCCAGCTGGTGTTGATGCCGACCAGGCGGGCCGATTCGGGCAGCGCGGCGGCGGCGCGCATTGCAAGGCCGATCCGGGTGAACTGGAAGAACAGGTAGAGCCCAACGAGCATCAGCAGCGTCACGCCGATCATGCCGGCCTGGTGGGTCGAGATCAGCTGACTGCCGAGGAACGGCCCGGAGCCGAACGGCGTCGGGTATTGCTTGATGGTGAAGTCCCAGATCAGGCCGGCCACCGAGTTGACGATGGCAAACAGCGCGATGAAGCCGGCGACGTTTGTCAGCACCGGCGCTTTCGCGAGCGGCTTGAACAGCAGCCGCTCGATCGCGATGCCGCCGGCGAACGAGACGGCGATGGTGATCAGGAACGCCCACCAGTAGGGCACCCCCCACTGCATCAATTGCCAGGAGATGAAGGTCGAGAACATCGCCATCTCGCCCTGGGCGAAGTTCAGGTGGTCGATGGCCTGGTAGATCATGACAACGGCGAGCGCCATGCAGGCGTAGATCGCGCCGGTGGAGACGCCGGCCAGGATCTGGTTGATAAATAGCTCCATTGTCCCGGCTCCTCAGTAGCCCAAATAGGATTTGCGGACGTCTTCGTTGCTGGCGATCTCCTTGGCTTTGCCCGCCATCACGATGCGTCCGGTTTCGATCACATAGGCCTGGTCGGCGAGCTCGAGCGCGAGCTGGGCGTTCTGCTCCACCACCAGAATGGTGACCTTTTCCTCGCGGTTGATCTTGCCGAGAATCTTGAAGAGGTCGCGCACCACCAGCGGCGCAAGTCCGAACGACGGCTCGTCCAGCAGCATCAGGCGCGGGCGCAGCATCAGCGCGCGCGCGACCGCGAGCATCTGCTGCTCGCCGCCCGACAACGTGCCGGCCTGCTGGGTGTAACGCTCCTTCAGCACCGGGAAGTGGTCGTACATGCGCTCCATGTCGGAGACGATGGCGGCCTTGTCCTTGCGCGAGATGGCGCCGAGCTGCAGGTTCTCTTCCACCGTCAAGGTGGTGAAGGTGCCGCGGCCCTGCGGCACATGCGCGATGCCAAGGCGGACGATGTTCTCGGTGGAGCGGTTGCCGAGCGGGGCGCCCTCGAACTCGATCGCGCCGGTCGAGCGCACCATGTTGCAGATCGCCCGCAGCGTGGTGGTCTTGCCGGCGCCGTTGGCCCCGAGCAGGGTGGTGAGCGAGCCTTCGTTGAGCGAGAAGGAAAGGCCGTGCAAAGCCTGAACCTGGCCGTAATAGGCGCGCAGGTCCTTGACGTTGAGCATCGCGGTCATTGGTCCTTGCTCCCGAGATAGGCCTTGATGACGTCAGGGTTGGCCTGGACCTGGGCTGGTGTTCCCTCGGCCAGCTTACGGCCGAAATTGAGCGCGACGACATGGTCGGCGATCGACATGACGAGCCCCATGTGGTGCTCGACCAGCAGCACGGTCATGTGGCGCTCGTCGCGGATGCGGCGGATCAGGTCGCCGAGCACATGGACTTCCTCATGGTTGAGGCCGCCGGCCGGCTCGTCGGGCAGCAGGATCTTCG
>Ga0081455_10003861_pt1 | contig 17081 bp, 14 predicted proteins | sample TabmetS3T2R1_FD_70207 | JGI IMG/M metagenome (GOLD analysis project Ga0081455, IMG submission 70207) | Tabebuia heterophylla rhizosphere microbial communities from the University of Puerto Rico - S3T2R1 | ecosystem: Host-associated > Plants > Roots > Rhizosphere ...
GTGTGTGGCCGTCGCCCATGGCGCCGATCCGGTGGAGCTGCGGCGAGACTATGCGCAGCGCATCGCCGGCTACCTCGGCTCGGCAGCGAACCAGCTCTCCATCCGCGAGGCGATGGCCAAGTACGACATCTGCCCGCCGGATCACACGACCAATCTCTCCCCCCATCGCTCCCGCGTCACCATGATGCCCTTGTGGGAGCCGTGATCAAGTTCGCATCCACCGCGGCATATCCCTTGCCTCTTGCGGTCCCTGGCAGCGCAGTCACTCGCGATGGCAAACCAGGGAGGACCGGGCCATGACCAACGTGCAGCGGTGGATCTTGCTTTGGCAGAAGCAAATCATCGATAAGCATGAGCCGGGCGCCGCGCCGGCGTCCCCACAGGGGTGCAGGACATCCCAGATCATTACGGTGGGTGGAGCGCACCGCGGCCAACCATTGACCCCGCGGTCGCCGAGGTGAATTCGCGACAGCATGTCGTCTGCTGCGGGCGACCACAATGGGTAAGGGGAGTTGTCTCTATGCGTAGTCAATCCTACAGGAACGCCGCCCTGCTCGCGACGCTTATGCTCAGCAGCTCGGGCATCACCAGCTCCGCTCAGGCGCAGACGCAGTCGCCCAGGAATCCCGCGACTGCGCGGGCGCCGAAGAACCCCGACACGGCGCCTCAGGTATCGATCGACCGGTTCAGCGCCGAGGCCGGGAAGCTCCAGGTCCGCACTGCGACGAACGGCCTTCCGGGCCCGAATCAGCCGGTGGACTTCGATCGCGGTCCGTTCATCACTCAGGGCTTTGGCCCCGATGGCGCGCCGGTGCACTATTACAACTTCGATGTTCAGAGCACCACCCCGGCACCGATTTACGCGCTATTCCGTGAAAGCGAGACTCAACCCGTCGCAGGGCAACTGAACATCGTGGACGTAATACCCGGTGAGAAGGGTTACAACGACTTCTGGCAGGTGGTGAAGGTCACCGTCCCCCGCGACTATGTGGCGAATACGGTGACCAGCTTGGCGGAGATACGAAAGGCCGGATATCGGATGGAAGCAACGCCGATGCTCGTCAACTGCCCTATCGTACCGCGCGGGTCGGTCGCGCGCATGCGCCTGAACGGCGGAAGCGCTGAGCTTCACCGCGGATGGTACCGCGGTCAGGTAGTCAATTATTTCACGTTCGAAGAGCATGCCCTCCAGGTATCCCCGTCGGGTGAGGTGCCGCGCTCGCTTATTTACGTGGCGTTCAGGACCAACCCGGACCAGCCGGGCGGCGGGCCCGCCTCTGGCTTTGTCACTGAGCCCGGCTCGGAGCAGACCCACAACGTTATTCAGACCGTGCCGCCGGATGCGGGATACTCGCCGCTCTGGCTAGTGAACGTCTATGACAACGCCGACTTCCCCAGAGTGCGAGATCTCCCCTCGGCGCTCCGGGCAAAGGTCGTGGGACCGGGCGTGGCTCTGGTCAACTGCCCGGTTGTCTGGGTCGGCAAGTCCGGCTGAGGATTGGTGACCGGCGGGTCCTCGAGACCCGCCGGCCCCCGTGCTCCGGCAATCTGTGCATCCTCCTACATGACGTGGTACTTGGCCGCGGCCTTCTGCGAGGCAGCGAGGTGAGCCTGGAATGCCGGGACGGCCGCCGTCACAGCGGCCTTCAACTCCGGATTCTTGATCGCCGGCAACAGCGTCTCGTTGAGGATCTTGATAGCCCCATCGTGATACGCGACCTCGTTCGCGAGAAAGACACGGTCGAATTCCTCCCCCGTCGTGGCCTTGAGCTTACGCAGGGCGGCCGCGTGAGCCCGTCCCAAGGGAGCTTTCTTCGGCGGCGTCGGCGTCATATTCAGCTTCTTGGCAAGGTCCTGAGTCTGCTTCAACAGCCCCCTGTGTCCCTGCTCGAACGAGCTGGCAAGCTCGCGTATGTCCGACTTCGCGGACTTCTTGGCGGCGATGCCGGCGGTCTCAATGTCGTAGGTGACCAAGGCTTCGAACGTGGCCAGGGCGGTGGGATCATCGAGCGATCGCTGAGTGGGCGTCCGCGGCCCCGGAGCGGGGCTCGACAGGCCGAAGACGAGGAGCGTCGGCAAAGCACTGTGTAAGAAGAGCGACATGTACATACGGCCTCCGTGGAAATTGCACCTGATGAGTTGAATCGACAGGGTTCACCTGTCGCGGCGTTCAGGCTCATGGCACAACTGGGGCCAACATCAAAGGCCCTGCGTTGTCTGCCATGCCCTCGGGAAACAGACGTCTAACCGGCAAACTAAGTCAAGCCGCGTTCGAAGAGGTGTCGTGGAGGCGTCTCCGTGCTGTAATGATGCCTCGGTGTTGCTATCGCGACACCAGTCCTCCATAGGCACGGGCGCCGGGCCCACCGCGCTTCCCGGCGAAAGAGGTCCGATGCTTGCATCCAGGCGAGGGCCTTGCTGACGGCGCCAATCGTGTCCGACGGTCTTGGACACCGGTGCATGACTCACTTCGACTCTGGATGCTCTATGCGGACCGCTCAGTACCTCGAAGCCTCCTTACGGGATACCGGCGCGCTCCATACGGGACTTCTTATCGCCTGCTTGGTCTTCGGGCTCGTCCTGAGCGCTCATGGGGCGCAGAAGCTCTTCGGCCGGTTCCGCGGCTCTAGCCTGACCATTGCTTCCACAACCCGCGCGCCACGCCGAGCAGCGCCCAGCAGCGGCGTCTGTGGGCCGCGAATCAGTGCCTCGAGAACGTGCCCGAGCTCGCGTCGCTTGGGAGGCGACCATTCGCAGCCGCTCCCCGCGGGCGACGCCCCCGCCTTTCTCCTGGCCTCGGTGCAGCCCTTGAAGGCGCCGGCCTCGTGGCGTTCGATCTATCACGAAGTGGAGCAATGCGCGGGACGGCTGGGCGACTACGACGCGATCCGGTGGGGGGTGATGGAGGCACCGCTGCAGGGGCCCAAGGGACCGACCTACGCGTTTACCGTGGGTCGCCGGATCGTCCTGGTGCGAACCGACACGACGTATCTCCGGCATGAGATGCTGCACCACATCCTGGAAGTCTCGGGCTGGCATCCGCGCGCCCTCAAGCCGGGCGAGCACTACACGATCGCCGACCTGCACCCCATGCCTCTCTTCGGTCGGTGCACTGGGGGCCAGTGATCAGCGAACCTGCGTCGAGGCGGTGCTTGCAGATGCCTGTCCAGCAAGATGTGGATGTCTTTGAGGCCGCGTTTGAGAGCGGGCCGCCTCTGCACGAGTCGCGCGAGGCGTTTGAGGCGGAGCTACTTCCGCAGCTCGACCGACTCTACGTTCTGGCCCTCCGGTTTACCACCGATCCCAGCCGCGCGGAGGATCTGGTGCAGGATACGCTGCTCAAGGCGTTCCGGTCCTGGCGACAGTTCCAGCCCGGAAGCAACATCCGCGGCTGGCTGTTCACGATTCTGCGGAACACGTTCATCTCCAATTGCCGGCGAAGCCGACGGGAGCCGATTCCGATGGACCTCGCGACCGCCGAGCCGCCCGCAGCGATTCGGGCGGAGGATGGCAACGACCCCGAGGAAACCTTCGTCGCAAGCATCGTTGACGCCAAGGTCCTGGAGACGATCGACACTCTTCGGGATGATTTCCGGGAGGTGGTTGTACTGAGCGACGTGGAGAATCTGTCTTACGCGGCGATCGCTGGCGTGCTCGGTATCTCGGTCGGCACGGTGAAGTCCCGTCTGTTCCGCGCCCGCCGCCTCCTCCAAAAAGCACTGTACGACGAGGCGCTCGATATGGGCTATGTCCGAGCGCGAGCTGAGGCTCGGCTGGCTCGCTGCGCGCGAGGCGCGCCCATTCACTCCATAGGTAGGTAGGAAGAGAGGAGCACGGATTACCCCATGAGACCTTTCACGGCAATCATCCCTCTGCTGGTCCTCGGGGTCCCCGCGATCGCCTCTGGACAAACCAGGGGCGCCAACTCGACCAAGGTCGCGAGCGCGGACTCCCAGGGCGTCAAGTACGACCCGGCGACCAAGACCGTCACCTTCGCGCTGGTCGCGGGGGCGCCCGGGTCCACCACCGGTCCGTTCAATTTCAACGGGTACACCAGCGGTGCCGCCACCCTCACCGTGCCAGGGGAGAGCAAGGTCGTCATCAATTTCGTCAACCGGGACGGGACCCCTCACAGCGCCGTCGTGATTCCCGGCGACGGCCCTCTGCCCAATCTCGGGGGCGAGCCCGCCCTCCCGGCCGCCTACACCCGCGACGTCACCCAGGGTCTGGCCCAGGAAGGCACCGACGTGATGCGCTTCACCGTTCCAAGCAACGGCAACTATCGCATCATTTGCGGTGTTCCCGGCCACGCCCTCTCCGGGATGTGGATCTGGTTCAAAGTCGATTCGGCGGCGAAGGTGCCGAGGTTTGGACCGGCCTGAGCAGCCGGTCCAACGCCAGCGGTCCGGATCCGCCGATTACCAGAGCGACGAGCGCGGCCAGGTATAGGAGGTCCGTCTCGTATCCCGGCGGTCCGAAATGGGCGCCCGTAGCCGTCACCGACTCCAGCTTGATGGAGCTGAATCCGTACGGAAGATGAACGCTGTAGATGGCCGAGAGCAGGACGATGCTCATCGGAATGCTCACCAGCGGAATGAATGCTCCGACGAGGACGGCCAGGCCTCCCACCAGCTCGACAGCGATGGTCGCCCACGCCAGCAACGATGGTACGGGCGTGCCGAGCGCGTGCAGAATGTTGGCGAACGCCTCAGGACCGCGCGCGAGCTTGGCGTAGCCGTGCGCCAAGAAACCGTAGCCGACCATCAAACGAAGAGGGATGGCGTACCAAGACTCAGGTAGCGAGCGCATCAGGTGGGCGGACTGAGAGAGCAGCGTACTCATGTGGAATTTATCCTCTATAGAGGAGGGGCGTTTGGGCCGCCCGAAAAAGCTTCGTGCCTGAATTCATTGCCTCTGCCTGATAGAACACCCCGACAGACACACAGCAGAAGAAGTGCCAGCTCCGTTGCGGCGCTGACTCGCGCGAGCGTGACGACATGGCGTCAGAGAGACGTCAGTGCGACACGAAGACTTCTAATCGACACTTTCGCGAACAGCGAGCGCGTGAGTCGAGGGTTGGCCTGGGATGTGCAGGCAACGAATTCAAGATGATCGTGCTAACGACGACTCTGTATAGGAGCAAAACCCGATGAGTGAACTCTGGCAGCTGTCAGCAAGCGAAGTCGCTCGCCTCGTAAGGGCGCGCAAGGTGTCGGCCCGTGAGGTAGCGGACGCAGCGCTGCAACGGCTCGACTCCGTCAACCCGCAGATCACCGCGATCGTCGACTGCCGACCGGATCAGGTGCGAGAACAGGCAGACCGGGTGGACAGTGGGTTGGCCCGCGGAAACGACCCGGGTCCCCTGGCCGGCGTGACGGTCACCGTCAAGATCAACATCGACCAGGCAGGGTTCGCCACGACCGATGGCAGCAGGCTGTACGAAAATCGTATCGCCAAATTCAACAGCCCTGCTGTAGACAATGTGGTGCGGGCGGGTGCCGTGCTGCTGGGGCGCAGCAACGCGTCAACGTTTGCCATCCGTTGGTTTGCGAACAACCTGCTCTATGGCGGCACCCACACCCACAACCCCCGCGATCCGCGGCTGACTCCAGGCGGATCCAGTGGAGGTGGAGCGGCCGGCGTCGCAGCGGGCATCGGACACATTGCCCTCGGGACGGACATCGGTGGCTCAGTGCGCTATCCCGCGTATGCTTGCGGGGTTCACGGGTTACGCCCTGGCCTAGGGCGAGTCCCTTTCTACAACGCGTCTTTGCCCGAGGCCACTGCCGGGGCTCAGCTGATGCACGTGGTGGGCCCCATGGCACGTACCGTCGACGACCTTCGTCTCAGTCTGTCTGCCATGTCTGCTCCCGACCCACGGGATCCCTGGTCGGTCGCCGCGCCTCAGGAAGGGCCGCAGGTGCCACTTCATGCCGCACTGTGCCTGCGACCGGCAGGGAGGCAGGTCGCGCCCGAGGTCGAGGCGGCTATTCTGGATGCGGGGCGTCGCCTTGCCGATGCCGGATGGACCGTGGAGGAAATCGACGACACGCCGCCCTTGAATGAGGCGGCTGAAGTGAACGAATGGCTGTGGCTCGGCGATGGTTTCGCGCAGCTCGCGGACGAGGTAGAGCGCGACGGCGACCCGGGCGCTCGGGCGGTGGTGGCGGGCGTGAGAGCGTGGAAAAAGACATATCCCGCCGACGTCGTGGCCCGAGCGCTGGTTCAGCGCGCTACTGTAGTGCGCCAGTGGCAGCTATTTCTCAATCGGTGCGCGGTGCTGTTGATGCCGGTGTCGGCCGAGTTGCCCTTTCCGGACGACCTCGATCTGCAAGGCAATGGATCGTTTCAACGGGTGTGGGAGGCGCAGTTTCTGTTGCGAGCGACCCCGGTGCTGGGTTTGCCGGCACTGACGGTCTCCACCGGGCTCGTCGGTCAGACTCCGGTTGGTGTACAAATCATTGCCAGCCGCTATCGCGAGGATCTGTGTCTGTCCGCTGGTGAGGCAATCGAGGCTCGAGGAACGCCGCCCGCTCCCATAGATCCGCAGATCATCCACCAGCACGAACGTGCCGCCGCGATGGCGTAACGGTTGTCGGCGGGTGACTACGGCAACAAGGGAGGACGCAGGTTACGAACCAGCCGCCAGCTCATCCGGCGGCTGGTCGCCACCACTCCTCCCTCTCGCGGCTCTGGTTCAGCTCATCGGTGTCGTTTGCCGGTCTTGAGATCCCGAGCTTCTTCATTTTGGTAATCAAACTGGTCCGTTTGAGCCCCAGCCGGGCGGCCGCACCACGGGGTCCTCCGACGATCCACCCCGTCGCCCGCAAGGCTTGTAAGATCAGGTCTCGTTGGGAGTCCCAGAAGCTGCCGGGTGCGGGACTCGGGGGGACAGGTGCCGGAATCGCCACAGTCCCGTCCGGTTTACGCAAAGGATTGGGAAGCACTCCGTGGTCCGCGCGAATCACAGCCCGTTCGATCAGGTTCTGTAGTTCCCGCACGTTGCCGGGCCAGGCATACGAGGTGAATGCATCCACTGTCTCCTGCGGTATATGATCGATTCGCTTGCCCATGCGCCGGGAAAAAATCTCGACAAAATGGGAAACCAATTGCGGAATATCTTGACGCCGCTCCCGCAGCGGCGGCAATTCGACCGGAAACACGTTGAGGCGATAATAGAGGTCAATGCGGAACTCTTTTTGGCTGACCATCCGGGTGAGATCTCGATGGGTTGCCGCAACCAGACGGACGTTGATGCGATGGGTCGCGCCGCTTCCCAGACGCTCGATTTCCTGCTCTTGCAAAACCCGCAGCAGTTTAGGTTGTAAGGCCAGCGGAATATCCCCGATTTCATCCAGGAAGAGGGTGCCGGTGTCGGCCATCTCGAAACGGCCGATCCTTCGGGCGATCGCGCCGGTGAAAGCGCCCCTCTCGTGCCCAAACAGCTCACTTTCCAGCAGCTCGTGGGGAATGGCCGCGCAATTCAGGCTTACGAACGGACGATGGCAGCGGGGGCTCAGATTGTGGATGGCACGAGCAATCAACTCCTTTCCCGTGCCGGTCTCCCCCAGAACGAGCACGGTCGAATCAGTGGGTGCCACCCGTTCCACCTCCGCGAGCACGGATTGTAGAGCAGGGCTGTCGCCTATGATTCCTTGCGGGCCTATTTCCGATCTGCCCTGATGAGTGAAATGCGAGTTGGTGACGGCTAAGTTGGACATCATCGAGATTTTCGGTACGACCTCCGGATCAAAGATCTGAGATGTCGTCTCCTCCTCCCACCTTCGGGTCCGCTCGCTCAGAGTCATTACAAGGCCTCTCCCTGTCGACCCACTCACGTATGTAAGCCGCGCAATTTCTCAGCTCGACTCCTTGGGCCTCGCTGAGAGCAAGAAAACTGACCGCTTCGCGATCTACCAGGGTTACCTCCCTGAGATCGACGACCACCCTGGCCTCTTCCAGTCGGAGTAACCCTCGGAGCATGCCCACATGCTCAGCGTGCATCCGGCCACTCAGGCGCAACAGGACAAGGTCTTCTCCACTGACAAGTCGTTCGATTCTGAAGCCCATTGCCATGTGTTGCGCATAGCCTTTCTTCGTCTCGATGAGGCCCCACTCCGCCCCCGAGCACTTGCCCTTGGGAAGGCAAGCTTGGGACCATCCGTAACGTGTTGGAAATAAAGGAATGGAGACAGCAGGAGCGCTCTGGCTTCGCCAGGGTTTCGTAATTGTCGTGATTTTCGCCAGTTTTCGTAACCGGTTTTAGCCGAACTTGAACTCGCTCTTGCGAATGTTCAAGGCTTTGATTCTGGAATAAAGAGTAGATGCTGGAATTCGGAGCTTGGCTGCGGCCCCCGTGGGCCCGGCAACTCGGCCCCTGCTCTCGGCCAGGGCGGCTTCGATTATCTCCCGTTCTCCGCGTGGCTCCTTCTCACCTCGTAGCGATACATCAACGCGAGGCCTCGGTTGCTGCCAGTCTTTCGACAGCCATGATTCATCGACCGAGAACACGTCACCGGGGCTTACAATCACTGACCTCTCAACGACATTCTGCAATTCCCGAATGTTACCTGGCCATTCGTAGGACTGGAGGAGCTCGAGCGTCTTCTTGTCGATGGCTCGGAAATTCTTGCCGGCCCGGCTGGCGAAGCGCTGAACGAAATACTCGAGCAACATCAAGATGTCATCCTTGCGCTCCCGGAGCGGTGGCACTTCGATGGGAAAGACATTCAGGCGATAGAACAGGTCGAGTCGAAAGGTTCCACTGGACGTCGCAGCCTTTAGATCACGATTCGTGGCAGCGATGACCCGGACGTCTACCGTGATGGGCTGCGCTCCCCCGACTCGCTCGAATTGCCGTTCCTGGAGCACTCTCAGGAGCGCGATCTGGGTGTCGGGTGGAAGTTCGCCCACCTCGTCCAGGAACAGCGTGCCGCCGTCGGCCAGCTCGAACCGGCCCAGCCGGCGTTGCGTGGCGCCGGTAAACGCCCCCTTCTCATGGCCAAACAACTCCGAGGCAATCAGCGATGGCGGCAGGGCGGCACAGTTCACGCTGACGAAGGCGCGGCCCGCCCGGTGCGACCGTCTGTGCACGGCGCGCGCAATGAGTTCCTTGCCGGTCCCAGTTTCTCCGGTGATGAGGACGGTGGAATCGGTGGGGGCCACTTTGGCAACCCGGTCAAGGACCGCCTGCAGGGCTGTCGAGGTCCCCACGATTTCCTCAAACATCGAGGCCCGGTCGACTTCCTCCCGCAGTGCCAGATTCTCTCGGTAGAGTTGATCTTTCAGTGCCTTGATCTCGGAAAATGCCTTCTCCAGTTCAGCTCTAGCCTGCACTTGCTCCGTCACATCCATCGCGGTTCCGAAATACTCGATCAGCTCCTCTGAGTCGTCCAGAATGGGGTGGCCGGTGACATGAACATGCTTGATGGCCCCGTCGGGAATGGCGACGCGGTAATCCACTTGATAATCGGTCTTCTGGGCGGCCGATTTTTCAAAGAGCTCTCGAACGCGCGTGCGGTCGTCAGGATGGATCCGGTTGACATAGAGTTCGGGATCGCTCCCATCTTCACCCGGTTGGATACCAAAGATTCGATCTTTCTCTGGCGAACCGGTGACTGTCCGCGAGGAAACGTCATAACTCCAACTGCCTGTGCGGGCTAGCCGTTGGGCCTCGAGGAGGTAGGCTTCGCTGCGATGCAGATCACTGTAGAGGAGGGAATTTTCCAAGGAGATTGCCGCTTGGACGGAGAGTAACTTCAACACGGTGATCCGGTCTGATGTGAACGCACCCGGTGTCATGGTGTTCTCGAGATAGAGCGCGCCGATCAGTTTGGCCTGTTTGATAACAGGCAAGCAGAAGACCGACTTTGGGCGCTTCTCCCGCAGGTAGGTGTCTTCCGAAAACAAGTTCCTGGCGGAAGCATCGTCGAGGATCACGCTCTCGCGGGTACGGATCACGTACTGGAGCATGGATTCCGGGAGTTCACTGGGTGTGACAGGGGTTTGGCGCAGGGTCACGTCGATCTTGCCTTGACCGGTGCTTGCTTCCGCTTCGAGTTGCAATTGTTCGCCCTGGAGGAGGATCAAGAGCCCTCGCTCGGCGCCAGCGTGTTCGATTGCGATTCGCATGAGCGTGTCGATGAGCTTTTCCAGAACCATCTCGCCCGACACAGCTTGCGAAACTTTGATCACGGTAGCGAGATCCAGGTGTTCGACCGGTGCACCTATAGTGCTTGTCGGACCGGCTACTGGCTTTTCCTCCCTGAGCTGCGGATAAAGCCCGTCGAGTTGCCGCACCTTACCATCGGCTCCCCAACGGAGGTAGCCGTACCTCGCGTCCCGTAGATAGGCATGTGCGATGTTCTCGAAACCACGTGCCGCGTAAAACCGCGCGGCGACTTCATTGGCGAGCGCCTCATTGTGGACAAAGCCGTTTACGCGCGCCGAGCGGATCGCCTGTTCGTAGAGTCGCATGGCATCGAGGTCGCGACCTTCGATGCGCGCGATCTCGGCGGCCACCAGGGCGGCGCGGTCCTCGAAATTCTCCGGACAATTCTCTGCCCATATCTCGAGCTGTCGATGATGCGCGGCTAGAGCCTCGACATGCTGCTGATTCTGGTCGGGAGATGCAGAATCCCAGGATGCCGCGTGGGCGAGGGCACCGTAGAAGTGATACTCTGCCGTTTCGAACAACGACCACGATGTCCACAGCAGCCGTTGCGCCCTCGATGAGGCCTCGAGGGCGCCCGCGTAGTCGCCGGCAAAGAAGCGTGCCTGCAGCTTTCGAATCCAATACCAGCACTCGGGCAGCGCCAAGCTGGGGTTACTGGACAAATGGCGCTCGAACCACAATTCATCAAACTGCCCATCATCAAAGGAGCCGAATTTCGACGTCGAACCACAGAGGTTCCGGATAAGCCCGAGTTGCGCGGTCATTTGGTCAATGGCGTGACCAAAGCCGGCTTTCTTTGCAAACGCGAGGCCATGCTCGGTTTCGCGTTGCACCTCAACCAGCCGATCGCCCGCCGCGAGCAGGATTGTGTTCAGGCAGGCGCAACTGTACGCGGCGAACGTGAGGTCGCCGATCTTGTTCGCGATTTCGTAAGCGCGACGCAACAGTTCGTGGCCAACCCGGACATGCTTTGTCCAGGGCATCACATTACTTCCGAAGATTAGATAGGTCCTGACCTGGAAGGGTCTCAGCCCGCGCCGTTCGACCAGTTCATAGCCAAGCTGGCCGAATCGAAATCCGGCCTTGTAGTTACCGAAACGCGCTCCGGCGACCACGCCGAGCCATACGTAGGCCACACACGAGCTGTCGGCGTTGCCGACGTCGAGGCTGAGATTAACGGCCTTACAGATGGCCAGGGAAAGAAGGTTCGCATCCGTATGCCTGATAGTCGGCAATACCTTGGTGACAACCCCCAGGGTCGCAAGGGATCCCGGGTCGCTCATCAAGGGCAGCTCGGTGAGCTGCTCGATCGCGTGGTTCCCCAGATGCGACCAGATCCGCCCGTATTCCCGTTCCACTTCCTCTTCGGTCGGATGCGCCGACCATTCGACGCCCAAATGCCGGAGGTAATCGAGACAGACGTCCACCGCGCGGGCGCTCTGATCGAGGGTCGTGTACACATCCACCCGCAAGCACGCGACCGTCGCTAATTCGACCGTGTTTGCGGCCCGGGCTGAAAGCCCAGCCAAGCGCTCCTCCGCGGCCGCCGACTGGCCAGTCAGGAACTCGCATTCCGCCCGGCCCAATTCCAAACGGAAGGCAATCTCATGCCGACGCTCCCAGCAGTCCTCCCCCAGCAGTCCTGCGCCAGTAACGAAATACTTGAGGGCTGAGGCGTACGCTGTAGATACCTTGGCGCGCTCGCCTGCAATCAGGTTGAGCTCAGCCAACCGCTCACGTTCATCTCGCGAGGTGATCAAGGTTGCACCGCGGTTGAGCTGATTCACGATCTCGAAGATTTTTTCCTCCAGCTTGTCTGGCGGAATTTCGGTTGCGAGCAACCTTCCGATCCGGAGATGGGCCTCAGCGCGTAATTCTTCTGGGATCAAGGAATAGGCGGCTTCCTGGACACGGTCGTGCAGAAACTTATAGGCATCTTCCGAGCGGAAGATAAGGCCCGTGCGAACCGCTTCCCAAAGCTTGCGGTGCATTTCATCCTTCGAGTCCTGGTAAACCATCGTCAGTAGCGCGAACTCCGCGCTGTTGCCCAGGCAGGCAAGTTGCTGCAACGCGTTCTGGGTTTCCATGGGTAGGCGGTTCAATTTCCCCACCATGAGTTCTACCACGTTGTCTGTGTAACCCTCGGCGTGAATGCGATTCAGGTCCCACGACCATCGCCCAGGGGCGTAATCGAAGGTGAGTAGTCCTTCTTCGGCAAGCGCCGTAATGAATTGAATGACGAAAAACGGATTGCCACCAGTCTTCTCGTGGACCAAACTCGCCAGCGGGGCAGCGTGCTCCAGTTCGCAGTGGAGAGAATCCGCAATTAACTGTCCCAAGTCTTCAGCTGCGAGCGGCACCAGAACAATCTCCTGCACCGGACTGCCGGCTTGCCGGATCGTTGCCAGCTTGCGCATCAGCGGATGTGTCGGGTTGACTTCGTTGTCGCGGTAGGCGCCGATCAACATCAGATGCTGCACATCCGGCTGGGTCAACAGATCCTCGAGTAGATCCAGCGTCGCCGCGTCCAACCATTGCAGATCGTCGAGGAACAGCGCCAGCGGATGTTCCGGCCGCGCGAATACGCTGATAAATCGCCGGAACACCAGCTGAAATCGGCGTTGCGCGTCCTGGGGCGGAAGATCCGGAACCGGTGGTTGGTCTCCTATGATGAGCTTCAATTCCGGGACCAGATCCACTATGAGTTGACCGTTCGGGCCCAACGCTTCGAGCAGCTCGTCCCGCCAGCTGCCCAGCTCTGCTTCAGGTTTGACCAAGAGCCGACGGACTAGGCTACGAAAGGCTTGGGCCAGGGTGGCGTAAGGAATGTCGCGTTTGTATTGATCGAACTTGCCCGAGGCAAAAAGGCCACGCGGAGGAACCAGTACTTTGTGAAGCTCATTGACCACGGAGGACTTGCCGATTCCGGAATAGCCGGAAACGAGGAACAACTCCGGCCTGCCGCCGGCCACGATGCGATCGAACGAGGTGAGCAGGCCCTCGATCTCGCGTGCCCGGCCATACAATTTCTCGGGAATCAATAGCCGGTCTGGCGTGTCGTGTTCGCCAAGCGGGAATTCGTCGATCCGACCCTGAGTCTCCCACTCAGTAAGGCAACGACGAAGGTCGCTTTCAGCGCCGGCCGCCGTCTGGTAGCGTTCCTCCGCAGTCTTGGCGAGCAGCTTCATGATGATGGCAGAGACGGCGCCCGGCACAGTCTTCACCCGCTCGCAGGGCGGCACCGGTTGCCGGGCAATGTGGCAATGCACCCATTCCATGGGATCGGAAGCCGAAAAGGGCAGACTGCCGGTCATCATTTGGTAAAGCGTGACGCCCAAGCCGTAGAGATCGCTCCGGGAATCGATCGAACGGTTCATTCGGCCGGTTTGCTCGGGAGCCATGTACGGGAGCGATCCAGCGATGAACTCGGGTGGTTCGGGCGACTGCCGTTCGCGCGGAAGGCGCGAAGCAATCGCAAAGCCCGTGAGCCAGACCTGGCCAGTCTCGGAGTCAACCAGGATATTGGACGGCTTCACGTCTTTGTGATTCAGTTCTCGCTTGTTTAGCTGGCTGAGCGCCGTTGCGAAACCAATAGCGAACCGCAAAAACTGCCTCGTTTCCATCGGTCCCTGAATGAGCCGATGGAGAGGCTCACCACCTGGGTCCTCGAGCACCAGCACCGGCCGGCCTTCGTAGTGGGATAACGCGAGGGGCCGGACTGCCCAGGTTGGGTCCAGTTCGCTCCGGAACGAGTATTCGCGTTCTATCTTCTTGAGGGTTTCGGGCGCCGGGCGGGTTGAGACAGGTGCTAGCAGGAGGATAGACGCCGCTTCTGCATCTCTCGGATGGCCCCGGTACAGGATGAACTCCTCATCCTCGCGGAGCACTTCGAGCACGTAGTCTGAAAGCTCGACGGACGATTCTCCTCTGCCTTCACACCACCCCTTCATCACAGTTCGAGAAGAGTTACCAACGGAGGACACCTCGACCTCCTATGGTCATCATCGATGCAGGTCCCTTTCGAAAGCCAAACCTGGTGCGACCAGCGCCGCTCGGACCAACTCCACCATCGGCGTCGGGCCGCAGACGAAGACCTGCGGCCGCTCGGCGGCCAGGCGACCCAGCTTGGGCGGCAGCGGCGGAGCACTCACTCGTCGCCGGAGTACCGCTGCTCGCGCCAGGGGTCGCCGTAGTTGTGATAGCCGAGCGACTCCCAGAACCCCGGCTGGTCGTGGTCCATGAAGCGCAGCTGCCTCACCCATTTGGCGCTCTTCCAGAAATACAGGTGCGGCACCAGGAGCCGCGCGGGACCGCCGTGTTCCGGCGGGAGCGGCTCGCCGTTGTAGCTTAGCGCGATCCACGCCTTGCCGCCGGTGACGTCGGCAAGCGGTAGATTCGTGGTGTAGCCACCATCGGATGCCGCCATCACGAAGGGCTCTGTGGCGACGCCTCGCGCGGCGGCCTCCGCCAGCAGCGTGTCCACCGAGACCCCCTCCCACACCGTCCCGAGCTTGGACCACTTGGTGACGCAATGGATGTCCCGGGTGATGGTCTCATGCGGCAGGGTTGCGAACTCGTCCCAGGTCCAGCGGGCTCCCGGAGTACCGGGGCCGCGGACGGTGAAGTCCCACGCCGCCAGCGAAACCCGCGGCGTTGGGCCGGCCGAGAGCACGGGAAAGTCCCGCGTCTCGTACTGGCCAGGTGGGAGCCGGCCGGAATCGGCTTCGGGGCGGGAGCGGCCGCGAAACCCGCGAGAGACCGGTGACATGGTGTTACGCCTCCGCCTGATCGCAGGTCCGAGCCCAGGGAATGATATCCAGCCGCTCGAACGCCAGCAGATTTCTTCGCATCAGGGCGCCTCCTCCATAAGATGCTCGAAGTCCCGGGTTCCGTCACGCTGCCCTTACTTCGGGCTCAGCACGGGATAACCCTGGACGTAGATCCAGTCGGTCGCTTTTGCCGGGACGTGACAGCCGAAGCAGTCCTTCTTGTAGTCGACCGCCACTTGCTTGTTGGGTGCGTCGGACTTGAAGAGAGCCCAACCCCATCCATCGCCCCATAGCGGATTGCCGGGATAGCGACCTTTCACGTCTTTGATCAGAAGGAACCATACCTTCGTCCCGGAGGCCCAGTGTGCGTCCCCGGTCGTCAGTGGAGCGTGATCCGTTCCGAAAACTTCCTTCACCAGCACGGTTCCATCCGCGAACTTTCCAGTCTTGCGGTAATACTCGGCGGTACCGGGCGAGGCGTATACCACGTGCATCTCGTTCCCGGTCGACTTCAGCACTGTATACGCTCCCAGGGCCTGGTAGCGATCTCGATAGCCGCTCGGCTTGCGAATGTTGCCAGCCGAGTCAACCAGATCGAAACCGGTAGAACCCCCGTTGCCCTGGGGCGTGACTTGCCGGCACCCGGCCATAAAGACGAGCGTGAGACCGATCATCGAGATGCGTGAGATCAAACCGCTTTCTCCTATTAGTCGTGTCGCCTTCATCTCACTTCAGTTCATGGCAAGCACTGGGCCAGTAGCGAAGCCTACCCCTTTCCTATCAACGGCCCTGTGAGACAACGTCTCACCGACTACTCGGGTGGACCGGCGTTCGACCGCGTGTCGAGCAGCCGTCACCGTGTCGGAATGACGTCTCCGTGGCGCTATATCGTCGGCGCAGGCGTCTCCGTGCTGCAAACCTGACTACACTCTCCATAGGCGCGCCGGGCACCCGGCTCTTTCCGGCGAAGAGGTGCGCGGCTCGGCGCTTGCATCCGGCGACGGCCTTGCTGAGGCGTCAATAGTGTCCAGCAGCGGCACCTGACTCACTTCAACTCCGGATGCTCTATGCAGACCGCTCAGTTTCTCGCAGCCTCCTTTCGGAATTCCACCGCGCTCGATGCGGGACTCCTTATCGCGCGCCTGGTCTTCGGTCTCCTCCTCAGCGCTCATGGGGCGCAGAAGCTCTTCGGCTGGTTCGGCGGCTATAGCCTGGCTGCCACCGGCGGGGTTTTCGACCAGCTCGGCTTCCGACCAGGCCGTGTGTTCGCAGCGATCGCCTCAGCGACGGAGATCGTCGCCGGCCTGCTGATCGCCTTCGGTCTCCTGGGCCCCGTGGGTCCGGGCCTGATGCTCTCCGTCATGATCGTCGCGGCGGTCGCGGTGCACTGGAGCCAGGGATTCTTCGCCACGACCAATGGCATCGAGCTGCCGCTCCTCTACGCAACGGTCGCCATTGTGCTCGCGCTCACCGGTCCGGGATTCTTCTCGCTCGACGCGGTGCTCGGCCTGGAGGCACTGTGGTCACCGGCCTGGACCGCAGCGGCGCTGACGGTCGGGGTCATTGGCGGCATCGGCAGTCTGGCCGCGCGCCGGCCGGCGCCGTCCGCCGAGGACGTCGGTTGGAGGACGATGTAGTGGACGGTGGTGCGACATGAACTGGTGGCGCCGAGTGGTAGGAGCGGGAGCGGTGTTGGCTGGTGGGTGCTTTGGTCCTGCGCTGGCGCATGCGCAAGACGGTGCGCGGGTAGCCGCGGCGGATAGCATGGCGCGGCACATGTTGTCTGTGGATCGGTTGATGCACGCCCTTGGCGTCACCGTGTGCCTCAACCACCAGATCGCGAGTTTCGTGCGCGTGGGCCTTGACAGTACCACCGCGGCGATCGTGAATGCCCATGAGGCCAAACACCGCGAGCAGGCCGAACGCTTCGCCAACGACTGCGAGCGCTACCTCGAGTGGTATTATACCCCGGTGGGGATGCTCGCTGCCGAGGCCGAAGCCTACATGACGGACTGGTGTGTGGCCGTCGCCCATGGCGCCGATCCGGTGGAGCTGCGGCGAGACTATGCGCAGCGCATCGCCGGCTACCTCGGCTCGGCAGCGAACCAGCTCTCCATCCGCGAGGCGATGGCCAAGTA
>Ga0081455_10003862_pt1 | contig 17077 bp, 15 predicted proteins | sample TabmetS3T2R1_FD_70207 | JGI IMG/M metagenome (GOLD analysis project Ga0081455, IMG submission 70207) | Tabebuia heterophylla rhizosphere microbial communities from the University of Puerto Rico - S3T2R1 | ecosystem: Host-associated > Plants > Roots > Rhizosphere ...
CGCGAGCGGATCGGCGTCGCGGTCGAGGCGGTTATCCGCTACGTCTCGATGTCGCCGCACCTGCGCGTCGTGATGTTGCGCGCCGCGATTTTCGGAGTGACCGCGAGTGCGATATCCGCGCTCATGCCCCTCGTCGCTCGCGATCATGTCGGCGGCGGCGCGTTCACGTACGGCGTGTTGCTCGGGGCATTCGGCATCGGCGCCATGGGAGGTGCGCTGGGCGGCCGTCACCTCCGCGAACGGCGATCGACGGAGGGCGTCGCAACGATCGGCATTCTGCTGACCGCGACGGGCATGCTCGTGACCGGCTTCAGTTACATCCTGCCGCTCACCGTCCTCGCGTTGATGGCCGCCGGCGGGGGATGGGTGATCGTCCTCTCGACCTTTAACGTGACCGTCCAACTTTCCTCGCCGCGCTGGGTGGTCGGACGAGCACTGTCGATCTATCAGATGGCGACCTTTGGCGGGATGGCGTTGGGGAGCTGGGTTTCGGGCGAGCTGGCGGACATGGATGGCGTCGGCGTCGCATTGGTGGTCGCGGGCGCGGTGCAGGCGGGGGCGGCGCTCCTCGCGCTTCGCTTTCCGCTGCCGCAGGTCGATCAGCTCAATCTTGATCCGCTTAGCCGCTGGCAGGAGCCGCAGATCGCCGTGCCAATTCAGCCCCGATCGGGGCCGATCGTGGTCACCATCGAATATCTCATCGACAAGGCGGACGTGCCCGCCTTCCTCTCCGAAATGGCGGAGCGGCGACGTATTCGTATCCGCGATGGTGGACGCCATTGGACCCTGTTGCGCGATCTGGGAGAAGCGGAACTCTGGATCGAGCGATATCACGTCGCCACATGGGTCGACTATGTTCGTCTCAATCAACGCCGGACCCATGCAGATGCGGCCAATTCGGAGCGATTGGCGGCGTTGCACAAGGGCCCCCTTCCACTCAGGGTGCATCGTATGATCGAGCGACAGACCGGCTTGCTCGGCAACCCGATGTCGGGTCAGATCGGCGATCCGCTGACCGATCCGACCCGATCGAGTTGAGGCGGAATATGCACCGGCCCGGCGAGAGCCGCCATGGCATCTCACGAGGTTCGACGACGATCGCGGCCTTCTCGACCATCGTAGAATGGTATGATTTCACCCTCTATCTCTATTTCTCGACAGTATTGGCCCGTGTGTTCTTCGGAAACGGTCCTGCATCGCTTGCCACTGCCTTGGCCGGCTTCGCAGTCGCCTATCTGATGCGACCGCTGGGCGCGGTCTTCTTCGGCCATATCGGCGACCGGTATGGCAGGCGCCATATGTTGCTGCTGTCGGTGGCGCTGATAACGATCGCGACGCTGCTGACCGCCCTGTTGCCGACCCATGCCCAGGCCGGATCCGCGGCGGGTTGGATGCTCCTCCTGCTCCGTTGCGTCATGGGTTTCGCGGTCGGCGGTGAATATAGCGGCGTAGTCGCATATCTGCTGGAAGGCGCCTCGCCGCGCCGCCGCGGCCTGATCACGTCGTCAGCGGCGGCGGCAAGCGAGGTGGGCGCGCTGCTCGCGGTCGGGGCATCGGCGCTGACGGTGAACATGGTGGACCCGGCTGAGCTGGAAAGCTGGGGATGGCGCATACCGTTCCTGGTGGGGACCGCGCTTGCGACGAGCGTGTGGATCGCCCGTACGGTGATGCAGGAATCCCCCGACTTCGAGCGACAACGCGATGGCGGAACCATTCCTTCGAGCCCGCTCCGCCACACGCTTGCCCGCCATCGCGTGGGTATCGCCCGTTCCTTTGCCATCTCCGCGTTGGGATCGATCACCTATTATGTCGGCATTACCTATATCCCCGCCTTTCTTGCTTCGATCGGTAAGATTGACGAGAGCTCGTCGCTGTGGCTGGCAACGATCGCGGCGGTTGCGGTCATCCTGGTGACTCCACTCTTCGGTGCCTTGTCCGATCGACTGGGACGCAAACCCGTTCTCCTGGCCCTTTGCGGATGCAGCGCGATACTTCCTGCCACGATGTTCTCGCTCATGAGCGGCGGCTCGTCGACGCTGGCGCTGTCGGGAGCGATCGTGCTCGCGTGCGTGGCGGGCGGGGTGAGCGCGGTCGGCGCGGCGGCCACCGCCGAACAGTTTCCGGGCGAAGGGCGTGTCAGCGGGCTCGCCTTGGGCGCGACGGGGGCGACCGTCATCTTTGGCGGCCTTACGCCCTATGTCGCCCAGCGCCTGCTTGAGTATAGCGGCGTGGCGATCATCCCCGGCGTGATGATCGCGGCGGTTGCGCTGGCGGTATTACCGATCCTGCTGCTGATGCCCGAGACGGCGCCTGGGCGCCGTGGCGGACGCTCTCCGCGATGAAAGTCGGGGGGTTCTGTTGCCCGGCCCCCCCGGGGCCGCTGGAATCCGCTTCTGTTGCCCGGTGCGGCCCGAACCGCGCTTAAGCTTTGTAACCTATTCCCGTGAGGGCGTCAGTTACGCGGCAAGAGCGAGCGCCTCGTTATCGTTGGCACTTGTAGGTTTTGAACGGTTTTACGGCGCATTCAGGCCGGGCAAAAACACCGTCTTTGAACACACGTCGATCCTAGTTCGGCCCCGTCAGAAACCCCGGTTTTCCGGGATCTTTGGTGGAGCCGCCGGGTACCGCCCCCGGGTCCGCTGCGTCTATTACACGGCATCATTTATCACCATAGCCGGCAAGCCGGCGAAGACTTATATAGGGTGCGCGCGCGCCGATGCAAAGGGAGCAGGTTATGGCCGACCCTGTCCAATCGATCATTGCAACGCGTGGGGAACAGATGTTTCCCCTGCTCAGTCAGGCCGAAATCAACAGGCTCCGGCGCTTCGGCGAGCCGCATTCGTTCCGGAAGGGCGACATGCTGGCCGAGGTCGGCCAACCGGGCCTTGGCATGGCCGTGATCCTTAAAGGAAGCGTGGAAGTAAGCCAGCGCGGCGAGCGCGGACGCAAGCTGACGATCGTCACTCATCCTCCTGGCGCCTTCATGGGCGAACTGGCTCAGCTCACCGGCAAGCCTTCACTGGTGAACACGGAAGCAATCGAGGACGGCGAGGCGCTGGTGATCCCGCCCGATCGACTGCGGGCCCTGTTGATCGCCGAGGCGGATCTGGGGGAGCGGATCATGCGCTCGCTGATCCTCCGCCGCGTCGGTCTCATCGAAACGGGCGCTGGCGGGCCGACCGTGATCGGCCGCAGCGACGACGGCGATGTGTTGCGCCTGTTGGGCTTTCTCAGGCGCAACGGGCATCCCTATACGCTGCTCGATCCGGACAGGGACGAGGATGCGCGCACGATCATAGACCAGTTCCACGCCCATCCCGAGGAGCTGCCGATCGTGCTCTGTCCCGGCGGCCAGATGCTGCGCAATCCCAGCGAGGCGGCATTGGCGCGCTGTATCGGCATGCTCAAGGCGATCGATCCCGATCGGCTCTATGATGTTGCGATTGTCGGCGCAGGGCCAGCCGGCCTTGCCGCCTCCGTTTATGCGGCATCCGAAGGTCTGTCCGTGCTGACGCTCGATTGCCGGGCCTTCGGAGGTCAGGCCGGAGCGTCGGCGCGTATCGAGAATTTTCTCGGCTTTCCGACCGGCATCTCGGGGATGGCCTTGATGGCGCGGGCCTTCAACCAGGCGCAGAAATTCGGCGTCGAAATGGCCATTCCCGATGAAGCTTTCCACCTCGAATGCGATGACGGCATGGGCAAGGATCAGCGGCTCACGCTCGCCAATGGCGAACGCGTCCATACTCGCGCCGTGGTGATCGCCGCCGGGGCGCGCTACCGGAGGCTGCCGATCGAAGGTCTCGATCCGATCGAGGGTCGTTCGATCCACTATTGGGCGTCTCCAATCGAAGCCCGACTTTGCTCTTCACAGGATGTTGCGCTGGTCGGCGGCGGCAACTCGGCGGGTCAGGCGGCCGTGTATCTTGCGGGTCAAGCCAGAAGCGTGACCATGATCGCGCGGCGACCGCTGGCGGAGACCATGTCGAGTTATCTGGTCGAACGGATCGAGAGCGTCTCCAACATTACCGTGGTCGCCCCGGCGCAGGTTGTAGGCGTGGAGGGAGAGGACGGCGCAATGACGGCGATCCGCTGGCGTCATACCGATGATAGCAATGAGATCCGCCTGCCGGTGCGACATCTGTTTCTATTCATCGGCGCCGATCCGAACACGGATTGGCTCGCAGGCACTGGGATTGCACTGGATGGTAGCGGCTTCATCAGGACGGGTTCGGATGCCGGAGACGGCCGTCTGCCCCTTGAAACCAGCAGGCGCGGCATCTTCGCGATCGGGGACGTGCGATCCGGCTCGGTCAAGCGCGTTGCCGCCGCGGCCGGGGATGGCGCTCAGGTGGTTGCAGCGCTGCATGCCCGTTTCGCCGATTGGGACCGGCTTGTCGGGCCGTCCGAAAAACCAGCATTGGCACAGTTGGTCACCGCGACAAGCGGTTGACACCAGCGGTCCCCTCCGCTAGCAGCCCCACTTCCCGCGCGGGGGTGGAGGCCGTGGCCTTTCTCTTGCGTGGATAATCGTTTGAAGAAGTGATGAGGGCCATGTTCGCTATCGTGCGCACGGGCGGCAAGCAGTATCGCGTCGCCGCCGGAGACAAGATCGCAGTCGAGAAGCTGCCGGGCGAGGCGGGTGACACCGTGTCGCTGGCCGACGTCCTGCTCGCGGGCGAAGCCGGCGACCTGAAGTCGACCGAGGGCCTCGTCGTTTCGGCCGAGATCATCGCGCAAGCGAAGGGCGAAAAGGTCATCGTCTTCAAGAAGCGCCGCCGGCACAATTACCGCCGCCGCAACGGCCATCGCCAGCAGCACACGATTCTGCGGATCACCGCGATCGGCGGCGAGGAGAAGAAGGCCAAGAAGGCTGCTAAGCCGAAGGCCGATGAAGCTGCCGCGGAAGCCTGAGTCGAGCCCCAAGGAGTATAGGTCATGGCACATAAGAAAGCAGGCGGCTCCTCGCGCAACGGTCGCGATTCGGCGGGCCGCCGTCTGGGCGTGAAGAAGTTCGGCGGACAGGAAGTGGTTGGCGGCAACATTATCGTCCGCCAGCGCGGAACCAAGATTTACGCTGGCCGTAATGTCGGCATGGGCAAGGATCACACCTTGTTCGCCCTTGCCGAAGGCCGCGTCACCTTCCACGAAGGCAAGCTCGGCCGGAAATATGTGAGCGTGGACGTGGCGGCCGTAGCCGCCGAGTAACGGGCGGTCCTGAATAGGGGTCGCCTCGAGGGCGACCCGAAGGTCCGGCAAGCCGGGCGCAAGGGGAGCAGGGTTCAACCGGCTCCCTTTTTGGTGTTTCCCTCTCATATGTTGTCGCGCGGCTGTAATCCTTGCGGTTCACAGGAGCGCCAGAGGAGAGTGGAGTATGTTTGCACGCACCGAAAACCTGTTGCTGCGGCCCGGCTGGAGCGAGGATGCGCCCGCGCTTGCGCAAGCGATCCGGCACGACTCGGTGACCCACGACCTGTGCTGGGGCCGCTGGCCGGTCAATGACGATCAGGCTCAGAGCTGGCTACGGCCGGGCCGTGATCCGCTGCTTCCCCGCCTGCTGGTTTTGTCCCGCACCGACGGCGCGCCGGAACTCGTCGGCGGCGTGGGGCTGCACCGGATGGCCGATGGCGCAGCAGAGCTTGATTTTTGGATCAGACCTGGGGATCGCGGCCGGGGTTTCGCGACTGAAGCCGCGCGTGCCATGCTCGGCATGGCAAAGACGCTCGGCTTGCGCCAACTTACGGCCTGCGTGTTCAACGAGAACGGCGCTGCGGCGCGTGTCCTTGAAAAGCTCGGCTTTCGGCAGAGCGGCGCCGTCACCCGGCGATCGGCTGCTGTACCGACGTCGGTGCCGGCGAGCGCGCAGCGGTTCGTTCGTATCATGGTCGGCAATAGGGCCGAAGCGTCGTTGCTCGCCGCCTGATGCGCACGTCTGATCGAGAAACTCGATAAATGCTCGCAAGCCATCCGGCGGCATGATATTTGCTTTTATTATAGGTCTTCGCCCATATCATGCGCGAGACGGGGAATGAGCGATGGCGACGAAAGCGAGTGGTCGTACCAGGTTGACCGCACAGGATAGCCGTGAAGGCGCCCTCGCGGCGGCGAGAGCGATTCTGATCGAACAGGGGCCGCAAGCGGTCACGCTGAAGGCGGTCGCGGCGCGGATCGGCCGCACCCATGCGAATGTGCTGCATCATTTCGGCTCGGCCCACGGTCTGCAAAAGGCGCTCGCTCACAGTCTTGGCGAACTGATCACAGCGAAGATCGGCGAGGCGGTGGTTTCAGTGCGGCGCGGCGATCTTGATCCCCGTGCGATCGTGGAGTTGTGCTTCGATGCATTTTCCAAGGAAGGTGCCGGTGCGCTGGCGTCCTGGATGATCCTGACGGGCGACGTCGATGCGCTATCGCCGATCCTGAAGGCCGTTCACGCGCTGGTCGACGAACTCACCGACAGCGCCCATAATGCGGTCGCCACGGTGACGCTGGCGCTCGCGCTGACGGCGTTGGGCGATGCCCTGCTGGGAGGGCCGATGGCGGACGAACTTGGCCTTCCCCGCGACACCGCGCGGCAGCTTGCGTTCGATCAGCTTATGCGGATGATGGGCCCGAACTACGGCAAGCGCGCGGCAGCCTGATCTTAGTCGAGATTCGGCCTGAGCCGTCGCTCGGCGGTTGCAATATCGATCCCGCGCCTCACGGCATAATCCTCGAGCTGATCGCGACCGATGCGCGCAACGCCGAAATATTGGCTCTCAGGATGGCCGAAATAGAAGCCTGACACGGCGGCGGTCGGCACCATCGCATAGCTTTCGGTGAGGACGATCCCCGCTTGATTGGTCGCATCCAGCAGATCGAACAGGATCGGCTTCAGGCTGTGCTCCGGGCAGGCCGGATAGCCGGGAGCCGGGCGGATGCCGCGATATTCCTCCTTGATCAGCGCTTCGTTCGTGAGCTGCTCGTCCGGGGCATAACCCCAAAGCGTGGTGCGGACATGCTGATGCAGCCGCTCGGCGAACGCCTCGGCGAGACGATCGGCGAGCGCCTTGAGCAGGATGTCGCGATAATCGTCATGATCCGCCTTGAAACGGGCGAGATGCGCGTCGATACCGTGCCCCGCCGTCACCGCGAAACCGCCGATCCAATCGCCATCGGGGTTGATGAAGTCGGCGAGGCACATGTTCGCCCTGCCCTCGCGCTTGGCGATCTGCTGGCGCAGCATGGGAAGGCGCGTGCCATTGTCCAGCACGACATCATCACCTTCGCGGCGGCATTTCCACAGGCCGACGACGCCCTTCGCGGTCAGCCACTTCTCGGCGATGATCTGGTCGAGCATCGCCTGCGCGTCATTGTACAAACTCCGCGCGCTCTCGCCCACGACCGCATCGTCCAGGATCGCCGGATAGACGCCCGCCAATTCCCAGGCGCGGAAGAAGGGCGTCCAGTCGATATAGTTCCGCAGATCCTCCAGCGGCCAATCGGGGAAGTGATGCACGCCCGGCTGCAGCGGCGCGGGCGGCGACAGGCTGAAATCGGTCGGAAAGGCGTTGGCGCGCGCCCGTTCGAGCGAGATCAGCTCGCTCTGGCCCTTGTTGGCGCGGGCGACGCGGATCGCCTCATATTCGTCGGCGGTCTTGGCGACGAAGGCATCGCGCAGCGTGTCGGAAACCAGCGTCGAGGCGACCCCCACGGCGCGGCTGGCGTCGAGCACATGCACCACCGGCCCCTCATAGGCCGGCGCGATGCGGAGCGCGGTGTGGACACGCGAGGTGGTGGCGCCACCGATCAGTAGTGGCATCGTCATTTCGGCGCGTTGCATCTCATGGGCGACCGTCACCATCTCGTCGAGCGAGGGCGTGATCAGCCCCGACAGGCCGATCATGTCGGCGTCATTCTCGTTGGCGGCCTTCAGGATATCGGTCCAGGGCACCATCACGCCGAGGTCGATCACTTCATAGCCGTTGCACTGGAGCACGACGCCGACGATGTTCTTGCCGATATCGTGGACGTCGCCCTTGACGGTTGCCATCACGATCCGGCCCTTGGCGCGGGCGCCCACTTCCTTCTCCGCCTCGATGAACGGGAAGAGATAGGCCACCGCCTTCTTCATCACGCGCGCCGACTTCACCACCTGCGGCAGGAACATCTTGCCCGAGCCGAACAGGTCGCCGACCACGTTCATGCCGTCCATCAGCGGCCCTTCGATCACCTCGATCGGGCGGGTGACGGTCTGGCGGGCTTCCTCGGTGTCATCGACGACATAGGCGTCGATGCCCTTCACCAGCGCATGTTCGAGGCGCTTGACCACTGGCCAGCCGCGCCATTCCTCGGCTGCCTTCTCGGCGGCGGCATCGGTGCCACGAAACTTCTCGGCCAGCGCCACCAGCCGCTCCCCCGCCTCGGGATCGCGGTTGAGGATCACGTCCTCGCAGGCCGTGCGCAGTTCGGGATCGATCGTGTCATAGACGTCGAGCTGGCCGGCGTTGACGATGCCCATGTCCATCCCAGCCGGAATGGCATGGTAGAGGAACACCGAGTGCATCGCCCGCCGCACCGGCTCGTTGCCGCGGAACGAGAAGCTCAGGTTCGAGAGCCCGCCCGAGATATGGACGTGCGGACAGCGCTTCTTGATCTCGCGGGTCGCCTCGATGAAGTCGACGGCATAGTTGTTATGCTCCTCGATCCCGGTCGCCACCGCGAAAATGTTGGGATCGAAAATGATGTCCTCAGGCGGGAAACCGATCCCCATCAGCAGCTTGTAGGCGCGCTCGCAAATCTCGATCTTGCGCGCCTGCGTGTCCGCCTGCCCAACCTCGTCGAACGCCATGACCACGCACGCCGCGCCATAGGCCATCACCTTGCGGGCATATTTGAGGAATTCGTCGACGCCTTCCTTCATGCTGATCGAATTGACGATCGGCTTGCCCGAGACGCATTTGAGCCCGGCCTCGATCACCGACCATTTCGAGCTGTCGATCATCACCGGCACGCGGGCGATGTCGGGCTCGGCGGTGATGAGCTTGAGGAAGGTGGTCATCGCCGCCTCGGCGTCGAGCAGGCCCTCATCCATGTTGACGTCAACGATCTGCGCACCGTTCTCGACCTGCTGGCGCGCGACTTCCACAGCCTTGGCATAGTCGCCAGCCATGATCAGCTTCTTGAACGCGGCCGATCCGGTAACGTTGGTGCGCTCGCCGACATTGACGAAGGTTGCGGTGGATTGGGTCATCTAGCGTATCCGTTCGGACTGAGCCTGTCGAAGCCCAATCCTTGTTTTGAAAGAGAAGTGAAGCCCTTCGACAAGCTCAGGGCGAATGGGAAGAAGGATCAAGCCGCGATATCCATCGGCTCCAGCCCGGCGAGGCGGGTGTGCACCGAAACCTCCGGCAGCGATCGAGGCGCACGGCCGACCATAACCTTTGCCATTGCGGCGATGTGCGCGGGCGTGGTGCCGCAACAGCCGCCGACCATGTTGACCAGACCTTCGTCCAGCCATTCACCGATCAGCTCGGCCGTCCGTTCGGGCAGCTCGTCATACTGACCCAGCTCGTTGGGTAGCCCGGCGTTCGGATAGGCGAGGATGTAGGTGTCCGCCGCCTTGGCCAGCTCGGTCAGATAGGGCCGTAACTGGTCCGCCCCGAAGGCGCAGTTGATGCCGATGGTGAGCGGCTTCAGATGGCGCAGCGAATACCAGAAGGCCATGATCGTATGACCCGAAAGATTCCGTCCCGACATGTCGGTGATGGTGAAGCTCATCATCAGCGGCACCGAACGGCCCGCCGCTTCCTCGGCCTCGCGCGCGGCCATACCGGCGGCCTTGGCATTAAGTGTATCGAAGCAGGTCTCGACCAGCAGGAAATCCACCCCGCCTTCAATCAGCGCGTCACACTGCTCGCGATAATAGCCCTTGAGCGTGTCAAAATCGATCTCGCGGAAGGATGGATCGTTGACCTGAGGCGATATCGACAGCGTCTTGTTGGTCGGCCCGATCGAGCCCGCCACGAAGCGCGGGCTGCCGTCGCGCGCTTCCGCCTTGTTGCAAGCATCTCTCGCAATTTTGGCGGCCGCCAGGTTGAGTTCGCGCACCAGATGCTCACAGCCATAATCGGCGAGCGCGACCTTGGTCGAACTGAAGGTGTTGGTCTCGATCATGTCCGCGCCGGCGTCGAGATAGGCGGTGTGGATAGCGTCAATGATATCCGGCCGGGTCAGGCAGAGCAGGTCATTATTGCCCTTCTGGTCCTTCTCGAGATCGAGATCGCCGCGATAATCGGCCTCCGTCAGCCCGTACTTCTGAATCGCGGTGCCGTAGCCGCCGTCGAACACCATGATCTTCCTGGCCGCGAGATCGCGGAAAGCCTGCTCGGCACTCATGCGGCTTGCTCCAATCCCTTCGAGGTCGCGCGATGGCCGAGCATATGGCAGATGGCGAAGGCCAATTCGGCGCGGTTGAGAGTGTAGAAGTGGAAATGGCGGACACCGCCCGCATAAAGACGGCGGCACAGCTCGGCCGCGACCGTGGCCGCGACGAGTTGCCGCGCGGCGGGGTGATCGTCCAGGCCCTCGAACAGCCGATCCATCCAGGCCGGGATCGAGGCGCCGCAAGCCGCCGCGAACTTCCGTGCCTGCGCGACGTTGGACACAGGCAGGATTCCCGGGACGATCTCGGCATCGATGCCCGCCTTCGACGCACGGTCCTTGAAACGGAAAAAGGCCTCGGGCGAAAAGAAGAATTGGGTGATCGCGCGCGTACCGCCCGCATCCAGCTTTGCCTTCAGATTGTCCAGATCGGATTCGACGGTCGCCGAATCCGGATGTTTCTCGGGATAGGCAGCCACCGATATCTCGAACGGCGCTATATCGCGCAGGCCCTTTACCAGTTCGGCCGCATTGGCATAGCCTTGCGGATGCGGCACGAATGCCTCGCCCAGCGTCGGCGGATCGCCACGCAGCGCGACGATATGACGCACCCCCGCCTCCCAGTAGGATTTGGCGATGGCATCGACCTCTTCGCGACTGGCAGCGACACAGGTCAAGTGAGCCGCAGGCGGAACCGACGTTTCCTGTGCAATGCGCTGAACGGTCGCATGGGTGCGTTCGCGTGTGGACCCGCCCGCCCCATAGGTAACTGAAACAAAGCGGGGGTTCAGCGGTACGAGCGTCTCGATCGCGGCCCAGAGATTTTCTTCCATCTTTTCCGTCTTGGGCGGAAAAAATTCGAAAGAGATCGCCGCATCCCCAGCCAGATCGGCGAACAGTGGCGTATCGAGCGCACGACGCGCTTCCTCAAGCTGGCTCAAGGAAAAACTCATGCTGCAATCTCCTTGTCGGCCCTTTCTGAGGGCCGCTGCCCGAGCCACAGTTTCACGGTAAGTTCCCCGCCCTTCAATTCCCTTACCGGCCCCATCGCCAATCCGGCCGCCTCGAACCAGCCCTCGATTTGCCCGTCGTCGAATCCAAGCCTGACATGGGCATCACGATCGCGCAGATCCTCGCGATCGTGCGGAGCGAAATCGGCGATCAGGAGTCGTCCACCGGGAACGAGCAGACGGCTCGCCTCGTTGATCGCGGCGGCCGGCTGCTGCGCATAATGCAGCACCTGGTGCAGCACGACCGTGTCGGCCGCGCCACCGGCCAAGGGAAGGGCATAGATATCGCCTTGACGAATCTCGACCCGCCCCATGCCCGCCGCAGCCAGCTTGGCGCGCGCAAGACGAAGCATCTCCGGGCTCCGATCGATGCCAATCGCGGAATTCGCGCGCGGCCCCAGCAACTCCAGCATGCGCCCGGTGCCGGTGCCGAGATCGACCAGCATTCCCAGCGGTTGGCCGTCCAGGAGCCGCACGATCGCCTCTTCCACCGCGCTTTCCGGCACATGCAGCGACCGGATCGCATCCCATTCCGCCGCATGAGCCTCGAAATAGGCTTCGGCGGCGGCGGCGCGATCGGCGCGGACGGCGGCAAGCCGCGCAATATCCGCTACCGCCCAGTGATCTCCGGGTTCTTCGCCGGCCCAGACGTCGATCGCATCCAGCACCGGCGCCGTCCGCGCGGCGGGCCCGAGTCCCAGGAAGACCCAGCTCCCTTCCTTGCGGCGAACCGCGAGTCCAGCATCGGCGAGGATTTTGACATGCCGGGAAACACGCGGCTGGCTCTGGCCAAGCACCTGCGCGAGTTCGCCTACGGAAAGTTCCATGGCGCGCAGCAATCCGACGATCCGCAGCCGAGTCGGATCGGCAAGCGCACGAAAAATGGACAAGGCAATTCGCATCGAAATAAGGATATAAAGAAATCTTTATATCTAGTCAATCAGCTTGTGCGCGGTCGGGATGGCTGGCACCCCCGGCCGCATTAGCAGGGAGATTCGGTTGTGTGGAAAAAATGGGGATGCATGGCCCTGCTAATGCTCGCGGGATGCGCGACCACGCCCGGCGATGAACGGCTGGCCGAGCGCGACCCCCTGGAAGGCTTCAACCGGGGCGTCTGGGGATTCAACCGCGCACTCGATACCGTGGCCCTGAAGCCGGTGACCACAGTGTATCGAACTGTCACCCCTCGCCCTGCCCGGCGCGGTCTTTCGCGGATTTTAGCCAATCTTTCCGAGCCCTTCTCGATGGTCAACAACATACTGCAGGGCAAACCGGATCGTGCCGCGCGCAATCTGGAGCGTTTCCTCGTCAACACTATGATCGGCGTCGGCGGGCTGGCCGATCACGCCACGGGCTTCGGCCTCGCTCCAGCCAACGAAGATTTCGGCCAGACGCTTGCCTCATGGGGCGTCAATGGCGGCCCCTATCTGGTACTGCCGCTCCTCGGCCCTTCCACGCTCCGCGACGGCGTTGGCAGCGGCGTGGCCCAATTCGCCGATCCTTACCGCATAGGCTTACGGAATATCGGCCTCACCGGCACGCAACAGATCGGCGTCAATGCGGGCGAAGTGATCAGCACGCGATCCGACCTGACCGAGAGCGGTGCCGACGCGTTCCTCGACACCAGTCTCGATCCCTATGCCGCCGCGAAATCTGCCTTTCTGCAGCGCCGCCACGCGGAAATCCGCGATCAGGAGGACGGCAACGCGGCTGACGGAGAAGCGTCCACGCCGGAAACGGAAACAGCACCGGAGGCGGAGCAGACAACGACCTCCGAAGCCCCATAATGACTACCGAAAGAAGAGACATTGCATCCTCCCGAATGTGACGATATGAGGGCCTCGCATGTTTCGGGGGGAAACACGTCTCACGGCGGCAGGAAGCCGCGATTTCCATCATCCTAGATCCAAGGAGGGTACGCCCATGAAGAAGATTGTCCTGCTGTCTGTCGTCGCCGCTGCATCGCTCGGTCTCGCCGCCTGCAAGAAGAGCGACGACGCCGCCAACGCGACCAACGAAGCCGTCATGGACGCCAATGCCACCGCTTCCGAAGCAATGGCTGACGTCAATGCCGCTGCCGCGAACGTGTCTGACGCTGCCGCGACGGTCGAAAACGCCGCCGATGCGGTCAGCAATGCGGCCGATAACGCTGGCAACGCAGAGTAAAGCCGCACATATCGAGCTTTGAGAGGGGACGCACGCCTGTGCGTCCCCTTTTATTTTTGCGGCCATCGCCTATTTTTCGCCGATGATCGGGCAACCCAAAAAAGTGCCTTGCGGATGGCTGACGATAGTTGCCCTGCTCGCCCTGCTTACCGGTTGCGGAGACGCGGGCGACGATAGCGAAACGGCTGGTGCTCTGACTGCCGCCGAGGCGAAGCAATTGAGCAACGCCGCGGAGATGCTTGACGTAAGCAACCGCCCGCCACTGCCGGATAACAGTCTTGCGCCGTGATCGCCGCGCACCGAAAGGTCATGTCTCGGAAGACTCCAGACCGGTATCACCCAGTCCCGCCACGAACGCTATGCGGAGCGCCTCCGAAAGGCTTTGCACGCCCAGCTTCGTCATCAGATTTGCCCGATAGATCTCAACGGTTCGAGGGCTGATTCCCAGATCATAGGCGATGGTCTTGTTCGGATGACCGCGCACCAGCCCGAGCAGCACGTCATGCTCGCGGGCGGTCAACGCCTTGAGCCGCATATTGGCTTCAGCCATGCGGATCTGGCTGCGATCCGAGCGCTCGATTTGCGCGAAGCCCTCCTCCAGAGCACTGAGAAGCATCGTCTTTTCGAACGGCTTTTCGATGAAGTCCAGAGCGCCGGCCTTCATCGCCGCCACCGCGACATTGACGTCGCCATGCCCGGTTAGCACGATCACCGGCATGGTGATGCCGCGAATATTCAGCTCCCGCTGCACTTCCAGCCCGTCCATTCCGGGCATGCGCACGTCGAGCAGGATGCAACCGGGCTGGTCCTGCTGGATGTGCTTCAGAAACTCGGCGCCGGAAGAAAATGCCTCGACGTCATATCCCGAAGTCTTGAGCATGAATCCAGCGGAGCGGCGCACCGCATCGTCATCATCAACTAGATAGACCTGCCGCCTCGCCGTCATCGCGATCCTCCATATCGGCCCTGACCAATGTGAAATAGAATATCGTGCCTCCACCGACGGCCGGCTCCGCCCAGATCATGCCGCCTTGCGCCTCTATGATCGTTTGGCAAATCGACAAGCCCAGACCCATACCCTCGTCCTTGGTGCTGAGGAAGGGTTGGAAAAGGCGGCTGGCGACCTCGGCGTCAAGGCCGGAGCCGGTATCCGCGATACTCACCCGAACATATCCGCGATCATGCTTTTCCGAGCGTATTACCAGCCGCTTCCGTGCCGACCGCCCCATGGCCTCGATGCCGTTGCGGATGAGGTTGACGAGAACCTGCTGGACCTGAATCTTCCCGACCAGAACCTTGTCGACTTCAGGGTCCAGATGGAAAATGACCTCGACGCCCTGTTCGCGGGCGCCGATCAGCGCAAGGGCGTTGGCCTCGTTGACAAGGCGATTCAGGCTTTCGATCTGCTTCTCGCTGTCGCCCCGACCAATGAAATCGCGCAGGCCTCTGACGATCCGCCCGGCACGGATCGATTGCTGTGCCGCTTCGAGCAGGGCAGCACGGGCGGTCGCGACGTTTTCGCCATCCGGATTTTCGAGCAACTGCGCGGCGCCTTCCAGATAATTGGCGATCGCGGACAGCGGCTGATTGAGCTCATGCGCCAGTGACGAAGCCATCGTGCCCATTGCGCTGATCCGTGAGACATGCGCGAGCTCGTTCTGCAATTCCTCGAGCCGGAACTGAGTCTCCTGTCGTTCGGTAAGATCCTGGATGAAGCCCGTGAAGACGCGGCCTTCCTCGGTTTGAGCCTCACCGATCGAAAGCTGCAGCGGAAAGGTGCCGCCGCCCCGTCTTCGTCCGATCGTAATGCGTCCGATGCCGATGATGTGAGGCTCGCTGGTTTCAAGATAGCGTTTGAGATATCCGTTATGCGCCTCGCGATCGGGCGATGGCATGAGGACGCTCACGTTGCCGCCGAGGATTTCGTCTGCCGAATAGCCGAACATGCGTTCCGCGGTGGCGCTGAAGAAAATGATCGTCCCGGTTACGTCGATCACGATCATCGCGTCGGGAACGGTTTCGAGAATCGAGCGCAGGATCGCGTCGGATACCCCGCCTCTCAAGCCCGGGCGCGCCTCATCCACCGGGATCTGCCTTTCGTGACCTCATGGCGGCAGGATTACATCACGGATGCGTTTCGGCCAATCGAGCACTTGAGTGGTTAAGATGCCGCCGGCTTTGGGGGAGGGGTTGGGCGCCGGCGGCATCAATTGAGGGAGGGACCATCTCCCGGGCATTTTTGCCCTGTTCCGCCTTTAAGAGGACAAGCACCAAAATTTGGTAACCACGCCCACCGTATTTCCACTGTATACCATATGATATCAGCATGTTACGGTAACATCACGAAAGCGCCATCGGTTTCAAATCCGCCTCGAAAGCTACGCGAAGCGCTTCTTGCAGGGTTTGCGCCCCGAGATGATCCATCATGCGGGCGCGATGCATCTCGATCGTGCGAGGACTGAGTTCGAGCGTGGCGGCCAATTGCTTGTTCGCCAGACCGGCCAGAAGCCCCTGGAGCACGTCACGCTCGCGATCCGAGAGGCCCTCTATCCGATCCGCGGCGAGCTTCTTGCGCTGGAACAGGGTCGTGCGCTCGGCAAGCAAGGAAAAGGCTTTTTCGAGCGCGCGGATCAGCGCGGCCTCGGTGAATGGCTTCTCCAGAAAATCGATGGCACCCAGTTGCATGGCTTGTACGGCCGTGGTCACGTCGCCATGCGCGGAAATCATGATGACGTGGAACCGTGGAAGCTGATCCGCGGTGGCCTTGAGCACGCCAAGCCCATCAACATCCGGCATGCGCAGGTCGAGCAGGACGCATCCAGGCTCGATCTCTCCGGCCGCATCAACGAAATCCTTGCCCGATGCGAAGGCGCGGGGGGTGAAACCGCTTGCGGCGAGGGACGCATGAAGCTCGCGCCGCACATCGCTATTATCGTCCACGATATAAACAGGTCGGCCGCCCAGGCTCTATATCCTCTCGTATATGCCGTGCAATATAGCATGTCTAATTTGTGAATGCATTCAAATGCATCAGCACGATATCCGCCCGCGCGCCGACCCACGCGACCCGCGGCGAAGCTTGGCTACCCCTGCCGGTTCACGAGGAGATTGTCGACGACGGCCGGGTCGGCGAGCGTCGATGTGTCGCCTAGATTGGAGGTATCCCCCTCGGCGATCTTGCGCAGAATGCGGCGCATGATCTTGCCTGATCGGGTCTTGGGGAGCGCCGGCGCGAATTGGATCGCGTCGGGTGTGGCGATCGGCCCGATCTCACGGCGCACCCACTGCACCAGCTCCTTGCGCAGCACGTCGCTGCCTTCTTCACCGGCATTGAGCGTCACATAGGCGTAGATGCCCTGCCCCTTGATCTCGTGCGGCATGCCGACCACTGCCGCCTCGGCAACCTTGGCGTGAGCGACCAGCGCGCTCTCTACCTCGGCCGTCCCCATGCGGTGGCCCGAGACGTTGATGACGTCATCGACCCGCCCGGTGATCCAGTAATAGCCCTCCTTGTCGCGGCGGCAGCCGTCGCCGGTGAAATATTT
>Ga0081455_10003863_pt1 | contig 17077 bp, 13 predicted proteins | sample TabmetS3T2R1_FD_70207 | JGI IMG/M metagenome (GOLD analysis project Ga0081455, IMG submission 70207) | Tabebuia heterophylla rhizosphere microbial communities from the University of Puerto Rico - S3T2R1 | ecosystem: Host-associated > Plants > Roots > Rhizosphere ...
AGCGGGATCGGCTCGGGGCGCAGCGGTCGTACGGCGTCGATCAGCGCGGTCGCGATGCCCCGCCGCCGGTAGTCCGCCGCGACCGCGACGGCGACCGGGTAGTAGTCGAGGTGCAGCCGGTTACGCAGCGCGGTGACCGCCCCCACCACCCGGTCGCCGTCCACCGCGACGAGCGTCCGCCGCCACCGGTCACCGTCCCGCGCGGTGCCGTGCAGCTTGTGCGTCTGCGCCACGTACAACGGGTCCATCCCGTCGTCCAGCAGCCCGCCGAGGTCGTCGCCGTCGTGGTAGTCCCTGATCCGGATGCCGTTCATGGGACCCGATCGTATGGACCGTCCGGGCGCCGCGGTCGGTCCGCGGGACGGCATGATCGGCTCATGGCTGATGTGGCGGAGCAGGTTGCCGCGTGGCGGCAGACGGTGGCGGCGGTCCTCGAGCTGGCGGAGGGGTTCGGGGCGGCGGACTGGGCCGCGCCGACCGAGTGTCCGGAGTGGACGGTCAAGGACGTGTACGCGCACCTGGCGGGCGGCGAGCTGTGGATGGCGGCCGGGCACTTCGCGCCAGCGGACGGCCTGGACGCGATTGCCGGCCAGCCGGTGGCGGCCCGGCAGCGGCTGAGCGGTGCGCAGGTGGTCGCCGAGTTGCGGCAGGTCATCGCGCTGCGGGACAGGCAGCTGGCCACCAACCCGCCGGACCCGGACGTACCGACCCGGACCGCGTTCGGCCTGCCGGTCACCGTCGGTGTCCTGCTCGGCCACCGCGCCTTCGACTTCTGGACCCACGAGCAGGACATCCGGCGCGCCACCCACCGCCCCGGCAACCTGGGGACACCCTCGGCGCACCTGTCGGCCCGGGTGCTGTCCGGCAGCCTGCCGTACGTGGTGGCCAAGCTCGCCGCCGCGCCGCCGGACTCGACCGTCCGCATCACCGTCGACGGCGAGGTGCCCTTCGACCACGCCGTCGCGGTGGACGGCACCGGCCGCGGCCGCCTCGTCCCGTGGGCTGGCGGGCCGGCGACCACGCACCGCGCGGACACCGGCCGGCACACCGGACCCGACAGCCTCGTCCCGCCGGTCGGCGGGCCGGTGACCGCGCACCTGCGGATGGACTGGGAGACCTACGCCCGCCTCGCCTCCGGCCGCATCCCACCCACCACCGCCCCCGTCCACATCGATGGCGACCAGGAACTCGCCGCCCGCATCCTGGCCCGCTTCGCCATCACCCCCTGAGCATCCGGAGCCGCACCCACCCGGCGCGGCGGTCCGCGGTCCGGCGCCGCGTGGGCGGCCTGGTTCTGTCGGTGCCGCGGCCTAAGGTGTGAGGCGGGTACGGGTAGGCGGGTGGCCGGGTCGGGAGGGCGCATGGGGCGCAGCGGGGAGTTGCCGCGGGCCGGGGTGTCCGGGCCGCTGGCCGACGACACCGGCTGCACGGTGCTGCACGTCGACATGGACGCCTTCTACGCCAGCGTGGAGCTGCGCCGGCATCCGGAGCTGGCGGGCCGGCCGGTCATCGTCGGCGGGATCGGCAACCGGGGCGTGGTGTGCTCGGCCAACTACCTGGCCCGCGAGTACGGCGTGCGCAGCGCGATGCCGATGAGCCGGGCGCGGCGGCTGTGCCCGCAGGCGGACGTGCTACCCGCCGACATGTCGACCTACGCCGAGGTTTCCCGCGGCGTGATGGAGATCTTCCGCTCGGTCACGCCGCTGGTCGAGCCGCGTTCGCTGGACGAGGCGTTCCTGGACGTGGCCGGCGCGGTGCGGCTGTTCGGCCGGCCGGCGCGGATCGGCGCGCTGATCCGCGAGCGGGTGGCCGCCGAGCACGGCATCACCTGCTCGGTCGGCGTGGCGCCCACCAAGTTCCTGGCCAAGCTGTCCTCGGCGCGCTGCAAGCCGGACGGGATGCTCGTGGTGCCGGCCGACGGCGTGCTCGACTTCCTGCACCCGTTGCCGATCGGGGCGCTGTGGGGTGTGGGGGAGCGGACCGCCGAACAGTTGCGCCGCCTTGGCCTGCGTACCGTCGGCGAGGTCGCCGAGATGCCGCGCGCCACCCTGCAGCACGCGCTCGGCCAGGCCGTTGGCGGGCACCTGCACGAGCTTGCCTGGGGGCGGGACGACGGAAAGGTCAACCCGGACGAGGCGGACAAGTCGATTGGCGCCGAGGAGACCTTCGACGTTGACGTGTCCGATCCGGGGGTGCTGCATCGTGAGTTGCTGCGGCTGTCGGAGAAGGTGGCGGCGCGGTTGCGGTTCGGCGGGCTGCTCGGGCGGACGGTCAGCATCAAGGTGCGGTTCGCCGACTTCACCACGGTCACCCGGGCGCGCACGCTGCCCTCGCCCACCGACACCGGCCAGGAGCTGTACCGGACGGCGCGCCAGTTGTTCGCCGCGCTCGGTGCGGAGGGCGCCCTCATCCGGCTCATCGGCGTACGGGTGGAGGGCCTGCTCGGCGCGGACGCCGCCACCCTCCAACCGCAACTCGGCGACCGCGAGCACGGCTGGCGCGACGCCGACCAGGCCGTGGACCGGGCCGTCCTCCGCTTCGGCACCGGCGCCGTCCGCCCCGCCACCCTCGTCCGCTCCACCGCCCCGGCCCAACAAGAGGCCGTCCCCCGCAGCGACCTCCTCCGCCCACCCCCACCCACCTGACCACCACACCAACCCCCACCGGCCCACCGCCACAACCCAACGCCCCACCCCGCCTGATCGTCAGGGCCAGCGGCGGGTGCGCCGGGTGGGGCGGGTTTCGATGGTCTGTCGGCCTGTGGCGCGAGGGTTCGGGGTGTGGAAACGCGACGGGGCCGCCCTTGGGCTGCCCCGTCGCGTAAGGAGTGCGGGTTACTGGTCGTCGAAGCGGCGGCGGAAGCGCTCCTCCATGCGGCGCAGGAATCCGCCGCGGTGCGCCTTGCGGGGGCGTTGCTGGCTGGGGGTGTTGCCGCTCCCACCGACCACGCGCAGGTCCGGCCGGCCGAACAGGCGCTTGGATTGGGAGAAGGCGTACACCGCCGTCGCGAACATCACCAGGAAGCCGATGACCGCGAGCGGCACCGACTGGACGACCACGCCGGTGAGCAGCGCGCCGATCCCGAGGATGAACCCGATCACCGACCAGACGATCCGCCTGCGCGCATGGGTGCGCAGGTTGGTCGAGCTGACCGTCGAGGCGAACTTCGGGTCCTCGGCGTACAGGGCGCGCTCGATCTGCTCGAGCAGGCGCTGCTCATGCTCAGAGAGCGGCACGGCGCTCCTCCCCGCGATGCGCCCGCTGCGAGTCATCCTCGCCGCGGAAGAATGGGACATCGGACGACCTATCGAGACCGTCACCATTGAGGATACGAGTCGAGTGCCAGCCGGGAAAGGCGAACCCTGCTTCCCACCCTCTCGGCTCGGTCACAGTAGCCCTCGACGTCCCCGCCGACCGCCCGAAAGGCCGCTCAGCGGCGCCCTGCGCTGCCCCTCCGGTCCAACCAGCCACGCCGGCACGGGCAACAACTGTGGTCACAGCGGCACCACTACCCGCGCCGATCCGGGCAAAACCGACGCGAAGGCCGGCGCCCGGTCCGGCACCGGGGTACGGACCGGGACGAGCGAGGTGGACACCGGCGGCGCCCGGGAGCGGGGCCGGTGGGGGAGCGACTGGGTTCATGTGGGGTCCGGGGCGGTCGGGTGCTGGCGGTCCGGGGGCGACGGACCATGCGCACGGGTTCCACTGGAACAACGTGCTCATGTGCCCGATTGGTTCATCTGTCGGGATGATTTCGTGCTCCTCACCCGCGCCGCCCGGTCCGCCGCCGTACCAGCCGGCGTACGTCGCTGTTCATCCGGTCCAGCTGGGTGGTGAAGCGGTCGTTGCGCCGCAGCAGGGAGGTACGCGCGGCCCGCAGCACCGACGGCGGCAGCATCGCGGCCCGTACCCGGCGGCGCTTGCGGCGCGACTCCAGCAGACCGGTACGCACCGCGCGCACCGCGGTCGGCAGGTCGCCGTCCACGGTGGCCACCGGGGCGTACCGCGCCCGCTCCTCGGCCAGCGCGAGCAGCCGGAGCCCGGTGGCCGGCGGCCCGTCCAGGGCCAGCTCGGAGGCGACCCGCCGGGCCACCGCCCGCGGCGTCTCGTCGGAGCGCAACGGCACGTCCAGGTCGGTCGCGGTCGCCATCAGCTCGTCCCACGCCGCCCGCGCCGCCGCCTCGGCATCCTCCTCCCCGGCCACGGCCAGCCGTCTGCGCCGCTGCCGCAGGCGTACCAGCGCCGGTGTCAGTGCAATCAGCAGGACCACCAGGAGCGCGCCGAGCACCAGGATCTCGGTCGGGGTGAGGAACGGTGTGGCGGACTGCGCCGCGGCCGGGTCCTGGGTCGGGTCGATCGCCTTGCTGCCGCCCGCACCGGTGCTCGGTACGTCGGTGGGATCGGCGGTGCCGGCCGTGCTCGGCGCCGAGGTGGGCGTGACCTGCCGGGTGTCCCACGGCGGGAAGCCGCTGATCCGGCCCGGCGTGCTGGCGTCCGGCGGGGTCGGGTCCCACGGGATCCAGCCGAGGCTGGTGAAGTAGGACTCCACCCAGGCGTGCGCGTCGGTGTTCAGGATCGACCAGTGGCCGTCCTTGACCGGGCCGTGCCGGGTGAAGCCGATGACCACCCGGGCCGGGATGCCGGCCTCGCGCAGCATGATCGCCATCGCCGCGGCGTACTGCTGGCAGAAGCCCTGCCGCTTCTCCAGCACGAAGTCGGCCAAGTCGCTGCCGGTGTCGCCGGCCTGGGTGGAGACCGAGTAGCTGAAGCCGTTGGCGGCGCTGAAGTAGTTGCGGATCGCCAGCGCCTTGTCGTACGGGCTGCGAGCGCCTTCGACCAGCTCGGACACCTTGCGCCGGACGGTGACCGGGAAGTCGCGCGGCACCCCGCCGTAGTCGCGCATGATCGGGCTGCTCTGCGCCACCGGCTGGCTCTGCTGGAGGGTGGTGATGGTCGGGACGGGCTCGGACACCTCGACGTCGTACTCCTGCCCGGTGGACTCCGCGACCGTGCTGAAGATCATCGCCCGCTCGTCGTCGTACTGCCAGTTCTCGCCGATCTTCAGGCCGCTGATCTGGTCGGTGCCGCTGGGGATGGGCAGGTACTTGTCGGTGTACTTGCTGATCTTCAGGTGCGCCTGGTACGTCTGGGCGGCGCCGAAGTGCTGGGTGGCCAGCGGGCCGTCGGCGGGGCCTGAGGCGGAGGGCGTCGACTGCGCCCAGCCGCTGTCGCTGTACTTGTCCAGCACCTGGGTCCGCAGGTAGTGCAGCCGGTCGTTGCTGGCCGACAGCTGCATCATCTCCGTCGGCGGGCCGCCCTGGTTCAGGTTGCCCTTCAGCGTGGCGAACGGGTCGATGCGGGTGCCGTTGCCCTGCCCGCCAGTGCCGTTGTTGCCCAGGTTGGCCAGCCCGCTGGCCGAGATCCCGGGCACGAACAGCGGCAGGATCACGGCCACGCCGAGCGCGGCGACCCCGGCGCGCCGGCCGGAGAAGCGGATCGGCGCCGGGTCGCCCTGCCAGCTCGGGTCGGTGGCCGAGACCGGCCGGCCCCAGCGCAGCAGCCGCTCCCGCTCCTCGGCGAGCAGCAGCACCAGGTAACCGCCGGCGCTGGCCACGAAGTAGACCCACGGTACGGCCGCGGCGCTGATCGCCGTCGGCACCGCGTACAGCGCGAGCATCACCAGGCCGGCCACCGCGGGCCGCCGGGCGGTCACCGCCAGGGTGTCCACCACGACCGTGGTGAGCCCCGCGGTCAGGGTCACCACCAGCAGCAGCCCCTGCGTGGTCGGCGCCGGGGCCGCGTACGTCCTGATGTCGTCCATGCCGCCGCGCAGCCCCTCGCGCAGCAACGCCAGGCTGTGCCGGGTCGGGATGAGGCCGGCGAAGTTGCCCTCGTGGGCGTACGCGAAGCACAGGAACAGCAGTAGCCCGATCGCGCCCACCACCGGGACGGTGACCGCGGGCAGCCGCAGGGTCCGGGCCAGTACGTGGCAGCAGGTGACCACCGCGATGCCGGCCACCGCCGGGAACAGCCAGCTGACCGACTCGAACAGCGCACCGATCGGGGCGGAGGCCAGCGCGGCGGCGCACCCGGCGGCGACGGTCAGCCGCGTCGACGGCCTCACGACAGCATCCCCCTCACGACAACATCCCGGAACGTACCGCCGACTGCACCGAGCCGGCCCGCTCGCCCGCCTGCGGCCACAACTGCGGGAGCAGGCTGCCGCGGTCGGCGCGGATGACCCGCCAGCCGTTGCGGACCAGGTGCTCGGCGACCGCGTCCGGCTCGCTGCCGCCCTCGGGCAGGGTCTTCGGCGCGGCGCCCACCCAGCTCGCCGCGTCGATCAGGATCGCGATGTTGGCCTCCTGTGCCGAGCGCGAGCTGGTCAGCGCGCGCGCCTCGGTGAGCCCGATCGCGCCGAGCAGCGCGATCAGCGTGCCGTGCCGCCCCTCGCCGCCGCGCAGCGCGTTCACCGCGCCGTGCATGTCGGTGCGGTGGGCGAAGGTGACCTCGGCGAGGTGGTCCAGCAGGACGCCCTCCTCGGCGAAGTCGACGCCGGGCTCGACCGGCCCGGTGTCGGTGAGCAGCCGCAGCGTGTAGCCCAGCCGGCCCAGGTGCACGCCGATGCTGGCCACCGCGCTGACCGCCCACTCCAGGCTCGATCCCGGCCCGTCGCCGCGGTGCGCGACCGCGCGGGTGTCCAGCAGCAGGGTGGCCGTGGACTGCCAGGGCCGCTCCTCGCGGCGCACCATCAACTTGCCGACCCGGGCGGTGGAGCGCCAGTGCACCTTGCGCAGGTCGTCGCCGTGCCGGTACTCCCGGGTGGCGGCGTCGTCCTCACCGCGTACCGACACCGCCCGCGCGGTCGAGTCGCCGCCCGCGTGCCAGGCCCCGGTCAGCGCGATCGCCGGCAGCGGCTGCACCGCCGGTACGACCGTGAGGCGGTCGACCGAGGTGAAGCTGCGGGTCAGCTCGACCAGCCCGAACGGGTCGGTGAGCCGCAGCCGCAGCGGGCCGACCCGGTACCGCCCGCGCACGTCGGAGCGCACCGGATACCGCACCCGGCGCGGCGCGCCCGGCCGGACCCGGTCCAGCATGAAGCGCGGCCGGCCGCCGAGGGTGTACGGCAGGTCGTCCTCCAGCAGCAGCAGGCCGGTGGGCAGCATCGAGACGTTCTCCAGCTCCAGCACCACCTCGGCCGGCTGGCCCACCTGGACGCGGGCGGGCAGCACCTGGCGCGCGCACCGCAGCCGGAACCGGGTGCGGACGACCGCGCCGGCCGCGATCAGCGGCAGCGCGACCAGGAAGCAGGCGACCCGGAGCAGGTCCTTCTCGCCCAGCACGAGCGAGCACAGTGCCGCGGCGAGGCCGGCCGCGAGCAGGCACCGGCCCCGGGTGGTCAGCGCCGACAGCGCGGTCCGCATCGGTCAGCCGCGCTCGGGGCGCGGCACCGGCACGCGGCGGAGCAGGTCGGTGATGATCGAGTCGGCGCCGCGCCGGGCGATCTGTGCCTCGGCGGTGGGGATGACCCGGTGCGCGAGCACGGCGACGGCCAACTGCTGTACGTCGTCGGGCACCACGTACTCCCGGCCCTCCAGCGCCGCCTGCGCCTTTGCCGCGCGGAGCAGTTGCAGGCTGGAGCGCGGCGAGGCGCCCAGGCGCAGCTCCGGGGAGCGGCGGGTCGCGCTGACCAGCTCGATCACGTACCGCCGGACCGCGTCGGAGACGTGGATCGTACGGACCGCGTCGATCATGGAGCGGACCTCGATCGCGGTGGACACCGGCTTCAGCGTGTCCAGCGGGTCGGCGCCGGCGTGGTCGGTGAGCATCTTCAGCTCGGCCGCCGGGTCCGGATACCCCATCGAGATGCGCGCGGTGAACCGGTCGCGCTGCGCCTCGGGGAGCGGGTAGGTCCCCTCCATCTCGATCGGGTTCTGCGTGGCGATCACCATGAACGGCGCCTCCAGCAGGTACGTGACGCCGTCGACGGTGACCTGGCGCTCCTCCATGCACTCCAGCAGCGCCGACTGGGTCTTCGGCGAGGCGCGGTTGATCTCGTCGCCCACCACCAGGTTGGCGAACACCGCGCCCGGCTTGAACTCGAAGTCGCGGCTCTCCTGGTTGTAGACGCTGACACCGGTGACGTCCGAGGGCAGCAGGTCCGGGGTGAACTGGATGCGGCGCACCGAACAGTCGATGGACCGGGCCAGCGCCTTGGCCAGCTTGGTCTTGCCGACGCCCGGCACATCCTCGATCAGCAGGTGACCCTCGGCCAGCAGGACCACCAGGGCCAGCCGGAGGATGCTGGGCTTGCCCTCGATGACCCGCTCGATGTTGGCGAGGATGCGCTGGCTGGCCTGCTGCACTCCGAGCAGCCCCACCCCCTGCCCCGCGGGACCGCCCTCTACGGCGCTGTGCAAAGCCACTCGCTCCTCCTTGTGCGCATGGCCGGATTCGGCAGGTCCCCCGGAAGGAACGCCGGCACCGTGGGCCGGGGTTCCCGGCCACGCGGGCTGTTCTTGTTGGACCACGAAAGCATCCTCGGCATCTTCACCACAGACGTCACTTCACCCTAGTTGTGTTGCTGACTCGATACGCGGTCGAGATGAACACCGGTGGAAACATGAATCAGCTTCAGCTATCCTTCTCCGGTGTTCGATCTGGTGACCCCGGCCCTGTTGCTGGACATGACTGTTCTCGACCGGAACCTGGCGACGATGTCGGCAGCCCTTCCCGGTCCCCGCCTGCGCCCGCACGTCAAGGCGCACAAATGCACCCAACTCGCGCACCGCCAGCGCGAATCCGGCCACACCGGCTTCACCGCGGCGACCATCCGCGAGTGCGAGGGGCTGGCCGCGGCCGGCCTCGCCGAGGACATCCTGCTGGCCAACGAGGTGCTGGACGCCCGGCGGCTGGGCGCGCTGGTGGACAACGGCGCCCGCATCACGCTGGCGGTCGACTCCGAGGTCACCATCGCCGCTGCCGCCGCCGGCGGGGTGCGCGAGGTGGTCATCGACGTGCAGGTCGGGCTGCCCCGCTGCGGCTGCCGACCCGAGGACGCCGGCAAGCTCGCCGACCTGGCCCGGGGTGCCGGGCTGGAGGTCCGCGGCGTGATGGGGTACGAGGGGCACCTGATGGGCTGGCAGGACCCGGTCGAGCGGGGCCGGCTGGTGGCGGAGGCGATGCGGCCGCTGCTGGCCGCGCACGCCGAGGTCGGCGGTGACCTGGTGAGTGCCGGCGGCACCGGGACGTACCGGGAGAACACCTTCGCGACCGAGATCCAGGCGGGATCGTACGCCCTGATGGACAGCCAGTACGGCACGCTTGGACTCCCTTTCGGGCAGGCCCTGTACGTGCTGGGCACGGTGATCTCGGTGTGGCCGGGCACGCCCACGATGCCGCCGTACGCGGTGGTGAACGTCGGCCTGAAGTCGCTGGGCATGGACCACGGCAACCCGAGCATCGAGGGCGCGCAGGTGTGGTTCTGCTCCGACGAGCACACCACCTTCGCCCCGGACGAGCCCGTCGCGGTCGGCGACCAGGTCAAGGTCATCCCGGCCCACTGCGACCCGACCGTCGCCCTGCACGAGCGCGTGCACCTCATCGACGGCGACAAGGTCATCGACACCTGGCCGGTAGACCTCCGCGGCTGGTAACTACCTAACTCAATCGCCCAAGACCTGGGTGAGGTAGGGGTTGGCGAAGCGGCGTTGGGGGTCGAGTTTGTCGCGGAGGGCGACGAAGTCGGGGTAGTGGGGGTAGACCGAGGCCAGATACTCGGGGCCGCGGGTGTGCAGCTTGCCCCAGTGCGGCCGGCCGCCGACCGCGCCGAAGATCCGCTCGGCGGTGGGGAAGTACTGTTCCAGGCCGGGCGAGCCCAGGTACTGGTGGATCGCCACGTACGCCGAGTCGCGGCCGTGCGCGGTGGACAGCCACAGGTCGTCCGGCGGCGCGAAACGTACCTCGATCGGGAAGCTGATCCGCCAGCCCGCCGAGGCGATCGCGGCACGCAGCTCGCGCAGCACCTCGGGCAGGGCGGCGCGCGGCACGGCGTACTCGGACTCGATGAAGCGGACCCGCCGCGGCGAGGCGAACACCTTGTACGAGGCGTCGACGTACTCGCGGGCCGACAGCAGCACCCCGGCCAGCCGGTTGCCGCGCGGCACGATCCCGGGCGCCCGCCGGGCCAGCCTGTTGTACCCGGCGAAGACGGTGTTGGACACGAACTCGTCCTCGAACCAGCCGCGCAGCGCGCGCAGCGGCCGCCCCGGCCCGTCGGTGCGGTTGTTCTGCTTGGTGAGGCAGTGCTCGGTGTGCGGGAACCAGTAGAACTCGAAGTGCTCGTTGCGGCTGGTCAGCTCCTCCAGCCCGTCCATCACCTCGTCCCAGCGCATCGGCCGCTCCACCGCGCGCAGCCGGAACGCCGGCTCCACCGCGAAGGTGATGGCGGTGACGATGCCCAGCGCGCCCAGCCCCAGCCGGGCCGCGGCGAACAGCTCCGGCCGCTCGCCCGCCGAGCAGGTCACCACCGACCCGTCGGCCAGCACCAGCTCCAGCGCGGCGATCTGGGCCGAGATCGAGGCACTGTCCCGCCCGGTGCCGTGCGTACCGGTCGAGGTCGCGCCGGCCACCGTCTGCACCGCGATGTCGCCCATGTTGGTCAGCGCCAGGCCGAGCCGCGCCAACCCCTGGCAGAACTCGTCCAGCGGCATGCCCGCCTCGACCGTGACCAGCCCGGCGGCCAGGTCCACCGCGCGGATGCGGGTCATCCCGCCGGGCAGCAACCGGATGCCGGTGGTGGCCGCGATGTCGGTGAAGGAGTGGCCGGTGCCGGTCGCCTTGACGGTCAGGCCCTGGGCGCTTGCGGTGTGCACGGCCGTGACCACATCCGCGACCCCGCGGGGGGTGATCGTCTGGACCGGGGATGCTTCCTGGTTCCCCGCCCAGTTGCGCCAGATGGCCATGTCCGAAACTCTACGGCGTTCACCTGGGTGGGTGGTGTGCGACCGGCCGGCGCGCCCCCTGGGGGTTGGGGGTTCGGGGAAGATCGGGCAGTTGAGGGGAGCGCGGGTGGACAACGCCGAGGCGGTACGGGTCAACCGGATCTTCCACGACCACGAGTGCGGGTACTACGACGAGCGGTTCGCGATCGTGCACGACGACGCGTCGGCCCGGCGGGCGCGGCGCGAGGTGGAGCGGCTGCTCGGCCGGCAGCTGCGGCGCGGCGAGACCGTTCTCGACGCCGGCTGCGGCACCGGCTGGCTGGCCGCGGGGTTGCGGCGCGCGGCCCCGCACGCGCGCGTACTCGGGCTGGACCTGTCCACCGGCATGCTGGACCGGGCGCGTACGGCCGGGGCGTGGCCGCTGCTGCAGGGCGACGCGCAGCGGTTGCCGTTCGGCGAGGCGAGCATCGACCTGGTGGTCAGCCGGGGCGTGCTGCACCACCTGCCGGACGTACCGGCGGCGCTGGCCGAGTGGCGCCGGGTGCTGCGGCCGGCCGGCGCGGTGGTGGTGACCAGCGAGCCGACCCCGCAGGTGGAGCGGCACGGCGAGGTGCTGGTGAAGGCGCTGCTGGCGGTGCTGCGCCGGCCGCTGACCGCGGAGGAGGACTTCTGGGAGGTCGCCTCGATGGCGGCCAACCTGCACGTGTTCACCCCGGCCGAGTTAGCCGCGACCGCGCGTACGGCCGGCTTCCGGGAGGCCCGCCTCGGCACCGCCGACTTCCTGTCCACGCTGCTGCTGACCGCCTCGTACGTGGCGCACGGCCGGCGGCCCGCCCTGGCGCGCCGGCTGCCCTGGCGGCACCTGGAGCAGGCGGCCTCGACCGTGGACGGCGCGGTGCTGGACAGGCTGCTGCCGCCGTCGGTCCGGCACACCGTGGTGGGCGTCCTGCGGCCGTAGCGGGAGGGACCGGCCGGAGCGTGGACCGGCCGGTCCCTCACCGTGATCACCGTTCCGGCGGCCCGGACCGTTACCGCCTAGTCATACGTAGTCCGGTGACTAGGCGCTCGGCGGGCGCCCAGATGCGTACCTCTGTCGATGTGGCGGGGTACTTCAGAAGCGGATCGTCGTGGCTACCAGGAAAGGGAACCGCAACCAGGGAGCCACGATGATGATCTACAGCCCCGAGATCGCGACCGCCGTGTACGACGCCCGCCGGCGCGACCTGGAGAGCTCCGCGAAGCAGTACCGGCTGGCCAAGCTGGCCCGGTGCCTGCGCAGTGCGCACGGTACGCCGCCGGCGCGGGCGGCCTGACCCCGGCGGCGACACCGTGGATGTCACACCCGCGCCGTACCCTGCGGGCATGTTGGTGGGACGGACCGGGCTGTCGCCGGTGATGGTGGGCCGGGCCGCCGAGCTGGAACGGCTGATCCAGTTGCTCGGCGCCCGGCGCACCCCGTCCGTCGCGCTGATCGCCGCCGAGGCGGGCGTGGGCAAGACCAGGCTGGTGCAGGAGTTGGTGGCCAGCGCGCCGGCCGGCACGGTGGTGCTGGCCGGCCAGGCCGACCCGGGTTCGCTGGGCCGGCCGATGGAGCTGTTCCTGGACTCCCTCGACAGCGTGCGCCTGGAGGCGTATTCGGAGCTGGTCGAGGTCATCGGCGACCGGTCCCGCACCGGCGAGGAGCGGGTCCGGGCCGGGGTCGATCTGGTCGGCCGGCTGACCGAGGGGCGTACCGGCCTGATCGTCTTCGAGGACCTGCACTGGGCCGACTCGGAGAGCCTGGCGCTACTGGAGGAGCTGGCCGAGCCGGATGCGGGCCGGCTGCTGCTGGTGGGCAGCTACCGGCCGGACGGGCTGAGCCGGCGGCACCCGGCCGCGGAGCTGCTGCCCCGGCTGGAGCGCCGGCACTCGGTCACCCACCTCAACCTCACCCCGCTGGCCACCAGCGACGTGGGCGCGCTGCTGACCGCCGTGTACGGGCAGGTGCCGTCCTTCCGCGTGGTCGAGGCGCTGCACGCGCGTACCGGCGGCAACCCGTTCTTCCTGGAGGAGCTGATCGCCGCGGCGGGCGACGCCGGGCTGGACGAGCTGCACTGCCTGCCGCTGCCCTGGACGGTGACCGAGGCGGTCCTCGGCCAGTTCGCCGAGCTGGCCGAGGACGAGCGGCGGATCGTCTCGGCCGCGGCGGTGCTGGGCCGCCGGGTCCCGTTCGACCTGCTGGCCGCGGTGACCGGTACGTCGGAGGAGGGGCTGATCCGGCTGCTGCGGGCGCTGGTCGCCAGCGGGCTGCTGGTGGAGACCGACCTGGACGTGTTCGGGTTCCGGCACGAGCTGGCCCGGGAGGCGATCGAGGGCGCGTTGCTGGGGCGGGAGCGGCGCCGGCTGCACGAGGCCGGGCTGGCCGCGCTGCAGGCGGCCGGCAGCCGGGACTACGCGGCGCTGGCCCGGCACGCGCGCGGCGCCGCCCGGTTCGACGACCTGGTGGCCACGGCTCGGGAGGGCGCGGCGCGGTACCGGGCGGTCGGCTCGCCGTACCAGGCGCTGGAGCTGGCCGAGCTGGGCCTGTCCGAGGCCGATGACGACCTGGAGCTGCGGGCGATGGCCGCGGACGCCGCCTGGTACGCGGGGCTGACCCCGGAGGCGATCCGGCACTGCGACCGCTGGCTCCAGCTGGCCCGGGCCGCCGGCGATGTCGCCGAGGAGGCGCGCGCGCTCAGCCTGCGGGCCCGGCTGGCGTACGAGAGCGGGCAGAAGGCGCAGCTCGCGGCGTTCACCGACGAGCTGATCGGCATCCTGGACCGGTTGCCGACCGACGGGCAGCGGGCGCAGGCGATGGCCGCGGTGGCCCAGTCGTACATGCTGCGGGACCGGGTGCCGGAGACCCGCGAGTGGGCGGACAAGGCGATCTCGCTCGCCGACGCCAACACCCTGCCGGCGATCCGGCTCGCCGCGATGGTGGAGAAGGGCACCGCGCTGATGACCGACCCGGGCACCGAGCCGGAGGGTGCGGCGCTGCTGGAGGACGCCATCCGGGGCGCGGACCGGCTGGGGGAGCGGGTCATCGCGGCCCGCGCGCTGAACAACCTGGTCTGGGACGCCCGGCAGTGGTCGCCGGAGGCGGTACGGGAGCGGCTGGAGCAGATGCGCCAGCACGCCGAGGCCGCCGGGTTCGCCTCACTGGCCCGGATCGGGTACGCGGAGGGCGCGGCGACGCTGGCCGCGATCGACGGGGACCTGGAGGGCGCGATCCGGGCGCTGGCGCGGGGCCGGCGCAGCGAGCGCGGGGAGGCGCCGTCCCGGTTCGACTGGTTCTGCGTGCTGCAGGCCGGGTTCGCGCTGGAGGCCGGCGACCTGGACGCGGCGGAGGCGTTCACCCGCGAGGCCAGGCCCGGCTCGCCGAAGACCGAGATCGCGATCATCGGCCTGCAGCTGAACCTCGCGCTGCGCCGCGGCGAGCTGCCGCTGGCCCGGCGGCGGCTGGCCGAGTTCAGCGCGGCGGTCACCGCGCGCGGCTGGGTCACGCCGGACCACCTGCACGACCTGCTGGCGCCGACGCTGCGGGCCGGGCTGGGGCCGGACGAGCTGCGCGCGCTGCTGCCGCTGATCTCGCGCTGGAACGGGCGGCCGCTGGCCCCCGACAGCCCCTGGCACGCGTTGCTGGCGGCGCAGTTCGCCGAGGCCGACGGGGACACCGCCGCGGCGGCGCGGGCGTACGTGGCGGCGGCGGAGGGGCTGCGGCCGATGGACGGGGAGATCGCCGGGCACCGCGGCAGCGCGCACGTGGGCGCCGCGCGGTCGCTGGTGGTGGTCGGCCGGCCGGAGGAGGCGCGGGAGCACGCCGAGGCGGCCGCCGCGCTGCTGGCCCGCTGGCCCGGGTGGCGGTCGGAGGAGCTGGAGGCGGTCAACCGGCGGCTGGGGCTCGGTGGTGAGGTGAGCGGGCCGGAGGCGCTGACGCCGCGGGAGCGTGAGGTGGTCGCGCTGCTGGTCGCCGGGCTCACCAACTCCCAACTGGCCGACCGGCTGTACATCTCGCCGCGCACGGCCGCGGTGCACGTTTCCAACATCCTGGCCAAATTGGGCATGTCGTCCCGGACAGAAGTGGCCGCGTGGGCGGTCCGGGAAGGGCTCGACCAGCCGTCCTGAGGGCGGTCCCGCGGGCCGCCTCGAAGGCCCCGGCGCGCGACCCGTACGCCCAGGTCACAGGGCGTGTTCATCTGCCGCGGTGTCACCCTCCCGTGGGCGCAAATCGCCGTAAAACACCCCTAGTTGCTCACCTTTCGGGTGAGTGGTGCAGCCATGTCCGCAGCCCGGTGCCGGGGCGCGTGGGGGGCCGGAGTGGGGCGCTTTCGCGTTGACGGTGGGGGAAAGTGGGGTACTGTGGCGCGCAGTGGAGCGTAGGGGGAGCTTCGTGGAGCGACGGAGGTGCTGCCGTGTTCCTGGGCACGCACGAGCCGAAGCTGGACGACAAGGGCCGGCTGGTGTTGCCCGCGAAGTTCCGCGAACCGTTGGCGGAAGGACTGGTGATCACCAAGGGGCAGGAGCGCTGCCTGTTCGCGTTCCCGATGGCGGAGTTCCGGAAGGTCACCGACGCGCTGGCGCAGGCACCGGTCACCCAGAAGGCAGTGCGGGACTACAGCCGGGTGCTGTTCGCGAGCGCCTCGCACGAGATCCCGGACAAGCAGGGGCGGATCACCATCCCGCCGCAGCTGCGCGAGTACGCCGGGCTGGAGCGGGACTGCGTCGTGATCGGCGCCAACACCCGGGTGGAGATCTGGGCGACCACCGCCTGGGAGACGTACCTGGCCGACCGGGAGCAGTCCTTCGCCGACCTGGAGGAGGACATCCTGCCGGGCGTCCTGTGAGCATGCCGTACAGCCCGGTCTTTGCCCGCTCCGGCTCCCCTGACGCACCTTCCCTGGCGTCAGGTGGGCGAGCGGGCAGGGACCAGACGGTACGGATTCCATCGAACGGGGGAGGGGCAGCGATGAGCGGCGCCGAACCCGCGCACGTACCGGTGTTCCTGCCCCGGGTCCTCGACCTGCTGCTGCCGGCCCTGGAGGGCCCCGGCGCGGTGCTGGTGGACGGCACGCTCGGGCTCGGCGGGCACGCGGCGGAGTTCCTGGCGCGGGTGCCGTCGCTCACCCTGGTCGGGTTGGACCGGGACCCGGCCGCGCTGGCGGTCGCGGGGTCGCGGTTGGCTGCTTATTCAGGGCGTACGCACCTGGTGCACGCGGTGTACGACGAGCTGCCCGCGGTGCTGGCGCGGCTGGGGATCGGGGCCGTGCGCGGGGTGCTGCTCGACCTCGGGGTGTCCTCGATGCAGCTGGACCAGGCCGGGCGGGGGTTCGCCTACGCCAAGGACGCGCCGCTGGACATGCGGATGGACCAGAGCTCGGGGCGTACGGCCGGGGAGGTGCTGAACAGCTACCCGGCGGCGGAGCTGGCGCGGGTGCTGCGGGAGTACGGCGAGGAGCGGTTCGCCTCCCGGATCGCCAACGCGATCGTGCGGGCGCGGCCGCTGACCGGGACGGCGCAGCTGGCCGCGCTGGTGACCGAGGCGATCCCGGCGGCGGCGCGGCGTACCGGCGGGAACCCGGCGAAGCGGACCTTCCAGGCACTGCGCATCGAGGTGAACCGGGAGCTGGACGCGCTGCGTGCCGTACTGCCCGCCGCCCTGGACGCGCTCGCGGTCGGCGGGCGGCTGGTCGCGCTGTCGTACCAGTCGCTGGAGGACCGGATCGTCAAGCAGTCGCTGGCGCCGCTGGTCACCGGGCGTACGCCCGCGGGCGTACCGGTCGAGCTGCCCGGGCACGGCCCCACCTTCCGCCTGCTCACCCGCGGCGCCGAAACCCCCGGCGAGGCCGAACTGGCCGCCAACCCACGCGCCGCCTCCGCCCGCCTGCGCGCCGCCGAGCGCATCGCACCCAAGGAAACAAGGCCATGACCGCGCCCCTCCGCAAGCCCCTCACCCCCGAGCCGGCGCCGGTCGAGGCGCCGCGCCCGCGCCCCACCGCCCGCCGCCAGGTCGGCGACCGCGCCGCCGCGGCCCGGGCCGCCCGAGCCGTCCTCGGCCACGACCTCCCCGCCGCTCCGGCGCAGCCGGCGACCCGGCGACGCGGCGCCGCCACCGCGAC
>Ga0081455_10003864_pt1 | contig 17077 bp, 15 predicted proteins | sample TabmetS3T2R1_FD_70207 | JGI IMG/M metagenome (GOLD analysis project Ga0081455, IMG submission 70207) | Tabebuia heterophylla rhizosphere microbial communities from the University of Puerto Rico - S3T2R1 | ecosystem: Host-associated > Plants > Roots > Rhizosphere ...
TGACGTTCCCGCCGCTTCTGCTCGCCGTCGCCCTGGTCGGTTTACTTGGTCCCGACATCCAGAACGTCATGCTGGCACTCGGGCTCGTGCAGGCGCCGATCCTTGCGCGCATGGTGCGCGGCAGCACGCTCGCCGTCCGCGAAGAGGTCTATGTAACCGCCGCGCGCGCCCTTGGCGCTACGCCGACGCGCATCGTCCTCTCCCATCTGCTGCGCAACATGATCTCGCCGATCGTCGTGCAGCTTACGGTCGTCTTTTCGGCGGCCGTCGTGGCGGAGGCGTCTTTGTCGTTCCTGGGTTTCGGCACGCAGCCGCCCAATCCCAGCTGGGGGCGTGACATGAGCGAGGCCCGCCGCTTCCTCAACGACGCGCCGTGGATGTTCCTGGCACCGACCGCGATGATCGCGCTGTGCGTGCTCAGCATCAATTTCATGGGCGACGGCTTGCGCGATGCGCTCGATCCCCGCTCCTGGCGCACGAGTCGCCGCATCATCGGAGAAAACTGAGCCATGGCCTTGCTCAGCGTTCGCAATCTCCGCACCCGCTTTGCGACGGATCGCGGCGTCGTGCGCGCCGTCGACGGCATCTCCTTCGATTTGAACGAAGGTGAGATCCTGGGTCTGGTGGGCGAAAGCGGCAGCGGCAAGAGCGTCACCGCGCTCTCCGTCATGCGTCTGGTGCCGGAGCCGCCAGGTCGCATCGCCGCCGATAGCCTTGCATTCGACGGTACGGAAATCCTGGCGCTCTCCGAGGCGCAGATGCGCGAGATGCGCGGCGCCAGCATGGCCATGATCTTCCAGGACCCGATGCGGTCACTCAATCCGGTTCTGACGATCGGCCGGCAGCTGACCGAGGTGCTGCACCGCCATCAAAAGATCGACGGCGCGGCAGCCCGCAAGCGCGCCATCGACCTTCTCGAGATGGTCGGCATTCCAATGGCGGAAAAACGAATGTCGGCCTATCCGCATCAATTCTCTGGCGGCATGCGCCAGCGCGTGATGATCGCCATCGCGCTCTCCTGCAATCCTCGTCTGCTGATTGCCGACGAAGCCACCACAGCCCTCGACGTCACCATCCAAGCGCAGATCGTCGAACTAGTGAAGAAGCTGACGCGCGAACGCGGCACCTCGGTGATCTGGATCAGTCACGATCTCGGTGTCGTCGCCGGCCTCTGCGACCGCGTGAACGTCATGTATGCCGGCCGCGTGGTCGAGACCTCGCCAATCCGCGACCTCTTTAAGCATCCTCGCCACGGATACACGCTCGGGCTGATGGGCTCGACACCCCGGGTCGACGGCATTCAGCGGCGATTGACGCCGATTGACGGCCTGCCGCCTAACTTGACCGAGGCGCAGACCTTGTGCCCGTTCTTGCCGCGCTGCCGGGTCTCGGTCGACGCGTGCCGCCAACGGCCGCCCGAACGCCGCTCCTTCGGACCGGAACACACGGCCGTCTGCTTCGCGGATCTCGGCCCATGAGCGCACTGCTGCAAGTCGAGGATCTGCGGGTCCATTTCAAGGCACCCGGCGGCACCGTGAAGGCCGTCGACGGCCTCACCTTTTCGGTCGAACGCGGTCAGACGCTTGGTCTGGTAGGCGAGTCCGGTTGCGGCAAGTCGACGACCGGTTATGCGATCTTGCAGCTCATCAAGCCTACCGGAGGCCGGGTGCTGTACGGCGGCATCGATCTCTCCCGGCAATCACCGCGCGAAATGCGCCGCCTACGTCGCAAGCTGCAGCTCATCTTTCAAGACGCACATGCCAGCCTCAATCCGCGCCTGCCGATCGGCGATCTGGTTGGCGAGGCGCTCGACATCCACAGACTCTATACGGGGCGCGCACGGCGCGGCCGCGTCCGTGAGCTGCTCGATTTGGTCGGGCTCGCCAGCCATCTCGCGGAGCGCTATCCGCACGAGCTGAGCGGCGGCCAGGCACAGCGCGTCGCGATCTGTCGCGCGCTTGCCGTCGAACCCGAGCTGATCGTCTGTGATGAACCGGTCTCCGCCCTCGACGTTTCCATCCAGGCGCAGATCGTCAATCTTCTGCAGGACCTGCAGGAGCGACTCAAGCTCACCTACATCTTCATCAGCCACGATCTCAGCATTGTCCGCCACGTGAGTGACCGCGTCGCTGTGATGTATCTTGGCAGGATCGCAGAGATGGCAACCAAGGAAGCGATCTACGCAGCGCCAGCACATCCCTACACCAAGGCACTGATGTCGGCAGTGCCGGTTCCCGATCCCGATCTCGAGGCACAGCGTCGCCGTACGATCCTGATCGGCGACCTACCCAATCCTGCCGACCCGCCGTCGGGCTGCCGCTTCCGCACGCGCTGCCCGATCGCGATACCGGCCTGCGCTGGCACCGACCCGCCGCGCCACGCGCTTGCGCCCGATCATTGGGCACATTGCATACGCCTCTCCGAGTGAGCCGGCGTCGAGAGCCCCTCATAACAGTTTCTGGAGGAAGTTCATGACATTTACCTTGCTTGCCAGATGTCCGAAAACCGGTCAGGTAGGCATCGGCATCGCCACCTACTCGATCTGTGTCGGCCTCTATTGCAACGGCCTGCGCGGCAACGTCGGTGCCACCATGAGTCAGGCCTTCGTCAACCAGGGTAACAATCCGTTGGCATTGCGCCTGCTGGCGCAGGGCTATACGCCACAGCGTGTGCTTGACGACCTTAAGGCGAACGATCTGAATCACGAGTATCGGCAAATTGCAGTGATCGACCGAAACGGCCGCGTCGCAGCTTCCACCGGTGCCAAGAACCGTGGCTGGGCGGGTCATCAGATCGGCGAGGGCTACGTCGCGATGGGCAATGTGCTGACAGGCGAGAAGACCGTTACGGCAATGGTCGAGGCCTATGAGACCGCTGGCCCGCTCTCCTTCGAGCGGCGCTTGCTGGCCGCTATCGAGGCCGGCCGAGATGCCGGCGGACAATCCGGCGTAGACGGCCATTTGCCGGAACGCTCGGCGGCCCTGATGGTCTACGGCGACTATGATCACGCCGAGATCGACTTGCGGGTCGACCTGCACGACAAGGCCATCGAAGAGCTGCGTCGCGCCTTCGAGGAATACGAGCCCTATCGCGCCTACTACAAGGAGCGCGGCAAGAACCCAAAGGACGCGATCCCGCAGTATCAATTCGTCGCCGAACTCAAGAAGCAGCAGGAGGCCGCGCAATGACTTTCTCTCTGATCGGCCGCTGCGCGCGCACGGGCCGCTTGGGCCTGGGCATCACCACCTACTCGCTGGCCGTCGGCGGACGCTGCGAAGGCGTCGCGGCCAATATCGGTGTCTGCAAAACGCAGGCCTTCCCGAATCGGACCAACGATCCACTCGGCATCAAGCTGCTCGCGCAGGGCTATCAGCCCAAGCACGTGATGGAGATGTTCGCAATCAACGACACCGAGCATGACTACCGCCAGATCGCAATCATGGATCGCGACGGCCACATTGCCGCCCATACCGGCCCGGGCTGCCGCGGCTGGGCCGGCCACAAGGAAGGCGAGGACTGCGTCGCGTTCGGCAATGGCCTGGTCGGACCGCAGGTGCTCGACGGCATGATCAAGGGCTTCCTGGAAAATCCCGGCGACGCCCTAGAATATCGGCTAATGCGCGCCATCGAAGGCGGCCGAGACGCCGGTGGCCAGGGAACGCCAGACGCCCATCGGCCCGAACGGTCGGCCGCGATCAAGGTCGTCGACCGTCGCGACTTTCCGGACGTCGATGTCCGGGTCGACGTCCATCCCACGGCCGTGGCCGAGCTGCGCCGCGTGCTGGAAGAGTTCAAGCTCTACGAAGAATTTTATCGTGGTCGTGACACCGACCCGAGCAAGGCGATCCCACAGGATGTGTTCGCCAAGGAACTCGAAGCCAAGCGGCGGGTACGCGCATGACCTACACCATCCTCGGACGCTGCGCGCGAACTGGCCGGCTCGGCATCGGCATTGCCACCTTCTCGATCACCGTCGGACGATACGCCCGCAGCGTCCGCTCCATGACTGGCGTGGTGATCAGCCAAGCCTTCCCCAACGAGAACAACAACCAGATCGCACTGCGCCTGCTCGACCAAGGCTTCAGCGCCAAAGCGACGCTGGAGCATCTCAAAACCAACGACGCTTTCTACACCTATCGTCAGATCGGCGTGATCGACCGCACGGGCTCGGCCGTGGGCTACACCGGCCCCGCCGTCCGTGGCTGGTGCGGTGAGGTCGTGGGCGAGAACTATGTTGCCAGTGGCAACGGTCTTGTCGGTCAGCATGTCGTAGAGGCGATCGCCAAGGGCTTTCTTGCAGAGCCCGACGCCGATCTCGAGCACCGTCTGCTGATGGGGATCGAGGCCGGCCGCGATGCCGGCGGCCAAGGAACCGCCGACCTGCATCGGACTGAACGGTCGGCCGCTCTGCTCGTCCACTCGCGCGATCCATATCCCGACATTGATCTGCGTGTCGATCTGCACGAGAAGGCTGTCGATGAGCTGCGACGGGTCTGGACCGAATACAAACAGTACGAGGGATATTACCGGCGCCGTGGCGAACACCCGCGCGGTGCGCCCTCGCAAGAATCCTTCATGGCGGCCCTACAGAGAGCGCAGTGACATGACCTTTTCGATCATCGCCCGCTGCCCGAAGACGCGCCGTCTGGGCCTCGGCATCGCGACCTTCTCCATTGCAGCGGGCGGCCGCTGCGAAGGCATCCGTCACGGCGTCGGCATCTGCAAGACGCAAGCTTACATTAATCGCGGCAACGACCTGCTGGCGCTGCAAATGCTGGAACAAGGCTCGAGCCCGGTCGCCGTCATGAAATTCCTGGAAGCCGGCGATCCCGATCATGAGTTTCGGCAGATCGCGATTATCGACCGCGAGGGCAATGCCTGTGCGCATACTGGTAGCGGCCCGCGCCGGTGGGCTGGGCATCATGTGGGCGACGGCTTTGTCGCCTTTGGCAACGTACTGGCGGGCCCGTACGTGATCGACGGGATCGTAAAAGGCTTTCTTGCCAACCCAAAGGACGAGCTTGAATTCCGACTGCTAGCCGCCCTCGAAGCCGGCCGTGACGCTGGCGGCCAGGTCGGTCAGGAGGGCCACCTGCCCGAGCGCTCTGCGGCGCTCTACGTTGCCTCTGAGCCAGATCACCCCGACATCGACGCACGCGTTGACCTTCATCCGGAAGCGGTCAGCGAGCTGCGACGCGTATTGGAGGAATTTAAGCTCTACGAAGTCTTCTACCGCGAGCGCGGTCATCGACCCGACCGCGCGATGTCGCAAGGCGAGTTTGTGGCCACGCTGCCGAAACGTTAGCGGTGTCGCATCATTCGTTGCCGGTTATATCGATCAATCTGCGAACCCGATAAGGCGCTGGCAGCGACATTGCTTGCGTTACGGATACCTGTCTCCGATCTCACCCACCTCTATGGCTTGGGCTCGTCACCGTTTCGAGCTCACCTGATGCGACAATAGTCGGGGAATAGGCCAAGCGGCTGAGGCGCAGCGCCACGCCAAAGACGGGCGCCATGCGAGCACTGATGTGGTTTTGGCACTTTTCTAATCAAGTGACGATTTCTATGGCGACCGCCCGCGGGGCTACGATCTCGTGATCGGGGCAAACGATGCTAGGCTCACATCGCCCGCGACGAAGGCGCGCCGCTGCCTTTACAGCACGAGCGGATCGGGATCACATGGTCGCCGCGCAACGCTCGCCTTCTCGCGGCTCTACGCCTTTTGCCTGTTTCCACGCTTCGGGGGACCTGAGATGGACCAATCCTTTACCACCACCGATGTTTCCGCAGGCACCACGGGCGCCCACCGGCCGACCCTGATGGGGACGCAGCATATGGTGGTGGCAGGCCATTATGGCGCCGCGCACGCGGCCTTCGCGGTGCTCGAAGCCGGCGGCAACGCGGTCGACGCGGGCGTGGCGGGCGGCATCGCGCTCGGCGTCTTGCAGTGCGACCTCGTCAATGTCGCGGGCGTGGCGCCAATCATCTACCGCGAGGCCGCAACTGGGCAGGTCCACACCATTGCGGGCCTCGGCCCCTGGCCGCGGCTTGCCGACCCCGAGGTGTTTCGCCGCGAACACGGTGGCCACGTGCCAGAGAATCTCCTGCGCACAGTTGTGCCGGCGGCACCCGACGCCTGGATCACCGCGCTCGAGCACTTCGGCACCATGTCATTCGGCGAGGTCGCCCAGGCCGCCATCCGCTTCGCCGACGGCTTCCCGATGTACTCGCTGCTGGCCGACATGATCCGCATGCACGAGGCGGCGTACCGGCGCTGGAGCTCAAGTGCGGCCATCTACCTTCCGGGCGGCCCGCCGCCTGAGGTCGGCCGCCTGTTCCGCCAGACCGACCTTGCCCGCACCTTGCGCTTCATGGTCGACGAGGAGAAGGCCAGGGGCCGCCACAAGGGCGCGCGCCATGCCTTCTACGAGGGCGACATCGCGCGCACCATCACGCACTACCACGAGGCCAATGGCGGCTGGCTGCGCATGGACGACCTCGCCGACTACCGTTCGGAGGTGGGACCGGCGGTGACGCGCACCTGGAACGGCATCGAGGTCTCAACCTGCGGGGCGTGGTGCCAGGGACCGGTGCTCTTGCAGGCGTTGGCTATGCTTGATCCCGCCGAGTTGCGCCGGCTTGGCCACAATTCATTGGGCTACATCCATCACATGACGGAAGCGCTGAAGATCGCCTTTGCCGATCGCGAGCACTACTACGGCGATCCGCGCTTCGTCGACGTTCCGCTCGATCGCCTACTGTCGCCTGAGTACGCCGCCGAGCAGCGCAAGCGCATTAGCGCGGAGCACGCCACGATCGAGGCGCCATTGGCGACGGCCCAGCCGCCGATCCCGCGCGACACTTCGTACGTCTGCACCGTCGACCGTCACGGCAACGTCTTCTCGGCGACGCCGAGTGACGTCTCCTTCCAGAGTGAGGTGATTCCCGGCACCGGCCTCTGTCCGTCCTCGCGCGGCTCGCAATCCTGGTGCGATCCCACGCACAAGAGCGTGCTGGCGCCAGGCAAGCGGCCGCGGCTCACGCCCAACCCAGCCCTGGCGGTCAAGGCTGGCGAATGGACGATGCCATTCGGCACGCCGGGCGGTGACGTGCAGAGCCAGGCGATGCTGCAGGTCCTCTTGAACCGCGTGCTGTTCGGCATGCCGGCACAGGAGGCCGTCGAAGCACCGCGCTTTGCCAGCTATTCCTTCCCCGACAGCTTCGAGCCTCATGAATGCTTCCCGGGCCGGCTCAACGTCGAGACGCGTGTTGCCCCTCAGGTGCTCGACGGCCTGCGCGCCAAGGGCCACGACCTCTCCGCTTGGCCCGACTTCACGTGGCGCGCCGGCGCCGTCTGCACCATCGTCGCCGACCAGAGAACCGGCGTTCTCTCGGGCGGCGCCGACCCGCGCCGCCCATCCTACGCCGTAGGATGGTGAAGTAGACGCGAGGGAGGCGTGCGGAGCTGACCTCGGGACCTGGGGGCAAATCTTTCTGGTCTGAAAGATTTCGTAAGAGCCCGAAGATAGCGATCACCGAGTTGGCGCGCTTCTCAGCCGAAAATTGTGTTACTCGGAGGATTAAGTCCCGAAAGCCCAGCCTCGCGTGTGCGAGGTAGATGGCCGCGACTTCTACTTTCGTTGCCCGAATCGGAGTAGCCTCTATTCCAGTACCGGCCGGTGGCGATGGAGGACAAGATGCCCGTACGGGTGATCGGGATGATTGGCGTAACTCCGCCCAGCGGCGAAGCGACAGTCCATGTCATCAAGGGCGGCATTTCGACTGCTTATCTTCGGGATTTCGCCCAGGCCCACGACACAGCGGGCTTCGATCTTGCCCTGGTCGGCTACACCGCCTCCTCAGCAGAAGGCTTCCTGATCGCCCAGTATGCCGCCCAATGCACTGAACGACTGGGCTTCCTGATTGCGCACCGTCCGGGCTTCGTCGCTCCAACCCTGGCCGCGCGCAAGATATCGACCCTCGATCACCTTACGGAGGGGAGGATTGCGCTTCATATCATTTCGGGCGCGAGCGACGCCGAGCAAGAGGGCGATGGCGACTTCGCGCCGAAAGAGGAGCGCTATCGTCGAGCTGCCGAGTACATTGAACTCATGAAGCTGGCCTGGACGAGCCAGCACCGCTTCGATTTCAACGGCGCTTTCTATCGCGTACGCGGTGCGCGGTCCGACATTCAGCCCTTGCAGAGACCGCATCCGTTGCTTTTCTTCGGCGGCTCGTCCGAGGGCGCACTGGCGATGGGTGCCAAGCACTGCGATGTCTTTGCCATGTTTGGTGAACCACTTGCCGCAACCGCTCAGCGCATCGCCGAGTTTCGCACCCGGGCCAGCTCTTATGGCCGATCGCTCACCTTCAACATGTCATTCCGTCCGATCCTCGGCGCAACCGAAGGACAGGCGTGGGACCGCGCGCGGCGGATCCTGGCGGCGGTCCAGCGACCGGGCGATCCGACCGGCTTCGGCAACAACAAAGTGCCGCTTGATCACTCGGCGCGACGCCTGCTGGATTTCGCCGCTCAAGGCGAGACGCACGACCAACGTCTATGGATGCCGATCGCAGAGGCGACCGGTGCTGTCGGCAATACCTCGTGCCTCGTCGGCACTGCCGAGCAGGTCGCGGCCGCACTGCTGGAATATTACAAGCTCGGGATCCATTCCTTTCTAATCCGAGGATTCGATCCATTCGGCGACGCGATAGAATTCGGACGCGAATTAATTCCGCGCCTGCGAATGGAAGCAGACGAGCTGGATCGAGCGAAAGCGGCCTGATCGACGGGGCTGCCGGCGCGCCGCCGCCCCCGTAGCAGCAGGCGCACTCCATGGACATAGATTGCCTTACGACACGAGCTTCTGCTGTCCGCCGTTGTCGCCGTAACCTTCTTCGCGATAGAGGCCCAGCGACGACATCACAGGCAGATCATTGAAGCTGAAGAGGCAGGCATCTTCGCTTTCGGAGCCATTCGCGTGTTCGTGCCACGCCCAGGACGGCACACAGAAGATATCGCGTTCCTGCCAGTCGAAACGACGTCCGTCGATGATGGAATAGCCGACACCCTTGGCGACCTGATAGATGAAGCTTCCCGTATGGCGATGGGCTTGAGTACGCTCGCCTGGCCGGAACATTTGCATGCTGGCGCCTATGGTCTGCATCACGTGACCGCCGGTCAGCGGGTTGACATAGTTCATCAGAACTCCATCGAACGGCGATCCTCCTTGCGCCTTGGCGTAGCGGGTTAGCGCCTCATAGGTCGAGCCCCACTCGTACTTGAGAAGAGGAGAGTATGGCCTGTTCCATTCGCTATTTGCCGGCCGCAGACCTGGATTGCCCCAAGCATTGGCCATGTCGTCTACTGGATACCCAACTGATTGCCTCAGGTCGGGATGCACAGTGTAGAAATTTGCCTCCAAGGCATTGACCAAGGGAATATCCAGCCCATCCTGCCAGATACATGGCGTGCCGCTTTCGGCGACGCCGTGCTCATGCCACGTTCCATTCGGAGTCAAAACGAAATCATTCACGCCAAGTGTCAGCTTGTGTCCATCGACGACGGTATAGGCGCCCGACCCTTCCATGATGAACCGGAGCGCCGATGCTGAATGGGCATGGGCCGACGCGACTTCGCCTGGGTGCATCACCTGAAGGCCGGAGTACAGCCAGCCCACTGCCGCCGCATGTTCTCGTCGACCTGGATTGTTCAAATAGATCACGCGGCGTCCCGCCTTCTCGGGCGTGACCAAACTAACCGAGCGCAGTACGTGCTCACGCAAACGCCGGTATGGCCAAAGCACCGCCAATGACGCCGATTGCGGTTGCCAAGGTTCGATCTTGTTGGCGACTGTCCAGAGGGCGCCGGCATCCAAGCTTTCCAGCTCGCTATAGTAGGCGATCAGCTCCGGCGTATCTTCGACGTTCGCGCGACCGGCGACATTCTCTCGATAGTTGTCGCGAGTCGAATCGGCCATGTTCGCCTCCTTCCATGAATGGGTTGTTCAGCCACCTAACTTTTGACAAGAGAAGTCACCAACCAAGCATATCACGCGCATCGGCAAAGTATCGCAAGCATCGCGGATACTCCTGTTCACCTTCGATGGAGAGGACAGTTACGGTTTTCACCACTGCGGAAAGACATTATCGTCGCTTGATAATGATACCTGCGGCCTCGCGGTCCCAAGTATCCTTGGTAATGCCGCGCTCGCGTAGCTTGTATTTCTGGATCTTGCCATTCTCTGTTGTCGGCAAGGTGTCGACGAATTCCAGAAAGCGCGGCACCGCAAAATAGGGCATGCGCGGCTCGCAGAAGCGCATGACAGCCACCTCATCGAGCGCGCTGCCGGGATGGCGCACGATCGCGGCCATCACTTCGTCCTCAGCAAGCTCGGAGCGCACCGGATAGGCGGCGGCAGTGGCGATCTCTGGATGGCTCAGCAGCACCTGCTCGACCTCGAAGGAGGAGATATTCTCGCCGCGCCGGCGGATCGCATCCTTCAGCCGGTCGACGAACTTAAAATAGCCGTCGGGCTCGCGGATCACGCGGTCGCCCGTGTGGAACCAGAGATTGCGCCATGCCTCGACCGTCTTTTCCGGCGTGCCAAAATAGCCGGTGGCGAAGGCGAACGGCGCGTCGGCGCGCAGCAGCAGCTCGCCCGGCGTTCCGTCTGGCACCTCGTTGTCGTCATCGTCGACCACGCGGGCCTGGAACCCCTCGAACAGGCAACCCATCGTGCCGGGCCGGGCGGCTCCTATCTCGCTGCCGATCACGAAATTGGTTTCCGTTGAGCCGTAGCCGTCGAGCAGCGCGATTCCTGTGCGCTCCCTGAATTCGGCGTGGAAGTGGCCGGGCACGCCTGGCGCCAGCGCAATGCGCACGCGATGGCGGCTCTCCTCGACAGAGCGCGGCCGCGACAGCAGGATTGGCACCATGGCGCCCAGCAGATAAGTCACCGTCGCCTGCCGCGCCGCGAGCGTAGGGAAGAAGCCTGAGGCCGAGAAGCGGCTCTCGAAAATCGCGGTCGCGCCGGTGATCAGCGCCTGGAACAAGGTGTTGAGTGCGTTGGTGTGGAAAAGCGGTAGTGGCGTGCAGAGCACGTCGTTGCCGCCGACTCCCAGCAGGTGCGCCGTGTTGACGCCCCACCAGAAGTATTGCGCATGTGGGCAGCACACGCCCTTGGAGGGCCCGGTCGTGCCGGAGGTATAGAGGATGGCGAGCGTATCGGAGGGTCGCACAGAGGCGGCCGGCACCACGGCGCCAAGCGCAGGCAAGGGCCGGGCCATCGAGGGGACCGCGACATTGCCGCCCGGCTGGTCGACCACCCAGATCATCTCGAGCTTGAGCGTCTCGAGCCCCAAATGCTCGAGCGCCCCCAGGAGCGCCGCCTCGATCACCATCAGGCGGGCACCGGAATTCTCCAGGATGTGGCGCAGTTGCAGGCCGCGCGACGCGGTGTTGATGGGCACCAAGATGGCCCCGAGCCAGCTGGTGCCCAGGAAGATTTCGATGAATTCCGGCCGGTTCTCGCATATCAGGGCCACGCGATCGCCGCTGCGGATGCCGGCCTCATGCAGCCGGCCCGCCGAACGCGCGGCAAGCTCGACCGCGCTCTCGAAACTCCAGCTTTGCTCGCCCGACTGCACCAGCGTCTTGGCGCCGAACTTGCGCGCCTGTGCCTGTAGCATGCCCGCGACGTTACGCTCGGCGGGCGCGAAGAAGCGGCCGGCATCGAGAGGTTCGCGAGCCATCACAGCACTCCTTCTTACAAGACGGGCGGCCGCACGAGGCCGAGCTCGCGCAAGAGTGCGGCGAAGGCGTCGAGGCGCTCCAGGCGATGGCGCTCGAGGTCGAGTTTGTCGTAGTCGAGGAAGCCGCGGCCCGTCTTCATGCCGATGCGGCCTTCGCGCATGTTGCGTTCGACGATCTCGGGTGCGGCATAGCGGGGATTGCCCAGCGCCTCGGTAAGGTAGCGGCTGGCGTAATAGAGGATGTCGCCGCCGCCCCAGTCGATGAATTCCAGCAGGCCCAGGACGGCAAAGCGTAGGCCGAAGCCGTATTTCACCGCCTTGTCGATCTCCTCGGCCGAGGCCACGCCCTCCTCGACCATACGCGCGGCCTCGTTCATGGCCAGCGCCTGGATGCGCGGCACGATGTAACCCGGCCGGGCCGCGCATTGCACCGTGATCTTGCCGATGCCCTCAAGCAGGGTGCGCAGGGCTTGCACGACGTCGGGACGCGTCGCCTTCCCGGCCGAGAGCTCGACCAGCGGCATCAGATAGGGCGGGTTGAGCCAATGGGCGTTGAGGAAGCGCTCGCGATACTCGATGGCATGGGCAAGATCGTCGACCAGAATGGTCGAAGTGGTCGAGGCGATGATCGGCTCGGGCCCGGCGAGCCGCGATACGCGCGTCAGCACCTCACGCTTCTGCTGCAGCACCTCTGGCACGCCTTCGAAGATGAAGCGGGCCGCGGCCAGCACTGGCCCCGCCTCCGCTTCGGGCACGACGCGCACGCGGTTGGCGATGACAGCCACGTCCTTGTCAGCAAGTAGGCCCAGCCGGGCGAGCGTCCCGAAGGTCTTGGCGACCTCGCCCTGCGCCTCCTTCTCGAGGCGCGCGAAATCGGCGGCGTTGCGCGCTTTCATGTCGACTAGCGCCACCTCGTGGCCGGCATAGGCGAAGACCACAGCGAGCCCGCGCCCCATGCGGCCTGCGCCGACGAGGGCGATCGTTGGTGCGGCGGTCACCGGAATCCCTCGCGCAAAAGCTTCTGCAGGTCGGCGCGACCAAGGCCGCCCAGACCCATGCTTGCCAGCGTGCGGCCGGTCTTCCAGAAATCCTCGCCGCAAATCGCTCCACCAATTGCCAGGAAGCCCTCGATCAGCGGTGTGGCGACGCCGGCAAGCCGCGCGACCGAGGCGAAGAAGGACAGGCCCATGCGCGTGTCTTCGCGCATGTAACGGTGCTCAGTGAGCACGATGTGCTCGCGCCAGTCGCCGGAATCGGTGAGCTTCTCGTGGCTTCCCCTGCCATACATCCATTCCGGCCCCGAGGCTGCGTAATGGTCCGCCAGCGGAAAGTGCGGCGCTGCGTAGCCCAGCACCTCGCGAATGGACACGCGCTCGCGGTCCAGCGCATCGGTGGTCCGGCGGATCGCGGGCTGCGTGCCCTCCTTGTGAATGTCCCATTTCGGGAAATGCTCAAGCGGGCCGGCATTCATCACGATTAGCGGTGGATGGATGACCGGCCCGGCATTCATCAGCGCGCCGGAGAGCGCATCGCCGCAGGCCTCGATGGCGCCGGGAAAGGCGCGACCGATCACCGAAAGCGCGGGGTCGGCGAGCGCCAGCGGAAAGACGCCCGTCGGCAGATGTTTGCCGCGTGCCGAGATCTGCACCTCATAAGGCCCGTGCTTGCGCGTAAGCCAGGGCAACGTGCCGGTTTCAGCACAGGCGATGCGCGCCTTGTTGCCGGCCTGCCATGCCGCCCGGGCGAACAGCATCGAGCCAAACGTGCCGGGCGGCAGGAACACGACCTGTCCGTCGCTGAGATGGGGCGCAATCGACGTGGCGATGTCGGCCTGGGCGAAAGCGGGCGTTGGACAGACGATCAACTCGGTCCCGCGCACGGCCTCAGCAATATCCGCCGTAACGAGAGCCAGCCGTGCCTCGTGCCGGCCGCGGAAGTCCTTGATCGTTACGCTGCCGCCCGCTTCGCGATGTGCGGCGACAGCGGCTTGGTCGCGCCGCCACAGGCGCACCTCATGGCCCGCCAGTGCGAAGTCGCCGCAAGCGGCGAAGGAGCCGTTGCCCCCACCCAGAACCGCGATCTTCATGGGCCTCAGACCTTGCCATGCAGGTCGAGATTGCGCTGCAGCAGCGTGAGATTCTGCAGCAACTCGGATTGCGCAGCGCCGCTCAACTCGCCCAGGATCGACACCACCCATTCCTCGTGGCGCCGCGCCATACGCAGGAAGCTCTCACGCCCCTTGCGGGTCAGCCGCACGATCATGCTGCGCCGATCCTTGGGGTCTTCGCGGCGCGTCACCAGGCCCACCTCGACAAGCTTGTCGACCAGGCCGGTGATGGCGCCGTTGGACACGATCAGGCGGCGCGACAGGTCCGACATGGTGAGGCCGTCGGGGAAGCGTTCGAGCTGCGACATGACGTCGAAGCGCGCCATCGAGGTGTTGAACTCCTTGCGCAGGCGCTGGCTAAGGATGCTCTCCATCTTCATCGAGCAGCTGATCATGCGCAGCCATAGCCTGAGCTCGATATGCCCCTTCTTCTCGATCCTGTCGCCGACCTTATTGACTACGGGTGCGGCCGCGCCGTTGAGGCGGCCGCGCGGCCGCTGGGCCACCGATTTGACAAGGAGATCGGTCATGCTGACGCCCTCTCAGATGACAAGCGTGCCGACGCTGGCACCGCCGCAGACATAGAGAACCTGGCCCGTGACAAACCCCGACTCGGCCGCGGCGAAGAACAGCACGGCGTTGGCGACGTCCTCTGGCCTTCCCAGGCGCTTCACTGGGATCGCCCGAGCGAGCGCGGCCTCGCGCGCACTGCCTGCCGGTACAATCTCGTGGAACATGCGCGTGCCGCCGATGGGTCCGGGCGCCACCATGTTGACGGTGATGCCGTGCGGGGCGAGTTCAAGCGCCCAGGTACGGCCCATGCCGATGATGCCGGCCTTGGTGGCCGAGTAGGCTGTGCGGCCTTCCGCCCCCAGCGCAGCGCGCGAGGAGAGCAGAACGATGCGGCCGAAGCCCGCCTGCTTCATGCTGGGCAGCGCCGCCGCCACCAAGGTCAGGGCCGCGCTGAGGTGGAGCTGTGCCAATGAGGTAATGTCGCTCGCCTTCACATGCTCGAGCGGATTGGGCCGGATGACGCCCGCATTATGCACGATGTGGGTGATGCGGTGCGTCCGCGCGATCTCGCCCGCCATCGCTTCCGTCGCTGCGGCATCGAACAAGTCGACAGCCCGGCTCTCCATTAGCGGATGCGACCAGTCGGGTCTCTCGAGGGAGAGCGACACCACGCGATAACCACGCTCCAGCATCGCCCCGGCGACGGCCGCACCGATGCCGCCACTCGCCCCCGTGACGATCGCGGTGGGCGTATCGCTCATGCGGCTTGCCCGTTGCGAGGAACAAGCGCCAGCACGCGCAGCGGGCTGCCCGAGCCGCGGCGAATCTTCAGGGGCGCCGCGAGCACGATCGAGCCAGTGGGCGGTAGCCGGTCGAGATTGGCCAGGCACTGCAGCCCATAGCGGCCCCTGCCGTGCATATAAAAATGAGCGGGATAGGGCGGATTGAAGTGGAAGGCCTGGCCCGCGTCGGTACCGATCGTCTCGGTTCCCAACCCATGCAGGTCGCGCTCCTCGACCAGAAAGCGCACCACTTCCGGACAGGGGCCAGGAGTGTGCTGGCCGTCCTCGCGCATGTTAACATACTCGCGGTCTCGGCGCTTGGACCAGTCGGTGCGCAGCAGCACCCAGCTACGTGGCGGGATGCGCCCGTGGTGTTTCTCCCACGCCTCGACGTCGGCCACCGTCAGCTCGTAGTCGGGGTTCTCGGCCGACTGTCGGGAGATGTCGATCACCGCGGCCGGTGCAATGAAGTTGGCAGGCGGGATCGTGTCGACTGAGTTATGCGGCAGGTCCTTTCCAGAGATCCAGTGCACCGGCGCATCGAAATGCGTGCCAGTGTGCTCGCCCATGGAGATGTTGTTCCAGTACCAGGCAGGCCCGCGCTCGTCGTAGCGCGACACCTCCTCCATGCGAAACGGCGCGCACTGGCCGAGCTCCGGCGGCATGACGATAGTCGGGAACTCCGGCGTGAGCGTATGGGTGAGGTCCACCACTTCGATTTCGCCGCTGGCAATGGCGCCGGCGAAGGCCAGCAGGTCGGGAGAACCGTCCTTGGGGGAAAGCATGCTCATGCTCCTGCTCATGAACCCAGCTCGCGCTCGAGCGCTTTGGGATTGGCGGCGAGCCGCGCGCGGATGTCCTCGGCGATGTCGCCTACGAACACCTCCTCCAGCCCCTGCTGCAGGGCGCGCACGGTGGCGTGGGCCAGCGTCTGTGGCGGCACTTTGGGTGGCGCCACAGACTGGTACCATTCGGTCTCCAGCGGTCCGAAAAAGACGTTCAGTACCTTCACGCCACCCGGCCGCAACTCAGCACGCAGCGACTGCGCGGCCGAGAGGCAGGCCGCTTCCGTGGCCGAGAAAGCGCCGTACATCGGCCAGTTGGCCAGCGCAAAGACCGAGAGCAGGTTGACGAAAGCCGCCGCCGAATTGATGCCATCGGCGCCGCGCGAACGCAGCACCGGCCCGAACGCCTGGGCAATGCGCATAAGACCGAAATAGCGCGCCTCGAGTTCCTCACGCGCTACAGTGAGGCCCTTGCGCTCGATGATGCCGCCGGTACGCACGTGCTCGGCGGTGTTGACCAGGATGTCGACGCGCGGCGCAAACTCGCCGGCACATTCGTTGACCGAGATCGTATCGGTGAGGTCGAGCGCCACGATCTCTACACGCTCGAGCTTGCGCAACTTCTGCTCACCGGGGAACGGCTTCCAGGGGTCGGCGATGCCCACGAACACGATCGAGGCGCCGGCTTGCGACAGCGCCTCCGCTAGGGCCTGGCCGACTGCGGTACGGCCATCGGTGATCAGCACGCGCCGGAACTTGGGATCGCAAGTGAGCTCACGCCACTGCGGGTCGTCTTGCATGTTGGGGGTGTCCTCCGCGGGCAGCGCGATGGCGATTGCCTGGCCTGATTTGTCGAGCTTCAGCTGCAGGCGCGTACGCTGGCCCTCGGCGAGGTCGCCATGCAGGTGCGCCACGATCGACGGTCCGGCATCGAGCTGCACCGTGCCGATGCGCCAGGGCATGCGTTCGCGAAAATAGACGTCGGTCGAAGTACGGATCGTGGTCTCGGCCAGCAAGGTGCCGCGATTGTCGATGTCGCGGAACGGCAGGCGCGGCGAGAGGCAGCGCGGGCAGGCATCGCGCGGCGGATAGATCACCGCGGCACATTCCGCGCACACCTGAAGCTGGAACCG
>Ga0081455_10003865_pt1 | contig 17074 bp, 14 predicted proteins | sample TabmetS3T2R1_FD_70207 | JGI IMG/M metagenome (GOLD analysis project Ga0081455, IMG submission 70207) | Tabebuia heterophylla rhizosphere microbial communities from the University of Puerto Rico - S3T2R1 | ecosystem: Host-associated > Plants > Roots > Rhizosphere ...
CGCGTTTTACAGTATTTCGATTTTCAGATAAGCGGACGATTTTTTTTAAGTTACACGGGGCGAAGCACATGTAGTATTTCGACCTACACTGGCATCTTTAATGCTATTTACTTCGGCATGAAGCCCTTACCCAACCTATTCCTCGTTTGCGCCGCAATGCTTGCCTTCAGCCACAATGCCAGTGCCGTCAGCACCGACCTTACCTTTAATGACGGGCACCGACTGGGTTTCATCCTCCCCACAGGCCCCTCCCCCTTCAGTGATGCTGACAAAACAACTTTAGTCAATCATTTGATTGGCCAGCCCCCTAATGACGTAGATTCGATCCTTATTGGGACGAACGCTTACCTCATCCTTCGCTCAAATAACGCTTTTGGTAGCTTGCCCGGACCCGCCGTAATTGGTCCCTCAGGTACCGGCACAAATATAACTATTGGCAGCGGCATATATTCATACCTGTTTGCGACATACAGCGGAGGGCCTAATCCCCGCGCGTTCGTTTGGTACATCGGCGATTTGAGTGGGGATATCACAATTCCAGCGGATAATTTTGGTGACCCTCTTACAGGGTGGACGCTCTTTGGCCCAGGCGGTCAAGGGGTTCCGGACGGCGGCACAACAGTTTCTCTGCTCGGGTGCGCTTTACTCGGCTTGGCTGCCGTGCGGCGGAGATTGGGTTGCTAAGGCTTAAGCAGCTCCAAAAAAGTTTCCTAGGACAAGAGTGGCCGTCCTTTTTAAGGCGGCCACTTTTGCTTGTACCCCTCATAGGTGTGGGTCGGCCGGGACTCGAACCCGAAACCAAGATGAATCAAAAGTGGGCACGAAACGAAGCGTTTGCCTTAATGAAGTGACTATGGTTCCGCGCGTTTCAAGGGGCGTGCGCAGGCGGCGCGGCCAGGCCGACGAAGATCACAGCACCATCGCCACCCGGGTTGCAACAGAGGTCGATATCAAAATCAGGCTTCCAATTGTTGAGCGCCCAAATGTTGCCAGCCTGGTCGATTACTACATTCGTTAGGCGCATCAATGGCGCGAAGCTGGGACCGCCTAGTGCTGGTGGTAGACCGTACAACGGGTCTCCGTTGTGCAGCAAAACCTGCTGGCCGGCGTTGGGTACCGTGTAGCCAGTTGGCGGTGATATTGGATCGCCCAACCTTTTGCCGGGTGGACAGGCCGCGGGGTTGATACCGCAAAGCTCCGAGATCCTTCCGTCAGTAAAATTGCTGTGTGGTTGGAGCGGACCAAAATTGGCGACCCAAAGATTGTCCTCACCGTCCACCGCTATCCCCCACGGACCGTCGATGCCGCCGCCAGTAAATTGTCCGATCCTCGTGCCATCAGGCCGAAGTCCATAGATGGTGCTGTTCCCTTGGGAAGTAATCCAGCCGTTTCCCTGTGAATCGAGAGCCAGGCCTTTGAGCGCTTCTCCCAGGAAACGCAGGAATTGTCGCTGTAGCCCTCCGTTAACGAGCGCGAACTTCGCCACACTGCGCGGGTTTTGGCCATTGATGCCTCCGCTATTGGTGACCCACGCGGTGCCGTCAGCGGCTAGTGCGATGCCGAAGGGCTGGCTTCCAGAATACTGTACAAAAGGAGGAACGGATTGATTCGGATCGCCGCCGAGAAAAACGTAAACGCTGTCGTTTCCATAGCTGGCGATCCAGATGTTGCCTTGGGCGTCTGCCGCCATTCCCTGTACTCTGAGCGGGCCGCCCTGGTAGCCATTGGGTCCAGAGATCGGTATCCCCGATGACGTGAATTCCGAAACGCTTCCGTTTCCGTCCAGCGTCGGAAAGCAAGTCGCGCAGTTGGACGGGCCCCAGCCAAAGTTACTAGCCCATACCGAGCCGTGTGGATCGACGGTCACTCCGTATCCTCCACCCAAAAGGCCACCGCCGGTAACGGGTGAGAGCGGTGTGCCGTTGGTACCGTCGGATGGTTTGCCGTTCGGTTGGAGGACGACCATGAATTGGCTCGAGAATGGAGTGCCTTGGTTCACGTTGTTGGTGATCCAAGCATATCCTCTGGAATCGAATACCAGATTCCCAAGCCCGGCAAACAAGTGGGCGTCATCACCAGTGTCATTGACTTTGACGGTGACCGTCCATGCGTCTGGCATTCTGTCGAGCGCGGGCTCATAGGAATTCGACAGCGTCGTCAATGCGTAGATCGCGTCCACGTTCTGTCCAGGATTGCGGGTTAGATTCGCGAGGCCCTGCGCGGTAGTGCGAGGCGCCGGGCTACGCGGCTGCTGGGCTCGGGCGAGAAAGCGGGCAGTGACAGAGCGGTCGTGCACGCACGCAGCCAACAGGTTGGCGAGTGACCGCGTGGAACGCAGCGAATTCGTTTGGTCGGCATTTGGCGAATTCAACAGCACTGGCGACGATTCACCGGTAGCGGTCGTGACGATGTTGTCGTTCATCCCGGCCGCGATCTGGAGGCCAAACGAATTGCCCGATATCACACCGGTCTTGTAGAACTGGGCCATCGAATAGCTACCGGCGACGGTGGTCAGCTCATTGATTGTGACCGTGGCCGGCAGGTTCGGGCCGAGGACAGCGACGAACTCCACACCGTTGCCAACATCTGCGCTCACGAAGAAAATGCTCGACGACGCGTTCTCCGGCGATGTGATCAAAAAATGGCCCGAAGCGTCAGTCGTCGCGTGGCCTAAGACGGTCGGCTGCGCGCTTGTCGCTTCCAACAACGTTACCTGGACATTAGCGAGCGGTTGAGTGGAAGAAGTACCCCCCGTTTGAACTATGCCGTTCAACGTGGCACCGCTCGCCGATGGAACGGTGAATGTCGCCATAAACAGAGCAGCGCTTGCCAATACCGGCGCAGTCACGAGTGTGAAGGCTCGCATTCGTCTCTGCTTCACAGGAGACAGCGCGATCGCGTGATAGATAATATTCGTGGTTCTTTTCATGTTGTGTTCTTTAATTGTTTGGCGCGGCGTTTTGCCGGCTCAGGATTGAGGAAATCTACCGAGAGATTGGAGAAGCCCTGAGCTACTCGCGCATTTAGAACCGCGAGAGTAGGGATGTGCGGGCCGCTTGGGCTATTAGACCTTAGTCTAAGTGTTCACTTGAACGTTCCCCGAATGTAGAATCGCCGCTTCGAGGACTGGGTCGGCCGGGACTCGAACCCGGAACCAACGCCTTAAAAGGGCGCTGCTCTACCGATTGAGCTACCGACCCGCTGCGGAGCATCACTTTCTAATGCCTGCGGGATTTTTCAATGTAGAATGACACGCCTCCCACCATGATCTCTCATGAGTACAAGTGCATTTTCGTAGAGGTGCCCAAGACAGGCTCGACCAGCGTTCGTGCGATTCTGGGCAAGGCTTGGAGACCGCATCTGAATCTTTGGCAGATCAAAAATCAGATGGAGACGTATTGGACGCGCTACGGCGGTAGAAAAAATCGGATTCTTGCGTCTTTGTACTTGTTACGTTCGGAAGAACGCCGAAGAAAGATCGGAGGCAAGCAATTCGAGAGTTACTTTAAATTCGGATTCGTACGCAATCCTTGGGACCGCGTCGTTTCTCTTTATGAGCGCACCGAGGCGCTACAACTCAGAGAAAAAATGACGTTCGACGAATTTGTCGATTGGATCGAATACAGCAGCGCCACGTGCGTTCACTCATCCCCCCACCGTTATCAGTTGGATTGGTTCGTCGATCCTAATGGAACGGTGCTCGCCGATTTCATCGGGAAATTCGAACGACTCGACGAAGATTGGGCTCTTGTAGCGAAAAAGCTGGGTGTGAGCGAGAAGTTGCCTCATCAACGAGCCAATCCGCGCGCGCGGCATTACACTGAGTATTACACGCCCCGAACGAGGGAAATCATCGCGAACAAGTTCAAGGTCGATATCGATCGGTTTGGCTATGAGTTCGCCGGATAAGCTAAAAGCAATTGTGCTTACATGTGATCGCTATCGAGCGATTACAGAGCACATGATTTTCCAATATGACCGGTTATGGCCAGATCATCCGTTCGTCTTTCACATTCCTCATCAGGATTTAGGCGGAATCGATACCGAACGCGTCAAATATCTCCCGGCGCCGTCGGACATTAAGGGAACCATTCTGCAATTGCTGACGAATATCGATGACGAAGAATGGATTTACTGGTGCGTGGATGACAAGTACCCGATCCAGCTCGTCACCAATAAAATCGCGAGCCTGGTCTCTCATGCCACCCGCTCAGCGGAAATTGATGGCCTTCTATTTTGTAGATGCCGGGCAACGCTCAATAACCCCAGGCTGACTCTCTACCCGCGCAAGGTTAAGAATCCATTTGGGGACATTTATTTGGAGCGGAAAGCGTGGTTCCAAATATGGATTCACCAGATCCTGCGCGCCAAAGTTCTGCGACATCTGTTCACGCATCTGCCCGACCGCATTCCCAGCGCGAAAGCGATGGACGAGTTCAAGAACGATGTCCCCAAGTTGCAAGAGCATCGGTTATTTGTGACGAAGGACAATTTCGCGGTTTTTGGAGAAAGCACCCGACGTGGTGTGATCACGCAAAATTGTTACGAGAGCATGATCGCGGCGGGGTTTGCATTGCCTGAATGGTTTCACCATGCCGACGGGGAATACGTCACGCTCGGAAAGTTGTAGCTCTTATCGCTGTTCGAACGTGTAGCCGAAATGTTCGATTTCCGCCGCGAACCGTCCGTGCACTAATTCGCGCAGGTCGTTGTCGTAATATTTCGAATAATGTTCGCGCTCGGAGCGGTTATATTGTGGCAGGGTTACCGGCGAGATGTCTAATGCAGCGCAGACGGCGCGAAAATCTTCAGCGAGATTTTCAAAGCGCATGATGTAATCAACGCTGGCGAATGGATCTTTTTCGCCCTGATCTAAGCGGAGATAATCTGCGACCGGCACAGCGTTTGAAATGATCCTTCTGAATTTCTTCCGGTCCCACGCCTCCGCTTTTTGCGTAGGAGTAAAATATAACGAGATCATCCGGTCCCACGGGTTTCGTACACAGGTAAACTTGTAGAGCCTCCCAAACTCCGCTTCGCCAAGCGCTGCCTTGTACTCAGCCAGTATTGAATGTTTCCTAAGTTTGTAGTTCGGGTTACGCAGTCCAAAACGCTCGACCCCGTCCTGTTCTTCGCGCAAAGCCACAAGCTCGTCCTCGGAATAATCGCGGAGAACGCTCTGAATCGAATTACCAGCCGTCTTGGGAATGTGAACGAATAGGAAATGTTTCTGAAAAGAAATCATCAGCGCGCAATCGTGGGATTATTTTACGGTGCTTCCCCAAATTAGGCGAATACTGGCGGCTACTTATCAGTCGTGCGACCTGTTGGTGGCGGGAAGCCCCATGATCCTGTCCCACAAATACAAATTCATCTTTATCAAGACAGCAAAGACCGCAGGCACGAGCATTGAGGTCTTTCTTTCAAAGCATTGCGGCGCCACCGATGTCATAACTCCAATCGAACCGCCGGTGGAAGGACATCATCCGCGAAATTACCAGGGATTTATCAACCCGATCCCTGAAATTCTCGAACGACCACACAAAATCTTTTCCGCTGTGCGACATTCAATCAACAGCCGCGAAAAATTTTACCGCCACATGCCGGCTTTGGAAGTGCAGAAGCGTGTTTCTCGCGATGTTTGGAACAGCTATTTCAAGTTTTGCGTGGAACGAAATCCCTGGGACAAGGTTTTGTCGCACTACCACATGCACGCAGCGCGCGAAGGCGGTTCGCTTTCGCTCGATGAATACCTCGCTCGTGGCAGATTCCCGATTAATTATTTCCGATACACCGATCGTTCCGGAGGAAAAATCATCGTGGATCGTGTTCTCCTCTATGAGAACCTGCTCAGCGAACTTGGCGAAGTGTTCTCACAATTGAAAATTCAGTTCGAGGGCACGCTAGGTGTCCAAGCCAAATCCGAATACCGGACCGATCGCAGACCGTACCAGGTTGTCTTCAATGTTAAGCAGCGGAAGATCGTGGAGAAAGCGTTTGCCAAAGAAACCGAACTGCACGGCTACTCCTTTTGAGAACACGTGACGCAGACAATCCTGTTTGCGTCCTGATACTTGCAAACAGGATCGCCTGCGCCATTAATTCCCCTCCGGCGCGAGCGAGGCGACGATTTTTTCAAAGCGCGGATTGCCGCGTAGCGGGTCCCAAAACGGCAACAGTTTTAACTCGCCATAATTGAGCGGGCCCGGGTAGCGAATGGCGGCGCCAAGGTTTTCACAAGCGAGGTCATTGTCGCCGATCCACGCAGCGATCATCGCCAAATACCCGATCATGAGCGGTCCATTGATTGAATCTTTTTCCGCAGGCAAAAGCTGAATCGCGCGCCGACCTTCGCGCAGGGCTTCTTCTTTGCGGCCAAGAGCGGCATCGATCAAACCCAGCACGACCAATGGCGGGCCGTAGTTTGGTTGGGCTTGGACCATTTTCTCCTGCTCCGCACGCGCAGCTGTGAAAGCCGACTGTGCTTTATCATCATCCTTCGTCATGCGAGCGATGACGCCTTCCACAAAGCGTCGACTAAAATGAACAGCCTCTTTGTCCAGGGGAGTGTTTTGGCCTGAGGCGATCGAGGCTTCTTTTGCAGCCGTAACATCGCGCTCGGCCAGCGCGCAAAGGAACCACGCATTAGCGATATCCGGGACGGCGGCAGGATTGCTCGCTCGAATTGAGTTGATCATTTGATGCAACGGCCTGGTGTCGGCTTTCCAGGCCAGGTCGACACTCGCACGCGCTACCTTTGCCTCGACATGGTTGGGATCGATAGCCAGCGCGCGATCATACGCCGATTTTGCTTCCGCATATCGTCTAAGATCTGCGTAAGTGGCCGCTATCTGCTGCTGGACCAAGAGATTGCGCGGGTCGAGATCAAGCGCGCGCTTAAAGTCTTGTATGGATTCTTCCCAACGCCCCAGACGACGCTCGATATAACCCCTGAGCTCCAATAACTGAACGTTATTGGGCAAGCTGGCGCGAGCAGTTTCCAGTTCGGCCAACGCGCCGTCGTAATCGAGGTATCCGTGATAAAGATTGTCCGCCCGTGCAAGGCGCGCTTCGCCTGCATCGGGACGAAGGCGAAACGCCGCTTGAATGGCCGCCTCTGCCAACGCCAGGCGCACAGGTGTCCGATCATAGCCAAAGAAGTAAAGATAGTCATGAGCGAAGGCGAGTTGGCAATACGCTTGAAAAAAAGCCGGGTCTCGCGCGAGAGCCTGGTCCAACAGGTCAACCGCCTGCAGCAAATCCTTTTTGCCACCAAATGGCGACCTCAGTGAAAGATCTTTTGCGCGCGTGTAGAGATCGAAAGCAGCAATGTCCGCGGTCGGTGGTTGCTCGATGGCCAGTTTTTCCGCCGGTGAGATTTTAGCATATAGCTGACCGGCGATTGCTTGCGCTATTTCACTCTGAATTCCAAACAAGTCCGACACATCCCGATCGTAGGTCTGCGCCCACACATGTGTGTCAGTGTCCGCCTTGATTAGTTGCGCGTTGACTCGGAGCCGATTGCCGATTCGCTGGACGTTGCCTTCCAAAAGATGGGCGACGCCTAGTTGATGCCCGATCTCACGCGAGTTGCGCCCATTGCTGCTCTTATAAAGGTTCGCCGAGGTGCGACTGATGACTTTGAGATCGGCGATTCTCGCCAGGTTCGACATGATCTCATCCTGGACGCCGACAGCGAAATAGGCGTTTTGCTTGTCGTCACTGAGATTCTCAAACGGCAAGACGGCAATGCTCTTCCCGGGGATAAGCGTCGGTAGAGACGGAACTATGCGCGCTGGGACAGACGAAGTTGGCGCGCTCACACTCTCCGGCACGCTGCGGTAGCGACTGAAAAGGAAAGTGCCAAGCCCGACCAGGACAATCGCTACAACCGCAGCCGCCAAGAGCCAAGGCATTCTCACGCGCGGCGAATGTTGCTCGGCGGTTATGCCTGCCTCAGCCCCGGTAGGAAAAGATGTTACGGCATGGGCGCCTTCTGCGTTGGCAGGTGAAGCCACTTTGATCGCGTGTTCGGTAACCTTGGCAACAAAGCGATAGCCTCGACCCGGAACCGTAACGATATAGTCAGGGGAGCCGGGCGTCTCGCCGAAGACTTGCCGTAGTTTTGAGATCGCCTGCGCCAGGTTGTTTTCCTCGACTATCGAATCCGGCCAGACCGCTTCCATGATCAATTCTTTGTCCAGCAGCCGTCCGCAGTGCTCGACCAGATAGCGCAGAGTTTCAAAGACCCGCGGCGTCAGCGGCACCTCCGTTCCATCGCTCTTTAAAAGGAGACGTTCCTGCAGATCCAGGCGGAAGTCGCCAAACGCAAGCACGTTCGAGGACTCTGCTTTCATTCAAGGTTCACAAAAATTTCAGGAGAATTTCATACCCGCCTAAAGACTTTCATAAGCGCAACCGGCATTTTCCACCACGCGCAACTTCGGTTCAGACCGCACCTGCGCATCACGAAACAAAAACCCACAAAAACAGTAAATCAAAACCACAAGGAAGGACAAGAAAATGAAAAAGCACCTCAAAGAAAAACCAGTGAAACTTCGGAGCATCCAGGTCGTCACGGTCGCGTTCGCCTGTTTGGCGGTTGCTACCACCCCGAACATCTTTGGCGTTGTGCCATCCCCGGATGGCGGTTATCCCGGAGGCAACACGGCAGAAGGACAAAACGCTCTCTCGAGCCTCACATCTGGCACGTACAATACGGCAGTTGGATTTTTGTCGCTCCTGACCAACGCACAAGGCAACTTCAACACAGGCATTGGTGCCGGGACGCTTCTGACCAACACTGCAGACCGAAATACGGCGATTGGCGCCGGGGCGCTTTTAAGCAACACTGCCGGCAATTTCAATACGGCGAATGGCGCGTTCGCCCTTTTCACCAACACAGAAGGCGGCTTCAACACGGCCAACGGTGAAAGCACGCTCTTCAAGAACACAACCGGTGGCTTCAACACGGCCATTGGTGCTAGCGCACTTTTTAACAACACGGAGGGCAATCAAAACACGGCCACCGGTTATGAAGCGCTCTTACTAAACACGACTGGCAGCAGTAATACAGCCAACGGAAGCTTGGCGCTCCTCAATAACAGCACCGGGAACGAGAACACAGCCACCGGCGCGGGGACGCTCTTTAGCAACACTACTGGCAGCGACAACACGGCCACCGGTAGCCACGCACTCTCTGTCAACACTGAAGGCAACAGCAACACCGCGGACGGTGTATCGGCGCTCGCTAATAACACGAGCGGTCAATTAGACACAGCCACCGGTGCTGGCGCCCTCCTTAACAACACCAGTGGCAACAGCAACACGGCGGACGGCGTATCGGCTCTCGCTAATAACACGACCGGACAATTAAACACAGCCATAGGTGCTGGTGCGCTCCTTAATAACACCAGCGGCAACGGCAACGTTGCGCTAGGCGTTGAAGCGGGCGCCGATCTCACAGACAATAGCAATATCGACATTGGCGTTCAGGTGCGCGGATTAGCAGGCGAGAGCAATACGATCAGGATCGGTGACAACTTGCCGCAAGAAGGGCAATCAAACTGCTATATCGGCGGTGTCTTCGACGGTCATGTTGGATTGGAGAGCTTCATTGTGAGCGTGAATTCTGATAATAAGGTGGGCGATACTTCTTTGCCGGGGGCGCCGAAGCTGCGGGTTAGGGAGGTCCTCGAAGCCGTTAAGAAAGTCGCAGAATTGAAAGCCACCGTGGCAGCTCTTACCGCGCAACTCCAAGGGCAAGCCGCGCAAATCCAAAAAGTGAGCGCCCAGGTGGAAATGAACAACTCCACGAAGCAAGTGGTTCTCAATAATCAATAGAGGAGGAGTGGATACAGGTTGTGGCCGGGGTCATCAACCCCGGCCGCAACTGCAATCACTAAAGCTATGAAAAGCTGCCACGCTTGATCGAGTCATTACTTTTCTAAGTAGTCCTTGAGCTTTATCGTCTGAAGCCGTATCCAAATTCAATCCAACCAGAAAGGTCTTATGCCACTCTTAAAACCAGACCCAACGTTTTACCCGTCGCCGCGGCTGGCCATGCAGGGCCCACCGGAAAAATATGCGTTTGTCGCGGCACTTAATCCACCCGGCAGCAAACTCAACGACGCGCTGTTGGTAGTCGACGTTGATCCAGACTCGCGCACCTATGGCCAGCAGGTAGGCGAGGTCAAGATGCCAGAGTTCGGTGATGAGCTGCATCATTTTGGCTGGAACGCGTGCAGCTCTGCGCTTTGCCCGTATGCGCCGCATCCACACGTCGAGCGCCGTTACCTGGTTGTGCCGGGGCTTCGCTCGTCACGTATTCATATCATCGACACGAAACCGAATCCGCGAAAACCAAAGATCGTCAAAGTGATCGAGCCGGAAGAAGTTTTTGCGCGCGCTAACTATTCGCGTCCGCACACCATTCACTGTGGGCCGGAAGGCATTTACGTTAGCGCCCTTGGAGCACCCAATGGCGACGGTCCGGGCGGTATTTTCATGCTCGATTGTGAGACGTTTGAAATCCTGGGTCAGTGGGAAATGGACCGGGGCCCACAATTTTTGCATTACGATTTTTGGTGGCATCTCGGGTTCGATACGCTGTTAAGCAGCGAATGGGGCACGCCGAACATGATCGAAAACGGATTGCAACCGGATCTCCTCCTCGCCAGCAAATACGGACATCAAATGCATGTCTGGGATTTGCGTCGCCGCCGGCATTTGCAGGCCCTCGATTTGGGTAGCGAGCAGCAAATGGTGCTCGAGATGCGTCCCGCTCACAATCCGACGAAGGCGTACGGTTTTGTTGGTGTTGTTGTTTCGCTTAAAGATTTATCGGCATCAATCTGGCTTTGGCACCGCAACAATGGGACGTGGGATTTGAAGAAGGTGATCGAAATCCCAGCGGAGCCAGCTGACCCGGAGAAACTGCCGGCGATGCTCAAGGATTTCAAAGCAGTGCCGCCATTGGTGACAGACATCAATTTATCGCTCGACGACAAATTTTTGTACGTCGCCTGTTGGGGGACAGGTGAGATGTTGCAGTATGATGTCTCGGATCCGTTTAATCCGAAGAAGACAGGTTCAGTGCGCATTGGCGGAATCGTGAATCGTACTTCTCATCCTAAGAATCCGAACCAACCGCTGGCTGGTGGTCCACAAATGGTCGAAGTCAGTCGCGACGGTAAACGGGTTTATTTCACGAACTCTCTTTACGCCGCTTGGGACGAACAATTCTACCCCGACGGCGTCGGCAGTTGGATGGTCAAGCTCGAAGCTGACCCAAAGGGCGGCATCAAATTCGACGAAAACTTTTTCGTCGAAAGCAACGATTATCGTATTCATCAGATCCGCCTCGAAGGAGGCGATTCGTCTAGCGATTCGTATTGTTTCCCGTGACCGACCTCTGGCCCTGGCTGGTCGTATTTGCGCTCGGTCTTTTTCACGGCTTGAACCCAGCCATGGGATGGCTCTTCGCGGTGGCGCTCGGCCTGCAGGAACAGAAACGAGCCGCGGTGCTTCGCGCGCTACTGCCGATTGCGCTGGGGCACGCGCTTTCAATTGGAATTATCATCGGCGCAGTTCTCATGGCTCGAATTAGTCTGCCGCATTCGGTCCTGAAATTTTCCGCTGCTGCCATTCTGTTTGCGTTCGGATTGTTCCGCCTGTTTCGGGCGCGTCACCCCAACTGGGTCGGCATGCGAGTGGGATTTGGTGATTTGACTCTGTGGTCGTTTATCATGGCATCAGCGCACGGCGCCGGATTGATGCTCATCCCACTGTTTCTCAAATCAGCAGACGGACATGGAACGGCTGCGAATGCGACCGGCTCACACATGCATTCGATGCATGGTTTTGGATTCGGCAATGTCAGTTCACCGTCTCTGCTGGCCGGTTCAATCGCCGTCCATACGTTTGGCTACCTTCTTGCAACCGGCTTGGTGGCGGTGCTGGTTTATGAAAAACTGGGTGTCGGTCTGTTGCGACACGCCTGGTTCAACATCGATTTGTTCTGGATGCTGGCGCTGATGCTTGCCGGTCTGTTTATCCTGTTTCTCTAAATCGAGCTCCGACTCAGAGCTTGAGTTTGTCGTTTGCGGATTCCTGCCAGCGATGGATTTCGCTGGTAAGACGAGAAATCACGGACGCGTATTGTCGATCCGCAAAGAGATTGCGCGTCTCGAACGGATCGTCTTTAAGGTTATACAGTTCATTCGAATCCTTGTCGCGCAGACAAAGTTTCCAGCCGTCCGAGACAATCGCCCGCGTCGATTCCTCGACTGCCCGTTTTATCAGGCGCCGCCGAGCTAATTTGGTGCCTTTTTTTATCTTTGTCCGATTTGGCGCCCATTCCAGAAAAACGTTCCGTGATGTCGCTTCGTCATCGTTAATCAATGGCAACAGACTCTCGCCTGCACATTGCGGATGTTTGGGTTGACCAAGAAGATCCAGCAACGTCGGCACAAAATCGATGTGACTGATTGGTTGCTGGATGGTTTTGGCTCGTGTTTGACGCGGAAGCCTAACCAGAAAAGGAACACGCGTAGCCTCTTCGAACATTGTTTCCTTTCCGAAAAGATGATGCGCGCCGAGGCTGTCGCCATGATCGCTCGTGTGCACGACAATTGTATGGTCGGTCAAGCCGCATCGTTCAAGGCAAGCGAGGACGGCGCCAATACTTCGATCCACCAGGGTAACCAGGCCGAGATAACGTTGCTTGATACTTCGATACTCCTCAGGGGTGACGCCAAAAAATAACTGCGTCGGTAATCGATCCCTGTCGAGAACAGCTTCCCCCTGCTGCCATTCCCGCATCAAACGATAACGCAGCGGGATATCTTCACTTTCGGGAAGCGTGGCGGTCACGTCGAGTTCGACCTCATTGAGCCGATACTCATCGTTGAGCGGTCCGTTGTAAGGCGAATGCGGTTCTACAAAACCAACAACCAGGATGAAAGGACTGCCGCGATTCTTTTCGATGAATTCGCATGCATTGCTCTCGAGAAACTTTGGCCGCGACAGCTCGACAGGTAGATTGCTAATGGCGATCTCGGAGAACCGTCCGTTTTGTTTGTCAGGGGTAATCCCCTTTGAAACGAGGAAATTTGTGTAATCGCCGTGATCATCCGTGGAAATCCATTCGTCAAAGCCTTGTCCAGCCGGTCCTTCGTCACCCAGATGCCACTTCCCGATATAGGCGGCACGATAATGTCTGTCCTTCATTAACTCAGGCAAAACAAGGAATCGTCGATCCAACGGCACGCTGTTCCGCGTGCAACCGTTGATGTGTGGCCAGGTGCCTGTCATGAGTGACGAGCGCGAAGGTGTGCAAACGGGATGGGTGACGTATGTGCGCTCGAAGATCACCGATTCAGAGGCAAGCTTGTTCAGATTTGGTGCGTGCACCTTTGCACCTCCGTAACATGCGATGGTGTCCGCTCTCTGTTGGTCCGGCAGGAAGAGAACCAAATTGGGCTTTCGCTGTGCAGCCATGGCTTTCAGGTCACGCACTAAATCAGCCGCAGTCAATCTCTGCAATGCTCTGGCTCTTGCTCGCCGCTTTCGTCGCGATAGCCGAATGGCGCGAGATCAGTTTCAGCGCACGTCTGAGCAATTCTTTCCCAGGGGCAATCTTGTGCCACGGCGAGGCGCCTGAGGGATGCGGAAGCGGAATTACGTCGAAACTGTGGCCTGCGTGCTGAACACGAAATTTGCGACCGATCACTTTCTCTAGTTTCGAGCAGTCTACGAATTGCATGATAGCAAGCCGTCCAACGGGAATGATGAGACGTGGACGCAGAATATTGATCTCATTATCCATCCACGAAGAACAGTTGCGAATTTCGTCCGGGGCCGGAACGCGGTCTGTGCCGCCAGAATTCTTTCCGGGAAAACAGCGACACACTGCTGCGAAATAAATTCTTGACCGAACAGCGGCTTCGTTCATTCCGCAGAAGTCCTGGAACCAGCGAAAAAGCGTCTTGCCGGCCGTGTGCGCAAACGGTCTTTTCAAAACCGGTTCCCGCGGGCCGGGCGCCTGTCCAATAATCATCACGTCGCTCACGATAGCGCCACCGGAGACTGGCGTGGACTTCATTCGTGGGCAACGACGGCACTGAAGCAGCGCTGTCACATGGTGATCGAGTTGTGTCTGAATGATTTTTGTAGCCACGGCCCTGTGGGCCGTTCGCACATTGCCCGACACCACGCAAGATCAGACGGGCCACAGGCCCGTGGCTACATAGTTTCAGACACTAACGCCATTGGAAGCTGGTTAGCGCCGGAAGAAGATCGAGAAGATTAAGCTGAGCAGGATGCTGAGAACGATGCAGGTCACGATTGGGAAATAAAACGCAGAATGTTCGCGCTCGATTCGGATGTCCCCGGGCAGTCGTCCCAGCCATTTCGGCGCAAATCCTCCCCACATTAACAATCCAACCAACGTGAGGACCACGCCAACGATGGCGACGAATTTGCCGATCTCGCGCATCATTCAAAAAGTTGCGCGAATCGAGCGGAGGCACAAGCTTGAGAGCGAATGCCCGTACAATTCCGAGATTATTACGAGACACTTGGCGTGACCAAGACGGCGACCGAAGACGAGATTCGCAGCGCGTTCCGCAAGCTCGCGCGCAAATACCATCCTGACGTAGCCAAGGACAAGAAGGCCGCCGAAGAAAAATTTAAAGAGATCAACGAAGCGTATGAGGTTTTAGGCGACCCAGAGAAACGGAAAAAGTACGATCAACTCGGCGCCGATTGGGACAGACCTGGCGGATTCCAACCACCGCCACAGTGGGGTCCGCAACCGACTGAAGGCGGATACTATCAATGGGGCGGCGACGGCGGAGGCGGAGTTCAATTTGAGTTCGGTGGAACTGGATTCAGCGACTTCTTCGAAGCGTTTTTCGGTGGCGGTCGCGGTCGCTCGGCTTTCGGCGGATTTGGCGGACGTCAGGCTACAGCCGAGCGCGGGGCCGATGTCGAGGCCGACATCATGGTAACGCTGGAAGAGGCGCTAAACGGATCGACGCGACCGGTCTCACTGCGCCGGGGAGGATCGAACAAAGTTGAAAATTATCAGGTCAAAATCCCGCGTGGCGTTCGCGAGGGACAGCGCATCCGTCTGGCTGGCCAGGGCGAAGCCGGTGTGCGCGGAGGGAAAAGCGGAGATCTGTTCCTGCGCGTCCGGCTTGCGCGCCATCCTGATTTTTCAGTCGAGGGCAGCGATTTGATTCATGAGGTAAAAATCGAACCGTGGCGGGCAGTGCTTGGTAGCGAGTTGCTTGTCCCGACCCTCGAAGGAAAGGTGCGTCTGAAAATTCCGCCAGGCACCCAGGGTGGCCAGCGGTTTCGGCTGCGAGAACGGGGTTTGCCGGGAGTCTCAGGAAAACGGGGCGATCTTTACGTTGAAGTTCAGATCAACGTGCCGAAGAAACTGAGCGAACGCGAACGCGAAATCTGGAACGAACTGGCGAAGCTGCATGGCACATAAATGATGGCAATACTACCTTGACTTTCCCTATCGAATAGTGGCTTGATCTGCGAGAAATCTGCCAATCAGATAGCAGCAGCAGGTCAAATCATATCTTCATTAGGATATGTCCGATGAAGTCGAGATAGAACGCCACAAAGAGCCGAAAGCCAGGTCTAGTAGAGCTTTTGACCTCGCCAAATCTATATTGACGGTTATTCTCGCCAGCGTCGCTGCGGCCTGGATTTCGCATCATTACAAAGTCGAGGAAGAAAAAGCAGCGGTTTACACAGAGTCGAGAAAAGCCGCTACTAATACCTACTACGATATCATTGATACCATAGGTAAGCGGCATTATTACGCGCTACGCGCCGCTGTAGGATTTCAGTGGCACGATGATGAAATGGTTCATTGGCAACAATACGAAAATATGCGCGCATACTGGAACGAACATCGCTACAGTATATTAGCTTTAACCAAACGGTATTTTGGAGCAGCGACGGAACAGCAGATCAGGGATTTCATTCCTAAGTTTGACTACATTGACGACAAATTGACGGCCGCAAAAAATGCCTTTCGCGAAAAGAAGCCCATGCCGGAAGATTTTAGCAAGGCAGGTGGGTTATTGGATTACTTGTACAAGCTGGATGATGAAATCAGAAATTTTTCCGAATCTCTGCAAGAACAGCTGAAGCACGGCCAGGTGGATATTTATTCCCCTCAACCCCCATTGAAAAAGCCTTGAAAGAGTATGACCGGTTTAATTGCGACCCAACGCCCCCAAGTTGTGGTCGCCTCGGCAAGCTAACTATTGTCGTGTCGAGCGAAGTCGAGAAATCTGTAGCCATTGTCTTTTCTGCTCGACGCGACCCCCGGCAATAATTAGAGATTCCTCGACTTCACTCGAATGACAAAACTATGAAGATCTCTCTCGGCTCAGATCACGCCGGTTTTCGGTACAAGGAAAAAGTCAAAGAACTGCTCGGCTCGCTAGGCCACGAAGTGAAAGACTTCGGCACATTCAGCGAAGACCCGGTGGATTATCCCCTTTTCATTCGCCCCGCGGCGGAAGCGGTTGCCAGCGGAGAATGTGAGCGCGGCATCGTATTCGGCGGGTCTGGAAACGGCGAAGCGATGGTGGCTAATAAAGTTCACGGCGTGCGCTGCGCGCTTTGCTGGAGCGAAGAATCGGCACGCCTTTCACGGCAACACAATGATGCGAACGTGCTTTCCATGGGTGAGCGCCTGATTCCTGAAGATCTAGCCCTGAAAATTGTGCGAATCTGGCTGGAAACAGGTTTCGACGGCGGCCGGCACGAGCGACGCATCGCAATGCTAGACGCGATGTAGGTAGGGGCGGTTCACGCGAACCGTCCGCGGGTGATTGACGTCAATCGCCCTACTTAATTAATCGATCCAGGCAGACCGCGATAAGGAACACGGCGCTCACAAACGCATTGCTTTGAAAGAAAGCACGATTGATCCCGGTGAGATCGAGCCTCTCCGTTTTGTGTTCGTAAAGAAGCGCTGCTGCGATCAGCGGCATGGACCAGTAATAAAGTGCGCCAAGCTGCGCCACGACTCCGAAAGCGA
>Ga0081455_10003866_pt1 | contig 17072 bp, 14 predicted proteins | sample TabmetS3T2R1_FD_70207 | JGI IMG/M metagenome (GOLD analysis project Ga0081455, IMG submission 70207) | Tabebuia heterophylla rhizosphere microbial communities from the University of Puerto Rico - S3T2R1 | ecosystem: Host-associated > Plants > Roots > Rhizosphere ...
CCCGTCGGCGAGTTGCACGAAACGATATGAATCCTGACACCTCAACCCGACCGCTTCAGCCGCCAGCGTCTCTACGCCGAAGCGCCGCGCCTGCGTCACCGCCCGCCGCGCCAGATCAGCGCCACTCAAACCCGAAGGAAAGCCGAGATAATTCTCGATGCGCGAACTGGTTCCCGCCTGGCCGCCGGGCGCTTGTCGTTCCACCATTACCGTCTTCAACCCTTCGGACGCGCCATAAACCGCCGCAGCCAACCCCGCCGGACCGCCGCCAACGATAATCAAATCGTAAAACTGCTGATCCGCTCTCGTCCGCAGTCCTATCTTCCGCGCCATTTGCGACGCGTCCGGCGCTTCCAACTGCTCGCCGTCCGGAAATACCACTAGCGGCAACTTTCTGCCGGGCGCGCCTTCCAGCGTCCGGCTCGCCTCGGCGTCGGTCTCCACATCCAGCCATTGATAGGGCACGTGATTTCCCGCCAGAAAACTTTTGATTTCGAGCGCCTGCGGCGACCAGCGGTGCCCCAGCACGCGAATTCCCTCGAATGGTGGGCGGAACGACGCCAGCCAATCATCCAACAGATCATTTAGCACCGGATAGAAGTTCTCCTCGGGCGGGTCCCACGGCTTCATCAGGTAATAATCCACGCGGGCTTTGTTGATCGCGCCGATGGCGGCGTCCGTATCGGCATAGGCCGTGAGCAGCGCTCGTTTGGCTTCCGGATAAATTGTGTTGGCCCGTTCGATGAATTCGACGCCGGACATCCTGGGCATGCGCTGATCCACCAACAGCAGCGCCACCGGGTCATTTCGCAACTTTAATTGCCGCAACGCGTCCAACGCCGACTCGCCCGAGTTTGCGCGCAGCACGCGGAAGCGATTGCCATATTCGCGCCGCAAATCGCGTTCGACAGCGCGCAAGACTTCGGCGTCGTCATCCACGGTCAGTAAGACTGGCTTTGCCATTCAACGTCCCTTTTTATGATTCGGTTTACGGTCGTCCAGGTCTGTTGTTTTGACCTCCGGTTCAAGCGCAAGAGAGCCGTAGTCTTGACGGCCATGGCTTTCCATTTCTTTGATAATTCCCTGATCGGACAGGTCTATCCGGTGAGAATGATCCCAATCTTGGAGGAATGTGTGTTCAAGGCGCTTGACGATATGATCATCGAAGACCTCGATGGCCAATTCGCGGCGTTCGTCGAAGCTTCCCGGCGCCAGATTGATCGAGCCGACAATCGCCCGCTTGCCATCGGCCAACAGCATCTTGCCGTGAAGGTGAAGTCCCTTCAGCTTATGAATTTTGACGCCGACGTCGCTCATCAAACGCAGCCCGTTGACGCCTTCGAAGATCTTCTTCTCCTTCAACGAGTGAGGCGGCGGCGCCAGTAAGTGGACGCGTACGCCGCGCCGCTTCGCTCGCACCAGATGCTCAATAATCGTCAGGTCCTGATATCGTTCATTCTGCAGGAAGAGATAACGCTTTGCTTTGTCTATGAAGCGGGCGATCCTCGCCCGACCGTTCCCGGGACACCAAATCAAGCGCGCATTCATTCCGCCGTCGAAATCGGCGCGCTCCCAATCAGCGTTGAAGCAGTCGCCGATCTCACTAACTTCTTGCGGGTCGGCGGTCAGCAGCGCGTAATCGCGCGTCTTCGTGAAGTTCTTGGCCGCCCAGTTTAGCGATTTGATCAGCGCCAGCCTGCGGTCAACGATCAGCGATTTCTCGTGTGTGACTTGAAAGCCCGGATGTGTGTTTTTAACTTCCACGCCTGCGTCTGTCAGCCTTCTCTGCGTCTCGGCATTTTCAGATTCGCCCGAACGACGGGCCGGGTTGAGCATGACTCGTGTTTTCACGCCCCGCAGGTGGGCTGCGATTACGGCGTTGACCAGCCTTGGTTCGGTGAATAGAAACATCTTGATGTCGAGCGAGCTCTGCGCCCTCTCAATGGCGTCCGCGACCGGAGCGATTCCGTCTTCAGGCATGACAAACAACGTCCGCGCCTCTTTGCTCATGTGGCTTCTGATCTCCAGTTAATACTTAAATTTTGTCGACTTCGGTTTGACGCATTGAGGATACCAGATTGAATTGATCTCCACATCACTAAACAACGCCGGCGTTGAATTGAAGACCTTTCTTGGTTTTGGCCCCCGGATCAATCTGTGTCTGAGCTCATCACCTCGACACCAAAAAGAATGCGAGGCCAATCGCGACCAGGTCTTCGAGTACGGCGATGTAGGTGTCCTTCACCTTAAGACCACGCGTCAATCGCGTACGGGCCTGGTAACCGCCGAAGGTCCCAATCAGGGATCCGATCCCGCCCAGCAGCGCTCCGGTTATCATGGATTGGCCGGCTGACGCGCACAGGCAGGCTCCGGACAGCCCTCCCATCGCAATACGAGCGATCAAACTTGGGGGCGCGGTGCGGCTCGGCGTTTTGGGGAGTTTGTCATTAACATATTCTGCAATAGCGCCAAGCGAGAATAATGCGACCGCAACCGTCGACCCCATTAATGACAGAAGGGAGTTTTGCGGGTTCAGCCAGCCAAGATAGGCGGCCCAACTGACGGCGGCAGGAGCCGTCAGGGATCGCAGTCCGGCGACGATCCCTATGCCGACCGCAAGAAAGAAAACAGAATTTACGCTCATAAAAAATCTCACTTTCCGTTTGTTGGGAACTTATGCTGAAGCTCGCTGTGGAGCGGCGACCTGTAACACTAACTTTCCTCGGGTGTGGCCGGCCACTCCGCGTTCAAATGCCTCCCTGGCCCTCGCCAGCGGAATTGTTTCTGCGATGATCGGCCGAATTGCGCCGGAATCTATCAACGCCGCGATTTCGCCAAGCTGTTCTCGATTAGGCTCGACGATGAAAAACAGCCCGCGCCTGCTATGGGCTGCCGCTTCGCCGTCGGGGATGGGACCCGGCAAGCTGACGAGGATTCCCGTAGGTTTCAATACCTGCCAGGACCGTTCGCGCGTGGCAGGCGTTCAGACCCGTCGCAATTGCTGTATGTTTCCGCCCAGGTCAACTCCGCGGGCGTAATGCCTGTGGCGTGGACTCGGATGAGAGCATCCCCAGAGCTCAGCTCTGGCTTTGGCGCGTCCTCATAAACGAGTGGCTCCGGGCCTCCGCGTCTATGCAATCGAATGGCTTTCATTGTGATCCCTCTTCCATTTGTATTTTCTTCGTGTGAACCGTTGCGCCGAACAGTTTCGGCGCGATCCGCCGCCCATCTCCTGGCGCAGGCGCGCGGTCAATCATATGCCTCACTACATCACAATACAGGATTGAAGCCGAAACGACATTACGGGATCGGGTGTTTTTTTGCTGCCACTTTTGATTGAGTGTGGGGATACTGAACCTGGACGGTTTCTTCCGAGATGATGAGCTGTTGCGACTATTTACAGCTCTTTCAATTTTCCCTTGTTGAAAGTGAAAATCGCCTGGCCTTTTTTCGGATTATCGCAAATCCCTTGCGGTGGTTCGGCGCAAGATTCGGTTGAAAGATAAATTCCGCCGTTTTCTATGCTTGTCAACTTGGAGGTTCGGTAGGCGAATTTTCCGCCCACTACTTCTTCCGTCGCAAAACTATAAACGCCTTTTTGATTGGTAAAAATAGCCAGCATTTGCGCAAAACTGTTCCCGCCGCCCATTCCCTCAATCGTGTATTGCGCCACCGCATCATCATCGCCGTCACCATCCACGTCGCCGAACAACACTTTTCGCGCTTCTCTATATTCAGCCGCGCCTTGCGATCTTGCCTCTTTCTGAATATGGGCATTAATTGCTTTTTCCGCCGCCGATGTTTGCGACGAAAGGCTCTCGGCGAACTCGACGCGGCTGCTCACCTTGCGGTATGTTCCCGCGGCCGTGACATTAAGGCCAAAACCGCAGACGCCTTCCTGCGTTACCGATAACTTACCGCCTGTGAACTTCATTGTGATCCGGCACTCTGCCTCTGCGCCATCCGGCTTGAAAATGGCCGTGTCCCCTTCAATGAAGGCAATTCCCTTCCCCTCTCCGGTATTCACCATCGGGCCAGCTTGCGAAACATATTTGTAAAAACCCGAGAATTCGACCCGCAGTTTCTGATTGCCCAATGCTCGAACTTTAAACGTGCCGTACTTATTGCGCCACGCGCCATTTACTTGCGAGGCCGTCACAACGGTCTGTCCAGAAGCCACAGTTTGTGATAATGGCGCCGCGCAACACACCAGAACAATCAAAATAAATACCTTCATGATTTCCTCCGATGGCGCCCAAGAACTCCCTTACGATCTCAAGATTGCGACTAAATCAGGCCAAGTAACATTGCGACTCCAATACAGTACCGCGCGCGAGCGGCGGCGCGGCGGACTCATCTGTCGGCCGCTTGCTTACGCGCGCGGTACTGTCCCGATCTTGCGTGGCTCGATTTAGATTCCGCGCTAAGGCGTCGCTCTCGGCGATCTTGAGACATCATAGATCGTTTGATCTGTAATACCATATTTGACAGCCTGGCAGCGCTCGGCTCAGCTCCGCATAGCCGTTTTCACTTATCTGTGTCTGATAGATCCGCAATGATCGCATTCCAGTCAGGCCTCTGAGCGATGTGATACTAGCATCAGACACTCTTGTACTCATTAAGTCGAGACGCCGCAGGCTTTCAAATCCAGCGAGATGCGTCACGCCGTTGTCACCAATCTCGTCGTTGAGGAGAGTTAAACTTTGTAGCCCATTCAAACCACGAAGATGAGCAAGCCCTTCGTCAGTTATCTTCGTATCCCCTAAATCCAACCAACGGATAGAGGTCATTTCGGAGAGATGCGCTAACGCTAAGTCTCCTATGTTTGTTTCCCAAATCGCGAGTCCATTCAGACGTGTCAAGGATCGGACGAATCGCAAATCGTCGTCTTTCACACGGGTGCAGGCGAAACTAATCGCGTAAAGATCATCCGGCTCAAGGCGGGTCAAAGGAGTCAGGTCTGTGAGGCCATCGTTTGTAACCTCGAGTATCAGGTTCATGCCCGGTGGGACTAAGACTTCTCCCTGCGCGTCAAGGTATTCTACCCAATCAGCAGGGCGGTCGTGTTCTGATAAGTGTAGCTTGCCTAGAGAGTGTGTTGGGTGGAATTTAACGACTCGGGTATTCATATACCGATGCTATGATCCGTGTGCAATTCACCGAACTTGATCGCTTCGAACAACCTCAATTAGCGGACAAGGGAGCCCTTCACTGGTCGCCAATAAGGCCAATCCGTCGGCGCGGTAACAGATCGCTTCCCCCTGCCGTCGAACTCCCGGGAAGCCCCCTATGTCGACCTGCAACGGCGATTGTTTCCAGATTTCATCAAAAGCTACCCCTCGCTTCTCCGGCAAAATGAGTTCGCAGGCCCCGAGGTAATCGCAGAATACGACCTTACGGCCGTCAGGGGAAATGTCTCCGCCGGTAATAAAGCCTAGAAACTGATTCGGGAATCGAAGCTCTCCGACATAAGAGAGGGTCGACACCCCCGATTTCGGCGCCGGCGCTCTCAACTTGTAAATCCTGGCGGGCGCGCCCATCACTTTGGTGATGACGTAGAGGTCGCCTGTGAAAGGATGAATTAAGAGCGCTTCCGCATCGTACTTGCCGTCGGGGTACTTCAAACGAATTACGTCAGCGGCCTCTGTCTCACGAGGGTTCTGAACTGTTGAAGACGAGTCCTTCGGGGCGACTTGCGGTTCGGCTACCCGGTAAACAGTAATCTGGTCGCGCTTTTTAGAATTGTCGCCGATGTCCCCGAGGTACAGGTAAGACCGGCCTCGCCTGGGTCCCGGCCCAATTGCCATGTCTTCCCAATCTATCGCCTTCGCGCCCATGACTCCCCAGACCCCGCGATGTTTTCCCTGGCGATCGAAAGCGTAGACGAATGGCCCATCGCCGCTGTCATTGTGAGTCCAGAAAATACCGGCGTTGCGTCGAGAGGCGGCGATCCCGCTGCTCTCCTTGATGGATTGGTTCTCCAGGTTGACCAGATGAACCGGCGCCCCGTAGCCGCTGCTGTCTACTCCGATATGATTCGCACGAACAGTCTTGGGCGCCTCGGTGGGAACCTGTATCGCCGCAAGTGAGAGGGAAATCAAGGAGAAGGATATAATCGATATAACAAAAGGAGTAAGTTTGTGTCTCTGGAGAAAGTTTCTCATCATCTGTCACCCATCGCTCCGGAGCCGGCGCGACTGATAGTTAAACGTCGCTTCGCTCAGCGAATGTTTCGTCTCGCCATGCTCCGGGTCCCGGAACGCTCGCCGGTGGAGCGCCAAGAGCCGCCTGTTGCTGGAACATTGCCTTGACCGTAGGCCGCATCAAGACCAGTATCGTGAAGACCCCAAGCGCCGTCCCGAGCGGGAAGAACGCGCAACAGAGGGCCGCCACGACGATGCAGAACGTATGTCGCCTGCGCGCCGCGAGAAACCGCCCCGCTACGAAGATGAGCGCCGCAAACGCCCACCCGCACAGCACGGCCGCGCCGCCGATCAGCGCGAACATCAGCCCGAATAATTGCGCCGGGAACTGCTCGCCGTCCTGCGGCGCTGGCGGATTGAGCAGGAATATCAGCCCGATCGAGAAGTGAATGAGTGGAATGCAGGCGAACAGCGCCGCGATTGCGGCGCAGATGTAGTGCCCGATGGTGAGATATCTGAGGTTTTGCGCATCGTCGTTCATATAGATAATGTCTCATGGATTTCGCGTGAGCGCCAAACCTGGACAAGCGCTTTTTGGATGAGGAAGGCAGGCGCTACAATTCCCTCGAATTCGCCAGGCTGGAATTCAGCCAAGTGGCCACGGAATTCGATGAACATACGCGAGGGGATAATTTTGATGACACAATCGAGAATTGACGCTTTCACCACGATGCTGAAGGATCAGCCCGACAACGAAATGATCTGGTACGGGCTGGCGAACGAATACATGAAGCTGGAGAACTGGCCCGCCGCCATTGAAGCTCTCCGCAACGTCATTCGCATCAAACCCGATTACACTTCGGCCTATCAAATGCTCGGCTCTGCGCTGGTCAAACAGGAAGGGCTTGAAGAGGCGCGGCGCGTGTGGATGGAAGGCATCGAGGCGGCCAATCGCACGGGCGCGTGGAAGGCGCGACAGCATATGGAAGCGCTGCTCGCCGGCTTGACGGACAATGCCGAACCGGGATTTTGCGAATGATCTAGGCGGCGAAGCGGTCTATCACTGTGATCCCCTTGCCTGGCGAAGAACCGAGGCTTGCGAGGGCCGCGCCGGCGTCATCGAGCGCGATACGCCGTCCGATTAATTTCCCGAACGGCAATTTTCCGGCCGCGATTATGTCGAGTATCTCCGGATAGACATGCGCCTGCATCCCGTGACTGCCGAATATCTCCAGTTCATGAGCGATGACTCTTCCCATCGGGAGCGCCGGCTCGGCTTGATCTCCGAAGAGCAATCCGATCTGCACATGCCGGCCGCGCCGGCGGAGAGAGAGGATCGAATTTCTACAGGTAATCGCGCCGCCGAACGCGTCAACTGAGACGTGAACTCCGCCCGCCGTTAGCTCGCGAATGGCTTGCGGGACGTCGGGGACAGCCGCCGCGTTAAAGGTGTGCGAGGCTCCCGCCTCTCGGGCGAGAGCGAGTTTCTCGTCCGCAACGTCGACGCCAATGACGTTCGCGCCGAGAGAGCGCGCAATCATCACCGCCGAAAGGCCGACCCCGCCGCAACCATGTACCGCGACCCATTCGCCGGCGCGCAGCCGCGCCTGCTTCGCGATGCCGCGAAACGCGGTCACCAGGCGGCAGCCGAGCGCCGCGGCGTCGACGAATTCCATCTCGTCGGGAAGGCGGACAAGGTTAACGTCGGCGAATGGCAGGGCCACATATTCGGCGAACGAGCCGGGTCCGGAGAATCCAGGTTGAAACTGGTTTTCGCACACCTGCTGGTCGCCCGCGAGACAGTAAACACAGGTTCCACAGCCGAGAGCGAACGGGGTAGTCACCCTGTCGCCTATCCGCCATCGCCGCGCGTCAGGACCGACGGCGGCGATCACCCCGGCGAACTCATGGCCGGCAATGTGAGGGAGAGTTCGGATGTCCGCGTCATGCCCCTGCCAGCCGTGCCAGTCGCTCCTGCACAGGCCCGACGCTTTCACCTCAACAACCACGCCGTCTTGCGGGACGACAGGGTCCGGAACAATCTCTACGCGCGGAGGGACTCCAAAAGAATCGTAAAGAAGCGCACGCATGTCCGGATTTTAATCCCCCTCCTATCCATGGCAAGCGCATTCCTGAAAAAAACGACAAAAAGAAAAAGCGCTTGCAGCCGTGGGATAACTGCAAGCGCTTGAAATATGGCGGCCACCTTCCTCACCTTGGCGGCCGCCTGACACCGTCAGTGGAACTAACCACTTGGTATCTCGTTGCCCCACTTTGTCTACTGCAAGGAAGGCGCCACTGATTCCCGCCGCGTGGCAAAACGCAAAAACCCAATAGAATCGAGCGTTCCAACGGTTATTGAGACTTCCGATCGCGATCTCGATCGGGCGATCCGGGCAATTCTTACACGATCCGCTATGAAGATTTTTCGCGCGCACAACCGACGGGAAGATTTTTCACACTCGCAATTCACCGTCATGCGAAAGCCTGTTATGACACTGATCAAGAATTATTGCTCAATTTACGCAAGCCGACACAAGAGATGTTCAGTGATCTTCTACCAGAAGAAGCGCTTGCACAGCTTAGGGAATAATTTTATTAAGTCGTCTTCCTTCCAACTCTTGCCTCTTGGTTTTGCCAGAGGTTTTATTTTCGATAAGGGCATCTCTGTTCCTGTTTTTCCCTCGTATGCATAACGCGCCGCATACAGAATTGACTCGCATTCAACCTCTTCCCCGTCTCTGACCTTTTTGGCCGCCCGTTCAGCATTTTGCAGGACCGCTTCATAAAATTCTTTTCCTTGTGCGATCAACCAGCCTAGAAAATACTCAAACCCATCGTCAGAACAACCGCCATTGATAATGTACGCCACTGCCCAAATGTCCCAGCGATAGGCCTCATTTCTGCGTCGCATAAAATGTTGTTCAAAGTCAATGATCTCTGCCGGTTCAAGCCTAGTCAGCAGTTCTGTGAGTTTTTCAGCCTGTTCCTCACTATCTTCTGTCCCGCGTTTGCTTTGCTTGATGAGTTTCCAGAATTGTTCTTCGTTCATAGATTATTCTCTATAACCATAGTGAATCCCTCTCCGGGGATCGGAAAAGAAGATAAAGGGGTGAAAACTGATACGATGACCTTTGATCTGGCGGTTCGGCCGCAGACTATTAAACCTTGATCAGCAGTTTGCCGAAGTTGCGCCCTTCCAATAGGCCGATCAGCGCTTGCGGCGCGGCCTCCAGACCCATGACTATGTCCTCGAAGTATTTGACCTTGCCGCTTTCGACCCAGCCGGCCATCTCGCGGTAAAAAGCAGGGCGCTGGTCGGCGAATTCGCGCTGTATGAAACCGCGTATCGTGAGGCTTTTCGTCAGGACCGCCCTCATGACAACGGGCAGACGATCGGGCCCTTCGAACGGGCCGTCGCTGTTGTATTGTGCGATCAGACCGCAGACGGGGATGCGCGCAAAGGGATTGAGCAGTGGAAAGACCGCATCCCACACCGCGCCGCCGACGTTTTCGAAATAGACGTCGACGCCGTTCGGGCAGGCGTCGGCCAGTTGTTCGGCGAAGTCCGGCGAACGACGATCGACGACTTGGTCGAATCCCAACTGGTCGCGCACGTATGCGCACTTACCTGCGCCGCCGGCGATCCCCACGGCCCGCGCGCCCTTGATCATGGCGATTTGGCCAACCGCCGAGCCCACCGGCCCGCTGGCCGCAGCCACCACCACGGTCTCGCCAGGCCGCGGCTTGCCGATAATCAGCAACCCGGCCCAGGCGGTGAACCCGGGCATGCCCAGCACGCCCAGCGCCGTCGTGATTGGCGCGGCGGACGGATCGAGCTTTCTCAGCCCTTTGCCGTTCGACAGCGCATGGGTCTGCCAACCTGAGTGGGACAGGACGATGTCCCCGACCGCGAAATCAGGGCGGCGGCTGTCGATCACTTCCGCTACCGTGCCGCCTTCCATCACCCCGCCGACCTCGACCGGCGCGGCGTAGGATTTTGCCGCGCTCATCCGCCCGCGCATGTAAGGATCCAATGAAAGATAGCGGACCTTGAGCAACACCTCGCCGTCCGCCGGGGTCGGGATGGCCGCTCGCTCGACGCGGAAGTTTTCAGGTACCGGCGCACCCTCCGGGCGACTCGCCAGAACGATGCGGACAAGAGTCTGATCGGTCATTGTTTTTTACCTCCTAAGAAAATCAGTTTGTAGTCCCGCCTTTAGGCCGCAAGCGTCGGATGCGGATCCATTCCGTGACGCCAAACGCTTCCGCCTAAAGGCGGGACATCGTGTAGTTTATAATATCGCGCCGGCGGCCCGACAAGATCATTGAGGCGGGCCCACGGCTGGATTGTCCGTCATCACACGCAATCGCAAACTGCCCCAATAACGAGGTGAAATGACATCTTTAGATAAACTGGAAGAAATCCGATATCCAATTGGTCGTCTGACGATTGACCCTGACGTCAGTGAATCAAAGCGCAGGCTGTGGATCGCGCAGATAGCCGAGCTGCCCGCGAAATTGCGCGCCGCAGTTGACGGCCTGAGCGAAGCGCAGCTTAACCAACGTTACCGCCCTGAAGGCTGGACGGCGCGTCAGGTCGTCCATCATCTCGCAGACGAACACATCAACGGATTCACGTACTTCAAAATGGCGATGACCGAAGATGAGCCCGTAATCAAAACATACAATGAACCGCTTTGGGCAGAAACTGAGGACGCCGGCGCAGCTCCGATTGAGTTGTCAGTAAATCTGCTCACCGCCCTGCATGCCCGCTGGGTCATTCTGTTGAACTCGCTTGACGAAAAAGGTTTTGCCCGCGGTTACATTCACCGGCGTGGAAGAATATCTATTGATGACGGCATTCAGCTTTACGCATGGCATAGCCTGCATCATACGGCTCACATCACGGGGCTGCGAGAGCGCGAGGGGTGGTGATTTTCAGCGTCGATAACCCGGCTCAGGTTTCGGGCGGAACTGTCAATTCGGAAGTTTTTAGGAGGCCCTACGCGACTGCGGCAGGATTCCCTTTTTCACGTAGATGGGGCGGACGTCGCGCCGCAGGGACGGAAGCGATTTGGCGAACCACAGGGCGCCGACGATGCAACAAATTCCGCTGATCAAAAGCGTGTGTGGGGCTCCGATTCTGGCGGCCATCGCGCCCGCCAGCAAACTGCCGAACGGCATAGTCCCCATCACGGCCACGGTGTAAAAACTCATCACCCGCCCGCGCTTGTCTTCTTCAACAATAGTTTGCAACAAGGTGTTGCTGACGGCCATCTGCGCCATGAACCCCAACCCGGTCACGACCCTTAAAAAAAGGGACAGCCAAAGCTCGCGGGAAAAAGAGAAAGCGATCAACCCCGCGCCGAACACCCCGGCCATCAACGGGATGAATTTTCCCAACCCCAGCACCGTCCTGCGCGCGGCCAGAAACAGGGCGCCCAATAACGCGCCCACGCCGGCAGCCGCCATCAACCATCCGAACGTGTACGGGCCGCCGCCCAAAATCTCGTCGGCGAATATCGGCATCAATACTGTGTAGGGCATGCCGACCAGGCTCGCCAGGGCCAGCAACAACAGGATGTTTCGAATGGGTTTAAACCTGACGATGTAGTTCCAGCCTTCGCGGAATTGGTGGAGGAGATTTTCCTCTTCGATTCGTTCCGCAACCGCGCGAGGAAGCGTCATCAGCAGAAGCGAGGCTATGACGGCCAGGTAGCTGACGCCGTCCAGCATAAAGCACCACCCTTCTCCCACCGCCGCGATAATGACGCCTGCGAACGAAGGGCCCAGCAACCGCGCTGCGTTCACTATCAAGGAGTTGAGCGCGATGGCGTTCGATAAATCCTCCCGCCTCTCAACCATCTCCACCACGAAAGCCTGTCGCGCGGGCATATCGAAGGCGTTGACCACGCCCTGAAGGGCGCTGAGCGCGATCACATGCCAGATCTTGACGACGCCAGTTAGCGTTAAATCGGCCAGCGCGAGCGATTGCGCCATCGCCAGCGCCTGCGTCGCCACCAACAGCCGATGCCGATTCCAGCGATCGACCAGAACGCCGGCGACCGGGGCGAGGAGAAAAGATGGAATTTGCCCGGCAAATCCGACGACGCCCAGCAGCAGCGCGGAGTTCGTCAAACGATATACCAACCAGCTGGTGGCGATCTGGGTCATCCATGTGCCGATTAGAGAAATGCCTTGTCCGATGAAGAACAACCTATAATTTCGGTGATCTAAGGCGCGCAGCATGTATGCAAGTCCCGTCGCGGCGCGTTCGGTGTTTGGATGCGAAGGGGCGTCTTCAACCGGCCTCATAGTCTCTCACCCTCGGTAACACCACCCAATTACTTACAGTTCTTCTTACCTGAGGACGATCTGTTGATATGCTGCAACCTCTGGACCACTGAGAGCGCAGATGGGTTAGGCCTGAAAAAACGCAGAGGATAGGCGCCACGTAGTTAGCGCCCGCCCGGCGGTGTTCGGAACCGAGCCATGCGCTTCTTGTAGTTAGACTTTGTTGACGCGACGTAATTTCTTCACCAATCATCAAGCATCACAGGCGCGATGTCGCGCGTTCGGCGCTTGTCGGCGCTGCTGTCTCCGGGCGCGTTCACTCTTGCTACCGCTGCAATTGTATCGTGGCTTCATCAACCTGCACCTTGCGTTCCTTGATTGAACCGGTCGATTGCCAGATGTAGTCGCCCGTGATTATCCTGCCCGAGTTGTGTAGCCAAATTAGATAAGGCGGAATCCCTTCACGAAAGAGGTCAGTCATGTAACGTTCGCCAGTTGATGTCAAAATTACCGCACGCCCCCACGTCAACCGCTGCAACATCTTCCCTTCCACCGGCTCGTAATTTGCTCGCCTGTCTTCGCGAAGGTGAAAGAACAGACAGAGAACCAATGAATCATGGTTACCTAAACCATCAATTAGCCGGATTGTTTGACTGTCCGTGATGTAATCCTTATCAACGAATACCTTATCCAGCTCAGGCAGACGCTCGACTCCATCGAGCACGTTCCATGCGGACTTCTCAAGCGCGCTACGAAAAAACGCTTCGGAGGATTGCCCCTTGCGGCCATGTCCACCTGTAACGAAAACGCAATTCCCTCTATCGAGCATTGCAAAACCCGCAACTCCTGGCGCCACCAGTTGCGGAATTTGTTTTTGTTTGAGGGCCATATGAAAAAAGGGATTCGGCCCGACATTGCCCTCTGGTCGAAGAGTAAAACCTGCAAATCCGTCTTTTACCTTTGCAACGGACATGTAATGCTTTTTATCCAACTCGATGTCGATTGGGAAAACCGATCCATCCACCGATATACCTGCAAAACGGTCTTGATATCCCGACTCGGGGCGTCCCCGATAGACCGGCTTAACTCGCTGAGTATCCGACCAGTCAAATGGCGCTACACCCGTACTACTGCGGTCAGGGATTTCGGCCAGCAGATCCCCGGTTCTCATATCGACTGCCTGCAAAGGCCGGCGCTCGAATGGCTTCAGAAAGGGCTTCTCGAACATGGCGATCCGCTGGTCCGGAGAGAATTGATACAGATCCCATCCGATTGGGAAAGCAACGACCTTGCCGGACGTCAGGCTCATCCAGAAATATATGGGTCTGAAGTCCGACCGCCTCTCATCACCGCTTATCATCAGTAACGCCGCATCAGCATGCCGAAGGATGACTTGTGACTGAATGACGGGCGGATGGCTACCGGGCGCTGACCGGCGCTGAAGGTCGAAATTCGTTACTTTTCCGCTGTATGCGTCGAGCACAGACGGGCCATCATTATCTGATTGCAAAAAAAGCCAAAGTCTGTCGCCGGAACCGGCGCAGGCAATAATTCGTGTCGCTACTGTGGCTGGCGCCGCCGCCAACTTCTTCAATTCGGCGGAGCTGCTCAACGACAGGGTAAAAAGCTCTTTTCCACGCCGCAGAACAACGACTTCCTCGGCGCCACAGGCGAATACGTCATCCCACACACCAAGATCTCTCTGCCCAATTGTTTTGCCGGCGCGGATCGCTTTCTCTTCCGCATTGCCCGCTGATCCTGCGTTTGTCAGGAAGGCAAAAGCCAATAGTGGCGCGAGCAGTAGAAGAACTCTGAATTTAAGTCTCATAGTTCTCATTATCTCCGTTCCGACTTCGATTTCATGTAGCTACGCGCCTGTACGAGCCTATCCATTTGTGGGTTATGGCAATGGCGTCGCCGGCGTCACGAACCGGATCGTGTAGCGCACGGATTTCGACCTTTCGTGTTTGTCCCACAGGATGAGCGTGGTCTTGCCGTTCACGTGCGACGCCGGCAGCGTCTCGTAACGATGCCGGCTGTCATGCGGCCGCACATCGGGGACCTGGGTCGTCCCGGCCGGCAGCGTGACAGTGTATTCGAACACCGTCGGCGAGAAGCCTTCCAGCGCGTGATTATTGATCTTGATCCCTTTCGTCAGCGGCAAATCCGACTCCACGGACGGCGTGTCCAGTTCGCCGCCGCCGACCGGCGTGCGCTCGATGCGCTGCACGGCGTTCGGTCCGAGGCGATCGGTGAGCTGTTGCAGATAGAGGCTGCGCGGTTCAAGGTGTTGGCCGAGCGATTCAATCCAGCCGTCGGGCCGCGGCCGCGGATCCGTGGCGTTCGGCACAAAACCGGGGACTTTGCCGCCTACATGTCCGAACGAGTAGTTTTGCGCGGTTGGGGGTTGTTGCACGGTGATGATCCCGTTTGAATTCCAGGTTACATAGTTCGCGCCCGACCAGCCGTGGCCGGTGCCGAACCAGGCGCGATCCTGGATGGCGATGCCAGCCGTGATGTTGTCGTACAGCCCGCCGACCGACCAACGATGATGTGGCTCGCTGGTGGCGAATTCATTGATCGAGTCGCTGTCGAGGAAGACGTTCACGCCCGGGACGCGGGAATCAACCACATAGGCGTGACGAGCCGTTTCCGCATGATTGCGCTGAACGAGCGTCAATTGCCCCGCGAGTTTGAAGTTATAGCGACGTTCGCCCGTGATCAGGCTGACCATATCGATGGCCGCGCTGTCCTGGATCGTCACCCATTTGGCCTGGCTGCTTACATTGACCAGCGCATGCTCAAGATGCAAGGTCGTGACCTCGCGGACCCAGGCGTTTTTAACATTGTTGATCGCGGCGAAGATTCGGGCGTGGTCTTCGTCGGCGAAATAGGTAACGCCGTCGTTGACCGCCGTCACGGCCGGATTGAATTGGACATCGACGCGCAACTGCTCAACGCCGACCTGCTCGATGCGGTCCGGATCGTCATAGCGAATGATTTCGCCGCCTCCCCAGCGCTGCTCGATGGCGTTCGGAATCGGGGCGTCAAGCGTGATCAGATTTCCGTCGATGTCGGTGATGACGCGATCGAAATCGAGATTGAAGGGCTCGAACTGGACAATATCCGGCGTCACCTGCACGATCTGGTCCATCTGGATCGCGTGGATCCAGCGATCATTGCCGACGCGACGGACCACGACCGAATCGCCCACCGAGAAGCCATTCGCGTCGCTCACGTGTAATTGGCGCGTTCCGGATGGCGCGTACAGATCGGTGATCGGCTTGCGCAGCGGCAGTAAGGTCCTGCCGCCCGAACCGCGAATTTCCAGAACATTCCGCTTGGCCGTGCCCGTAGCGAACAGGACCGTTCCATCCTCGCCTTGGCCTTCGCCGCGCAGGACCACGCCGCTTGCGCGAATCACGAGCGTCGTTCCCACTTCATAGCGGCCTCGTTTGAGCAGAACGGCGCCGCGAATGCCTTCGGCGTTCTGAGGCATCGCCGACACCTGGTCGATCGCCGCCTGGATGCGCGCGCTGTCGTCTCCCTCGCCGGGCTCGACGGCGACTCGCGCCTGCACGTTCGGCAGCGCGACGCCACCGCCGCCGTAACCGGCGTTCGAAAAATCGAGCGGGCGATTGCCGTTGAAATCGGGCGCGTACCCGAGCCTGCCGTCCGGGCCGGAGAACACGATACGGCTCTGCCCCGGCGGGGTTTGCGCGGAGTCGATCACGCTAAAGGTGAAGGCGTCGTAGACAACCGGCCGGCCCGATCGCTGCAACGACAGGCTAAGTCGGTATAGCCCAGCCTGAGCGGCGGCGCCCGGAAGGGCGATCTCTGTTGTAACGCCCGGCGAGAGGGTTATCGTCGGCAGTTCTAGCGCCGTCTCGCCCTTGACCCCGTCGACGTCCGTGTGGGCCGAACGCGTCAACTTGCCGCTCAGCGCGAGCTTCTCGTACGCGTACGCCTTCAGCGACGGATACGCCGAGCCCACCGCGATCATCGCCGGCCGACCGATCGCGATCTCCATCGACGCATGCGTCAGAGTGAGATCGGCCACGACCGTCGCCGGGTCGAAGCTGTCGATCCAGAGAGTGACGTCCCTACTGACGCCGTCGAGTGATGCGGCGGCGGTGATCAGGGCGACGCCTTGTCCCAGGGCCGCAATCGCGGCGTCGGCGCCCGTGGAGGTCACGGAGGCGATCGCCGGTTTGTTGCTCGACACCGTGATAATCGCGTTTTCAAGCGTTAGGTCCTGGCCGTTCGTGAGTCGCCCCCGCAGCGTGAGCGGGACCGATGCGCCTACGGACAGGGTTATCGTCTCGGCCGGCGAGAGCGCGCGACCGTCGGGGGCGGTGAAGAACACGCGCGAGAGCGACGGCGTCGACGAGTACAGCTCAAGCTCGTTCAATTGGAAATTGGCGGTGGGATTGTTGAGAACAATCTCCACACGCACGAAGCGCGCCGTAACGTCCGGGAACGACGACCTGTCAATGCTCGTAAATGTCTGGTCCGGCCGGAACTTCGAGAACGCCGGCTGCCAGGTAGCGTTGTCGTTCGAGCTCAGTACGCGGAAGCCGCTTACGTTCGCCACATTGGTGCGGAAGTTGAGGACGATCTCGTTGAACGGCG
>Ga0081455_10003867_pt1 | contig 17070 bp, 15 predicted proteins | sample TabmetS3T2R1_FD_70207 | JGI IMG/M metagenome (GOLD analysis project Ga0081455, IMG submission 70207) | Tabebuia heterophylla rhizosphere microbial communities from the University of Puerto Rico - S3T2R1 | ecosystem: Host-associated > Plants > Roots > Rhizosphere ...
TGGCGTCGGCGGCCGCGACCAGGCGAACGGCTCGCACCACCTCGTCGGACGCTTCGGCCACAGCGGCCAGTCCCTCGAGACTCTCCGCGAGCCAGTAGTTCTCCCCCACCTCGGCCGCGAGCCGAAGGCTGTCGCGCAACGTGGCGGCGGCCCGTTCACGGTCGCCCTGACGAAGCGCCACCTGCCCCAGGCCGTTCAGCGAGGGTACGAGCGCCCACTGCTCGTCCAGTTCCCGGAATATCCGTAGGGCGTCTTCGTAGTGGTCGACCGCTTTGGAGTACTGCTTGCGGTGGCGGACCAGCTCTGCGGTGTTGTGTTGGGCCATCGCGGCGGTCCGTAGGTCGCCGACGCGAAGTGCCAGGGCGCGGGCTTGTGCCAGGATATCTTCGGCCCGCCCGTAGTCCCCCTCGTCGATGACCTGAGTCCCGATGGCGTTGAGGGCGAAGGCCTCGGCTCGCTCGTCGCCCAGCTTTCGCGCGAGGTCACACGCGGCCTCGTGCATGCGTCTGGCCCGGCCGCTGTCGCCTTCGCACCAGATCATGGTCGCCGCGCCGGTCAGTGCCCGCAGCCGGATCTGCGGCGGCGCTTGGTCGGAAAGCGCAAGCGCTTCCTCAAGCCAGCGTCGCCCTTCGCTGAAGGACCCGGACATCTCCCAGAAGTGCCACAAGGCAGCCGCCAGCCGCAGAGCCACATTGTCGTCGCCGTTCTCGGACAGGCCCCACGCCAATGCCGCGCGCAGGTTGTCGTGCTCGTCGGTCAGCCGGGCCAGCCAGTCCAGTTGCTGGCCACCGCCGGTCAGCCGCTGCTCGGCGGTCTCGGCCAGCTGGAGGTAGTGCTCGGCATGTCGTCGGCGCCGCTGCTGGCCGTCCGGCGAGCCGTCGAGGAGCTCTTCGGCGTACTCCTGGATCGTCTGCAGCATCAGATAGCGGGTGCCGTCCGCGGTACGCCGGCCCTGCAGGAGGCTCTGGCTGACCAGGCTGTCGACCCCGTCGAGGAGGTCCAGGGGGTCCTCGCCGTCCGACGTACACACCGCCTCGACCGCATCGAGCGTGCATCCGCCGCGAAAGGCGGCGAGCCAGGTGAAGAGCAACCGTTCGGCCGCCTCGAGCAGGTCGTAGCTCCACTCAATGGTTCCGCGCAGGGTCTGCTGCCGGGTGGGCACGTCGTGGGGGCCGCCGGTCAGGACGCGAAGCCGCGCGTCGAGTCGGGTCAGGATCGCCGGCGGAGCGAGCACCCGGCAGCGCGCGGCGGCGAGCTCGATCGCCAGCGGCAGACCGTCGACGCGGTGACAGATAGCCGCGACCGCCTCGGCGTCTCTCGCAGTGAGCTCGTACCCTGGGCTGACCGCCTGCGCCCGCTCGACGAACAGGCGTACGGCTGCGTTCTGCGTGAGCTCCCCGATCGGCGGCAGTGGATCGAGCTCGGGCAGGGTCAGCGGGTCGACTGGATATTCGTGCTCTCCGCTGATGCGCAACCGAGACCGGCTGGTGACCAGCACCGTGAGATACCGCGTCCGGCTCATCAACTCCGCGACCTGTCCGGCGGCGTCCAGGAGCTGTTCGAAGTTGTCCAGGACCAACAGCGCCCGCTGCGCCTCCAAGCGCTGGATGAGGATGTCGAGCAGGGTCCAGTCCGCGGTCTCTCGCAGGTTCAGCGCACTGGCGATCGCTGGAACGACCAGGCTGGAGTCACTCAGCGGCGCCAGTGGGCAATAGAAGACTCCGTCCGCGAAGTCCGTCGTGACCTCGGTAGCGACCTGGAGGCCTAGTCGGCTCTTGCCCGAACCGCCCGGTCCGAGCAGCGTGACCAGCCGGACCGACGGGTCGTTGACCAGCTTCGTGAGTGAGGCAAGCTCGCGTTCCCGGCCGATCATCGGCGTCGGAGCAGCCGGAAGCGTCGAGACCGCCGGTTTCGACGGCCGCACCAGGTCCAGCGACGGGTCCTGTCGCAGGATGTTCCGCTCTAGCTGTTGCAGGTCGTCGCTCGGATCGACACCGAGCTCGTCTCGGAGCGTCGTCCGCATCGTCTGGTACGCCGCCAGCGCATCGGCCTGCCGCTGGGTCCGATAGAGCGCAAGCATGCGCTGAGCGTGCAGCCGTTCGCGAAGCGGATGCCGGGCGACCAGGGCGGCCAGCTCGTCGACGACCTGGTCCTCGCGACCGGCCTCGAGGTCGGCGTCGATGCGCTCCTCGAGAACACTCAGCCGCTGCTCCTCCAGTGCCGTCACCTCGGGGATCGTCTGTCGCTCGACCAAATCCGGGAACGCTGCTCCACGCCACAGATCCAATGCCGTACGGAGAAGCAGCGACGCCCGGGTCGGATCGTCGCAGGAACGCGCTGCGCGGGCCTCCTCAACCAGGCGGCGGAATCGCCCGACGTCGACCTCGTCCTCGTCGGTCCGCAGGACATAGCCGTCGCCGTCGCGTACCAACCGCTCGCATGGCCGATCGTCGTCGACATTGAGCAGGCGTCGCAGATTCGCCACGTAGACCTGCAAGGTGGCGGGCGCCCGGTCGGGCGGCTTGTCGCCCCACACCGCCGCCACCAACGCGTCTGGCGAGACGATCGCGTTGGCGTGCAACAGCAGGAGGGAGAGGACGACCCGTTGTTTGTGGCCGCCCAGTGCTATCGGTCGATCCGCTTCGACGGCCTCCAGCAGGCCGAGCACTCGGAACTCCACGACCCCTCCGCGACGACTGGTTTCGTCCGAGTCGTGCGGGCTGTGCCACACCCCGTACAGACTTCTCGGGGCATAACGACCTCAGGACGAGTATGCCCTCAACCGCATGCGGTTGGCCAATGAGTTACCGAGATCAGCCGGCGTCGGGGGCCGCCTCGAAGGCGGGCGGCATGTCGGCGGCGTCGTGGGTGGGAGCGTTCGGCACGGCATAGACCGCGGCCGCCGTGCCGACGGCGGCGACGATCGTGAGGATCTGACCGGCCCTGGTATCCCCGGCGACGACACCGAGCGAAGCAGTCGCGATCGCGCCGATGGTGGCGGTCCACGCCTTGGCGGTCTGGCCCATCGTGTACGGGGGCATGGTTAGTTCTCCTCGACGGTCGGGATGCACAACTCGTAGCAGACCTTCGGAGTCAGAGGGCCCTTCACCTCGGTCTCGCCGACCCGGCGGATCCGCCTGAATCGCTGGATGGCGTCAAGCAGCGGCTCGTCCATCCGGCCCGGCTTGTGATTTCCGAGATTCATGTTGAATCCGCGCAGCGACCGGGCGACGGTCGCGACCTGCCGCGCTCCGGACGGCATGAACGGGCGCCCACCGGGGTGCTTGGCGATCCGGTTGAGCCGGCGCCAGGAAATCGCAGCCCGTCGTCCGTAGCGGAACGGTCCGATCTTCTTGGGCCGCCACCAGTGGTCCGGGCCGTTGTTGGCGAGCCCGTTGCGACCGTTGCGGTAGTCGCGGACCTGATCCTTGGCGGCTCCGCTGGCCCGCTCGTTGCCGATCAGGATGCCGTGCCAGTGCCGGTCCCACTCCCCCGGCAGTCTCCGACGTGGCCAGCCCGCGAAGTTGGTCTTGCGCAGGACGCGGTTCTTACGGCGGATGTCGTGCCACACCAGGTCGACCGCGCCGCCGCCGTCGTGGGTGCCGGCCGACGACGAGACCCCGCCTCTGTTGTACGAGCCCTGGATGATGTTCATCTCGTAGCCGAGCTTCTTCTCCGCACACAGCAGGGCGGCGATGGTCATCCGGTCCAGCGTGACGCCGCGGAAAGTGAATCGCTCGTACATGCTCATCTTGTTGTCGTCTCCTCGGACCTGCGCTCCCGCGGGGCTGGGTGACCGGGGCGACGATACCGGCCCGGCGGCTCTCCGCAACTGGCGCGGTCAGGTCGCCGGACCAGGTGTGGTCTGTGCCCGTCGGCGGACGATCAGGAAGATGGCGGCGACGGCAATGGTGGTGACGCCGGCGGAGATGATCGCCGAAGCGAGCGGGAAGCCGGCCAACGCCGTGCCGACGACGTAGGCGAGTCCACAGGTGTAGACCGTCCAGAGGACTCCGCCGATCGAGGACCAGAGGAGGAACGAGCGATACGGGTACGCCGCGAGCCCGAAGGTCGCACTGGCCACCACGCGGACGCCAGGCACGAAGCGACCGAAGGTGAGGAGAATCGGAGCGCTCGAGCCGATGATGCGGAACGCTGTCGCGACGCTCTCGCGCTTCATCGCCGAGTCGAGCCGTGGCTGGAACCTTCGCCGGTTGAGCCGGACGATCCAGTAGAGCGTGGAGTCACCGCAGATGGCACCGGCAGCGCCCGCCACCATGACCAGCGAGAGGTCCAGAGCCCCGTCGGCGGCCAGTGCCGAGGCCGCGTTGAGCGTGGTCTCACCGGGCAACAGGGCACAGATCGCGTCGCCGAAGACCAGGAAGAAGACGGCCGGGTAGGCCCAGTTGCCACTGTCTTCGACGACCGTCCCGAAACGCTCCTCGCCTCCGAGCTTCTGGAGCAGGACGATTCCGACCACGAAGGCGATCGCCCCGAGGGCGGCGAACAGGACGATCTTGCGCATGCTCCGCTCGGTCGGCCATTCGGCCGCCGGCGGCCCGAGCGGGGCTTGATCGGCGGACATGCGTACATCATCCACGAGGAACCGACGTTGGGGCGTTCAGTCGGGGACGACACGCGTCGCAAGATCCTTGCGATGGCCGAGTCGTACGAGCCAGTCCACGAGCTGCCGATGCATCGCGTCGGCGCCCACGATCATCTCGTCCGGCGCCGGGAACTCGGTCGGCCAGACCAGCATGGCGCGGTCCTGCCAGCCGCCCAGCCCGCCATGGCAGCCGACCAGGCCCTCGAACGCGGCCACCTCGTCGAGGTCGTCGAGCAGGCTGTTCACGTAGATGTCGGGAGCCTCCGGCATCAGGGCGGCGCGCAACACGAACTCCGGGGCCATCGGGCCGAACTGCGCCAGCGGATCCTCACCGACCACGACCCCGTCCCGTACTCGGTTCTCGCCCTTCGGCCCCAATGCCACGGGTCCGAAGTCGACGGTGTCGACGACGACGAAGCTGACGCCCGGATGGTTCACCAGGCCTGGGAGCAGAGCCGGGAATCGATCCGAGATATCTCGCTGGGACAGCCGACGGGACTCGCCCGCGACGTAGATCAGGCCGAGGTTGCCGGAGCCGAAGATGATGAAGCGGTCGTCATGTGACTTGGCCCCGTCCGCGGACCGCGACACCCGATCCTCCTGCTCGACCGTGGCGGCCTGCGTGACGCTCTCGAAGGTGTCGGCGCTCAGCCGATCCCCGGCTCTGGTCAAGACCCGGCCGAGCACCGTGTCGGAGCCGCCGGACGACGCGAAGACCGAGTTCACCGAGCCGCTGGCCTCCTCGTTGTGCTCGGAACCAAGCACCTCCACCTCCGCGAGGCGGGCGACCAGCGCCGGCAGATCCTCGCCGTAGCGGTCGGCGAAGATCTCGCCCTGCGACTGACCATGGTCGGAGAGCACGACGATGTAGTAGCGCCGCGGGGCGACCTCGGCGACGCTCTCGAGCTGGGCGAGGACGGCGTCGATCCCCTCCAGCGCCGACAGCGACTCCGGCTGCATGATCCCGGCGTGATGGGCGACCGCGTCGTAGTCCACGTAGTCGACGTAGATGCAACGCCGGCCGCGCAGCATGGAGTCGACGACCAGAGTGGTGTTCAGATCGCGAATGACACCGAGCAGAGCCGCGCGTTCCATGGTGAAGTCCCAGCCCCGACGCACCCGCGGGCGAATGTCACGCCGCCGGGCTCGTAGGGCTTGGAACCGCTCGCGCACGATCTCGGCGATCATCCGGCTCATGCTTCGGGCGAGGCCCGACGGCCTGGACAGGAACTCCGACAGGTTCCGACGGGCCTGCTTGGTCTCACGCGTACGGTCGACGGCGCTCATCGTCGCGTACGCCGACACCGCGTCACCGGTGAACAGGTTGCTGACCGAGACACCGTCGTCGGCGAGCAGTCCGAGACCGTCGGAGTGCATCGCCTCGATGGCCCCGGCGTCCCCCGGCTTGTTGGCGACGAAGACGCGTCCGGACTCCCGATCGACCCAGCGGAATGCGGGTATGCCGTCGATGGTCCCGTGCAGGATGCCCATTTGACTCGCCGGCGTCGTCGCCGGCAGCTTCGGACGCCACTCGGCCATGCGATGGGAGCCGGTCCGCACCCAGCGCGACAGGGTGGGCAGCGTGCCGGCGCGTATCCCCCATTCGAGAACGGGATACGGCACCCCGTCGGCCTGGACGAACAACACACCGGGTACGTCGGGATCCGGCAGGTCCTCGGCCCGCACCCGGCGGGCCCGCCGCAGCAGGCTTGCCGACACGGCGTCGTCGGTCCCTGCCGTGCCCAGCCAGACGAACAGCGTCGACATGGCGGCGACGATCCAGGACGCGACGAACGACCCGAGCAGCGAGGAGTCACCGGTCTCGTCGGACGTGACGAGCCAGATCACGATCGCCTGCGTGAAAAGTCCGAGCAGGACCGCGATGACCCAACCGGACCGGACCGCGAGCCAGACCAGAATCGGCCGCAGGAGGGCGCCGAAGATCGACACCCAGAAGGCCGCGATGATCGCGAGCTCCCAGCCACCGACGTTGAAGTCCGGAATGAGCCACGAGGACACCCACAGCCCGACGGCGGCGCCGGCCAGGCTGAGAATCGCGCGGCCGACATCGCCCCAGCGCAGGACGATTCGTCGCTGTTTCGCTGCCCTATTCCCCGTCATCCAGCCACCTCACCGGTCAGTCCCAGGGCCGGCCAGCACCATTGTCCTACGTCGAGGGCTGTTGCCACCGTTCGCCGGGCCGGAGCGTGATGAGTCGGCTGCGCGGGGCCACCCGCGCCAGCGCGTCGCGGAAGGCGGGCAGCGCCCGATTCATCCAGCCCCGAGGGATTTGGCTTCCACCCGGCAGGTGCAGCGTCCCCCAGTGCACCGGCAGCACCCAGTCCGGGTCGGCCAGGGCGCACGCCGCCGCGGCCTCTTCCGGGTCGAGGTGTCCCTCGGACAGCCGTGGGCCCCATCCACCGATCGGCATGAGGACCGCCGCCAGCTTGTGCCCGGCCCACTGCGGGAGTTCCGCCATGGCCTTGTACAGCTCGGTGTCTCCGACGGCCCACACGGCGGTCTGGTCGGTCGACCGGATCAGATGTCCGTTCGCCGCGTTGGGTCGATGCGGCATCGGCCGGGCCCCATGAACCGCGGGAACCAGCCGGACGGAGACTCCGCCGTCGCCGACGTCGTACCACTGGTCGTCGTCGAGACCGACGGCTTGCGAGATCCGCTTGGACCGCAGCCACCTGGCGTTGGCCGGCGCGGTCAGGACCGGCGCAGAGTTCAGCAGTCGCAGCGATCTGAGCTCGGCGTGGTCGTGATGCAGGTGGGACAGGAGTACGGCATCGGCGCCGGTCCATTGCGCCTTGTCCGGTCGCGGCCAGCGCCGACGAAGCGGCGGCGCGTGCCGGTGGAGCAGCGGATCCGTCAGCAAGCGGGCGTCGCCGATCTCGATCATGACGGTCGAATGACCGAGCCAGGTCAGCCCAAGCATCCGTCCACGGTATCCAGTCGCCCGAGTCGTCCCGGCGAGTCGACGACGGGTTGGCCGGTCCAAGGTCAGGTACGGGTGGCCACCCAGAGCTCCTCGGCCGGCCACTTGGCCGCCCAGGCACTCGACACGATCTCGTAGAAGGGATGGTCGCCGCTGTCCGCCGGTGCATAGATCTCGTGCATGGCGTCGACCGCGAAGCCGGACCCGCGTAACAGGCGTACCCAGTCTCCGTGCGACGGATGGAACTCGACTCCGCCCCCTGGCCAGCTCACCCGGTAGGCGTCCCGGTGCGAACGCACCAGCCGCTCCCCCGCGACGCCTTCCTCGGCCGGGACACACAGCGCTGACAGGTGGCTGTTGGTCAGGAAGACCAGGCGCCCTCCGGGCCGCAGCAGCCGGGCCGCCTCGGGCAGCCAGCGCTCGGGATCACACCACGCGGCGGCGCCGTGCTCGCTCACGACGAGGTCGAAGCACTCGCTCGCCAGCGGCACCCGCTCGGCGTCGCCTTGGACCAGCGGGAAGACCGGTCCGCGCCGTTCCTGCAGCCGTCTCGCGGTGGCCAGCTGCTCGGCGGAGAAGTCCAACGCCGCCGTCGTGGCTCCTGTCCGGGTGAGCCATGCCGAGAAGTACGCCGTGCCGCAGGCCAGCTCCACAACGTCGAGCTCGCGGACATCGCCGAGCACGCCGAGATCTCGCTCCGGAGTCGCGAAGAGGCCCCAGACAACGTCCGGCCGGACCCACATGTCTTCGGCCGCGGCGTCGGTGAAGCGCTCGTTCATGACCGCCCAAAGAGCTCGGTTCAGCGCGATCTCGGAGGTCCTGCCGTCGACCACCCGATCATGCTAGGACTGCCGGTCCATCGCGTCGCGCGCGAGACTGGGTACGTTGGCGAGTGCGGGAGGCATGGTGACTGGTTTCGCGGGTGTGCTGGACCAGATGCGGCAGCGTCTGGATGCGCTACCCGATGGCGACCTCCGTCGGCATTTTCTCGGCACCTACCGGCGTACGACGATCGCCGTTGGCCGAGCGATCGATCAGGGCGTCTTCGAGGACCCGGGCTGGGTCGAGGAATGGGACGTGGTGTTCGCCCAGCTCTACCTCGACGCGTACGACGGCAGCCTCACCGACGGACCGGTGGCCCGGCCGTGGCGGCTGGCCTTCGACGCCCCCGAGCGGCTGCATCCGCTGCAGCACGTCCTGCTCGGCGTCAACGCGCACGTCAACTACGACCTGCCGCAGGCACTACTCGGCGTCATCAGCATCGAGGAGTTCGGCGACGCAGAGCTCCTGGCTCGCCGACGGCGCGACCACGAGAACATCGACGGCGTACTCGCCTCACGGGTGGCTGCCGAGGACAACGAGCTGCCGGTCGGAACCCTGATCGACCGGTTGCTCACACCGCTCAACCGACTGGCGTCCAAGCGGTTTCTCAGGGAGGCGCGGCAGAAGGTGTGGCACAACACGTACGAGCTGCACACCGCCCGGGTCGCCGGGCCGGACGCGTACCGGGTGCGCCTGGCCGAGCTCGAGCTGCTCAGCTCGGCCAAGATCGCCGACCTGCTGCGACCTGGGCAAGTGCTGCTGCGCCTCGCGGTCGCAGGCTTCGGCGTCAGTCTGCCGCCGCCCGCGCCCTGAGCCCGAGCGTCGGCTAGCTTGCCTCGACGGCGGCCTTGATGCGTTGGGCGAAGGCGTCGGCATCCTTGCGGGCCGCCCGCACGGCCAACCCGACAAGCACCTTGCCGAAGCCATGACCGGCAAGGGTGTTGAAGATGGTGACCCTCGTCGTGGAGTCGCCGAGCGGTTCCAAGTCGTAGCCGCCCTCGGTGGCGGTCACCAGGTTCTTGGACCGCTCCGCCCAGCGGATCTTCGTCGGCTCCTCGAACTCGGTCAGCTCGAAGCGCCGATTGGTCTTCATGCCTGCGTCCTTGACCTGACTGACGAACTCGGTCCCGACCCTCGACGGCCCGTCCGACTCCTTGCGGATCGAGAGCACTCGTGGGCTGAACTTGGGATCGTTGGTTCCCGCGGCGAGAAAGTCGAAGACCTCTTCGATGGGGCGGTTGACCACGGCGGAACCACTGAATTGACCTGACATGGCTTCTCTCATTCTCCCGTACTCGTCGTGCCCGTCTCCCACGGCCATGACGTGCTCCAGTGGGAGTCTCCCACGGGCGGACCGGGGGACGCGGCCAATCCCGCTCGTGACCAGCCAATGTCATCCGCTTCGGGCGATGACGGTCCGGTTCGCATAACACACCGTGGGCGTACGGGAGGGACGGTGGCGCGATGACCAGCACCAACAGCACGGGCACCGGGGGGGCCGGTCGGATGACTGAAGCGGAGTTCCGCTCGCTGAATCAGCGGCTCCGCGACGGGCTGCCGTGGGGACCGGAGGACCGACGCGGGGCGCTGAACTACCTCGCACCCGCGCAGACGCTGGCCGCGACCCGGGAGGTCAGGCTCGGTCGCTCTGTGTCGCTGGCCGCGCCGGTGGAGACACGGGTGACTCCCGACGACCCCGACCCCGCCCGGCATCTGATGCAGGAACCACCGGCGGCGGCCGGGCCGAACCTGGCGTTCAACATGGACCGGATCGAGCTCAACGTGCATGGCAACGCCGACAGCCACCTCGACGCCCTGTGCCACGTGATCTACGACGGGGAGCTCTACAACGGCGTGGACCCGGCGACCGTCACCGAGGCCGCCGGCGCCACCCAACTGTCGATCGGCCCGACCACCGAGGGGATCGTCGGACGTGGGGTGCTGCTGGACGTCCCGCGGTCTCGCGGGGTGCCCTGGCTGGAGCCCGGCGACGACGTGACCGTCGAGGATCTGCTCGCGGCCGAGCGCGACCACGGTGTCCGGGTCGGCCGGGGCGACATCCTGCTGGTCCGCGTGGGCCACCGCCGGCGGCGCGACGAGCTGGGCGCCTGGGACGCCGGCGCGGCTCGGGCCGGTCTGCACCCGCAAGTGATGCCGCTGCTGGCCGAGCGGCAGGTGGCGATCCTGGGCTGCGACAGCAACAGCGACACGGCGCCGAGTGCGACCGACGGGGTCGCCTTCCCGGTCCACGTACTCGCCGTCAACGCCCTCGGCCTCATGCTGATGGACTACCTGCAGTTCGAGGACCTCGTACCGGTCTGCGAGGAGGCGGAGCGATGGTCGTTCCTTTGCGTCATCGCGCCGCTCCGGCTGCCGACCGCGACCGGGTCCCCGATCAACCCGATCGCGGTGCTGTGACCACGACCTAGTCGTCCGGGAAGCCCACGATCGCGAGGTTCAGCGGCAGTTCCTTCTCGCGCGGCTCGGGCTCGGGGAGCCGATCCTCGCCGAAGTCCTCGGTCAGATCGTCCGACGCCAGGGCCAATTCAAGCGGGACCTGTCCCTCATACCCGAAGGAGTCGACCACGAACGGGAGGGCGTCGGAGGCCACCGCCTCCGGCCCGCTCATGATCTGGAAGTGCAGGTGCGGCGCCGAGGTGTTGCCGGTGTTTCCGAGCAACCCGAGCTTGTCGCCTCGTTTGACCTTGTCGCCGGGCTCGACCACGACGGAGCCCATCTGGAGATGCGCGTAGAACGCGTAGACACCGTTGCGGAGCTTCATGATGACGTGATTACCGTCGACGCTCTCGATGGTGTCGAAGGAGGCCGGATCCGGCAGCGAGCCAGGCACCTGGTTGGGGAGGTCGTTGGCGGTACTGACGACCGTCCCGTTGGCCGCGGCGATGACCTCGGAACCGTACTGGGTCCAGTTGTCCGGATCTGTCACGTCGCCGGTGACGAAGTGCCCGCTGTCATCCAGTCGCATGTAGTCGATCGCGAACCGCTGGGAGTTGAAGAGACCGCCGTTGACCGACTGGACCGCTCCACGGTGGGCGAATCTCAGGTCACAACAGGCGTTGAACGCGACCCAGCCGTCCCCCTTGAGCGGCGGTCCGACGACGACCGGCCGCAGGGCTCCGATGTCGAACGGCGTGATCGTGTAGGTGAGCGGCGTCGGCTCGGTCGATCCCGGGTTCGCCGCGCCGAGCAGCCGGAATCGGTGGATCAAGGTCTCCGGCACATCGTCGCGGGAGTCGAAGCTGAGATCGACGAACAGCAATCGCGAGCCGTCGGGCTCGATGGTCGTGTTCTCGACCGGCCTGGGAGCGAGCGTCGTCATGTTCTGGACCAGGCGGTCGCCCTGGAATCGGGTGATCACCCGGCCTCGGTCGGCCTCGTCGAGCACCACGATGCGCTGAATCGTGGCCGGAACAGCCTTCGCGTTGGTCAGCAGGAGCTCGTAGGCGACGTGGTATCGGCCGTCGGTCCCCCTGGCCGGCCCGGTCTCGGGGCCGATCGTCGAGGCGACGACGGGGGTGAACTGCTGCGGCTCGACTCCGACCCCGGTCGGTTGCTTGGGCTTGGTCGCTCCCGAAGCGTTCCCGCCCCGTGCGCTCTCGTCGGCCGTCTGGTTGCCGCAGGCCGCGCCGCCGAGCGCCAGAACGAGACCGGCGACCGCGAGAAGCGCGACCCGCCGGGCTCGGTTGTTCGGACCGTGGTGGTTGATCATGAACTCCTCCGCAAACCCCGATCTCGGACGTACGGGACGTTTCAGGCTGGCATAGCTTGAGCCCAACGTAAGTAGTGACGGCGGCAAGGGGCCTGGGCCGAACGACCCGTACCGAGCAGGCCCACTGACCCCGTCCTCCCTACCGAGGTGATCAACTGCCGAGGTCGTCCTCGTGAGAACGCAACCGAAAGGAGACGAATCATGACGACGGATCGCACCCGATCGGCTCCGGGGACCGACGACTTCGTCACCTACGACGAGCTCGACGGCCCGGACCTCGACGCTGGGCTCTGGAGCCCGGCCGGACTGCCGCTCCCGACGGGCGGCGTCCACAACCCGATCGACCCGGCCGCGGAGGTCGCCGTCGCCGACGGCGAGGTGCGCGTGACGATCCCGCGCTTCTCGCTGTCGCACGACACTTTCCAGCCCGTCGACAGCGCCAAGTACCTCGTCTTCTCGACCGGCGAGTTCGAGCTGCCGCCGGATCGGCCGGCGACGTTCGCCGTCGACTTCGCCGTCGAGAGCATCGGTGGCGAGCCGGACGACTACCGGCAGGGCATGGCCGCGTTCCACGCCTTCGACTTCGACATGAGCAAGCGCGTGTTCGCCGTCTGCGGTACGTCCACCCGCGTACTCGCGTTGCACGAGCAGCTGGGCGCGTGGGGCGCGGGTGAGCCGTTCTACCACGTCGTCGAGTCGCCGTACGAGGATTTCGACGACGACTTCACCCGGCTACGCAGGTGCGAGATCACGCTCGACCGGAGCAGTTCGACGGCGACCTGGCAGGTCGACGGCCACCAGGTGTACGAGGCCGGCGGCACCTTCATCCCCGAGCGGGCTCGCCTCGGCTTCGGGATCTGGACGATGCTGCCGATCCGGGACGGGCGCAGTCGCTCGCTCGCCGGCCAGGGCATGCGGGCGCGCTGGCGTCGATTCCGTACGCGTGGCGTCGACGCGGGAGCCGACTAAGGCATCCCAAACCGAAGATAGGGAGTTCGCCGGATTTACCGGAGGCGTCTTAGGGCGAGTGTTGAGGTGTCGGCAACCGCCGCCCTGCCATCTGGAGGACGTCATGAACTCGCTCGGTCACCCCGGCTCGGCCCTGCTTGTCGCCCGGCAGAAGATCGACGACCAGGTCCGGGACGCCGAGGCACGTCGGACTGCTCGCGAGGTCCGTCGACAGGCCCACTCCGCAGCCGCCACGCGCTCGGCCCGACCGCGTCGACGGATCCGACTCCGACTGCGCGCCCGCGCCTGAGTCACTTCGCCGGTCGTCGTCGGCGATAATCGAAGGCATGGCCGGGTCGCAGTCACTGAATGATGCCGGCGTCTCCGAACGCGAGGCCGAAGTGCTGGCTCTCGTGGGCGAGCACCTCACCAACGCCGAGATCGCCGGCCGGCTGCACATCTCGATCCGGACGGTCGAGAGTCACGTCTCCTCACTGCTGCGCAAGCTCGACCAGACCGACCGCCGCGCGCTTGCCGACCTGGCCGGCACGCGCACCGCGGCGACCCTCGGGGCCGGGACGACATCGGCATTCGGGCCGGCCCTGGACGACGGGTCGGACGAGGCGGCCGCGATCGCCGCGAGCGCAGCGGCGCCGATCCACTACACGACGAGCGACGACCTCAACATCGCGTACCAGATCACCGGTGCCGGAGACGTCGATCTCGTCCTCGTGGCGGGATTCGTCTCGCACCTCACGCTCGACTGGACCGAGCGGCGGCATGCGCACCTCCTGAACCGCCTCGGCACCTTCTCCCGAGTGATCAGGTTCGACAAGCGAGGGACCGGGATGTCGGACCGCCCCGGCACGCTGCCCGATCTGGAGACTCGCATGGGTGATCTGGCCGCGGTCATGGACGCTGCCCGATCCGAGCGAGCCGTGCTGTTCGGCTACTCCGAGGGCGGCCCGATGTCGATCCTCTACGCGGCCAGCCATCCGGAGCGGGTCCAGGCGCTGGTCATCTACTCGAGCTACGCCCGCCGGCTCTGGGCACCGGACTACCCGTGGGGCTCTCGTCCCGAAGAGCGAGCCCGGTACGCAACACAGATCGAGCAGGACTGGGCCTGGGAAGCCGACATGCGCCACATGTGTCCCAACGCCGACCAGGACCTCGCCCGCTGGTGGGGAGAGCGCTGTCGGGCCGCGATCAGTCCCGGCGCGGCCCGAGCGCTCATCGAGATGAACTCGCTGGTCGACGTACGTGACACGCTCAGCGCCGTACAGGCGCCGACCCTGGTGCTGCATCGCCGCGACGACATCGACTCCGACATCGAGGAGGGTCGATTCCTCGCCGAGCGCATTCCAGGAGCACGATTCATCGAGCTCGACGGCTCCGATCACTTCGTCGCGGTCGACCCGGACCAGATCCTCGATCCGGTCGAAGACTTCGTACGCGAGCTCGGATCGTCGTCACCGACCGAGTCCTCGCTCGTCACGCTGCTCGCGGTCCGGGTCAAGCGACGCCTCGACATGGCATGGGTGCGGGGCATCCTGCAGGAGACGGTGGACGCCTATCGCGGCGTGCGTGCCATCGCCGAACAGGCGGCCGTACTCGCGACGTTCGACGGTCCCGGACGCGCCGTCCGCTGCGCCCGGGCGATCGTCGAACGTGCGGCGGCGGCCAATCTGGACCTCTCGGTCGGACTGCATGTCGCCGAGATCGAGCGCCGCGGCGCCCATGTCTTCGGGGACGGCGTGGCGGTCGCCCAGGCGGTGGCGGATCGGGCCCCGACGGGCGAGGTCTGGGTGACATCGACCCTGCGTGACCTGACCGGCGGCTCGGGTCTCTCCTTCGAGCGCCGGGAGCACCTCGACGTCCCCGCACTCGGGCGGCGGCTGGAGCTCGACGTGGCCAACTGACGACGCGGATGCGAGCCCCGCGGCTACTCGCCCGTGCCGAACACTCTCGCGCCGAAACGTTCCTTGCGGCCGGTCCCCTTGCAACGCCGGCACCGCCGGAACGAATAGGAGTAGATTGCGCCCTTATGTCTGTTTGTGCCCTTGCAGCGACGACAGGTGGTAAGCGGGTGCAGGCGGATCGAGATCAGGTAGCCAACGACGACTACCACTCCCAAAACAAGCAAAACCGTCATCCCAGCGCCACCCCCTTCTCCGCGCGGCAGGTAGCTGGGCGCAACGCTCAGAATAGGGTCGGATCCGGCCGCATTCGTTCAGAATCGCCGAAGGCGCCTTCGTGTCTTCGGCGGCCGATAAGGGGCTAAACGGAGCTCTGCCAAGGCCGTGGGTCGTCGCGAAGCAGCGCGTGGATGTGCACATCAACGCTGCGGCCGCGGTTGAAGAAGGCACCGCGCGCGGTGCCCTCGAACTGGAATCCGCACTTCTCGGCGATCCGCCCGCTGGCGATGTTGTCGGGCACGATCACCAAGGAGATGCGGTTGACCTTCTTCGCGGCGAACAGGTAGTCCACCAGGAGCCGTACCGCCTCAGTCGTGTAACCGTGGCCGGAGTGCTCCGTCCCGTACAGCTGATAGGAGAGCTCGTACGCGTCCCAGTAGTCGACCGGCCGAAAGAACTCGATGTGTCCGACCATGACGTCCTGCCGGTCCCAGATCAGCAGCGTGCCCTCGTCGCGCTCCCAGAACCCGGTCTCGGCGTACTGCCGCCGGAGAACGGGCTCCGGCCGAACGCCGAGCGGGAAGAACTCCCCCCGATTGGCGATGTCTGCGTGGGCGCCGATGAAGGCCGCGAGGTCGCGCTCTCGGACCGGACGCAAGACGACATTGTCTCCCTTGAGCATCTGACCCTCCTCGCGCGTCGCGACCCCGCCATGGTCGCCGCTCCGCGTCCCCCGGTCCAGCGGCCGACCGTGGCAGCGGTCAGCGGGCGTGCGGCATGACCTCTGCGCCGAAGCGCTCCAACTGTCGTACGGAGTCGCCGACCGGCCAGACGAACGCCGTCCCAACACCGGCCTCGGCGTAGCGGGCGAGTTTCGCGATGCACTCGTCGGGCGCTCCGATGAGCACCTGGTCCGCCAGTGTGTCCGGCTCCCGCTTCAGCATCGTCGACAAGGCGGCCAGCTTCTCATGGGCCTGCGGTCTGCTGTCGGTCAGATACATCCACATGGTCGCGAGTGCGATCGGAAAGCCCGCCTCATCGCGGCCGGCCGAGCGTAGCGCTTCGTGGAGAGCGTCGCGGCCGGCGGCGAGCTGATGCGGTGTCGTGTTGTACGCCGACGCGAGCCAGCCGTCTCCGAGCCGGGCGACCCGGCGAAGGCCGGCCGGCGATCCCCAGCTGCCGATCCAGATCGGAACCGGACGACTCGGCCGCGGCTCGAGAGTGGGCGTGTCGTAGAAGCGATCCATCGTCAGGACGCCAGCGTCGGTGAGCTCGGCGCGCAAGACGCCGACTGCCTCGTCGAACCGGGGCCATCGCTCCTCGAACGGCACCCGCACCGCCGCGTAGTCGCCCGCTGACGACCCCGGACCGACGCCGAGGACGAACCGGCCGCCGGAGAGCAGGTCCAGCGCCGCGGCGGCCTTGGCCAACGCGGCCGGCCCACGCATCACGGGAAGCGACACGGTCGTCGCCAACGTCAGATCGGCACTGCGGTCGATCACGCTCGCCAACGCGACGATCCCGTCCAGCCAGGGCCGCTGGAAGACCAGATGATCGTTCGAACTGATCGCTGTCAGCCCCGCCTCGCGCGCAGCCTCGACATAGTCCGGCAAGGACGGGATGCCTGCCCTGTCAAAGTCGATCAGCGGCAGGTGCGCGCCGAACCTCATTGCCGAACTGTAATCGCGCGGGCGGGACTAACAGCGGCACAACTGACGGTTCAGACGGACCCCGTCGAGTTGGCGTGTTGCCGGGCACGGGCCGACCGAACTGAGCCGACCCGACCGCGGCGGTACGTGTCCAACCGCTGTGAGGCGTTGCGCGTCACGTTCATGATCTGCGCATAGCGTTCGCGTCCGGCCTTGCTTCCGAGCACATAACCGAGCCC
>Ga0081455_10003868_pt1 | contig 17067 bp, 14 predicted proteins | sample TabmetS3T2R1_FD_70207 | JGI IMG/M metagenome (GOLD analysis project Ga0081455, IMG submission 70207) | Tabebuia heterophylla rhizosphere microbial communities from the University of Puerto Rico - S3T2R1 | ecosystem: Host-associated > Plants > Roots > Rhizosphere ...
CGTCGCAGGACCCGTCCACAGCGCCCGCCGAGTTGCCGAGCCCACCGGCCACCCCCGCGGCGGCGCGGGGCCGTCGTCGCGACGGCACTTTGGGGAAACGGGCCGGCTTGCCGGGCCTAAGAAATTTTGCCGGGCCTGAAAAAGGAACGGGCCGCACCTCCGATGAGGTGCGGCCCGCCCTTGTCTGTGACACGGGGCTTTGGGGCCGTTACTGGCGGCTCATCCAGTCATCGACGTCCTTGCGCACCTGGTCCTTGGCATAGCCGTAGCGCGCCTGGATCTTGCCCTCGAGCTGCTCGCGGTTGCCGTTGATTTGGGTGATGTCGTCGTCGGTGAGTTTGCCCCACTGCTCCTTCACTTTGCCGCTGAACTGCTTCCAGCTGCCTTCGATGCGATCCCAATTCATGTCAAACCTCCTGTTTCTCCTGTTGCACTCGTCGACTGGGGTGGGCTCTGAGGGTTGCCTGCCAGATGGGGTGAAGCGCGGTCGGCCGAGCGGCGGCAGGGATGTCGTCGCCCGGCGGCGGAAACGCGGCCCCTGGCGTCCCGAGCATAGGAGGCCAGGCGAGCCTTGAGGCTCCAGGTGCCTCTGACGATCCCGACGACGAGCACCGCCGCACGATGCTCGAAACGGCCGTCGCCGTCCGCATTCCTTAATGGAGAGAGCCGAGCGCGTAGAGCAGCAGGATGACGGGAAGGGGAATTCCCACCACCCAAAGGATCAGTCCACGGCCCATGAAAGCATCTCCTTTTTGACAACCTCGATCTTCAGAACGTGGGGCGGCGGCGCTGGTTCCCAAGCTCTTTTGCCGAGCGCGCCGCCAGCTCGCAAAAGACCCTCCGTAGACAGATTTTCTCGGGCCTGCGCGCGCTGTTGGAGCTGATTGGGGCGCGGCAGCGGCGCCTAGGCCGCGTGGTCCTGGTTGAGCCCGTTGCCGCGCGGGCGATGGGCGCCGTTGGCTTCGGGGAACGGGGGCAACGGGCGATCCTCGCCCTCCTCCGCTTCCTTGCTCGCGGCGCCTTGCGTCGGCCAGAACAGAAGCGCAAGCAGCGCCAACAGGACGACAAGAGGGAGGTTGCGCAGCAAGACCTTGGCGCTATTGGCCATCGCCTTGGGACCGACCGGGGCCGACAACAGTGCGCCCATCAGCGCCACCGGCATCTGCACGAGCGCCTGCACGGCGGCCTCGTTGGTGACCTCGGCCGTATCGCCGGCCTCGGCTTGCTGCTCGGCAACCTCTTCCTCTTGCTCCATGTGCTTGACGAACAGCGTCGCCACCACGCCGATCAGCGTGAAGCCCGCCGCCAGGATCCAGCAACCCACCACGGCACCAAAGTGTGCAATCAGCATGTGCGCGATTGCAGCAATGGCAAAGCCGACGGCGATGAGGAAGGGTATCGCCACCGAGGCCCGGGCCAGATACTTGGCAATGACCGACGTCGCTGCCGATTTGGCGTCGTTGATCAGACCTCGAAACATTGGGAATGCCCTTGCCGCCGGTTGCGCTCTTTCACCCGCTATGACTTCCAAAGAGCTCCCAGGACAAAGCCCACCACGGCGGCCATGGCCAACGTCGCCATCGGCTGTTCCTTTACCGAACGGTCAACCGCGCCCTTAAAGTTGCCGGCCACCTCTTGCATCCTCTCGCCGACCTCGCGGCCCTGTTCGACCATGCGATTGGCGGCGTCCTCGGCCTGGTTGGCCATATGCCGGAAATTGTCGCTCGCTTTGTCCGCCATCTTTTCGAATTGGCCGGTGGCCTTTTCCTTGAGGTCGTGGGTCGTCGAACCCGGATAACCACTGCTCTGCGCCATCTCCACTCTCCTTGCTTAGCTGAAGCCGTTATGTGAAATAAACGCAATCGCCTAGGTTTGGTTCAATCGGGCAGGTCGGGCGGCGCGTCCGCGACCACGTTGCTCAGCGTAACGGTCAGCGCCATCAGCAGCGGGACCGCCAAAAACGCCCCAATGGGCCCCCAAAACCAGGTGCAGAAGGCGATGGCGAGAAAAACCGCGAAAGGGTTGAGCTCGAGCCGCCGGCCCATAAATGCCGGTGTAATGAATTGGCCCTCGATGGTAACCATGGCGATATAGACGAGGGGGGCCACCGCGACCTCCCCCAGGGTAGGGTAGGTGACCAAACCAACCACGGCCAGGGTCGCAACGACGATCGCCGGCCCGATGTAGGGAATATAGTTGAGCAGGCCCGCCAGCACCCCCCAGAGCAGGGGATTGGGCAAGCCGACAAACCAGGTGAGCGCCACGGTGACGATGCCCAGGCAGATATTGACGATGGTAAAGGTGCCGAAGTAGGTCGTCATATTCTCGTCGATATCGTTCAGTGTACGCAGGGTCGCCAAGCGCGTCTCCCGATCTCGCAGCAAATACACGACCGCGCTGCGCAGCCGGTTCTGATAGATGAGGTAGAAGATCAGCGCCCCGAGGAACAAAATGAATTGGCTGAGTGCGGGGGTCAGGATCGAGAAGATCGTGCCAACCAGCGTCGATTGCTGCTCGACGCGCAGCGTACTTTCGCCCGAACCAATCGCGTTGAGCGCCTTCTGCAGCTCGTCGATCAGCGCCAGGGGCTGCCCCATGGTTTGCAACTTCTGCTTGATCAGCGTGCCAATCTCCGTGGCCCGGCCGAGCCAGTAGGCGACCGGTGTCGAGAGCAGCGCCAACAGTGAGACGATGATCAGGAACAAGAAGAGGGTGACGAGGATGGCGGCCAGTACGCGCGGGACGCCCTTATCGCCCATCCATTTCACAATGGGCAAGACGATCGTGGCAATGGCCCAGGCGAGCAAAACCGGGACGAGCACCGGCTGGGAAACGTAGGCGCACCATAACAAAGCAATGACAAAGAGGCCGACCGCTGCAATCTGGCTCGCCCGCGTCCAGGCATCGATCTCTGCCGGCGCAGGCACGCGGCGCTGCTCGCTATGCGGGCCGGCTTCGCCTTCAACCCTCTTGGGTCTTGCCGCCTGAGCGGCCTCCTTGCCGACCAGCGGCTTCATCGTGTGCGACATCCTCTTTACTCCGCGTGAAAAAGGTCTCGCCGACGACGCGACCCGCGTTGACCGCCTGCGACCAGAGCAACCGCCAGTTCCATGCGCTCTCGATGTCCCGCAAGGTGCGTAGCAAGCGCACGCGCTGGGCCTCGGACATGAGCTCGATGATTTTCACCCACACCGCATCGACGTTATAGGGCGCCACCGCGATATCGATGCGCACGGGCACGATCTCACTGGCGGCAAAGCCCAGCTCCGCGCCGGCAGCCTCCAGGGCTTCCCGGATCGACCGGGCTTTGGCGCGCGTTGGGGCGGCCACATCATAGGGCGGCTCCCACTCGTTGAAGGGCCGCAACCTGTCGATGTGCGTGAGGATCAAGAGCATCGGTGGCCGGCGCCGGTTGGGCTCGGCGCTGAAGTGCTCGCGGATGGCGCGCACCGCCGCCGCATCGGTCTCGCGCGCGGCGCGGGTGGCCGAGGTCACCCACAGGATCATGTCGCAGTCGTGCGCAGCCTCGATCAGGGCCGGGAGCCCGCGCGCGTCGCCAAGGCCGGGGCTGTCGATCATGAGCGCCGCGGGCAGGCCCTCGCGGCTCAGCCGGTAGGCGGTGAAATGCGCCGTGGAGGGAAGGGTGTCGACCGCGGCTTCCACGGCATTGGCAAGTGCATTGACGAGGCTCGATTTGCCGACGCCGACCTGGCCCGCCACCAGAATGCGCACCGGTTCCGAGGCGCGCGCCTCTGCGGCACCCAGGTCCGTGCGCGAGGCGGCCGTGACATGCGTAGTTACGCGCTCGGGGGCAACGCGCAGGTTCCCCCCGTAAAGGTCGATCGCCGCACGCCCAACTTCCTTGACAAAGGCGCGCGCGATGCGCCGCGCCAGGTGCTCGCGCCCCATTTCGTAAATCTGTCGCGTGAAGCGCTCGCGCAATTCTTGGGTCACCGCGGCAACGGGATTAAGGAGCCGCACGACGCGCCACAAATCATAGCCCTTCTCGACCAGATCCAACGCGCCGCGCCAACGATAGAGCCACATGAATTGCGCGACGGTGATGCGGTCCCCGAGGGGGAAGGACGTCACGACAAACCGACGCAGGTTGATACTGGCGCGTTCGAGCACGCTCAGCGCTTCGGGCAGCGTGAACTGCAACAGCGGATCTGTGCGCTCCGGATGCAAGCGCTTCGCCACGACCTCGATGGTTTCAAGGCCCAGCGCCCAGACCGCATCGCGGCTTGTCATGCGCGCGGGGCTCACCTCAGCGGCAAGCCGCATCACGTCGTCCCAGGCCTGCGCCTGCACCGGTGTCCAGTTGGCATCGCCGGGATCAGGCGCCGGCTCGTCGAGGGCAGCCGGCGCGGCGCTGGGAACGATCAGCTTTTTCTCCAAATAGTAGACGCCGAGGACCAGAACGCAGATTACGATCGCCCAATAAAGGATGTAGCCGTGCTGCCAAAGCCAGAGGCTGCCGAAAGGCATGAGGCTCGCCGCCGGCAGGAGCAGGGCCACGATCAGCATGGCCCAGCGTGGGTAGGGTGAGCGCGGCTCGCGCGGTGTCATGAGTTGGCTCCCCTTGCACCCGGGCCGATCGCCCTCGCCTTGGCCAGTTGGAATGCTTCGCTAAGCGCGCGGCGATAGACGGCGCTCACCTCGTCGGCGCGCTGACCCTGCTGCCGTCTCGACATAAAGTAGTTGGCGGCCTTGCCCATGGCGTAAGTGGCCGCGAAGCTCGCCGCCGCCGCGGCCGCCGCGCCCGCGGTCTGGCCGTAAACCGGGATGAGCTTGACCAACTGACGCACGCCGAAGGAGGAGGCCGTGCGCACGAGCGTCCCCGCGCCAAGCGCGGCCGCGAATTCCGCGTAGGCGCGCCTGTCCCAGCGGGCGCCGTGCAGCTTGGAGAGCTGCCGCAGCATCGCGGCCTGCACCATCGGCACGGCAATGACGCCGGCGATCGGCACCGCGTCGCTGGCCCCCGCCGCCAGCGCGAAGCCAAGGATGTGGGCGTTATACTGGTCGGTCCACTGGCCCGCGCTCGAGCCGGGCAGTTCCGCCAAGGCGACCGCCACCGCCGCGGGCGCGGCGGAGATCAGGGTCTCGATCAGAGCTTCGCGCCCGTAGGCGTTGGGAGTAAAGCCGTCCTCGACGTGGGTGAAGTCGATCGGCACGAACTGTGGCTCGCCGCGGCCCGGCAAACCCATGAAGAGCGCGCGCTGATAGCTCAGCGCGCGCACGAGGTTGTCGGGCACCCCCGGCATTCCCGGGGCCGCGAATGGATAGGGCAAGACGTGGCCAGCCCCTAGGGTATAGGCCTCATGCACGGTGGTTTGCGCCACGACCAGCGGCCATTCCGGATGCCGCCGGCGCGCGGCGCGCACAATGTCGAGCACGGCACTCTGTTCCAGATCGAGCGCCTTCATGACGGCGAGGATCAGGTGCGAGCGGCCCTCGCAGAAGCCGATATCGGCCGCCGGGTCGTAGTTCACTTCGCCAAGGCCGCGCGTATCGAGAAAACGAATGATGGGTGCTTGCGCGGGAAAGTCGAACACCCGCGCCGTCTTGGTGCAGGCGCGAAAGCCGGTGCCGATCTCCGCGTCGCTGGCCTGGGTCAGCTCGCGAATGATGGAGGTCTTGCCGCTCTGCACCTTGCCAATCAGCCAGACCACGGGAGCAAAGCTGCGCGCCCGTTCTGCGATCGGCTGCTCAACATCGGCGGCGGTGTTCATGGCAGATGCGGACAATCGTGCGCCAAGCATCGATCAAGGCTTGCGGCCGGGCCAGGCTCAACCGCAGAGGGCAGCAAAGCAAGGGCGGCGTTCTTTGACAACGCCGCCCTTTACGGTTTCATCGTTTCTCAGCTCACTTCGCCAGCTTGAGCGCGGGGCCGGCCGGCGCGGCTCACGTGCGCCGCACCAACCCGGCAATCAGCGAGATCACGAACAGCACGATAAAGACCCAGAACAGCAGCCGGGCCGCCTCCATCGCAAAGCCCGCGACGCCACCGAAGCCCACGGCGGCGGCAATCAGCGCCACCACCAGAAATACCAGCGCATAGTGAAGCAGGTTGCCCATGCTCAAATCTCCACGTTGAGGCCGCACGTTAGGGCGGCAAACTTGATCGTCAGCTTAGCAACGCGAGAGCGCACACCGCGGTTCCTCGACGGCGCCGCTCGCCGGTCTCTTTTGCAAGCCGCGGGAGCCAGGTAAACGCCGCGGATTAACCACGCAGGCGGGCGGCTTGCAGCTCGCGCAGCGTGACGTACATCTCGCGCAGAAGATCATCATCAGACTGGGCAATGGTGCCCTGGGCGATCATGCGCTGCAGGCGGAGCTTTTGCTCGCGGATGCGCCGTTGCGCGTCGGCAATCTGCCTATCGATGTTGGTGAGGGGCGGGGTTTGGGCCATGCAAAACCTCAACTGCCTCGGCGCGGGCGCCCCGAGGCAACAACGATGTGACGCCACCCTTTGTTCCCGCTGCCGCGCTACGTACGCGTGCGCCAACGCGCAGCGCGGCGCGCAACCTCCCCTGCCGGCTCCGCGTTTAGGTCAAGGTACGGCTCTGGCACGTGGTCTGGCACTGGGGGAGGGTTTTCGATGGTGGATATCGCGCATACGCCCGGTGCTTATCGCCCTCGTACCCACCAGGGTACGGCGCGGGCCTTGAGCATTCTTGCCGCGCTCGCCGTCGACGCAGGTTTGCTGTGGCTTCTCTACGTTCGGGCCAAGTTCAATCCGCCCTTCGGCGACGCGGAAATGTTTTGGGTGCGCATTGTCGCCGGGTTTGGCGCCTATGCCGTGCTGCAGCAGTGGACGCTCGCCAACCAAACCGGACGCGGCGATAATCTGGCCGCCTGGCTTGACAAGGCCTTTGCCCTGACCCCGCTGTTGGTGGCCGGAGCACTGGAAGTCTACTGGTTCGCCGTTGGCGCCTGGGCGGAGCTCTCCTGGCGCCATCATGCGGTGGCCCTGTTGTGGAGCGCCTTTGCCTTGACGGATTTTTTTGCGACCGACACCACCAACCAGCGCCTGAGCGCGCAGCAGTTCCTCGGCGATGCAAGGGAAAGCTGAAGCGGACATGAGGCCGGGAGTGCTTGCGCCCGGCGCCGAGGCGAGCGGCGTTGTGGCCACGGATATTCCCGCCCGTCTCGACCGTTTGCCGTGGGGGCGTTTCCAGACCCTCGTTGTTGTCGCCCTCGGCATCACCTGGATCCTTGACGGCCTCGAGGTCACCCTCGTCGGCGCGGTGGCTGGTGCCCTGAAGCAGAGCCCTGTGCTTCAGTTGAGCAACACCGAGGTCGGCTTGGCGAGCAGCGCCTATCTTGCCGGAGCGGTGCTGGGGGCCCTGTTCTTCGGCTGGCTGACCGACCGCCTGGGGCGCAAGAAGCTGTTCTTTATTACCCTTGCCGTCTACCTGGTGGCGACGGCCGCGACCGCCTTTTCCTGGAATTTCTGGAGCTTCGCGCTGTTTCGCTTCGTCACCGGGGCCGGCATCGGCGGCGAATACACCGCCATCAATTCGACCATTCAGGAGCTGGTGCCGGCGCGCGTGCGCGGCTGGACCGATCTTGCCATCAACGGCAGCTTCTGGCTTGGCGCCGCCATGGGTGCCGCCGGCTCCATCGTCCTGCTCGACCCCGCGCTATTGGCGCCGGACCTCGGCTGGCGGCTGGCCTTTGGCATCGGCGCGGCCTTGAGCCTCGTTATCCTGTTCATGCGCCTGTGGCTGCCCGAGAGCCCGCGCTGGCTCGCCACGCATGGCCGCCTGCCGGAGGCCGAGGCGATCGTGGCCGGCATTGAAGCGGACTTTCGCCGGCGCGGCTACGCCCTGGCCGAGGGGCCATTTGCCAAAATCCGTCTCAAGGTCCGCAGCCACACGCCGCTCGGGGAAGTGGTTTCGACCTTGCTCCACTCCCAGCGCCAGCGCACCGTCGTCGGGCTCACGCTGATGGCCGCGCAAGCCTTTTTCTACAACGCCATCTTTTTTACCTACGCGCTGGTACTGACCGACTTTTACGGTGTCGCCGCCGACCACGTGGGCTGGTACATTTTGCCGTTTGCCGCCGGCAATTTTTTAGGCCCGGCCCTGCTCGGGCGACTGTTCGACACCGTGGGACGGCGCCCCATGATTACGTTGACCTACAGCGCCTCGGGCATCCTTTTGGCGCTGACGGGCTACCTCTTTGTGGCCGATCTCGTCTCCGCGCGCGGGCTTACGCTGGCCTGGTCGGTGATTTTCTTTTTTGCCTCGGCCGCGGCGAGCTCCGCCTACCTTACGGTCAGCGAAACCTTTCCCTTGGAAATTCGGGCGTTGGCGATTGCCATTTTCTATGCCATCGGCACTGGCATCGGCGGCGTGATCGGTCCCTGGCTCATGGGCTTCCTGATCGAGACGGGCTCCCGCGCCAGCGTGTTTGCCGGCTACCTTTTCGGCGCAAGCCTGATGCTTTTGGCCGCGCTGGTGATGGCGCGCTGGGGCGTGGCCGCCGAACGCAAGGCGCTAGAGGTCGTGGCTCGCCCGCTCGCCTCCGTCGATTGAAGTCGCCTCAGCGCGCCCCCAACTGCCAGGAGGTCGGCAAGGCCACGCCCGACAAGTCCAAGTTGTTGATCACCCAGATGCCGCCCATGGCGATCACGCCGGCGATCAGGACGTGGGGCAGGGTGCGCACTAAGGCGCCCAACAGGCCGGCGAAGGCGGCGAGCGTCCTCTCGCCGGCCTCCCACAGCTCGGCCGCCGCCTTATAGAGCGCCCAGAGCACGCCCGCGGCGATCAGCGCCAGCAAAACCTGTTTCCAAAAAGGCCAATTTTGCCAGGGCGCATCGAGCACCCGCAGAATTTGCTCGACCGACCAATTCCAGATCAGTTGCACAAAGCGGAAGATCGCCGCGACCCCCTGCTGCACGAATTGGATCAATTGATTGAAAAGCTGTTGCATTGCCGTGGCCTCCGTCGCCCATACCCAAACCAACCGCGAAGCAGGCTCGCGATCGCAACAGTCCACCGCGCCCGGCCACTCCCGCAGGAAGGTCGGGCGCCTCTTACCCGCATGGCGTGTATGCTGGCCAACAACCGCCGCGTTAACGTTTTTGTTTGGGATGGAGTTCCCGCTCGGCTCGCGCTTGCGCACACGAATAGGGCGCCTCCCGGGGGGTGGAGAGGCGCCCTGACCATCGTCCGCGCCTTGCGCTTGGGGGGAGGAAGGCGCTGGGCATCGAGCATCGGGGGGAAGCGATGTGATGCGACCGGTAAAACGCGACGCCGCCAGGCGGGTTCCGATTTTTTTTGGCCAAGCTTAAAATCTTTTCGCGGCCGCGCCTTGGGCTCCACCACACGCGGCGCCCGGCAAGGCCCCTCCCCTGCGCTGCCGATTTATTCCTGCTATGGTGTCTCGCTCGTGCGGTGCCTTGGGCTTTAGGCCGCCGCGGCTCTGTTAACGCCTGAGCGCGCTGAGGCTTGAGCTGAAGGTCACGAGGCCTCGCGCCGCCCCTTGCAGCGGGAACCAATCGCCCGGCGGGGCGTTGGAGCATGTTAGGGTCGGAATAAGGGGGTATTTCGCCAAACCCGATGCTGGTGGTCGCCGCGCGCCTGACGCCGAGCCCACCTCCATCGCCTTGGTTTCTCCCTCGGATGAGTTCCGCTCGGGCAGCCTCAAGGGCTGCGTTGGTGCGCGTTTGGGAGGAAGGCATGCAGGACGACTCCAGGATCGGCGCTAACCCGGCTGAGCCGCCCGCCCCCAACCTTCCCGCGCCAACACCGCCCAACGGCGTCGCCCACCCCGATCTCAACGACCTGCTGCGCGCGCTGCAGGCCATGCGCATGGGCGATTTCTCCGTGCGCATGGCGGCTGAATCGACCGGCGTGCTCGGTAAAATCGCCGATACCTTCAACGAGATTGTCTCCACCAATCAACACATGGCGCGCCAGCTGGAGCAGGTGGGCCAGCTCGTCGGCAAGGAAGGGCGCATTCGCCAGCGCCTGCGCCTCGGTCTGGCGACGGGGTCTTGGGGAGACATGGAGAACTCGGTCAACGCGCTGATCGAGGATCTGCTGTGGCCGACCATGGAGGCGACGCGCGCGATCGAGGCGGTCGCGCAAGGCGATCTCTTGGTTGCCATGCGTCTCGAGGTCGATGGGCGGCCCCTCAAGGGTGAATTCCTGCGCTCGGCCACGATCGTCAACACCATGATCAAGCAGCTGAGCGTCTTTACCTCGGAAGTGACGCGCGTGGCCCGCGAGGTCGGCACCGACGGCAAGCTCGGCGGCCAGGCACAGGTGCGCGAGGTGACGGGTGTCTGGAAGGACTTGACCGAAAGCGTGAACCTGATGGCCAGCAATTTGACGGCTCAGGTGCGCAACATTTCGGAAGTGACGATCGCCGTCGCCAGCGGCGATTTGTCGAAAAAGATCACCGTCGACGTGCGCGGCGAAATCCTGCAGCTGAAAGAGGCGATCAACACCATGGTCGACCAGCTGCGCTCGTTCGCCGCCGAGGTGACGCGCGTGGCGCGCGAAGTGGGCACCGAAGGCCGTCTGGGCGGCCAGGCCGTCGTGCCCGGCGTCGCCGGTACCTGGAAGGACCTGACCGACAACGTCAACCTCTTGGCCGCCAACCTGACGACGCAGGTGCGCAACATCGCCGAGGTGACGACGGCGGTGGCGCGTGGCGACCTGTCGCGGAAGATCACCGTCGACGTCAAGGGCGAGATCCTCGAACTCAAAAACACCATCAACACCATGGTGGATCAGCTCAACGCCTTCGCCTCGGAAGTGACGCGCGTCGCCCGCGAGGTCGGGACGGAAGGGGCGCTCGGGGGCCAGGCGCAGGTGCCCGGTGTCGCCGGGACCTGGAAGGATCTGACCGACACGGTCAATGTCATGGCGGCCAATCTCACCGAGCAGGTGCGCGGCATCGTCAAGGTCGTGACCGCGGTGGCCAACGGCGATCTGAAGCAGAACCTGACCGTCAAATCGAAGGGCGAGGTTGCCGCCCTGGCCGAGACCATCAACAACATGACGGGTACGCTTGCCATCTTCGCCGAGCAGGTGACATCGGTGGCGCGCGAGGTGGGCGTTGAGGGACGCCTCGGCGGACAGGCCAACGTGCCCGGCGCCGCCGGCACCTGGAAGGACCTGACCGGCAACGTCAATTTGCTGGCCGCCAACTTGACCAACCAAGTGCGCGCCATTGCCGAAGTGGCGACCGCCGTGACCACCGGCGACCTGACGCGCTCGATCCAGGTCGATGCGCGCGGCGAGGTTGCCGAACTGAAAGACTACATCAACACGATGATCGACAATTTGCGTCTCACCACGGAGCGCAACACCGAACAGGACTGGCTCAAGACCAACCTGGCGCGGCTCACCAGCATGCTGCAGGGCCTGCGCAAGTTGGGAACGGTCGGAACCACGTTGCTGTCGGAACTGGTGCCCCTCGTCAATGCGCATCAGGGGCTGATCTACCAGATGGTGACCGAAGCCGACGGCACGCAGAGCCTGAAGCTGCTCGCCAAATATGCCGACGACCATCGCGGTGGCTTCCCGGCGCGGCTCAACCTCGGCGAGGGGCTGATCGGCCAATGCTGCGTGGAGAAGCGGCGGATCCATGTGGGCGACATTCCCACCGACGCCGCGCGCATCGAATCGGTGCTGCTCGATGCCCTACCGCGCAGCCTGCTCGTCTTTCCCATCATGTTCGAGGATCAGATCAAGGCCGTCATCGCCTTGGCCTCGTTGCGCCAATTCGATCCCGCACACATCACCTTCCTGGAGCAGCTTACCGCGGGCATCGGCATCGTGCTCAACAGCATCGAGGCAACGATGCAGACCGAGGCCTTGCTGACGCAGTCCCAGCAGCTTGCGACCGAACTGCAGTCCCAGCAAAGGGAACTGCAACAGACCAACGAGGAGCTGGAACAAAAGGCGCAACAGCTGGCCGAGCGCAACGTCGAAGTGGAGGCGAAGAACCAGGAAATCGAACAGGCGCGTCGCGCGCTGGAAGAAAAGGCGACGGAGCTGTCGCTCACCTCCAAGTACAAGTCGGAATTCCTGGCCAACATGAGCCATGAGCTGCGCACCCCGCTCAACAGCATTTTGATTTTGGGCCAGCAGCTGAGCGACAACCCCGATCGGAACCTGAGCGAGCAGCAGGTCGAATTCGCGCGCACCATCCACGCCGCCGGAACCGACCTCATGAACCTCATCAGCGATATCCTCGATCTGTCCAAGATCGAATCCGGCACGGTTTCGGTCGACGCCGAGGAGATCTACTTCACGAACCTGGTCGAGACGATCGCGCGGCCGTTCAGGCACGAAGCCGAGCGCCGGCATCTGTCCTTCAATGTCGATCTCGACCCGCACTTAACACGCAGCATCGTCACCGACTCCAAGCGCGTGCAGCAAGTTTTGAAGAACCTGCTGTCCAACGCCTTCAAGTTCACCGAACATGGCGGCGTCCGGTTACTGATCTCAAATGCGGCCGGTGGCTGGAACGCCGACCATCCCGTTTTGAGCAAAACGCCCTCCGTCATCGCCTTCGAGGTCACCGATACGGGCATCGGCATCTCGGCGGAAAAACAGAAGATCATCTTCGAGGCCTTCCAGCAGGCCGATGCCAGTACCAGCCGCAAGTACGGCGGCACCGGCCTCGGACTTGCCATCAGCCGCGAGCTCGCCACGCTGCTCGGTGGCGAGATCCAGTTGCGCAGCATGCCCGGCAAGGGCAGCACCTTTACGCTTTACCTGCCGCTGAAGTACGCGGGGCCCCCGCAAACGGCGCAGGTGGCGCAGCGCACGGCGGCGCTGCCCGTGGAGCCCTCGAGCTTCAGGATACCGGAGCGGCCCGTCGAGCAGTTGCCGGACGACCGCGACAATCTGGGGCCGGGCGACATGGTCCTGCTCATCGTCGAGGACGACCCCCATTATGGTCGCATCCTCGTCGATCTGGCACACGACAACGGCTTCAAAGTGCTGGTGGCCTCGACCGGTGCCGACGCCATCGCGCTTGCCAATGACTATCACCCAACCGCCATCTCGCTCGACATCTTCCTGCCCGACATGCTGGGCTGGACGGTGCTGAGCCAGTTCAAGCAAAATCCCGCAACCCGGCATATTCCGGTGCAGATTTTAACGCTGGAGGAGGATCGCCAGCACGGCCTCTCACGTGGGGCGTTCTCGTTCATCACCAAACCCGCGAGCACGGAGAGCCTCCGGGCGGCGCTCACGCGCATCAAGGACTTCACCGAGCCACGCCGCAAACGCCTCCTCGTGGTGGAGGACAATGCGGCAGAGCGCTTCAGCATCACCGAGCTGTTGGGTCATGAGGATATCGACATCATCGGGGCCGAAAATGGCTCTGAGGCCCTTGCCATCCTCGCCAAGGAGGGCAGCGACTGCATCGTCTTGGACCTACGCTTGCCCGATATGAGCGGCTTTGAGGTGCTGGAAAAAATTCGCGATGATCAGCGTTTTTCCGACATTCCGGTCGTTGTATTCACAGGCCGAGAACTGACACCCACGGAAGAGAGCCAGCTGCATAGCATTGCGCGCAGCGTGGTGGTAAAGGGTGTGGAATCTCCGGAACGGTTGCTCGACGAAACCGCGTTGTTCCTGCACAGGATCGTCTCGGACCTGCCGCCGCAGAAGCAACGCATGCTCGAGCGCCTGCACGGCTCGGATGAGGATTTGATCGGTCGCACGGTGCTGCTCGTGGACGACGACGCTCGCAACATCTTCGCGTTGAGCAGCGTGCTCGAGCGGCGCGGCATGCGCGTGTTGACGGCGACCACAGGTAACGAAGCCATCAGCATCTTGCAATCGAGGCCCGAAGTCGCGATTGCGCTGATGGACATCATGATGCCCGAGATGGATGGCTATCAAACCATGCAGGAGATCCGTAAAGACGAGAAGTTGCGCCGGCTGCCCATCATCGCCTTGACCGCGAAGGCCATGAAGGGCGATCGTGAAAAATGCGTCGCCGCGGGAGCCTCCGACTATTTGGCAAAGCCGGTCAACACCGAACAATTGCTGGCCGCGCTAAGGACATGGCTGCACCGGTAAGCTCCCGAGTTGCCCAATGGACAGCAAGGATACCGTCAACATCCTGATGGTCGACGATCAGCCGGCCAAGCTCTTGAGCTATGAGGTTATTCTGCAAGGGCTTGGGGCGAACCTGATCAAGGCCACGTCCGCGCGCGAGGCGCTGGAACGGCTGCTCAAGCACGAGGTGGCCGTCGTGCTGGTCGACGTCAGCATGCCGGAGCTCGATGGCTTCGAGCTCGCCAAGATGCTGCGCGAGCATCCCCGCTACGAGAAGACGGCCATCATCTTTGTGTCCGCGATCCATTTGTCGGACGTCGACCATATCCGGGGCTATGAGACCGGCGCAGTCGACTACGTGCCGGTTCCCGTGGTTCCGCAAATCTTGCGCGCCAAGGTGCGCATCTTTGTCGACCTCTATCGCAAGACACGCCAGCTGGAGAGCCTCAACGATGAGCTCGAGCGCCGAGTTGCGGAACGAACGGCCGAGCTCGAGGCCTCGACCATGCGCCTCGGTGAGAGCGAAGAGCGGCTGCGGCTCGCCAGCGAGGCGGCGGGCTTTGGCACTTACGACTACAAGTTACCCGCCGGGGAAGTGTACTGGTCGCCATCTTTGCGCCGCATCGCCGGTGTGGAGGGCGAGAGGCTTTTGACGCTCGAGAAGGTGCTGGGCATTGTGCATCCCGACGACCGCGACATGCTTGCTCGGCACCTCGACGGCTACGGGGCGGACACCGATCGCCGCAGCCTCGAATTCAGGATTGTGCGACCCGACGGGAGCGTACGCTGGCTGCTGGACCGGGGTCAGGCAATGCCCGACAAGCGGCCGGCGAGCAACGGCTGGCGCGTCATCGGCACGGCGCTCGACATCACTGAGCGCAAGCAGGCCGAAGAACGCCAGCGGCTGCTGATGGCCGAATTGGATCATCGCGTTAAAAATACGCTGAGCAACGTATCGGCCGTCGCCCATCTCTCCAGCCATCGCGCGGCCTCGGTCGGTTCATTCGTGCAGGCGCTCGACGGGCGTATCCAGGCCATGTCGCAGGCCCACGCGCTGTTGGCGCGCGGTGCTTGGGCCGGATGCGATCTGCGCGAGCTGGTGACGGAAGTGCTGACACCGTTTCTGACGCGCGCCAAGGACAACATCCGCATTGACGGGGAGGTGGCCTGGGTGCTGCCCGAGCTCACCCAATCGCTGGCGCTAACCCTGCACGAGCTGGCAACGAACGCACTCAAGCATGGCGCACTTTCCACGCCTGAGGGCCACGTCCTCATCTCCTGGACCATCGACCGGAGCTCGCCCTGGCACCTTCGGCTGGCCTGGCGCGAGGAAGCGGGGCCGCCCGTCACGCAGCCGACGACGCAAGGCTTCGGGCTGACCGTGCTCAAGGCGGCGGCCTCCGACGTCGGCGCGCTCGCTGAGTGCCGCTTCGAGCGCAACGGCTTCGAATATTCGCTCAAGGGGCCGTTCGTGATGCCACACACGGCGCCATCGAAAGCGCCACGCCCAATGCAGGCCACGCTTACCACCGCACCGGCCAATGGCGAGCACCCGCGGACCTCAAGTTCGCGCATTCTGGTCATTGAAGACGAGGCGCTGGTGGCATTGCAGCTGCAGGCCGACCTGGAAAGTGTCGGGCATACGGTGGTCGGGCCGGCGCGCTCCCTGCAGGCCGGTTTGTCGCTGGTCAAGGACGCCACGATCGATTTGGCCCTGGTGGACGTGAGCCTCGGTCGCGAAACGAGTGCGCCGATCGCCGACGAGCTCATCGCCCGCAAGGTGCCCTTCGCCTTTGTCACGGGCTATTCGGATACTGCGGTGCTGCCTGAGCACCTGCGCAAAATGCCGCGCCTGAGCAAGCCCTACGTCCTTGCCGACGTACGGCGCATCATTGCGCGGCTGCTGGAGGATCAACCGGGCCTGCGCGGGCGCGCGTCGCCGAATTAATACTCAAATCAGGGAGCGTTCGCGCCAAAGCCGTGCCTGGGTCTGGGCCGGCGTGGCCTTGCAGCGCGTCACCAATTCGCTCCTGAGCTCGGCGCCCACAGCGCGCGACAGCGCGAGCGCGTTCGCCGCTTGCTGAGCCGACAGCCCCGAGGATGGCGCGCTGAGGCGGCCGGCCGCGATTTGGGTGTCTCGGCTCGCCTGTCTAAGTTCGCGACAAGGCAAGCGGCGCTTGAGCGCCCGGTAGGCAAAGAAGCGCGTACCGTTGGCGTACTCCGCCGCCGACTGGGGCTGGCCGATCCAGGTCCGTTTCGGATCCTTGATCAGCGCGCTTAGGATGACGACGCAGTCGCTATCGGTCTTGCAGGCGGCGGCCTGCTGCGGCCGCGACGCGGCAGCGCGTGCTTTGACCGGCGGGCTCGCGGCAACCTTGGTGGCGACGCTCGTGACCAAAGTGGGCTCCCAGGCATCTTTCAAAGAAGAGGCCGGCAGCACGCTGGCAAAGGGCATCGGCGGGGGGACTGGGAAACACGCTGCAGCCGCACAGCCCGAGAGCCAGCGCCAAAGCTGGCGCAATGCGCAAGAGGCGCCCGAGCATGTCCGCATCCCCATGAGCCCTTTGGCGAAATTTATGGGACAGGCGCTAACAACCCCTAAGCAAGCCCGCCCGCGCGGCGGCCAGCTCAGGCGGCGCTGGGCCTGGAAGGGCGCAGCCGACGCCGCTTGCAGCTCGAACGAGCGCCTAGTCGACCTTGGCTTCTGGCGCCTTGGCAGGTGGCTTTGCCAGCGATGGGCCACGCTTTGGCGGTCTGGTGAATCGATGTGTTCGACCATCTGTCGGATCGGAGATATCCCCCTCGCCGAAGATGGCAACCACGGAGAGGACGACATTAATGAAAAGCGTGGCCAGGACGACGACGAGTGCGGCCTGCACGAGAAGGTCCAACACGGTGGGGTTTTCGGGGGGATGGCCCAATGCGAAGGCTGCGGTCGGCAGCACAAACGCCAGCGCGCCGATGCGCCAGGACAAGCATGGGCGGCATGCCGTTGCACGACTTAGGGACATGGCGCTAGGCCGGGCCG